>Ga0137418_10005059_pt1 | contig 12090 bp, 11 predicted proteins | sample CZODoug3_1_2_16f_FD_122242 | JGI IMG/M metagenome (GOLD analysis project Ga0137418, IMG submission 122242) | Vadose zone soil fungal communities from Angelo Coast Range Reserve, California, USA - CZODoug3_1_2_16fungal (Hybrid Assembly) | ecosystem: Environmental > Terrestrial > Soil > Vadose... | reverse complement strand
TAATTGTGCGTTCACCCAACAACCGCATGTTAGCCGCTGCTCTGATACTGCGCCCGATCAGGCGTTGGATTTCATGTGTGCGGCCGGATGGACCACCACGTCCTATTTCGCGAGAAGTTCTTAGTTGAGTGGCACGCGGCAGCATTGAATACTCGGCAGTGATCCAGCCTTGTCCGCTGTTACGAAGAAATGGCGGTAATCGCTCTTCAACTGAAGCAGAACAAACAACCCGCGTTAGGCCCATCTCAATCAGCACGGAACCTTCCGCGTAAGGCAGAAAGCCAGATGTGATTTTTACCGGGCGCAACTCGTCGCAAGCGCGACCGTCAGTACGTGCGTAGCTCATCGTGCCCCCAAACTTCCACCGCCTCCAACACCGACGGCGCTGTTCCTAAGAACCGTTCTGCTACCTTTGCAAATCGTTCCGCCGCATCTGTAACGTAAAAGTGATCGAGATCATCGCAGAGCCGCCGTTCCTCTAGTTCGCGGGTTGTTTGTGAGGCACGAAGCTGTTTTGACTCCAACAGCGACTTTACTTCCTGAGCCGCTGCCTCTCCGGAATCGATTAGCGGAACATCGGTGCCAATAACCTCGCCAATCAACTGGCGCAAAATCGGATAATGCGTGCAGCCTAAAACCAATGCTCCTAAGTCTGCGTCGCGCAAATCCCGCAAATATTGTCCGGCGACGGATCGCGCTACGTCACTGTTGGCCCAGCCTTCTTCCGCGAGCGGCACAAACAAGGGACAGGCACGCTCAATCACCTTCGCACGGGGGTCGATGTTGTTAATCGCTTTTGCGTAGGCGCCGCTTTGCACGGTCGCTTCGGTGGCAATTACCGCGATCCTTTTACCACCTGCGATTCTCAACGCCGCGCGCGCGCCCGGCTCGATCACCCCGACGACTTGAATGTTTACTGTATTGCCAATAGCCGGCAGGGCCAGCGCCGACGCAGTATTGCAAGCGACTACCAGCAGTTTAATACCCTGCGCCTCAAGAAATTTTGCGTTCTCAATTCCATAGCGCTCGACGGTGGAAAGTGACTTGGTGCCGTAGGGCACACGAGCCGTATCGCCCAGATAAATAAAACGCTCTGCTGGCAATCGCTCATGCAATGCACGATAGACAGTCAGGCCACCAACGCCGCTGTCAAAGATTCCGATGGGAAGATTGGGATTCAATTAGAGATGGGTAGGACTGCGTTCTAATTGTAACTAAATGAAAATCTCTGCTACGGGCAGACGGAAACCGGGCACAAGATCGCCACCCGTCAGTTCGTCATCTTCTCTTAACACCGTCGCCTTGTCAGTTCCTTCATAGACCTTAATCGTTCGCGTTTTCGGATCGACTGTCCACACGATGCGCGCGCCCGCTGAGAGCCACCGCTGAACCTTTTGTTCCACCTTCTTCACGTTATCGCTGGGCGAGATCACTTCCACCACGAGGTCTGGCGCACCGAAACGATAACCTTTTGATATGCCGGCCCTCTCCACCCGATCTTTTCGTACAAATGCGACGTCAGCTCCTAACACCGTATCTGGGTTGCGTTCAATTTGAAAACCGGTCTCGGCGCCGTAAACCACTCCCAGGTTATTCTTTTTGACATGATAACCAAGTGGAACGCCTATATTCATTATCACAGCACCGTGCTCTTCACCCGGCAGAGTCATGGTGATTAGCTCTCCTTTCACCAACTCATGCCGGTAGGGGCTGTCCGGCAGGCGGAGAAGCTCTTCGGCAGTCATTAACTGAGTTGTGGTGCTCATTGTTTGCTAGTGCTAGAGCGACAAAAAGAGGGTGATGTGGTCATCTTAACATTGGAAATTTCGGATTGCGAATTTCACGGACCGTCCCGAGTCGGAACCTCTAATAATCCGAGATTCGAATTCCGAAATTCAAAGGTTGGTGGAGGCGCCGAGAATTGAACTCGGATCCAAGAGTCAACGCCGAAAAACTCTACATGCTTAGTCACTTCTCTTTCCTGGCTGACAAGCAACCAGATTTTCGCTTGATGCAGAGTAAGTGAAGTGACAAGACCGCTGCACAAGCTAGTCCGACTTTAGTCTCGCGCGAACCCACGGACCGAAGATTCGCGCCAGCTTATCTGAGTGACATCTCCCTCCGCGCGCATAAGCAACTTGCGGTGAGACGCTCACTGCTAATTAGGCAGCGAGAGCCAATTCATTGTTATTGGCAATTGTTTTTTCCCTACGCTTTTTAACGAGCTGCATAAGGTAGCCCGGCATGGCATCCGTCGGTCGCCAGAAACTCCTGTCGAAGCCTGTCGCCCCCATTTGCGACCGCGATTATAAAGCTTTAAGCCTGGAATGGGAAAAGCTCGATGTTTTCTGCGAGTTCTGCGTTAGCTCGCGCCGCACATCGAAGTCAAAACATTCCTGCGCTATAATTTGGCGCGTTGCACCAGATCGCCGAATTCACTGACTGTGGCTTCCCACGTTGTCCTTTGACTGCGGCCTGAAGCAACTTTTGTTTTGGAGAGGTCTTAATTCTATGGCTGATAAATTTCCCGGCTCAAAGTTGAAATCATATTCCCCAAAAGCAATCGTTAGCGCGCCGCCAGAACAGCGCCGCCACATCTTGCGGCGGTTTTGGCTGCCGGCAGTTCTCATTTTGGCGCTGGCAGCCGGCGGTTTGACCGGGATCATCGCTGCTTATGAACTCAACTATTCAAGAGCGGCGAACGAAGTTGCGGCTCTGGCTACTTATCGCCCGAGCGTAGTTACGCGCGTTTACGCCGACGACGGTGAAACTGTGATCGGCGAGTTCGCCCTCGAGAAACGCATTCCGCTGAAATATGAAGAGATTCCGCCGGTGATGAAGAATGCGATTCTCGCGGTAGAGGATGCGCGCTTTTATGATCACGTCGGCATCGATCCGATTCGCATCATCGGCGCAACCTGGAAAAATCTAACCAGTGACAAAGTCGAAGGCGGCTCAACGCTCACCCAGCAGCTTGCTAAGAATCTTTTCCTTTCCAAGGAACAAACGCTTAAACGAAAAATGAACGAGTGGGCGCTGGCCCTTCAAATCGAACGCTATTACACGAAGAACCAGATCATGGAGCTTTACGCCAATCACATTTTTCTGGGCGCGAACGCGTATGGCGTTGAAGCCGGCGCGGAAACATATTTCGGCAAACAAGCAAAGGACCTGACGATCGGTGAAGCAGCACTGCTCGCCGGCGTGCCCAAGGCCCCAAGCGAATACTCTCCAACTACAAATCCGACCAGAGCCAAAGAGCGCCGCGATCTAGTGCTGGATTTGATGGCGAAGAATGGTTTTGCAACTCAGGCCGAAGTCGATGCCGCTAAAGCCAAGCCGATTCAACTTGCCGACACGGCCTATTACGGGTCGCAACCAAAATCGAGTCCATTCGATTATCCAGTTGAGTATGTGCGCCAGGAACTCGAAGATAAATACACCACGCGCGTAGCCCAGGGTGGCCTATCGGTCTATACCACAATCAATGTTGCCGCACAGAAAAAAGCTTATGAAGTGGTGCGCGCCGGGCTGCGCCGTTACGACAAGTCACATGGCGGCTGGCGCTCGAGCTACCGATTGATTCCTACGTCAACGAGCAATGGGCAACCTACTGCGCAGGAGATTGCGAACTACAAAGATCCGGACTGGTATGGAAACGACTATCAGCCGGGACGCTACCTTACCGGCCTAATAACAAAAGTTGACCGCGCAAAAAATGAGGCCACGATCAGGTTTGGCAATTACACAGGGACAGTCGGGCCAGGTGACATGGGTTGGTCCAATCGCCAGCCTAAGGATGAATTGAAGTCAGGTTATCTCTCGGAATTTGAGATCAAGGAAGTTGACAAAAAGAGCCGGCGGTTAAAGGTTGCGCTGTCGCAAATTCCTGCCGTTGCCGGCGCGATGATGACGCTGAACGCGAAGACCGGCGAAATGGTGACTATGGTTGGCGGTTACGATTTCTACGCTACCAGTAAATTTAATAATGCGATACAGGCTTATCGCCAAACGGGTTCGGCGTTCAAACCTTTTATCTACACAGCCGCGGTCGAATGGGGCATGACTCCGGATACAACTGTTAGCGGCGCACCCATCACCGTTGGGACTTGGCAACCACACAATTACGATGGCTCCTTGGGGAGTGGCGACATGCCGTTGAAGATGGCGCTGGCAAAGTCAATGAACGTTTGCGCGGTCCACCTGCTGCAAACGGTCGGCATTCAAACGGGCGCGCAAATGGTCCGTCGTTTCGGTATTAAGGTGCCGATGGCGCCGTATCTGCCGTCAGCGCTGGGCGCCACCGAAGTTCCTTTGGACCAGATGGTGTCCGCATATTCCGCGTTTCCCAATAAAGGGATTCGCGTCGAGCCGCACATGATTCGCCGCGTGCTCGATCGCGATGGCGCAGTGCTCGAAGAGTGGGAGAAGACGACTTACAAAGTTGTCAACGAGTATGTTGCGTTAACGATGGTTTCGATGATGCGCGGCGTAGTCGAATTTGGCACTGCTGGCGCGGCGCGGTCGCTTGGTGTACCGCTGGCCGGCAAGACCGGCACCGTCAACGATCACACCGACGTTTGGTTTCTTGGTTATACGCCGACGTACGTGACCGGCGTTTGGATGGGTTATCCCGGTAGGAAACGACCGCTCGGAAATGAAATGACTGGCGCCGTCGGCGCGCTTCCCTACTTCATCGACTTCATGAAGGACTTCTTGAAGGACAAACCTAAAGAAGATTTTCCGAAGCCTACTGCCATGCCTGAGGACATGAAGGAACTGTTCCGTCAACGGCAGCGAGAGCTTGCCGCTGAGCGCGCGCAGTTTGATGAAGACGCGTCCAAGACGGACGAAGATCAAACGACTACCACGCCGACCACCACTGGCGAACCAAAGCTGGAGCAGATGACGTTGCCGCCGCCACCGAAGACCGAAGAAGGCCCGGCAAATCCGCAACCGAAAGTTGAACCGGTAACCCCGCACGTTGAGAGTCCGCCACCGGCCTCAACGCGTCCACGCGAGGTCGATCCAGCGAAGAAGAAAGGCAAGAAAGGTGGCGACGAGCCGCCCGGATAAGTTTAGCTTTCAAATTGAGATGACTAGGTGCGGCGGGAGGGTCGGCTAAGGTGGTCAATCAAGACCGTGCTTATCTTTTTCAGCCAAGCAGCGCGAATATTGTCTCTTTCAGCCTGGTCCAATTCTCTCCACACAACCTTAAAATCTTCGCGACTCTTCAGATCGCGCTCAATGATTTCTTGAATCCTGGCAGCAGTGCTTTGCTGTTTGTCCGTGCGAGTGTCACCGACAATGCGAAGTCGTTTCCCTGCATGCTTGCCTCTCGTACCCTTGCTGAAATCGTATTCTGTGCGCATGTTAAGTCTCTTCGTACGCGCGACGCTCATTCCTCGTAGGCTTGCGCGCAGTAATGATTCTAATCCGATTATTTCGCTCGCTGTATGATACTACCAGCAATCGTCCGCCGAAAGACTGTCCAATCGAAACAAGTCGATGTTCAGATATAGTGTGAGCTGGATCTTCAATTGCGATTTCTAGTGGGTCAAGAAAGATCGTAGCCGCTTCTTCGAAAGAAACGGCATGTTTTCTCAGGTTAAGACGATTCTTGCCCTCGTCCCACTCTACGTCGAATGCATCGGAGCGCTTCACGGTCCTGCATTCTTGCGTGTTCTTGCTCTGTCATCCAGGTTGAGCGAAGGACAGGAGCTTCACGAATGAAGCAAGATCCCTGGAGTCTGCTGGGGCAAGAACGTCCTACTGCAAAATCTTTTCCAGCGCGTACGGCAGCATCCTGCGCCACCACGGCCAATCGTGGTCAACGTCCGCGCCCCAGAGGTCGAGAGTGTGCGGGATGTCCTTCGCTTTAAGAACATCGGCGAGATGTTGGCTGCGTTCAGGCGCTTCGTAGTTGCCTTGACCGGATAAAATGTAAATGGCGTCTGCCTTTTGCAGCATTGGCAGATAGTGATCGTCATTCAGGTTTGGCAGATAATCCGCCGGGTTATTGAAATAAACGTTGTCGTCGTAAAAGCCTTTCAAATAGGAGCGCACGTCGTAGCTGCCACTCATCGCAATCACCCCACGAAAAAGATCCGGATGTTTGAAATAGGCGTTCGCGGCTAGAAAGGCACCGAGGCTCGCGCCGGTTGTGAGCGGCCGTGCGTCATCGCCTGAGTCTTTGCGAATTAGAGGCAACACCTCGTCAGTGACGTACCGATCGAAACGCGTTAACAACTCGGCCTTCAGGTTCGGCGGCATCTTCTCATTGAGCAGACTGTAACGGTTGACACTGTTAATGGAGTACGCGCGCAGCCGGCCGCTTTCGATGAGCGGCTGTATCGCATCCACCAAATGAAATCGTTCATATTCGAGATAGTCAGCGGCTGCGGTGGGAAACATCAGCAGCGGTTGACCCGCGTGTCCGTACGCGACCAGCGGCATTTCCGCGCTCAAGTTTTGACTGAACCAGGCTGTTATTCGACGCTCCATACAAACCTTTCGTTGGCGGCTTAACAGAAGCCGTCATTAGTGGATTTATTTGTGGATTTGCGTGCGAGATATTCTCGCAGTTCGGCGCATGGCGCAAGCTTAGAAGGCGCTGAAAACTCAATGTTTGGCAGGGCCTGGTTCGAACTTGGGCAGAGTAAAGTTTCTACGCTTAACCTTCGCGAGGCTTCCTTGACGCTCATGATCTCATCTGTTATAAAAATTTCTTCGCCTTAACGCATGGTTTTGAGACTATGCCGGGCGCATATTCCGCAGTAGCTCAATGGCAGAGCATCCGGCTGTTAACCGGAGGGTTGTAAGTTCGAGTCTTACCTGCGGAGCCAAGATCTCCTAGCAAACTGAATGAAGAGGCCGCTCGTGGAGAGTGGCCTCTAGTGTTTTGTGACGTGGAATGTGACGTAACCCGGCCGCTCTACCCCCTAGCTCAAGGTCTGGACAGATGGTCGGATTGGAGTAGTCTTAGACCACGCAGAGAGTGTGGATAGGTTCAAGCTAATCTTAGCTTGAAAATTCTGTTTGTTGGGTCTGAGACCTATAAAGACCCAGAAAACCTAGAAAAGAACATGGACTGGTAATGCCCGTTCCTCTTGATAAGCCGTTGCGCGAACTTACGAACGCGATCTGGAATATCTCAATGCCTTTGAAAACCAAATACACACAGAGCAACCAGATCATGATTTGCATCATTCCGAGCGTGTGAAGAACCTCCAAACGGAAAGTGAGAAACGAGCGGCTTATATCACTGATGCGACGGCGCGCCAAATAAAAAGGGCGTCACTGTCCTCACCCCAGCAACCGATACCCGATTGCGACGGATTTTACTCTCCCCTATCGACCAGCAAGGTGCTCGCTGACGAGCACTTGCGACAAAATCAACGCGAAAGTATTTGCGAGCTATCACGAGAACTGCTTCGCCTTCGCCTAAAAAGACTCGGTGAAGAGCCAGCCATGACGCTCCTCGCCAGCAGCGGCGAGCCCGCGGCACACCACTTGTGTTGTGGCTTATAGGTGTTGCACGTCTGTAATGTGTGACGCTATGAAGGTGAGCTCTCAGTCGAGTTATCTTTGAGAGCTTCCCAGGAGGGTTTGTGTCTCCTTCCCAGGTTCGCCGGACAAGACGAATTGCTAGAGTTCGCCAGCGCATGGCAACGCGGGACAGCGCCCGCGTCATGGACGAACCACGAGGCCGAGGCGTCAGAACAGTCCTCGTTGTCGATGACGACGACGACGTCCGCTTCTTTCACTCAGAGGTGCTTCGCCGGGAAGGCTACAATGTCATTGAGGCCTCATGCGCGGCAGAGGCCGAGCGTGCTGCACTCGATAATGTTCCCGCCTTGATCCTTATGGACATCGCCATGCCGGGGTTGGATGGCCTGAGCGAGGTATGGCGTCTGCGGGAGCAGCATCCGCAACTCGTCAACGTGCCTGTTGTGATCGTTTCTGCGTATGATGCCTACGACCTGCGTGCTGAGGCGGCCGCTCAGGGATGTAGAGGCTACCTCACCAAGCCGGTGGAGCCTGAAGGGCTAACCTCTTTCGTGGGTGAAATTTTGCAGGGTGAATCCTGGAGAATGAATCCACAGAGCGCTAAGGTTGTAATTTCCGCAGGAAGCCCTTGTAAGCGTGCGGAGAGTAAATAACCGCCTACGAAACCCTTCAACGAAAGCGGAGAACGCCGCAGTTATCGAAAGTTCTAGTGGAGGGCGTGACGCTGCCTTTCTTAGTAATAATTGAGCGAGATACAAACGGGGCCGATTTAAAGGAAGGAAGTAGGAATGCTTCCGCCCAACCTTGAGAAGGCCAGGCCCAAAAACCCTGGCCTTTCGGTTTGTAGTACGACGTTTTTTGTCCGGTTTACTATTCCAAAGCATCCCGCCGTGTGATATAAGCCACTTGTTCGCTTTCCTTACCTCCTGTTAGCGAGCGCCGCCCAGAAAACAATTTGATTGCTGTTTTCGGCAGGAGTGTCTCCTCATGTCCTCTCGAAGTTCCTCTAATCCGCGACATCGAAGCCGCCAGCACAAACGGCATTGCCAATTCTGCCAAGAAGTTTGGGGGCCACTGACAATGACGTGTCCGCGCTGTTGGCGCTGGACGCCGGCGCGGAAGTGGCTAACCCTACTCGTCGCCAGTTTGGCATTCGTAGCTCTGCTCAAGGCTCTGGAGTTGATCTGACGCTTTTTTGTTGCCGGAGAGAGAGCGTCGGCCGCTCTTTCCATTCTATTGTCCTGTGTTCGCACAAGACGAGTTGCAGGAAGTTCCCAGGAGGTATAGCCTCTCACCACAGGATTCAAAATCTCCTATCGCATCCGCGCTGTGACCGGGTTTTTCGGTTCAAGCCTCCAGATGTTGTCACAGTTCGATCCCCTAGGACTGGAGGCAGCAATGTACGTCACAAGCTTTCCGAGCGAAATCTATCACGTACTAACATCGAGCAAGGAAGTGGCCTTGTGCGGTCATCAAGTCTCACCAGCAGAGATTAACGTTCAGCTGAACAAAACATTTTCGCTACACCACGTCTATGAAAAGCCGTCTAATCACGCTCTTTGCTACCATTGTGCCAAGGTTGCGCGACGTACGGCCGTCCTTCGAGTCGCCGTAGATGCTCCCCTGCGTGATTCCCTTGCGCTGGAAGAACCGCAGCACATTGATAGCCACGGCATACTCGGCCACGTTGGATCTTAATTCCAGCCCCCGTGGCAACGCGCAGCGGGCGGCACTGACGAAGGGTTCGAGTATCTCTGGCGAGTCGCATTTGGCTTCGATGTTGCCGAATTTACCTGGAAGAAATAAACAAGGGCGCACCTTCATAAAATTCTAGTTTTCTAGGTCTGCTGGGTCTTACTATATGTACGGACCCAACAAACAGAATATTGAGCGCCCGTTCTACACCCCGTCTTATAAAGGTTTCTGACGTGCTTTGTGACACAACCCTGCGATAGCGCACAGAATATCATGGGATAATACGACACGACATTGAGCGCGTGCGCGGCCCACAAGTTGACTGAGTTGTTAGCGTTAGGTGTTGCTCGGTAGTACGTGGTGGCAAGGCGGGGGTACTTCTGTTAACCGGAGGGTTGTAAGTTCGAGTCTTACCTGCGGAGCCAATTTTATTCTGATCAGCGGCCACCGATTGGTGGCCGTTCTATTTGGCCGTTAGTCGTTGAACTTTTTTCGCGCTAGCGACTAGCGACGTGAGCTTGAACCGCGGTCTCCCTCAACCGATCTCTCATAGTGCGCACCAGCGAACCCGGTCCGTGCATGTTCAAAATAACCTTCTTGAGTTTGACTTCTCCTTGCGGTTGAGTGCGCTTACAGACCGGTCCTTCGCTCCAGCTCTTCAGGATAACGTGCCCCTTGCACATCGATTTGTGACGCTGCGCGATCGATCTCACGCAGATCGTCGGCGGTGAGTTCAATTTCAACTGCGCCGATGTTCTCCTCCAGGCGATGCAGCTTCGTGGTGCCAGGGATGGGAACAATCCAGGGCTTCCGGGCTAGCAGCCATGCCAGCGCAATTTGAGCAAGTGTCGCGTTCTTGTGTTCTGCGATTTGGCGAAGCAGATCAACCAGGGCCTGGTTGGCCTTGCGAGCCTCGGGCGTAAAGCGAGGAACGATGTTGCGGAAATCGGACTTGTCGAACGTCGTGTTCTCATCGATCTTTCCCGTAAGGAAGCCCTTCCCCAGAGGACTAAATGGAACGAAGCCGATGCCCAGTTCCTCACACGTCGGCAACACTTCCTGTTCAGGCTTTCTCCACCAAAGCGAATATTCGCTTTGCAGTGCAGTGACCGGCTGGACTGCATGCGCGCGACGGATCGTTTGCACCCCTGCTTCAGAAAGTCCGAAGTGCCTGACCTTACCTTCCTGAATCAAATCTTTAACCGCTCCTGCCACGTCATCAATCAGCACGTTCGGGTCAACCCTATGTTGATAGAAGAGATCGATGTGGTCGGTCTTCAGTCGCTTGAGCGAGGCTTCGGCCACCTCCTTGATGTGCTCGGGCCGGCTGTCGACGCCAAGCTGCTCCCCCTTGGAACCGAATTTGAAACCGAATTTGGTGGCTATCACCACTTGACCGCGAAAGGGAGCGAGCGCTTCGCCCACAAGTTCTTCGTTCGTAAATGGGCCGTAGGCTTCGGCGGTATCGAAGAATGTGATACCGCGTTCGACGGCAGTTCGAATCAGTGGAATCGCATCCTGCTTATCTGCGGCTGGACCGTAACCAAAGCTAAGGCCCATACAGCCCAGCCCCAGAGCCGACACTTCCAAGTTACTCTTTCCAAGTTTTCGTTTGTGCATCATCTCTCGTCAAAGTACCGTTAGATATTATTCTGCGTCACGGCGAGCGCCTCAAGGCTTAACCATAACTTTCAGCGCCTCCCGGTCGTTCATTGCCCGGTAGCCGTCCGGTACCTCCTCCAGGTGCACAACCCGATCGAAGACTTTGCCAGGCTCGATGCGTCCCTCCAGTATGTCGGGCAGAAGCTCCTCGATGTACGCGCGGACGGGGGCAGGTCCGCCACTCACGGTGACGTTGTTATAAAACGCGGGCTGTGACGCCGGCATGGTCTCGTCCTGGGGAACACCGACGCGGCCGACTGCGCCGCCCGGACGCGCGATACTGACCGAGGTGAGAACCGACTGCTCCAGGCCAACGCACTCGAGGACAGAATGGACGCCCAAGCCGCCGGTCAGTTCGCGCACCCGCTCAACCGCCTCGTTGCCTCTTTCGCTTACGACTTCTGTCGCGCCGAACTCTCGGGCAAGAGCAATACGGTCGGCATGCCGGCCCAGGATTATGATCCGCTCTGCTCCGAGCCGCCGTGCGGCAATCACACCACACAAGCCAACCGCGCCGTCTCCGACCACGGCGACTGTCTTGCCAGGACCAACCCTGGCTGCGAGAGCTGCGTGGTGGCCCGTGCCCATCACATCTGAAAGCGTGAGAAGCGAAGGCATCAGCGCATCGTCTTTTCCTACCGGCAGAACAAAAAGTGTTCCGTCTGCCTGGGGGATGCGCACCGCTTCGGCCTGTGCTCCGGCGATCTCGACCGTGCCGAAGAACCCTCCGTGGACGCATGACGTTTGGAGTCCTTCGTGACAGAACTCACAGGTGCCATCAGAGAACGCGAAAGGCATGATGACGAGATCGCCGACTTTGATGGATCGAACGTCAGCCCCGACCGCTTCTACGACGCCGATGGCTTCGTGTCCCATGACACGGACGGTATCGCTCGGTTCCATTGTCTTGTACGGCCATAGATCGCTGCCGCAGATGCATGCGCGAGTGACAGTGATGAGAGCGTCGGTTGGCTCGATAAGGCGGGCGTCCGGAACGTTTTCGATACGAACGTCGCCGGCGCCGAACATGACAGTTGCACGCATAGTGATTTACCTCTGGTTTCCAGTCCCCCTGACTTCATCGAACGCTAGAGAGGTCGACAGGTCGCGGAACGCGTCGATCTGCTGCTGAAGCACCGCGATTACCTGCTCTGCGCTGCCAATGGCATCTGCGCCTGCAATGAAGCGGCGGGGTGGCTTTTCCTGACTCGAGATCGTAATCAG
>Ga0137418_10005058_pt1 | contig 12091 bp, 11 predicted proteins | sample CZODoug3_1_2_16f_FD_122242 | JGI IMG/M metagenome (GOLD analysis project Ga0137418, IMG submission 122242) | Vadose zone soil fungal communities from Angelo Coast Range Reserve, California, USA - CZODoug3_1_2_16fungal (Hybrid Assembly) | ecosystem: Environmental > Terrestrial > Soil > Vadose... | reverse complement strand
CGACCGCGGTGTTCTCAGGACCGAAAGCTCTTTCGTAGATCGCCAGGGCACGTTTATAAACTGGCTCGGCCGCCGCATAGTTCTCTTCGTCGTGATAGAGCCCTGCGAGGTTAACAAGCGCCGTACCCACGTTGGGGTGCTCAGGTCCAAACGCGTTTTCTGCAATCGTCAGGGAGCGTTTGTAAAGCGGTTCGGCCGCAGCGTAGCTGCCCTGATCGCGATACAGCGCCGCCAAATTGTTCAAACTGCCACCCACGTCGGGATGCTCCGGCCCTACCCTTTTCTCGACAATCCCCAGCGCGCGCCTGTAGAGCGGTTCGGCGGCGACGTAGTTCCCCAACTCGCGGTAAATATCCGCAAGATTGTTGATGCCGGTGCCCAGGTCAGGATGATCCGGCTGGAGGATTTTCTCGTTAATCTCCATCACCCGCTTATACAGCGGCTCGGCAGCGGCGTAATTCTGCTGGGCCCTATAGACGTCTGCCAGATTATTGAGTGCGGCAGCCATTTCGGGCGACTCGGGTTCTGCAGTTTTGTCCACGATCGTCAGGGCCCGCTCATAGAGCGGTTGGGCCGCGGCATACTTTTTCTGAGACCAATAGAGTTCTGCCAGATTGTTGAGCGTTGCACCCACATCGGGATGTTCCGGACCCAGAGTACGCTCTCTGATGGTTAGCGCTCGTTTATAGAGCGGTTCGGCCGCAGCGTAGTTTGTCTGGGCAAAGTACACGATGCCCAGCGTGTTCAGGCTGGTGCCCAGGCGGGCGTCTTGTGGTCCGAAACGTTCCGCCTCCCGGATGGAGGCCTGAAAGAAATTCTCGGCGGCGGCGTACCGCTTTTGCTGGACGGCCTGGCGTCCAGCCGCCATTTGTTCCTGCCAGCGTGCCTCTTCTTCTTTAAGCAACTGCAACAGAACGTAGTCGCCGTTGACCAGGAGGACCGGACTTACATCACCCGGATGCAGCCCGGAGATGCCGTCCTGCAATTCCTTTCGAAGATCCGTGACAGCGAATGTGCCCAGATATCCTCCTGCATTAGCCGACGTGTCGGCGGAGTACTTCCTGGCGAGCTCTTCAAAAGATTCCCCTTTCTGGATGCGCGCGCGGAGATCTCGAGCCTGGGCCTCTGTCTTTACCACGATCATCCGCACGCCCAGGTTTTGCGCTGCAGCGACAGCACCGGTTGCTATGGCAATCAGGATTAGCAGGACTGCTGATGACCGCATTTTGCGACCTAGAACGCGTACCTCAACGCGAACTGCATAACCCTCGCGTTGCCGGAAGTCGTGATCTGTCCGAACGTGTTGGCATTGAGATTTACGTTCGGGTCCATCGGGATGAAGCGGTTTGTCACATTAAAGGCCTCGGCTCGAAACTCGAGTTTCCTGGATTCGCGGATTTGGAAGATCCGAGCGAGTGCCATATCCAACTGCCAGTATCCGGGACCCTCGATGCTAAACGGCGCCATGTTTCCGAACGTACCTAAAGGCGGTTGTGCAAACGCGCTTGGATTCAAGTAACGGGAAGTTGAGCTTCGGTCGCCATATGGATTTGCAAGTATTTGGTTGGGCCGTTGGCCGGTCGCGGCACTGGTGGGACTGGCGGCAGCGCCCGGCTGGCCGTTCAAGGCACGATCCAGTCCAGTGACGATGGTCATGAAATCTCCAGTGGCCGCTCTGAAGATGCCTCCCAATTGCCAGCCTGAGGCGAGTTTCCCCAGCACCGCACCTTGAAATCGCGGCGATGGAACGACGCCCGTCACATTAAAGATTTGGCGCCGGTCCACGGTGTTGCAATTGCCGTAGTCGAACCTCCGATTATTCGGATCGAGATATCCCGGACCGCCTCTGCCAGTGTTGTTTGCAGTGGGATCGATCCCTATGCAGTGGGACCATGTGTAATTTGCGCCAACGGTTCCACCGTTGGCTGCGCGGCGCTGGATCGAAAGGAGCAATCCATGGTAATGCTGCGTGCCCACATCTTCTCTCGTAAACAGGTTCCCATAGAGCTGTCCATCCGTTGGGTTCTGTAAAGCCAACTGCCGGCGCTGGTTGGTATTGGCAGTGGTGGAGCATGTGCCTGTCGTTTGCAGGACATATCCCTGGGCCGTGCAAATTCCGTTCACCGCGGTTCCGGGGAAGTAAACAGCCCGATTGGTGTATCCGCCGACCCAGGTGTGGACCGCCTGATTTCCTACGTAGCTGGCGGATAAAAGGAAACTCGCAGGAATCTGTCTCTGGATACTTATGTTCCAGGTGTGGACCTGGGGCGATGACGCATTGAAGTTTGGCACGAAGTAGTAGTCCGAGAAATTTGGAAACCTCGATAATCGAGCGTATGGGAATGGATTACCGCCGGGGTAAGTGGCCCATGGATTCGCAAAGTCCCCGCTGTTTGTAGTCGTGTTGAAACCCCACGGCGGCGCGCTGGACGATCCGGGGCGTGCCGCGGAAACGCTGCAGAGCTGGCTCGGCGAAGGCTGGATCGCGGCCTGAGCGTAACCGCGCGCTTGGATGCGGCGTATTCACCACAACTTTCTGGAGACCCATGAGCATCGTTTCGCGCGCGCAGTCCCGATTCCTCGCCGTCGCTGACCGCCTCTCCTTCCTGGGGCCGACCCTGGCCCGACTCACGCTCGGCGTGATCTTCATCGGCACCGGCTGGGGAAAGCTGCACGGCCTCGACAAGGTGACCGACTTCTTCACCGAGCTCGGCATTCCTGCTCCGGGCTTCAACGCGGTCCTGGCGTCGACGGCCGAGCTCGTCTGCGGAACGCTGCTCCTGGTGGGCCTGCTGAGCCGCCTGGCCTCGCTCCCGCTGATCGTGGTCATGACCGTCGCCATTCTCACCGCCAAGCGCGACGCCCTGCACGGGATCGCCGATCTTCTCGGGTTCGAGGAGTGGAGCTACATCGTCCTGGCGGTGTCGATCGCCGTGGCCGGCCCAGGTCCGGTCTCGCTGGACCGGCTCCTGCAGCATCTGCTCCGCAGATCGTCTCGCTCCACGCCGGAGTCGACCGGGCGCATCGTAGCGACCTGAGGCCTCTGACGCTGATCAACTCGTCCGGGGACGGGACGCAGCGCGTCACACACCCTCCCCCCTCCGCAAAGGCTGACCTTCGATCGATTAGACCCAGATCCATCGGCAGCCGGGGGCGTTGTCATGAAGCATGACGAGGCGATCACTCGACACATTGCGGGTCCTCACGCCCTGCCCCCTCGCTTCGGAGTTCCAGGAGCCTGTCTCGCACTGCAAGGTATGCGGGCGCGACGTGCTCGACCTCTCGTCGTTCACGCGCGAGGAGGCCGCGGCGCTGCTTTCCACCAGCGAGCCCCCTTGCGTGCGGTTCGTGCTCCGCGACGGCCGGCCCATGTTTCGGGATGTCCTTCGGACTGCGTCAGTGGCCGCCATGCTTGCAGGAGCAGTCGAAGCCGGCATTCACGCCGCCTTGGAGCCGCCGCCAGCGCTTCAGCATGTGATTGCCTCAGTCCAGTCCACCGCGCCGTCCGAGGGACTCAGGGTGACGGGCGGACTGGTCGCGCCCAACCATGAGTGGCACTAGCGGTTCAGCTGCCTGGGCTGCTCCGGGCTTGCCAGCTTCTTTCCCAGCGTTCCCTGCGCCAGCGCGCGGCGTCCTTGAATGTTGCGCCAGTGTTTCAGTCGTCCTCGTACGCTCTACGGAGGATTGTGCGCCCGCACGGCCAGTGCTAGCCACGCAATGTGTCCATCATCACCAAGGAGCCGACAACCTGTCCCCTGAAAGTCGGTTTGCTCATTCGGTGCGGACTGCCAGCGGCAGTCACCTTCCACCTCGGATCGGAGATCGTCGTCTTGCGCTGCGAGACGCATTCAGAGGGTTTCCGCCTCGCGCTCAGGTCGCTGCTGCGCCCTACGCAATGGAGCGAGGAGCAGGTTCTCACGGCCCCTGGATCAGCGACGGACTAGCCTCCTGACGCTCCGCAAGACTCGCGGGGCCTGAGCAAGGCTCACATCGCTCGCCGCCACGCATGAATGAAGAGCGCGAGCGTGTGGAAGGAGTGGGCGGTGGTACCAACCACCCCAAGCAACCAGATCAACGAGTCACTGTCCATCCGCCCTCCTGCCACGGTGGGTGGCACAAAGAGTCTGCCCCTCCGGTCGAGCATGTCCTTGGCTCCGGCCGGTCCCTCGGGCATGCCGCTCCCGCAGGCGGACAGAACGAACCACAGTGCCAGTGGGAAAACACCGAGCGGACGAACGCTCATGGTGGACCTCACTTGAAGCCAGATTGACCTAGCGCGTCTCGAAGGAGACTGTCAACGCGACCCAGATTGGTAGAGGTACTCAATGACCGCTCGAAATCGGCTACTGCTTTCGGCACGGTGCCTGACAGCCGGCGGCGCCTTCCTCGCTGCCGCGGCGGTTTTTCATTTCTTTGCCGCGCACCACATCGCGCCGATCCTTCGGCGAGCGGTCGACGCGAGGACCTTCGCATTCCTCGAGCCGATCGTTTCGTTCACATTTCTGTTGAACGCCGTGCTGCTCCTGCCGCTCTCGTTCACCACGCTCTACGGCGCGGCCGGCGTTCGCCGCGGCGAGCGTTGGGCCTGGTGGATAAGCATCGCCAATGCGCTGACGGTGGTCGCGCTACCGTGCCTGCTGCTGTACTCGATGGGCCTCGGGTACTTCGCCGACGCGCCGCTCTTTCTCGCCGGCGCCCTGTCGATCACCGCGGCGGGCCTTCTGATGCTGCTGCCCCTCGTCCGGGCGCGGCGCGACCTCTTGCCACCGGCCTGAAGCCGGGGGCTCCAGTCAGCGCACCTTTCACGGCACCACCACGGCACCTCGTCCTACCCGAAGCGGTTCACCAGGTTCTCGAACCACTCCTGGCGGCCCGAGACCGGCCGCACGTCCGCGTCTCGGCCGAGGGCCCTCTGGGACAGCGCCGCAAGGTCGAGGCGTCCCTGGAGGATCTCCTCGCCGAACGGCTCGCGCCAGCCCTTGTAGCGGCTCTCCCGAGCGCTCGCGAGCCGCCCGTCCTGGATCATTCGCTCCGCCGCGAGGAGCGCACGCGCGCAGACATCCATCCCTCCGACATGGGCATGAAACAGATCGACGGGGTCGATCGACTGGCGGCGCAGCTTCGCGTCGAAGTTCAATCCGCCGGTAGTGAAGCCTCCCGCCTGCAAGATGGCATACAGCCCCAGCGTCACCTCGGGCACGCTGTTCGGGAACTGGTCGGTGTCCCAGCCCAGGAGCAGGTCGCCCCGGTTCATGTCGACGCTGCCGAAGATGCCGAACGCCAGGGCCATGGCGATCTCGTGCTCGAAGGAGTGGCCGGCCAGGGTGGAGTGGTTGACCTCGACGTTGGCCCTGACCTCCTTCTCGAGCCCGAAGCGCTGGAGGAAGGCGTAGAGGGTGGCCGTGTCGAAATCGTACTGGTGCTTGGAGGGCTCGGAGGGCTTGGGCTCTACCAGGATCGTTCCTTTGAATCCGCTGCGGTGCTTGTAGTCGACGACGAGGGCGAGGAACCGGCCCAGTTGCTCCAGCTCGCGCTTGACGTCCGTATTGAGGAGGGTCTCGTAGCCCTCCCGGCCGCCCCAGAGGACGTAGTTCTGCCCGCCGAGCTCGCGAGTGGCGTCCATGGCCTCCTTGACCTGCGCGGCCGCCATGGCAAAGACCTCCGGGTCCGGATTGGTGGCGGCTCCCGCCATGTAGCGCGGGTGGCTGAACAGGTTGGCGGTCCCCCAGAGCAGGCGCACCCCGGTCCGCCGCTGGTGCCCAGCCAGCACCTCGACCATCGCCTGGAGCCGGTCGCGGGACTCTCGCGGCGTCGGTCCCTCGGGGGCGATGTCGCGGTCGTGGAAGGTGTAGAACGGGACGCCCAGCCTCTCGAAGAAGTCGAACGCCGACTCGGCCTTCAGGCGCGCCGCTTCCATGGGGTCGGAAGATCGCATCCACGGACGGCCGAAGGTGGCGGAGCCGAAGGGATCGGAACCGGTCCAGCCGAAGGAGTGCCACCAGCAGACGGCGAACCGGAGCTGGTCCTCCATGCGCTTGCCGAGGACCTTGCGATCCTTGTCGTAGTACCGGAACGCGAGCGGGTTGGCGCTCTCCGGTCCCTCGTAACGGATGGGCTCGATCTCGGAGAAGATGCCCGGCATGACGTCCTCCACTGGAATGCGCGGGAGCTTGCCGGAGATGGCTGCCCCCGGCAAGGCGCGTCGCACGTGTCACCCCGCCGGGACGCGTCAGGCGCGCTTCTTCTTCATCGAGATGTCGGCCAGGACCGCGAGGATCAGGACCAGGCCTTTGATGAGGTACTGCACGTTCGAGCTCACGTTCATCATCTGCAAGCCGTTGGAGAGAGACTGGATGATGAGGGCTCCGACGATGGCGCCGAACACCGTTCCCTCGCCTCCCAGCGTCGAGGTTCCGCCGAGGATGCAGCTCGCGATCACGTCCAGCTCGTAGCCCCCGCCGGCGCCAGTGGTGCCCGAGCCCACGTACGCGGCGAGCGCGATGCCCGAGACGCCCATCAAAGCGCCCATGATGACGTAGATGGTGAGGATGGTCTTCCGGATGTTGATGCCGGAAAGCCGCGCCGCCTCCCGGTTGCCGCCGATGGCGTACGCGTAACGGCCCAGGCGGGTGTTCGTCGAGACATAGCTCATCAGCACCGCGATGACGCCCATGATCACGACGAGGAGGGGAACTCCCCTGAGGCTCTCCTCTGCCTCGCCATCGAACGTACGATTGACGACGATGACATAGCCCATGACGAGAGCGGCGAAGAGTCCCGCCTTGAGCAGGTCGACGGCAAGGGAGCTCAGCGCAATTCCGTATTTCAGCTTCCTGGCGCGGGCGAGGAACACCCTGACGAACAGCGCAGCGGCCACGAGCGCCGCAAGGATGAAACCTTCGAGGGGAGGGATGAGCCCTTGAGCAATGAACTTGTACGTGTCGTTCGAGGAGATGAAGAGCGACTTGCCCTGGGTCACCAGGAGAATGCCGGACTTGAAGATGTACAGGCCGCCCAGGGTGACGATGAACGGCGGCACCGAAAGACGAGCGATGATGTAGCCCTGGAACAACCCCATGAGGAGGCCCAGGCCCATACAGAGGATCACCGTGATGAGCATGGTGACGAGCTCGAGCCTGGCCGAGGCCAAGGTCGGGAAAAGCGACTGCAGTGGCCCGTCGATGACGCCGAAATACAGGAGGGCGGCCGCAACCACGGAGACGAAGCCGGCGCCGAACCCGACGGACAGGTCGATGCCCCCCGTCACGATCACGAAGACCATGCCGCAGGCCATGATGGCGATGATCGCCATCTGGGGAAGGACGTTCTGGATGTTGTCCGCGGACCAGAAGTTCGGCGTCGCGATCCCAAACCCGATCCAGATGGCCACCAGGGCCATGATCAGGATGTTGGACCTGAGATTCCTGGTGAAGAGTCCGAGCAGGATGTTCAGGATCTTCGGCATGCCTACCCGGCTGCGATCTCGACGCCAGTCGCGCGGGCCATGATCTTCTCCTGATTCGCTTGCTCGATCTCCAGCGTTCCGTTGGAGCGCCCGTCCCACATGACCATCACGCGATCGCTCATCCCGAGCACCTCCTCGAGTTCGGACGAGATCATGATGATCGCGAACCCGTTCTCCGCGAGCTGGTTCATGAGCTTGTAGATCTCGTACTTCGCGCCCACGTCGATCCCGCGGGTGGGGTCGTCGAGAATCAGTATCCTGGGCTCCGACATCAACCACTTCGAGATGACGACCTTCTGCTGATTGCCACCGGACAACGATTCCACCGAGACCTGCACCGAAGGCGCCTTGATCGACAGGCTGGTCGAGCTCTTCATGACCGCCGCCAGTTCCGCGTTCTGGTCGATGTACATGAACCCAGAGAAGCGGCCCAGGTTCGGCAGGCTCATGTTCTGCAGGATGGTCTGCATCAGCACCAGCCCCAGGCGCTTGCGGTCCTCCGGGACCAGGCTGATGCCGTGCGACATCGCGTCACGGGCGCTCCCGATCGCGATCTCCTTGCCATCGAGCTCGATCCGGCCCTTGACCACGCGAGCGTACTCGCCGAACAGGGTGGAGACGAGCTCCGTGCGCCCCGAGCCCATGAGGCCGGCGATGCCCAGGATTTCTCCCTTTCTCAGGTCGAGGCTCACGCCCTTGAGCACTTCCCTTTTCGGATTGGCCGGGTCCATGGCGTGGAGGTCCTCCACCTTGAAGAAGACCTCGCTCGGCTTCCGGTGGCCTTTCGGGAATCGCTCCTTCATCTCGCGACCCACCATCAAACCCACGAGCTTCTCCAGGGTGAGGTCCTTGGTGGGCCGGGTGGTCACGAGCTTCCCATCCCGCAGGACCGACACGGTATCGGTGATGCGGAAGAACTCCTCCAGCTTGTGGGAGATGTAGATGCAGGTGACTCCTTGGGACTTGAGTTCTCGGAGGATCTCCATCAGCTGGTCCACCTCGGCTGCAGAGAGGGCGGACGTCGGCTCGTCGAGGATCAGGATCCTGGCGTTCTCGGAGAGCGCCTTGGCGATCTCGGTCATCTGCATCTGGCCGACGCCGAGATCCTCGATGACGTCGAGAGGCGAGACCTTGAGCTTGTATCGCTTCAGCAGGCTGGCGGTATCGGAGTACAGCCTGTCCCAATCGATCGAGCGACCTCGGCGCGGCTCCTTGCCCAGGTAGATGTTCTCGCCGACGGTCATCTTGGGGACCAGGGTCAGCTCCTGGTAGACGATGGCGATTCCTTCCTCGATGGCCTGCCGGATGGAGCGCGAGCCCAGTCTGAGCACCTTGCCGTCGTAGACGACGTCTCCCTGGTAGGTTCCGTGAGGGTACACGCCGCACAGGATCTTCATGAGCGTGGACTTGCCGGCGCCGTTCTCCCCGCACAGCCCGTGGATCTCACCCCGCTTGACCTGGATGGACACGTCGCTGAGCGCGGTCACACCCGGGAACTGCTTCGTCACTCGGGAGATCTCGAGGAGAGCGTCCTCTGGCACTTCCACTTCCTCCGAGAGGCCCGGCCCCAGGGGCCGGGCCCGCCACGTTCACGGCTACGCGTTGCTACTTGGCCGGAGGATTCGGGATGTCCTTGTAGACACCCTCGTACGTCTGGAATCCGGAATCGACGACCAGCTCCTTGAGGTTCATCTTGGTGACCTGGAAGACCTTGAGGAACTTGCAGGGCACCTGGCCCTTCTTCTTGTTGTCACCGGTGAGCTCGGCGAGCTTGAAGTCGGAGAGGCCAAGGTTCTTCTCGCCCTTTGCGAGCTTGACCGCGAGCTCGCTGGCGAGGGGGGTCAGCTTGCGGGTGTCCTTGAGGATCGTGACGGTGAGCTCACCGCGGGCGATGGAGTTGCAGCCGGCCTCGGTGGCGTCCTGACCGGAGATGGGGACCTTGCCGGCCAGGCCGGTGGTCTTCATGGCCTCGAGGGCGCCCAGGGCGGTGCCGTCGTTGGAGGCGACCACCGCGTCGAACTTCTTGCCGGTGGCGGTGAGGATGTTCTCCATGAGCTTCTTGGCGTTGGCCGGATCCCAGTTCTCCACCCACTGATCGGCGACGACCTTGATCTTGCCGGACTTGATGAGGGGGTTGAGAACCTCCATCTGGCCCTGGCGGAACAGGTGGGCGTTGTTGTCGGTGGGGCTGCCGCCGAGGAGGACGAAATTGCCCGAACTCTTCACGGCCAGGACGCCCTTGGCCTGGTTGCGGCCGACGTCGACGTTGTCGAAGGAGACGTAGGCGGCGATCTTCGCCGTCTTGATCAGTCGGTCGTAGGCGATGACCTTGACGCCCTTCTTCGCGACGTCTTCCACCGCGGTGGCGGCGGAGTCGCCGTCCTCTGCCACCACGATGATGACCTTCGCGCCCTGGGTGACCATGTTCTTGATCTGGTCGTTCTGGAGCTTGGCATCATGGTTGGCTTCTTGAACGAGAACTTCGTAACCGGCATCCTTGAGCAGCTTGGACATCTCGTCGCGTTCGCGGGCCCAACGCTCGGTGGCGAAGTCGGAGAAGGAAAGCCCCACCTTGGGATTGCCAGCACCGTAGGAGTTCGACGCGAAGCCCGAGATCGCCGTGACCGCGAGAGAAAGCAGAATGTACCGTCTCACACCGTTCCTCCTTGATGATTGTGTGACCCACAGTAATGCGCGGCACCGTGCCACAAGGCGGCGGCCGATGTATACGTGCACCTCTCGCCCGCGTCCCTGAGCCAGGCGTTACAGGCTCCTCGAGCAGCCCGTCGCCCCCGACTCCCCGACCGCCGCCAACGCGCGGGCAGAAACCGGGGAGACAGCACCTGCGTCAGAGAGAAATCGCAAGAATCACGTCTAGATAGGTGGCGTCGCGTGGGAGGACTGCAAAGCTGAAGGCGGCGCTGAAGGTCACGATTTGCCTACCAGCACGTATATCCACCATCCACCGCCACGACGGCGCCCGTCATCAGGCTCGCAGCCTCGGATGCGAGGAAGACCACCACCGAGGCGACCTCCTCCGGGCGGCCGAGACGCTTCATCGGCGTCGAGTCGATCCACCGCTCGAACACCGCGCCACCCGCGGCCTTTGCGTAAGCGAGAAGCGGCGTGTCAATGTACGTCGGCGCCACCGCGTTGACGCGAACGCCTCGCTCGGCCCATTCCGCCGCGAGAGACCGCGTCAGGTGGTGCACTCCGGCCTTCGAAGCGTTGTACTGGCACTGCTCCTGCGGCCGATTCACGATGTCGCCGGACATCGATCCCACGTTCACGATCGCGCCCTGCCTTCGCTCGAGCATCCCCCTGCCGAACGCGCGACAGCAATAGAAGACACCGTCGAGGTTCACGGCCAGGACCGTGCGCCATTGCTCGTCCGTCATCTTCTCGGCCGGCACTTCGCTGATCGCAATACCGGCATTGTTCACGAGCACGTCCACGCGGCCGTGGCGGCGCTCGAGCTCCGCTGCGACACGATCGACGTCGTGCGAGGAGGTTACGTCCAGCGGCAGCCCCTCTGCGGCGATACCGCGGTCCCGCAGCCGACCGGCCGACGCTTCGGCGCGTGCCGGGTCGAGGTCGAGAATGGCGACGGCGGCGCCCGCCTCGCCCAGCGCCTGTGCGGTCGCTGCGCCGATTCCCTGCCCACCCCCGGTCACGGCCGCAACCTTCCCCTTCAGGGAAAACTTGTCGAGCACCATGTTCGAACCTCCGGGCTGGAAGTTTTAGGGCGGGAAGCTTGCCGGCCCCCGGGGGCGAGGGCAAGACATGACTTCGCGCGTCGTTGCGCGAGAAGCGCCAACGCGCGACCGTCAGTTCCATCCTCCCGAGACATCGAGCACGGCTCCGCTGACACAGCGCGAGTTGGCGGACGTGCAGCTCCAGCCCGGCAAGGTGCTGCCCATTCGGCGGAGCGCCCGGGGCGACTAACGCGCACTAGGCTTACACGGCCTGGCCATCGGCCCCGGGTGCTAGTCTCATCCCCATGGCACGGCGCGCTCTCTGGTTGTTCCTGCTCACCCTCGCGTGCAACGACCGCGGGAATTTCCTCGCTCACCGGCAATGTGTGTGCGAACTGCCCGATGGTGGATCCGCACTCGTTCATGGGTACCAGCTCTATTGCGATTGGTCGGCAGACGACGTGCAGGTCTCGTGCTCCAAGCAGGATTTGCTCGGCGCTGGTGGATGCGTTTCTCTCAGTGCGTGTTCCTGCGAGTTGGGTCGGCCCGGATCCGGCGACTGCTACTAGGTACACGATTGCTGCGGAAGCTCCCCGCGGGGCCTGACTCTCCTCCGTCGCTGCTACGCTGCTGCTACGCGCGCCCCATTTTCTGGTCGGCACCGGGAGGTTTCCTGCTAGATTCCGCCGCGGTAGCGCTTCCGGATCTGGTGACTGGCCCGGTCTTCAAAACCGGTGGCGGGCGCTGAGAGGCGTCCTCGGTGGGTTCGATTCCCATGCGCTACCGCCAAACGAAACCTGAACGCGAGCAGGGTGTTGCCCCACGGCACGGCTGCGGCAGGTCCGGTCCCCTCAGTCCTTCTTGTACCGTTCTGTTCCGCCATGTGCCGCCGGTTTCCGGCACATGAGCGGCACATGGAATGTCCGGCTCC
>Ga0137418_10005057_pt1 | contig 12091 bp, 5 predicted proteins | sample CZODoug3_1_2_16f_FD_122242 | JGI IMG/M metagenome (GOLD analysis project Ga0137418, IMG submission 122242) | Vadose zone soil fungal communities from Angelo Coast Range Reserve, California, USA - CZODoug3_1_2_16fungal (Hybrid Assembly) | ecosystem: Environmental > Terrestrial > Soil > Vadose... | reverse complement strand
TTTTACGGTTATCCGGCGGCGATTGATCGCACCAAGAACCCGCTGCAGTTTGGGCCATCTATCACCGATCCCACATGCCATTTCGATTCTGCATCGCAACGCTGGTTTCATGTGGTTCTTACGCTGGATCGCGTTTCGCCGACCACGCAAAGCCTGAATGGAAAGAACCATCTGGATATCGCGGTGAGCAATACCTCCAACCCGCTTGGTGGCTGGACTGTCTTTCATCTGCCAGTCCAGGATGACGGCACTGACGGCACTCCAGACCATGGCTGCGTCGCTAGAGTGAGCGGCGTATTGAGACATGCGCAATGTCTGGGCGATTATCCTCACATCGGCATGGACGCCAATGGGCTCTATATCACCACCAACGAGTTTGATCTGTTTACGCCTGGACAGTTCCATGGCGCGCAGATCTATGCGATTTCCAAACAAGGGCTGATCTCGGGTGGCCCCGCCAACGTGGTGCAGTTTGATACCAAGGCTCTGGCGCCTACGTTGCCGTTTGGGGTACAGGGCTTTACGGTTTTTCCGGCGATTTCTCCAGGGACAGACTTCCGTACCGATAACGGCGGAACAGAATTCCTGCTGAGTTCGTTGGCTATATTCTCTAGCACCCGTTCTTTCAACGAACTGGTAACGTGGCAGCTCACGAACACGCAGTCGGTGATGGCGCGCTACGCGGGGCAGCGCGACTACCGCGACGCGGTGACCTTCAACGTGCGCAACGATCTGCGCGAGCCGGAGAACAGCAGCATCAGGATGTGGAGCTCGGTCGTCCAGCACAACTGGGTGCTGGGCAACAGCGGATTGAACCAGCTCACCGGCCAGGTGAACCACCTGTACCGGCTCAGCGACGTGACGAGCGCGATCACGGGCCAGCACTACACGCGCGACTTCCCGAACGTCGCGGTCTTCTCGAATCCGCCGAGCCTCGCGTTCCCGACGGTCACCGTCGGCGCCGGCGGTGCGGGCGGCTCGCTGACCGACACCTACGTCATTCAATTCAAGGACGACATCTCGCAGCTGCGCGGCAATCACGCGCTGCGCACGGGCGTGGATTTCAAGGCGCTGCCGAAGCTCGGGCTGCTCAACGCGAACGAGCACTTCCCGACGGTCACGTTCTTCGACGATCCCTCAGTCATCCTGAGCAACGGCAACGGCCGCTACCCGCAGGGGCTCTCGACGCCCGGCGTCGTCCGGCAGTGGCAGCAGGCCAATCCGATCCGCTCCGAGGACATCAACTACGGCGCCAGGCAGTTCGCGACGTGGTTCCAGGACGACTGGCGGGCGTCGACGCGGCTGACGCTGAACCTCGGCGTCCGCTACGACATCGACCTCAACTTCTACGATCAGCGGAACATCGCGAACAACGCGACGCGACAGGTCCTGCTCGCGATCGGCAACACCGCGTATACCGGGGTGCCGAGGACTCCGAAGAAGGACATCTCGCCGCGCGTCGGCTTCGCCTGGGACGTCTCGGGCGACGGCCGTCACGTCCTGCGCGGCGGCTGGGGTCTCTATTTCGATCAGTTCAACACCGGCGGCGCCGGTGATGCGTCCGCGCAGAACAAGCGGCCGCTCAACGCGCTCGCGACGCTGACCAACACCACGTACGGTACGGGTCAGCTCGCGACCTACCGGTTCGGCGTCGATCCGCTGCCGGCGCAGCCGAAGGACGCGAACACGCTTCCGCGCGGCGCCGCGGGCGAGTACCTCGCGCCGGACCTCACCGACCCGCGCAACCAGCAGATGCACGTCGGCTACGCGCACCAGCTCGCGACCAACACCGCCGTCTCGGTGGATTTCACCCACATCATCGGCCGCCACGAGTTCCGCCGCATCAACCTGAATCCGATCGTCAACGGTTCGCGGCTGCTTGCATCCGACTTCATGCGCGTCTATGGCACTCCCGACGTGTTGAACGCGATCAACATCCTCACGACGGACAACAAGTCGCGCTACGACGCGTTGACGATGCAGTTCCAGCGCAGGATGCCGCGCGTGACGCTGCAGGCGCATTACACGCTGGCGGGCGCGTACGCCTATGGCGGCTCGACCGGCAACCGTTCGGGCGCGACCGTCGCGCAGGATCAGTTCGATCAGTTCGCGAAGGGCGAATGGGGGCCGACCGGCAACGACGAGCGGCACCGCGCCGTCGTCATGGGCGTCTTCGACCTCGCCTATGGAGTTCAGCTGTCGCCCGTGTTCCAGGTGGCGTCGGCGCGTCCGTACACGCTGACGGCGGGGCAGGATCTCAACCGCGACGGGACCAACAACGACCGCTACATCGACCCGGCGACGGGCGCGCAGGTGGCCGTGAACTCGCAGCGCGGCGATCCGACGACCGTGTTCGACCTGCGGACCACGAAGTTCTTCGCGCTCGGAGGCGATCGGAGGATCGGCGTCTTTGCCGAGGCGTTCAACCTGTTCAACACCTCGAACTTCGGCAACAGCTATACGGGCAACGGCCGAAGCGCGAGCAGCTTCAGGCAGCCGAGCGGCTTCATACCGGGCATCGGGTATGCGCGGCAGCTGCAGCTTGGTGCGAGATTCCTGTTCTGACGCGGATACAGGCTCCCTAACCTTCTTTCGCCGGCGTCACGAACTTCGTGTCGATGCCCGCGCGCTTGAGGAGCGCCTCGAAGCCGGTCTTGTCCACCGACTTCGTGTAGGCCTCTTCAGGAGCCACGACTTTCTTCGCGACCAGATCCATCAACGCGTCGTTGAGCCCCACCATGCCGACGGACTTGCCGACCTGCATGATCGACGGGATCTGGAACGTCTTCCCTTCGCGAATCAGGTTGCTCACCGCGCTGGTGACGATCAGGATCTCGAGCGCGGCCGCGCGCCCGCCGCCAATCTTCTTGCAGAGGTTCTGCGCGATGACGCCCTTCAGCGACTCCGACAGCATGATCCGGATCTGCGCCTGGCGATCGGTGGGGAACTGATCGATCACGCGGTCCACCGTCGACGCCGCCGTCGTCGTGTGCAGCGTGCCGAACACGAGGTGGCCGGTCTCGGCGGTCTCGATGGCGATCGCGACGGTCTCGAGGTCGCGCATCTCGCCGACCAGGACGATGTCCGGATCCTCGCGGAGCGCGGCGCGCAGCGCGTCCTTGAACCCGTCGGTGTGCACGTGCACCTCGCGCTGGTTCATGAGGCACTGCTTGTTTTCGTGCACGAACTCGATGGGGTCTTCAATCGTGATGATGTGATCGCGCCGCGTCCGGTTGATGTAGTCGATCATCGCGCAGAGCGTGGTCGACTTGCCGGAGCCGGTCGGTCCCGTGACGAGCACGAGGCCCTTGCTCAACTGGCACAGCTTCAGGATGTGCGCCGAGAGGCCCAGGTCCTCCGCGGTCAGGATCTTCGACGGGATGACGCGGAAGACGGCGCCCGGTCCCTTGCGGTCCATGAAGATGTTGGAGCGGAAGCGGCCGAGCCCCGCGATTTCGTAGGCGAAGTCGCTGTCGTGCCGGCGCTCGAATTCCTCTTTGTTGCGCTCCGGCATGATCGGCTCGAGCAGCGCCCACATCGACGCGCGGTCCAGGGCAGGTTGGCCCTCTTCCAGAAGCTTGATCTCGCCGTCCTTGCGCACGAGCGGCGGCATGCCGACGCACAGGTGGAGGTCCGACGCGCGTACCTCGCACATCGACTGGAAGAGACGATCGATGGCCGGCGGGCCGACGTGCGCCTGCACGGGCGACGCGCTCGGCACTGGCGCCGGAGCCGCGGCCGGTGCAACGGGCGCGACAGGCGCGGCCGGAGCGACGACAGGCGCGGCCGGTGCGACGACGGGCGCGGCCAGGGCGACGACGGGCGCCGCAGCGGCAACAGGTTCAACGGTCGCAGCGGGTGCCGCGACGACTTCCAGCATGTCGTCCGGCGTCATGACCAGCTCGACCACGGGTTCGTCGGCCGCGTACGCCGACGCCGGCTCGCTCTGCACGTATCCCTGGTTCGGCTCGATGACGGCGCTCACTGACGTCGTCTCGATGATCAGTTCGGGCGCCGGGGCCGGTGGCGGCGGCGGCGGAGGAGGCGGAGGCGGCGGCGGCGGTGGCGGTGGAGCAGCGGCGACCGGGACTACGGGCGTCGCGCCGCCCGGATCGATCGAGACCCACAGCTGCTGGCCTTCGCGGCGCATCTGCACGTTGAACACGCCGATGCCGTCGCACTCGTAGTTGAACGCCACCGACGGCTGCTGCGGCAGCCGCTTGATGGTCTCGGGAATCATCGGCGCAATCGCCGCCATGATCTCCGGCGCCGAGAGCGAGCGGTTGGTGACGTCGCGCGGCGAACCGTTGCCGTCGGTCACGCGGACCGGCGCGCCGCTCTCGAAGCGGACGCCGAGGTTGCCGCCGCGCGAGGCGACGCGCTTCAGCAGGGTGTCGATGTACGAGACAGGCGCTTCCGTTGCCATGAATGATCAGTCCGCGATTTCCGTCAATTCGACGATGTGAACTGCGTTGATGATGAGCGTGTTTTTCTGGGTGACGACGTAGCGGAACACCTGCGGCGCTCGCGCGTAGTCGCTCAGCCGGTCGCGCCCGGGCGCCGCATAGACCGCGACCTTCCCTTTGACGCGCATGCCCGTCGAGAGCAGCATCCCGACGTGCCGGTGCGTCGCGACGTCGTAGCCCGGGTCGCGTTCCGCCTCGCTGACGCCCGGCTCGAGCGCCACGGCGACCAGGTGCGTCCGGTTGTAGAGGACGGTGGTCCCGTCCCGCAGCTCGAAGGGGAAAAACCCCGGCTGCGCGTTCAGGAGGTCGCCGATGCGCTCGGCCCCCTCATGCGTGGATGTCTGCGAGACGACAAAGAACGATCCGCTGACGGACGTGCCCGGGGCAAGCGTCAGCGTCGCGGGAATCCGCTGTTTTTCGAACCTGAACTCCGACACATTGGAGTATCGGAATGAGGGGCTTCAGGCAGTAGATCGGAAGGTGTCAGGTAGCAGGTTTCAGGCGTGGTCCAGGTATCAGGCCTGATCCCTTGACCATGCCTGACACCTGATACCCGTTACCTGATACCTGCCGGCGAGTCTGGCTTCCTCCGCGTCAGAAGGTAAATCGGAGGGCGAGCTCTCCCTGTTGGCGTGCCTGCGCCGTGGACAGCTGACCGAACGTGTTCGACAGCACGTTGGTGTTGAAGCTGCTGCCGATGCCGCCCAGATTGGTCCGGCCGAACAGGTTGAAGACCTGGCCAATCAGCTCGACACGCTTTCTCCCCGGCAGGCCGAACGCCTTGGACGCACGCATGTCGAAGCGGTTGTAGTCGTTGCTGTTGTTGATCAGTGCCGTGATCGGAACGAGACCGTTCGCCGCGCGATACGTATTCACCGCCTTCAGCATGGCGTCGTTGTCGCGGTTGCCCATCCCCTTCGTCGTCCCGGGGACGAAGTCGGTGGTCGCGCCATCTCCGTTGAGGTCGCGGCCCGCGCGCGCACTGAAGGGCGCCGAGGTGCGCAGCGTCCAGACGACACCGACGATGACGTTGCCGGGCATTTGATAGGCGCCGCTGCCGACAAACGCATGACGCCGGTCGGCGTTGCCGTAGCCCTGGTCCCACTGCGGGTTGTAGGCGTCGGTCACCGTGCCGGTCGACGTGGCGCCGAACGAATTGTCGGTCACGCGCCCGAGCGTGTACGACAGCGTGTACTGGTAGCGGTTGGACAGACGCTTCTCGACGCGGGCCAGCAGCGCCCGGTAATCCTGCGTGCCGATCGACTGCACCAGCGCGATGTTGCCCCACGCAGGAGTCGGGCGCACCGTCGGCGTTGCCGCGATGCCGGGCGATGACTGCAGCGGTGTGTTGACGTTCACGCTCGCGTTGAAGTCGTTCGACTTGATGTAGATGCCATCCACGTTCACCGCGAAGTCCGCCCCCAGCTGGCGCGAAAAGCCGACGTTGTACATGTCGGAGTACGGATTCACCATGTCATCGGACACGAGGCTGATGTTCGGTGGCGCGGTGGAGGCAAACGACGCCGGTGTGCGGCCCTGATACGGATCCGGATACGCCGGGTTGTTGATGCTGATGCTCGTCTGCAGCAGCGTCGTCGTTTCGGCCCCGGGGGTGCCGTTCATGATCGTGTTGAACAGCCGGCCGTAGCCCGCGCGGAGCACATTGCGGCCGTCGTTCCGCAGGTCCCACGCCATGCCGAGCCGCGGCGACCAGTTGTTGTTGTCGCCGCGCGACGCGAAGCTCACGTACGGCAGGATCCGTGGATAGTACGAGAGGTCGTTCTTTCGATCCTTGTTCCAGATCCGTGTGTCGAGGTCGTAGCGCAGACCGAGGTTCAGCGTCAGGCCGGCCGTGACCCTCCACTCGTCCTGCGCGTAGGACTGGAAGTAGTGGTGTGCCTGGCGCCGGACGAGCCCCGGGAACGACGCCTGGAAGCGGTTGGCGCCTCTCAGGTTCGCGACGACGGCCGGGTTGCTCGCGTCGAAGACCTGATCCTGTGAGAACGTCCAGGTGCCGTTCGGGTTGCCCTGCACGTCCTCCTCGAGCGGCAGATTCTGGATGTCGGCGCCGAACTTGATGTTGTGGTTCGACTGCGAGATCGAGAAGTCGTCGCGCCACTCGCGCATCATCAGGTGGATCGCCGCGAAGTTGTCGTTGCCGAAGTTGAAGCTCGGGAACTGGTAGGTCGGCGTGGTGCCGGCAAACCGCGTGGGCGAGAAGTCGAACGTCTTGTAATAGGAAAGTCCCTCGGGCGCCTGGTACTGCCACTGCTTGGCGTAATTGAACCGGAACTCATTCAGGAATTTCGATCCGAGCACCCACGTGTGGCCCATGACGAGCGCGTCGCGCGGGATCAGCGTGTTGCCCTGGTTCGCCGACTTGCCCCCGCACCCCTCGCAGCTGAACTCCTGCCGCTCGTACGCCCACCGGACGAATCCGCTCTGCTTCGACGTCAGCTGTGCGTCGGCGCGCACGAGGAACAGTTCGTTCGGCAGCTTCTGATCGAACACGCCTTCGTACTTGCCGTAGAACTGCGGCGCGCCGGTGTTCACCGGATAGCTCGAGTTCTCCTGCGTGTACTCCTCGGCCGCGAAGAAATGGACCTTGTTCATCACGACCGGCCCGCCGAGCGCGCCGCCGAACTGATGGCGCGTGTAGCGGCTCGTGCCCTGGCCTGCGTCCTCGAAGGCCTGCGTGAACTTGTCGAGGCGCCCCATCGACTTGTTGCGGAAGAACTCGTAGCCCTCGCCGCTGAAGCTGTTGGTGCCGCTCTTGGTGATCACGTTGATCACGCCGCCGGCGCGGCCGCCGTACTCCGCGGGCGGCTGCGTCGTGAACACCTTGAACTCCTGGATCGCCGCCTGCGGGAAGTCCTGCCGCGGCTCCCCGGCCTTGGACGACATGTTCATCGTCCCGTCGGCGAGGTTCGTCGTCGTGAACTGCAGCGTGCCGGCGCCGACCTGCGCGTTGTTGCGCCGCGGGCGGGTGCCGTCCTGGCTCGTGCCCGGCAGCAGGAGCGCCAGCGTGACCGCCGCGCGGTTGGCGACCGGCAGCATCTCGATCTGCTGCTGCGTGATGACCGTCGACACCTCGCTCTTGGTCACCTCGACGACCGGTGCCTGGCCGGTGACCGTCACCGATTCCTGCAGCGTGCTGAGACCCATCGTGATGTTCTGCTGCAGCTCGCGGTTGACGGTGAGGACGAGGTTCGTGACCGTCGCGGTGGTGAAGCCGGTCAGCTCCGCCTTGATTTCATACGTGCCGAGCGGCAGCGCGCCGAAGCGGTATTTCCCGTCCGCCTCGGTGACCGCCGACTGGGTGAAGCCCGTGTTGATGTTGCGCGCCGCGATGGACACGCCTGGCAGGACGCCTCCCTGCGCATCTGCGACCGTGCCGCCAATGACGCCACGCTCGCCTTGCGCCGCAGCCGAGGCCGCCAGCCCCAGCGTCAGCAGCAGGACGAATAGCCGGCAGGCCTGCTGCTGTGAAAAAAACACCGCGCGCACTCTGTACATAGATCCTCCTGGAGAACCCTGATTCTGGTGTCGGTGACTCTAAACGGTGGGTGGATTGGGGTCAACTCCCAATCGCAGCGGCGATCGCCTTGCCCATGTCCTGGGTCGACGCTTTGCCGCCGAAATCGGGCGTGTGCGGACCTTTCTCGCACACCAGCTCGATGGCGTTTTCGACGGCGCGCGCGGCCTGCGGCGACCCGAAGTGATCGAGCATCAGCGCCGCCGACCAGATGGTGCCGATCGGGTTGGCGATGTTGCGGCCCGCGATGTCGGGTGCAGATCCGTGAACCGGCTCGAACATCGACGGGAACTTCCGCTCGGGGTTCAGGTTCGCGGAGGGCGCGATGCCGATGCCGCCGGCCACCGCCGGGCCGAGGTCCGAGAGGATGTCGCCGAACAGGTTGCTGCCGACGACCACGTCGAACCAGTCGGGATGGCGGACGAAGTGCGCGGTCAGGATGTCGATGTGGAACTGGTCGGTCTTGACCTCCGGGTAGTCCTTCTTGACCGCGGCGAAGCGCTCGTCCCAGAACGGCATCGTGTGGATGATGCCGTTCGACTTGGTCGCCGACGTCACATGCTTGCGGCGTTTCCGCGCGAGGTCGAACGCGTAGCGCATCACGCGATCGACGCCGCGCCGCGTGAAGATCGCCTCCTGCGTCGCGAACTCGTTCTCGGTGCCGGCGAAGATACGCCCCCCGATTGACGAGTACTCGCCTTCCGTGTTCTCGCGGATGACGACGAAGTCGATCTCCTCGGGCGTCCGGTTGGCGAGCGGCGTCGAGACGCCCCTGAACAGCTTCACCGGCCGCAGGTTCACGTACTGATCGAAGCCGCGGCGGATGGGAATCAGCAGCCCCCACAGCGAGACGTGGTCCGGCACGCCGGGATAGCCGACCGCCCCGAGAAACACCGCGTCGAACTTCTTGAGCTGCTCGAGGCCGTCCTCCGGCATCATGCGGCCGGTCTTCGCGTACACCTCGCAGCTCCAGTCGAAATGGGTCATCTCGTACGAGAGCCCGAATTTCTTCCCGGCCGCTTCGAGGACCCGCAACCCTTCGGGGATGACTTCGTGGCCGATGCCATCGCCCTCTATAACGGCGATCTTGAATGTGGACATTCCGCCGATTCTATTTCAAGCTACGCGTCCGCGAGACAAGAGCACGAAGAATTGGAGCCACGAAGGACACAGAGGGCACTAAGAATCAAGGACACAAAGCAGGTCGCCGGTCGGCCTGCGAAGCAGGCCGACGACGCGCGAAGGTACGTCAACGGAAACAAACCGCACCAATCTCTCCCTGCGGCTTGTTCCCGGTGACGCACCTTCGCGCGTGGCCGCCTACGGCGGCCCGGCGACCTTCATCTTTGTGTTCTTTACCTTTGTGTTCTTCGTGCCCTTTGTGGCTGCAAATCTTCGTGCTCTTGTCCTCAGGAGGACGCGCGTGACACACCGCTGGATTCAACGGATCGCCGGAGCGGTCGCCGCCGCCGTGGTGTGCGCGAGCGCGCTCGTCACGCTGCAGGCGCAAGCGGTCCGTCCACCGTACACGCCGCTGAAGACAGCCGATGGCCAGCCTGACATCTCCGGCTTCTGGCAGGTGGCGAACACCGCCGCCTGGGACATACAGGATCACGGCGCGTCGCTCGGCGTTCCCGCCGGCAAGGGCGTCGTCGAGGGGAACGAGATCCCGTACAGGGCGGACGCGCTCGCGAAGAAGCAGCAGAACTACGCGAACCGCGCGACCGCGGATCCGGAAGCGAAGTGCTACCTGCCGGGCGTCCCGCGCATCACCTACATGCCGTATCCGTTTCAGATCCTCCAGACGAGGAACCAGGTCAACATCCTCTACGAGTTCAACCACGCGATCCGCTACGTCTTCCTGGACCGGCCGCACCCGCCAGGGCACATCGACTGGTGGATGGGCGATTCACGCGGCCACTGGGACGGGAACACGCTCGTCGTGGACGTGATCCACTTCAACGAGGACACCTGGTTCGACCACGCCGGCAACCATCACAGCGACGCGCTGCACCTCGTCGAGCGATACACGCCGCTCGGTCCCGATCACATGAACTACGAGGTGACGATCGAGGATCCGAAGGTGTTCACGCGGCCGTGGAAGATGAGCATGCCGCTCTATCGGCGGAAGGACGCCAACATGGAGCTGCTCGAGTACGAATGCTACGCGAACCTGCTCGAGCGGGACTGGGCGCGTTAGTCGGCTGCACCGATTATCGACGAGCCCGCAGGGCTGCCGCGCGCTTCGTGTTGCCCTGCGCCTGCAGCGCCTGCGCGAGCGCATCGAGTGCGGGCGCGAGCGTCGGGTACAGAAACAAGGCCTCGGAGAACCGCTCCTCGGCCGCGTCTGGACGGCCGGCGCGCAGCTCCGTCAATCCCAGGTTCATCAGCACGGCTGGCGCGCGCGGGGCGATACGCAGCGAGGCGTCGAACGCGCGTCGCGCCCGGTCGTGGTCGCCAAGCGAGTCGTAGGCGATCCCGAGCAGGTTGAAGTCGCGCGCGGCGTTCTCGGGATCCGCGCCGCTCGACGTCAGGCGCTCCCCGACGGCCGCCGCCTTGGCGAATTCACCTCGCAGGTGCGCCAGCCGCATCTGTGCATAGAGGGTGACCGGACGCGTCGCCCCGGTCCGCACGAGCAGCGTCGTCAGTTGCTCGAGCGCCGCGTCGTTGCGCTCGTCCGCGAGCGCCGACACCAACTGCCCGAGCGCGCGGTCGTTGGAGGGATCGAGCGCGGCGGCCCGCTGCGCGGCGGTGACCGCGCCTTTCGCGTCGCCGCGCGCCGCCAGCACGCGGGACAGCTCCACCTCGACGTTCGGCGCATCCGCCTGTGCGATGCGGCCACGCAGGTAGGTCTCCGCGGCATCGAGACGGCCGCTCGCCGCCGCGGCGGCGACCAGGCCGGCGAGCGCATCTCTGTCGTCGGGCGCGATCCTCAGCGCCTCGAGGGAGTCCTGGTAGGCGAGCGCGGCCGAATCGGCCTTCATCTGCATCGCCGCGCGATTGCGCCAGTCGGTCGCGGTTGCGGACGAGCGCAGCGCGGCGACCGCCGGCGGCGCCTGCGCCCCGGCCGCGACCGCATGCAGGCGACCGACGTTGTTGGTCTGATACCGGCCGTAGATGGCGCGCGGCGCGGAGTATTCCAGGGCGAGCCTGTCGTCCGACTGGACGAGCGCGCCCGCGGCGTACTTCTGCAGGTCGGGGCCGCGCGCGACGAACAGCGTCAGCACGCTGAAGGGATCGCGAACCTCCACTTCGGCGAGGTCCGCCGCCACCCCCGGACGTGTCCACGCGGACATGATCCCTTCGTCCAGAGCCCGCGCCGGCTCGGCCGATCCGATCAACAGGAGATCCGATTCGCCCACGAGCCAGGCGCTGCCGCCGGGAAAGGCCGAAAGAAACGTGGCGACGATCGAGCGCAGGTCGGCGTCGCTGATGTTGTAGGTGTGGGCCCACTGGCAGAGGATGCCGCCCGGGCGCAGGCGGCCGCGTGCGGCGGCAAAGAACTCGCGCGTGAAGAGCGTCGACACGCCTGCCATCCAGGGGTTCGACGGCTCGGAGATGATCACGTCGTACTGCTCGTCGGAGAGCAGCAGGTGCGAACGGCCGTCGCCGACGATCAGGCGCGTGCGCGGATCGTGGAGCGCGTCGTGGTTCTCCTTGACGAACGCGCGCGAGGCGTCGACGACCTCGGGTGAGATTTCCGATACGACGGCGCGCTCGATTGGATGCTTCAGCGCGGCCCCGAGCGTGACGCCGCTGCCGAGGCCGATGATGTAGACGGAGTGCGGGTTGTCGTGCAGCAGCAGCGGCAGGTGGCCGAGCAGCTTCTGCGTCAGCATGTCGGCGCCGTTGGACGCATCCACCTTGCCGTCGATGGCGAGCGAGGTGACGCCAATCAACCGGCGAACGGAGACGGTTCCGGTCGCGCCCTCCCGGTAATACGAAAGGTCACCGGCCTCGAGCGCGGTTTCGAGGTCGCCGGCGGCAAGCGCCGGCGCGAGCCGATACCCGCCGTTCGCCAGGCGGGCGTGATTCCAGGAGGGAGTAAAAAGAGCGAAAGCGATCACGCACCCGGCAGCGATAACGACCG
>Ga0137418_10005056_pt1 | contig 12094 bp, 14 predicted proteins | sample CZODoug3_1_2_16f_FD_122242 | JGI IMG/M metagenome (GOLD analysis project Ga0137418, IMG submission 122242) | Vadose zone soil fungal communities from Angelo Coast Range Reserve, California, USA - CZODoug3_1_2_16fungal (Hybrid Assembly) | ecosystem: Environmental > Terrestrial > Soil > Vadose... | reverse complement strand
GCGAATCCTGAGTTTGATTTTTTCGCGCATAAAACCGTGCCGTAGCTTTAGCGAAGGCTGGTCCGCCTCGATCCACGCCTCACTCATTCCTATCTTGCTCCTCGATTAGTTTGTTAATCGACACAACATCCTCGAATGACGCCCGGCGGCGTTGATATTTTCGTGCAATGATCTCCTTCAGGTGCAAAAGATCCGGAAGAGGCGGAGTATCGTAATAAGCCCATTCAGTTTCGCCGGCAATTTTCGATTGGAACCGCCACATGCCACCGAATTTCGTGGCACGTACTTCCCGCTTTTTCCCATGTCGATCTTTCTCCGTCCATATATGTTGACTCCGCATCGCGGTAAAACCTTACATTAGCAGGCTTGAAAGACGCAGTCAGACTGGCGGCTTATTTTGCCGCGACCATCCTCACGGCAGCCTTTGTTGCTCCCATTCTTTATTGGGCAACGTAGTGGTTCGTGGCGCACGGCTTGTTTTCCTTTCTAGCAAAATACGATTTCGAAACGTTCTTTCATCGGGCGCTCCTGATTGCTGCTGCGGTTCTACTCTGGCCTCTCCTTCGCGTGACCAGCGTGCAAAGCATGGCCGATTTGCGCCTTGCGCGTAATTCCTGCTGGGGCCGCGATGTCTTCGCGGGTATTCTTCTCTCGGCCATTCCCCTGCTCTGCTGTGGCGCTTTGCTCATCGCACTTAACATTTACTCGTTTCGGCACACCTTTGCCTGGGCGCGCTTTGGCAAGATGGTCGCGGCGTCGATAACGGTTCCGTTCATTGAAGAAACATTCTTTCGCGGGATCGTCCTCGGCGTTCTGCTGAAAACTGGCCGCCAGTACATGTCGATCTTCGCAACCTCGGCGATCTTTTCCGTTATTCATTTTCTAAAGGCGCCGGAGCGAACATCCACGATCGTAACATGGACCTCGGGCTTGAATTCCATTGCCCATTCATTTGAGCAGTTTGGCGATGCGACAATGTTGGTCTCTGCGTTCGCGACACTATTTCTTATTGGTTGGATTCTGGCTGATGCGCGCGTGCTCACTCGCTCACTATGGTTGCCGATTGCCCTGCATGCCGGCTGGATTTTTGGTAGCGGCACTTTTAGCCGAGTGGCACGTCAGGAAATGTTTGCCTTTCCCTGGCTGGGAAAGAATCTGCTCGTGGGAATTGTGCCGCTCGGCGTAGCCTGCCTGACGTGGGTGTTAATGCGAACCTGGTTGAAATATGATCGCGCTTCCCAAGTTTGATGGGTTGCGTGCGATCGCATCTCTTCTCTATCCGCCGGTCTGCACGATTTGTGGAGCAAATGTTCGAGCAGGCGAGTATCTTTGCAGTCACTGCGAATCAAAAACCATCCGCATTATTGCGCCGTTTTGCCAGACATGCTCAGAACCGTTCGAAGGCGCGATCACTGGTGCATTCACTTGCGCAAACTGTGCCCATCGCACCATTCATTTCGACGCGGCTGTTGCCGCCTATCGCAGTCGCGGGATCGTCCGCGAGCTGATTCATGACTTTAAGTACCGGCGGCAGATTTATCTGCGTCATCTTGTGGCGCGCTGGCTCTGCGCGGCCATGAATGACGAACGGCTGCGCGCACGCCGATTCAACATAATCATCCCGGTGCCATTACATCCGGCTCGCCAACGAGAACGCGGATTCAATCAGGCCACTTTGCTGGCAGAATTGTTAAGTGCAGAGATATCGATCCAATCTAAACCGTTGCTGGAGCGTATCCGCTACACGACCACACAAACTGCGCTCGATCGCGCCGAGCGCATGGAAAATTTACATGATGCCTTTCGTTTACGAAAAAACGCGACTGTGCAAGGTTATCGGGTGCTTCTGATCGACGATGTCTTAACAACCGGCTCGACCTTGAGCGAATGCGCGAGAGTTCTGAAAGTGGCTGGCGCCGTGTCGGTGCATGCCGCGACGGCAGCGAGGGCCTGATTGCGATGGCGATTTTCAAAAGACCTAAATTTGCCGGAGAAGGCGACAAGAAACGCGACATTCCGCAAGGACTGTTTCAGAAATGTCCGGGTTGTCGCGAAGTCGTGACCGAGATCGAGCTGAACGAAAATCAGCGGGTCTGTCCCCGGTGCGATTATCACTTCGCGCAATCGGCCCAGGACCGGATCGCAAATTTGCTGGACCCACAAAGTTTTGTCGAGATGGACGCTGATTTGAAATCGGTGGACACGCTTCGTTTTCAGGGGATGGCCAGCTATAAGGACCGGCTCAAGAAATACCAATACGCCGGGGGCGGCGAGTTTCACCTCTACGGCGAGAACGCCGACCTCCCGGTGCCGCGCCGCATGGTTCTATGTGAAGGAACGGCCAAGGCGTGGAGATCTTGAGGCCACGGCCGACCTCAACGCCCTTGGCGGGCGGCCGATTGATCACGATGCAGACCATGCCCTCGGCCATCATCGTCGACGACAAGGGCCAGCCGGTCCCGAAGGGCACCGCGGCGCCGCGCGAGGTCGGTATCATGTTCGTCGCATCGGCCTCTACACAGTCATTGGCTACCAGAATCGCCAAAGCTTGCAACCCCTACTTCTTTCATTTTCCGTTGAATCGGGGAAAAGACCTTCCAAGCTACGGGTTTCCATTTTCGCCGTCTGAGATCGAGCGCGGTACCGTGTATCGGTTCTATCTCAATCACGTCGTGGCGGTTGACGATCCATTGGAACTGGTCCGCACTGAATGGGTTGATTTGCGTGCACGTTCACCGGCCGGTGCTGTCCGTGGCTAAGCTTCGGGAAGTTTGCCGACACATCCGTTCGAAGAACGCGGGCCCTTTCTGGGTCACGATCGATCTGTTCTTCGATGGACCGGAAAATTACAAAAGATATCGGGACAGCGATTCGCTGGCGGCAGCCACCTTCGCATCGCTCTATGGCACCGATCCGAATTTCGTGAAGCGATTCGCGATCGACCGCTTGAATGCGGTGAAGATTTCATTTGTTCGCCCGACAGCGCAAGGCGGCGTCGTCGAACGGGACATGCATGCGGGTCAGCAATATGTTCGTTTGCTCGACTTGGAATTGAGCTGAGGGAGTTCGAAAGTCCGTTCCGGTGCACCTTTGCGGATATGGGGCAGCGTTCCGCCCCGATATCCGCAAATACTACGGACGCGGCTCGAACGTCGCAACATCGATGCCGTCCCAACCAAACCGGAGGTTCAGAGGGTCTTTCATCGAAGTCAGTACTTTCATGTGACCATGCGCCACGTATAACACGCCGGTCGCCGGATCGAGCGCCATATTGCGGCCGCCAAAAAAGGTGGGCAAGGTTCGCGCAACAGTGAAATGATCGTCCGGCCCGATGCTGATCGCAGTCAGCGTTCCAGGCCCGTTCGACGTAAAGACCAATCGACGATGGGAGTCGATCGCGACGCCGTCGCTGAACGAGCCGATCGGCAGGTTCGCCAGGTTACGGCCGTTGGAGGCATCGACGACGACCAGCAGGCTATTGGCGCAGCCGCTGAAAAGTCGATTCGACGGCGGGTCATACGCGAGACCATGCGGCGCCTTGCAATTCTCCAGCGGCCAATTCGCCTCAACCTTCCCGCTCGCGATGTTGACCTTAGCGAGGGTTGCTGTGTCTGCGATATTCACATAGACATTGCCGGCTTCGTCGATGGCCATGAACTCGGGCTTTCCCGGTAGAGCGACGGTTCGCGTGACAGTGTCATCGGTTGGGTTGATGACGGTTAGATTTTTGGAATCTCCGGCCACCACCAGGACGGAACCCGTATATTCGTCGTACAGCATGCCGTCGGCGTCCGGACTGACCTTGATCTGTTTGATGAGATGAAAATCAGTCAGGCTGAACACCTTGACGATGCCGTCGTCGCCGCTATCGGCGTAGCCCTTGCTCAACTTCGAAACGATTGCGACCCCATGCGAATCTTTCAGGGGTGCCACCTTACCTATGACGGTTCGTTTCTCGACATCGACGACAGTCACGCGATCGACGTGCGAAACATACAAGCGCCGGCTGTCGGGATCGAACGTCAAGTAGTCGTTGAAGGTGGGGGCGCCGAGATCGATCTGCCCGGTAAATTCGTAGTCAACTCTCAGCGGGGTGGAAGATTCTGCACGTACCGGATTGGCACCCAGTGCCGCTAAAACCGCAAGCGTCGCCATGCCGTTCGCGCCAATCCGACGAAAACGCTTCTTTTCAAGTTTCATATTAACTCCTTTCGTATAGGTATATTGATTCGATGGCGCAAATATTTGTCCGTATATTTCAGTCAGTTCTATCGAAGTTCTTTGAAAGATATCCCATCGTATTGTAATTTACCTATCGTATCAACATACATATATACACATAATATAGATTGACGAATGAATACAACTTGTATCAAGTACGTTAGGGGCCGACCAGGACATCAGCCACCGCTGTATGTATGACGCCGCTCGCGACGTCTAACGATCAGGTGCGGTCAGCAGAAATGGATGGGGCCAGTGCCGACGGATCAAAAACGGATGATTGGGCCAGTCAGGGTACGCAATCCCACCCGCACGCTGCGAATTGATCTTCGCTCGAGGGCAGGATCGGCTTGACTCTGGTCCGCCTTAAAGCGAGAGTTAACATTTACGACTTTAGTCAATATGTAGGTCTACCCGTGGACGATCGATATTTCACGGCCGCCGAAGCAGCGGCAGCGCTAGGCATCAGCATCCAGACACTCTATGTCTATGTCGGTCGCAAAGGCATCCGATCTCAAGCTGTGCCCGGGTCTAAACAACGCCGTTATTGGCGCCCGGACATTGAGCGCTTGCGCAAAAATGGCAAGAGCGTTCCTCAGGCCACGATTGACCTCAAGGTCGAAAGCGAACTCACCCTATTGACTGAAGACGATATTTTTTATCGCGGTCGCAGCGCAATTAAGCTGGCGGAGCACGCTTCGTTCGAGGCCGTCGCGGCGCTTCTATGGAACGCCGGTGAAGAGCAAATCTTCTCTCGTCAAGCGCCCAGTACGCCCGCCCTCTTTGCGCCTCTTGACGAACTCATGTCGCAACAACCCGATGTGGACCGCGCCACCGCCCTGTTTCCGGTGCTAGAGGCGGCAGATCCGAGGTCGTACGATCTCACGCCCCTTGGAATGGCCCGAACGGGTGTCGACGTGCTGCGGTGGTTGGCCACATTGACGGTTCGCGCCAAAGAGCCGTGTTGCGAGCCAATTCATCTCTTCGTCGCGCGTCACCTGAGTCGTCCGGTCGAGGACGCCGAACTGATACGCCGCATGCTGGTACTCTGGGCCGACCACGGTTTCGAGCCTGGTGCGTTTGCGGTCCGAGCCGTTGCCAGTGCGGGCGTCACTCCATGGCGCGCGGTGATCACCGGGCTTTCGGTGTCCAATGGGCGCAACGGTCGACTGGCAGGACACGACGCGACTCATCGGTTCCTGAGGGAGATTGCCGAAAGCCCGGAACCGGAGAAGCCGGTCATCCAACGGCTGCGCGACGGCGAACCGCTGCCGGGATTCGATCCCCCGATCTATCGTCACGGTGAACCGATCTACCGTAGCGGAGACCCTCGAGCTCGCGCGCTCCTGCAATACTGCAGTGAAGTGTGCGCGGAAGAGGAGGGATTCAAGCGTCTCAAGAAAGCGCTCACGATGGTGCGCGAGGTTAGAAACCTTGAACCGAACAACGCGCTCGTCTGCCTTTTCCTATTCCGACGACTGGGTCTGGAGGCGCGCAGCACCCTCTTTCACCTGAGTCGCGCCGCGGGTTGGATCGCCCACGCCATTGAGCAGCATCAGGCAGGCGAAGTTCAACATCGAAGAGGCCTGTACTCGGGCCCCTTGCCCACGTAAGCCGCATACCACGTTCGATCAGCGCTCGTCACCGCCGATCCGGCATTTGTGTCGGGGCGCACACAATGTAGCAACCGGCAAAAAAATCCGACATCAATCAGCAAAGACCTCTCCCTAGTATCCGGTCCCGTTCAGTTCTTTTTTGCCGGCAGGCGGGTCCGCGCTTCGCGTACCGCATAACAAGCTCTTTGGGGGATGACGTGAAAAGCACGATGAAAACGCTGATTAAGATTGTGTTGGGAAGCCTCGGCGTCGTAACGGCAGCGGCCATTGCGGTAGCCGGCTACCTGATCTATCCCGGGACACCGAGCAGTGCTTCCAGCCTGATATTCCAAGGCTACGTGCCGTTGCCATCCGATGGCCTGCTCTCGGTGCTCGACTATTTGACGGTATATGACGACAAGTTGTTCGTTACCAGCGAGAGTACCGGCGATGTGTACCGGGTCCATCTCCGTAAGAACTCTTTGCCCACGGTCACCGATATAAGCAAATTGACGGGCGACCCTGCCGCACATGGCGTCGTCATCGACCCCTCGAGTCATCTTGCCTTTGTAACGCGCAGCGAAGCGAATACCGTGGATATCTTTGATCCGGCCAAGATGGCCACGATCAAACGCATACCCGTCGCGGACGATCCGGACGCGCTCTTTTACGATGAGTTCGACAAGCTCGTGTATGTCGCAAGCGGTGATTCGCATCGCGCGACGCTGATAGATCCAGCCACCCAGACCACGATCGCCACCATTCCTCTCGGCGGCGCGCCGGAATACGCGGTATTCGACACATCGACGAAACTGCTATACCAGAATCTGCACGATACCAGTACGGTAGTTGCCGTCGACATCGCAAAGCGTGCCGTTGTACAGGGCTGGCCGCTGCAGGGTTGTGAGGCGCCTACCGGGATGGCCATCGATGAGGTCCAACGCCGGCTGTTCATCGGATGCAACGCGAATTCCGTGCTGGCGGTCTTCGACTTGAACGAGCATCGGGTCGTCGCCACCGTGCCGATTGGCAAGGCGCCCGACTCCGTGGCGTTCGACCCCGAATTGCATCGCATCTACACGACCGGAAAATCCGGCGTTCTGGCCGTCGTACAGCAGGACGAGCCGAATAAATACAAAGTACTCGACACCATCCATCTGCATTACGGCGCACACACGCTGACATTCGATCCTGCGACGCATGCCCTCTATGTGGCGTATGCGGGCCTGGTCGTGAATCCGCGGGTCGCCGTATTCATTCCTCGTCCGCAGGCACGCACATTGTGAGCGTGAAGACGCAATCCGCACATCCTGCGGCAAACAAGAGGATTGAAGATGCTGCAATGATCTCTCAGGAGTCGGATCGTGATGCAGCAACAGAGCATATCTCCGGACAACATTTCGCGAGGCAGGCGAATACTTAACAAACCGATGTTTTACCTCATTCTAGCGATCACGCTCAGCAGGGCGGTACGGGTGTTCGACCGCTGCCGCACGGCCGGCACATGCATAACTCGGTATCTCGACGACCGCGCGCCTGAATGATAACCGGAGTATTGACCGCGCTCTCATTGTGTATCGCGTCGTGGCTTGCCGTTCCGATCCGCCCGTTCATCCGCGGGTGATGGCAGAGGTGAAAATATACCCCTCGTTGCGAACCGTGCGGATCAGCGATGGATTTTTCAGATCCGGCTCTAGCTTGCGCCGAATGCGGCTCACGAGCACGTCGATGCTGCGATCGTCGGCCAAGTGAGATTCCCCGCGCGCCAAATCAATCAGCTGATCGCGCGTCAGGACTTGTTGAGCGTGTTCCGCGAAGGCGAGCAGTAGCTCGAACTCGCCGCCCGACAGCAGGACCAGCGAGCCATCCATGGACCGAAGTTCGCGCCTCGCGACATCCAGGCGCCAGCCGGCGAAGCATAAAACAGGCCTGGTTTCGCTGCGGGTAGGCACCGACGGCTTCTCCGCCGTGCGGCGCAGCACGGCTTTGACACGGGCCAACAGCTCGCGCTGATCGAACGGCTTGGTCAAATAGTCGTCGGCCCCGATTTCCAGGCCCACCACGCGATCCGTGTGATCCGCGACCGCGGTCAACATGATGACCGGTATCTGGGATACGGCACGCAACGTCCGGCAAACGCTGAAGCCGTCTTCGGCTTGCAGCATGACGTCGAGAATCACCAGGTCGATCGGCTGATTCTTCAGAATGGCAAACATCTCGGTGCTGTTCGTTGCCGTGGAAACGACGTGCGAGTGCTTTCGAAAAAAGTTGGTCAATAGCGCCAGAATATCTGTGTCGTCGTCGACACAAAGCAAGTGCGGTGTGGAGGTCATGGGCCGGGTAGACCGTGCGGAATCATCCGTGCGGGATGGCCGAACTGGATATGTTCAAGACCGTCTGCAACGTCTCGAATACCGCGCTTGCCTTGATCGAGGCGATGTCGGCAGACACCGCATCCGGATAGTTGTAGGACACTCTTGCTCTACCCTTCCGTATCCGATTGAAAACATCCGGGTAGACCGTCATGACGTTCTCGATTCCGGCATTCGAGTACTCGGTAAATCGCGTGTAGTGAACGCCGTTGGCGATGATTACCGTCGGCCGATTGACGGTGGCGCTCAGGTGTGCAGCCATCGTGTCGTTCGTGAGCACGGCCTCGGCGCCCGCCACCCAACGAAGGAATTCCAGCAACGACGCGGTGCCGGCAATGCTTTCCGTGCCGGTGCGCTCCCGAATTGTTCTAGCCATCTCGACTTCCGCGGCCGTATGACCTGCCAGAATCACTCTGCTCGAGTAATGCCGGCGATACAGATCTATGAATTCAATCCAGCGCTTCACGGGCCAGCGCCGACTGCGCACGCTCGCCCCGACAAAACAAACAATGTACGGGTTTGGGTCCGGCTGATCAAAGCGGGAATCGAGCCGAGGGCGGCGCCCCTCGTATCTGAGCCCGCTCGCCCAAGCGGTGAATTGGGCGTTGAAACCGAACTCATGGACCGTTGCATCGGATGGCGTGAATACTTGCTGGTACAGCGCGTCCGAAATCCGGTTCCAGCGAGAATGAATGTGGGTATTGGCGGACCCCATATTGCGAAGCGGAGCGGCTGCCAACATGCAAAGATCATCGAGCAACAGGGGCCGCGTCCGGGAAGGAGCTATGGCAATCCCGAATCCTCGTCTCCTCAATGTGTCCCAGAGGTTCAACCGGTACGAAGAGTTGACCAGGTACTCTCTCTTATCGACCCACACCGTATGGTCGACCGCGGACGCGTCAAACTCTGAAAATATCGGTTCCCACGATACATTTCCCAACAGGGTGACGACATGCTTCCGCCAGCGCGGAGATCGTTTGTACATCCGCAGTTGGTTCCTGAACAGGAGATAGTCGCCGATATCATCCAAACGAATGATCAGCAGCCTCTCTTCGGATGGAGACGGTGCGGGCAATCGATGCTGAAGGTCTTTCCACTCACCGAAGTCGTTTAGAACCCGCCTGCAGTCCTTTGCGGATTGCCATCTGCGTAACAGCAAGGACATTTGGCGAAGGCGGTTCGGCATAGACGGAGCAGCGGACAACTCGCAGTGATGTGGGTTGCCGGTGATGGTGCAGGCATGTTTTTTCGCCTCGATGTGCGTGATTCATCGGGTTCGCCATATTGTGTATGCATTGAAATACCCGCATGACGGGGTGCGCCCGCATTGCGGGGGGCACCCCTTTAGGCTTCGAGAGATTCGCCGGCGCGCGCGGCCACCGGCAATACGATGCGGGCCTCCAGGCCGCCCCCCGGTCGATTCTTGAGAATGATCTCTCCGCCATGGCCTTGGACAATGGCTTGTGCCACGGTCAGCCCCAAGCCGACACCGCCGGTGCTGCGATTGCGCGATTTATCAATCCGATAGTAAGGACGGAACACGTTGTCGAGGGCGTCCGCGGGTATGCCGGGCCCTCGGTCCCTGATGGCCACGACTAATGCGGTTTCTTCGCGGGAGAGATCAATCTCCGGGGTCTTCGCATACTTTGCGGCGTTGTCGATCAAATTGGTGAAGGCGCGCTTCAGGGCGAACGGCCGGCCTCGATACACGGCGTGTGCGGGCCCCGTATAGCGGATATCGATGTCTTGATCGGCGTAATCGTTCGCAATGGTGAGAAGAACGTGCGGGAGATCGAAACTGGTCGTCTCTTCGGAAACCGCATCGTCTCGGAAAAAGGCCAGCGCTTCATCGACCATGCCCTGCATCTCATCCACATCCCTGAACAGCCGCGCCTGTTGCTCGGGATCTTCGATGAATTCGCCCCGCAAACGCATGCGGGTCAAGGGAGTGCGTAAATCATGCGAAATAGCCGCCAACATCATGGTGCGGTAGGCCACGAATTTTTGAATCTGCGCCTGCATGGCGTTGAAAGTCTTGACCACCTCTTGCAGTTCTTTTGGCCCTGTCTCGGCGATGGGCGGAGCTTGAGGGTTGAGTCCGAATTGGCGTACAGCCGCGGCGAGCCGTTCGATCGGCCTGGAGAACTGGCGCGCGGCGAACACGGTGACGATGGTGATCGACATCGCCAAAAAGCAGAGCCATATGACCCAGCGATCCGCCCAAGGTAATCCCCAAGTTCTTTTCACTACGCTGAAGACGAGCCAACTCCCATCGTTCAATTGCACGCCCAGCATGTACGGCACGAGCGGCTTGCTGCGATCGTAGACGATTCCCGGCGGCACTGATCCTGCGCGGTCAGGCCTGAGAACGACCGCGGCTCGTTGCACGCGGGCGCTGATCCTCTTCTGGGTTTTTTCGTCGTCGCTGCGCGGCGCGGCCTCGAGCGCGGCCGCCGCACTGGACCCTGCGGCATACCAGCCGGCATGAAACACGTTATTTCCGGCCGCCGCCGCAAGCGGTTGCCGCATCGCCGGCGGAGCCGCATCGATCATACGCACGATGTCGGCGGCCTCATCGAGCAGGCTCGATCGCTCCAATGGTTCAGCCGACCACACGCCGCCAAAGGTTCTGAACAGACCGACCAGCGCGAGCGTCACCGCCACGGCCAGGACCTCGGTCACGGCGAATCGGCGGGCGATGGTGTCCGAGGCCCAGGACGGGAGCTTCATCCGCGGGTCACCACGGGCGCAAAGATGTAGCCGCCGTTGCGGACCGTGCGGATCAGCTCGGGATTCTTCGGATCTTCCTCCAGCTTGTAGCGAAGGCGGCTCACCTGTACGTCGATGCTTCTGTCGTAAGCCACATGCAATGAACCGCGCGCGAAATCGATCAACTGATCGCGCGTCAGGACCCGCTGAGGATGCTCCGCGAATGCGAGCAGCAGATCGAATTCGCCGCCCGAGAGCAGCACCAGCGCGTTGTCGGCGGAGCGCAGTTCCCGCCGGGCGACATCGAGACGCCAGCCGCCGAAACACAGTACCGGCCGCGTTTCGGTCCGCGTGGGAGCGGCCGCCTTCTCGGCGGTCCGGCGCAGCACCGCCTTGACTCGCGCCAGCAACTCGCGCTGGTCGAAAGGCTTGGTCAAGTAGTCATCGGCCCCGATTTCAAGACCCACGACGCGATCCGTGTGGTCCGTCATCGCGGTCAACATGATGATCGGCACCGGCGACGCCGCGCGCAGCTGCCGGCACAGGGTGAAGCCGTCTTCGGCATGCAGCATGACATCGAGAATGACGAGATCGACCGGCTCCTTTTCCAGAGCGGCGAACATCGCCGCACCATTCTGCGCCACCGAAACGGTGTGCGAGTGCTTGTGAAAGAAACTCGTCAGCAAGGACAGAATATCCTCGTCGTCATCGACGAGCAGAAGGTGGGGCATTCTGAACATTCTCCAAGGACAACATGCGCTCATAGCCGGCTGATGTCCGGATATCAGGCCTTTATGTCTGTACGGACACATTGTAGCGCCAGGCCCGAAAATCACCGAAATCCGCGTCGCATGAGAGCGCGGCGTGCGGCGCGCTCAAATCTGCTCGAGCGCCAGCCCCCGCGTCCGAGGTCCGAAGAGGCCTACCGTCAGCGCTACGACGACCATTGACGCGGAGACGAGGACGAACACGCCGACGCTGCCCGCGTGGTCGAGTGTCGCGGCAATGATGTAGCTGGAAAAGATGGCGGAGAGCCGGCTGAAGGAATAGACGAATCCGACCGCGCGCGCCCGCATCGGGGTGGGAAACAACTCGCTTTGGTACGTGTGGTACGACAGTGACATCAGAGAGTTGCCGATTGCGACAAAGGCTCCAATCGCGGTGAACACGGCGAAGTTCGAGTGCTGTGTGACGCGC
>Ga0137418_10005054_pt1 | contig 12094 bp, 8 predicted proteins | sample CZODoug3_1_2_16f_FD_122242 | JGI IMG/M metagenome (GOLD analysis project Ga0137418, IMG submission 122242) | Vadose zone soil fungal communities from Angelo Coast Range Reserve, California, USA - CZODoug3_1_2_16fungal (Hybrid Assembly) | ecosystem: Environmental > Terrestrial > Soil > Vadose... | reverse complement strand
CATATCGCCAGTCTGATCTGGACGCTGATCCGGACCGACTTCAAGGTCCGTTATCACGGAACGCTGGGCGGCTTCGTTTGGGCCCTCCTCAAGCCCGTCAGCATGTTCGTCGTCCTACTGACTGTCTTCTCCCTCATCTTCGTTCCGGCCGACCCCCACTACAGACCCAACCTCATACTCGGCCTGTTCCTGTGGGAATTCTTCGCCGAGGGAACGAAGCTCGGCTTAGTGTCCCTCTTCGCCAAGGGTTATCTCCTTACGAAAACCCGTTTCCCGCGCTGGATCGTCGTGGCGACCTCCACCTCCAATGCGCTCATCACCCTGCTGGTCTTCACGATCGCCATCCTGCTCTACCTCGGCTGGGTGGGGCGGTTTCCGAACGCCACGAGGCTGCTCCTGTTCATCGGCTACGAGATCGAGATGTGGATGATCGTCCTCGGCTTTTCACTCTCGATGAGCGTCCTCTACCCCCGGTACCGCGACCTCAATCATCTCTGGGACGCGATCAGCCAGGCCGGGTTCTTCGTAGCCCCGATCGTTTTCCCCATCCAGATCCTGCCCGAAAGCCTGCACCCCTATCTCTATCTCTGGCCTCCGACTCCCGTGATTGAATTTGCCAGACAGGTCCTAATGCAGGGAACGATCCCAAGCCTGGAGGCGAATCTGCTCCTCCTCCTCGCGACGCTGTCGATCCTGGCGGTCGGCATCGTCGTCTTCCACCGTCACGCCCCGCGGGCGGCGGAGCACCTGTAGCGATGGCCGAGCCCGTGATCGAGGCCCGCGACATCTTCAAGAGCTTCCGGATTCCGAGCGTCCGGCGGGAGACGCTTCGCGAGCACGTCCTTGGATGCTTTCGACCTCCGCGGGTCCAGACGCTGACGGTGCTTCGAGAGGTCGGCCTGGAGGTCCATCGCGGCGAGACGGTCGGGATCATGGGGCGCAACGGATCGGGCAAGAGTACGCTACTCAAGATCATCTGCGGCATCTACGAGGCGGACTCGGGTTCCGTCGTGGTCCGCGCGCCGGTGATTCCCATTCTCGAGCTCGGCGTCGGCTGGAATCCCGAGCTCAACGCCGTGGACAACGTCATGATCCTGGGAACGATCCTGGGCATGACGCTCGGCGAGGCCAGGGCGTCGATCGAGGAGATCCTGGTCTTCGCCGGTCTGGAGAAGTTCGCCAATCTCGACGTGAAGTACTTCTCGAGCGGTATGGCTGCCCGCCTCGCCTACTCCGTGGCTTTCAAGGCGGTGCGGGACGTTCTCGTCCTGGACGAGATCTTCGCGGTGGGCGACGCTGGATTCAAGGCGCGCTGTGAGGAGCGATACCGATCCCTGAGCGCCGCCGGATGCACCGTGGTCCTCGTCAGTCATGATCCCAAAACGATCTCGACGTTCTGCGATCGCGCCCTGCTCTTGGAGGGTGGGAGGGTCGTCATGAACGACACGGCTGACAGCGTGGCCAAGGCCTATCTCAGCATCTCCTCCCGGGCCGCGGAGGATGGAGCTTTTGGATGACCGACTCGGCGAGAATCCCAGTCTTCGGCGGCCGGGTATCGTCACGGTCGGGATGCTGACGGTCCGAACTTTGGATACCAAGAGTTGGCTCTCAGAGGACCATTTCTTCAACGCGATACGAAGCCTCTTGGCAGCTTGGCTGGAAAGGGTGACAGGAGCCGTGGCGTGGGCGTTTCGAGGTTCCCGGGTGTGCGAAGACAGCTGGGGCGTGGCGACCGCGGTCTTGGGCGACGCGGACACGGGCAACGGTAGCGCTGTGCGGAAATATGAAACTCCTGCAGACGAAACGGCCGATCCGGAGGCATCGAGAATTCTCTTCATCTCGCACGATGCGTGGCGGACCGGGGCGCCCATGGTTCTCTTGCGCCTTCTCACATGGTTGAGAGCGAACAGCGACATATCGTTCGAAATTCTGCTGAAAGACGGGAACGGCCAGCTCAGAAGCGACTTCGAGGACCTCGCACCCGTGAGTGTCTGGAAAAAAGGGGAAAAGGCGTTCCTCCAGCAGCGGAGGATCGGCCTGATTTATTCGAACACGATCACCAATGGCGATGTACTGGAGGATTTGGACCCCGCCTGCCCGGTGATCTGCCACGTCCATGAGCTGGATTATTGGATACGATATCGGGTGAGCTCGGAGCACCTCCGGCAACTGCAGAAACGCACTCGCCACTACGTCGCGGTGTCGCAGGCGGTCAAGCGAGCCCTCGTGGAAAACCTGAGAATTTCGTCCGGCGCAATCGACGTGATCTACGAGTTCATCCCCACGGACGACGCCTCGGTTGCCGAGGCGGAGACTCCTCGCGTGCGGGCCCAGTTGAGCCTGCCGCCCGATGCGTTCGTGGTGGGTGCGTGCGGCACGACCGATTGGCGAAAAGCACCCGACCTCTTCATCCAACTGGCCCTGGCTGTTCGTCGGCGGATGGCGGAACTGGCAAACCCTGTGCACTTTGTCTGGGTGGGAGGCGAAAACCAGGGACCGAATTTCGGCGCACTATGGCACGATGTCGTGCTTGCAGGACTGGCCGACTGCATGCACTTCGTGGGCACCCAGACAGATCCATTACCTCATCTCTCGACCTTTGACGTATTTGCGTTGGTCTCACGGGAGGATCCCTTTCCACTAGTGATGCTCGAGGCCGCGTCTTTGGGCAAGCCGATCGTGGCCTTCGACGGTGCCGGAGGCGCGAAGGAGTTTGTCGAGCACGACGCCGGCTTCGTCGTGCCCTACCTGGACATCGAGGCTATGGCCGCAAGGGTCCTACAGCTATTGAGCTCGGACGAGTTACGACACCGCTTCGGCTCGCAGGCTCGAGAAAAAGTCCGCAGGCGTCATGACGTAGCTATGGTGGCACCACAGCTGCTGACTCTCATCGAGCGATTCGCGGGTGAGAGCCAACGCCGGATGGAGCGGCAGAATGTTTGACAGGCTCGTATGGCAGAAAGACCGGGTGTTACTGGACGAATTGGTGTTTCGCCTTGAGCATTACCGGAGTGACGACTGGGAGCTGGGCGATGAGTGCTTTGTCCTCTACAAAACCAAACCTCTGGTGGATCAATATGCAAAGTTCTGGTCGCTGCGGCCAGGATTTCGGGCAGAACACATCCTGGAACTGGGGATGTGGGACGAGGGGAGCATCGTCTTCTGGTTCGAGCATTTTCGACCCTCCAAACACGTGGGTGTGGATATTCAAACGCGGAACGATAGTGAGTACTTTCGGCGGTATGTAGCTTCTCGAGGGTTGGCGAGGAAGATTAAGACGTATTGGGAGGTAGACCAGACTGACTCGGGGCGGCTCCGAGACATCGTCCGGAGCGAGTTCCCGGGCCTGCTCGACCTAGTGATCGACGACGCGTCACATCTCTACGAGCCGACGAGGAGGAGTTTCGAGACCTTGTTCCCCTTGCTTCGGCCCGGGGGGCTGTACGTGATTGAAGACTGGGCCTGGGGTCATTGGCGAGAGTTCCAGATACCTGGTCATCTGTGGGCTAAGGAGATACCGCTCACACGACTGATCGCCGAGCTCATCGAAGCGACAGGTAGTGAGAGCGGAGTTACGACCGGCGGGTTCATAGGGAGCGTCAACGTATTTCAGGGCTTTGCCGTGGTTGAGCGTGGCGAGCTTGATCAAGCGGCTCACGCTCCATTTGACCTAGAGAACCTGATCAGAAGACTGATGGTTGCGCCTCCAGGCAGACACGAGCGGCTATCACGGATTCAGCAGTTCGTGAGACAGCTCACCGGTTGACCAATACTCTAGCTGCCGGCGTGGGTGAATTCGTGGAACGGGGTGCTCGGCCGATGGGACATGTGCGACCGATCGCGTTTTATCTTCCGCAATACCATCCGATTCCCGAGAACGATGCATGGTGGGGGCGCGGCTTCACCGAGTGGGCGAGTGTCGTCAAGGGCAAGCCTCTGTTCCCGGGTCACTACCAGCCGCGACTACCGGCGGACCTCGGCTTCTATGACTTGCGACTGCCCGAGGTACGTCAGGCGCAGGCCGAGCTCGCGAAGGAGTACGGCATTTACGGATTCTGTTATTACCACTATTGGTTCAACGGCAAATTGTTGCTGGACCGCCCGTTTCGCGAGGTTCTCTCGTCAGGGGAGCCCGATTTCCCTTTCTGTCTATGTTGGGCCAACGAGAACTGGACGCGACGGTGGGATGGACTCGATCACCAGGTCCTGATCGCGCAACGATATAACCGCGAGGACGACCGTGAGCACATCCAGTGGCTTGCTGGTGCCTTTCGAGATCGGCGATACATCAGGGTCGATGGCCGTCCACTCTTTTTGATCTACCGCGTCTCGCAGCTTCGTGACCCGGCACAGACGGCTGCGATCTGGCGCGAAGAGGCCAGGAGAATGGGTATCGGGGAGCTGTATTTGTGTACGGTCGAGAGCTTGCGCGATGACCGCATCGATCCGAGACGAATAGGGTTCGATGCGGCGGTAGAGTTTCAACCTGACTGGGTGAACTTGGGACCGCCCGTCCATCGCACCGCTGAGCATAGTGTCGTGTATGACTACGGCTCGGTCGTCGAGCGGATGCTGCAGAAGCCACGCCCGTCCTATACCCGGTTCCCGTGCGTGACTCCGGGATGGGACAACACACCGCGGCGCACTCGAGAGGCGTGCATCTTGAAAGACTCGACGCCCGAACGTTACGAGATATGGTTGCGAGGCGTGATCGATCGCTTTCTTCCAAGTCCACCACAAGAGCCCCTGGTGTTCATCAATGCTTGGAACGAATGGGGAGAAGGCGCTCATCTCGAGCCGTGCCGGAGATGGGGACGCGCATACCTGACCGCAACGCGGCGAGCGCTGGAGTCGAGCCGTCCGGTGCCGTCTCTCGCTCGGCGTGCCGCCGCCGAGTTCCATCCGAATGGGGCGTCCGGAGCAAGAATCAGTGTGTGCATTCCCACCTACAACGGAGCCGCATACCTCGCCGAGGCAATCGGGAGTGTCCTCAACCAGACCCTGAGCGACTTCGAGCTGATCATCGTCGATGATTGCTCCACGGACGGGACCGACGTGGTAGCCCAGTCGTTCACGGACAAGCGGATCAAACATTTTAAGAATCCGGTGCGGCTGGGCCTCGTCGGCAACTGGAACCGATGCATCGAGCTGGCGCGGGGACAGTACATCTGTGTCTTCCATCAGGATGACATCATGATGTCTGAGAACCTGGAAGAGAAGATTCAGCTGCTCGACAAGAGCCCGACGATCGGTATGGTCCACTCGAACGTTCGCCAGATCAGTACCACAGGCGAGCTGATCTCCGAATACTGGTACTTCAGGCCAGAGCCGGAGGAGAACAGTGTACACGAGGGCCTCGACTACCTGAAACGGCTCTTGACCGGGAACAACATCGTGTGTTGTCCGAGCGCCGTCGTCCGGAGAGAGGCTTTCGACACGCTCGGGGGATTCGACGGTCGACTGCTCTTTACGGCGGATTGGGAGATGTGGATGCGAATCGCGGCGTTCTTTGACGTTGGATACCTTGTCAAACCACTCGTCAGCTACCGACGGCACGAGGCGAATGAAACGTGGAAGTTTCTCGGGGCGAAAGAGCTGGAGCACGCTTATCGCGCCAAGATGCTTGCGCTCGAGAAGTTAGGCGGCCGCATCTCGGACGCCGAGACGCTCAGAACGCAGATCTCACGGGAATGCCGGAGCCGCGCGCTGGAACGGGCGATGGAGTGCCAGCGCGTGGACGATTCCGAGGAAGCTTGGCGGTACCTCAACATTGCCAAAGAAGCCGCGCCGACCGAGCCAGCGAGGCTGCCTGACCCTGATCAGGTCTTGAGGCAAGAACTAGAGCGTTGCTGTTCCCAGCAGAGCCCCGGCCGCGATCGACAAATCCTGTTCAGTCTTCGGGGTGACGTGGCAGCGCGCATCATCCCGACCAAGACGCTGATCGAGGCGGCATGCTTCAAGGTTGCGGCCACACCGGGTTTTGGATGGCTGTACAGATTTCAAGGATTGGGACGACGACTGCTCCACGGGTAGGCAACCTAAACGTGCGACGATTGAGCGCATGTCCTCGGATGAAGGTCGCTGCAATGACATGGTCGAGCGGCTCACCAGAGGCGGCACTGTCCGGTACCACAAACCGCGCCTTCAAAACTATATGACGATCGGCATCACGGATGACACACTCGCATCCCTGCCATGGTCGGTGGGACGCCCAAAATCTACGCGGCCGCACGACGCAGCGACACACCTCGGTGGAATCGAGGCTCTGAGATGTTTCGCGGCCGTCATGATAGTCATTTATCATACGGTCGAGATACCGCGTATCGCGGTTCCATCGTACCTGAATGTAATAAAAACTCACTTCGGCATGGGCGTCCCGTTGTTCTATACGCTCAGCGGTTTTGTGCTTGCCTATGGGTACATGGAATCTTTGGGGACTCGAAAACAGATCATCGAATTTTATATTCGCCGCTTTTTTCGAATCGCGCCGTTGTTTTACGTCATGCTTGGCACATGGATCGTGTTTTCGAAGCTTAAATGGGAACACTTCTCGGTAAGTTATACTGACGTCGCTCTAAATCTTACGTTGTTGTTTGGACTAGTCCCAGGTAGACACATAAGTATCGTGTGGGCCGGTTGGTCAATTGGTATCGAAGTACTGTTCTATATCGTTTTCCCAATATTTACCGTATTACTGATGTCCATTCGTTTTGCTGTTATTGCGCTTTGCATTTCGTTATTAGTGTCGTCGATGGAATTCCGGGCCCTGACGAATCTCAACGTTGGTTCTTATGCTTTTATGAACCTGATTACACACCTGCCGTTTTTTATTAGCGGTATTCTTGCCTATCTTGTTTGGCGCGGCGACAACTTCAGCACGCGGCGCGTATTGGGAAGCTCGATATTCATTGGGGTGTTATCGATCGCCGCGTTGCTCGTCTATTCGCCAATGGTGTATACGTTTCTTGTCGCCATTCCTGGCGTCATGCTTGGTCTGTATATTTGGGCGCTGGTTTTTGCGGCGCTAATCCTGTCAATATGCTATTCGTCGAATCCTGTCGTTGTGAATCGCGTAACGCGACATCTAGGACGGGCGAGTTTCAGTATGTATCTGCTCCATCCGTTGATCATTGTTGCGTCGGCAGACCTTTATAAGATTCTGGATCGAGCGCTTGGGGTAGGTGTGCTCGGGCTGGTCGGTCGTATCCTGTGGACGTTGAGCGTTGTGAGCGCGGTTGCTTCGTTATCCTACCTGGTGATCGAGAAGCCTGCTATGAGATTCGGTAGAAATGTGGCAAAGAATTATCGCGCAAGAGGCAGTTCGGTGGTTGAATGAATCGTCTGCGGTTCCAATGATGCGCGCTCTGCAGCCGAATGGGAGAGCTCCGGCGCGGCTCCTCGGAATTGCTGACGTCACTGCAGACTCGTCATGAACATCCAGGGCACTCGCTGCCAGTACCGAGACGGGGAGCTGTCAAAAGAGATTCATCCTGCCGATCAGATGTGGCTCACGGGGAAGGATTGGTACTTCTCCGTTGGCAAGGACGGGCTTGAGGCTGTCCTGCGGGCACTCTCTCTGTCTTGGTTGGAGAGAGTGTCGGCCATACTTGATCTGCCCTGCGGGCATGGCCGCGTTGCCCGTCACCTCCGCGCCGCCTTCCCTGATATACGCATGTTCTTCTGCGACATCGATCAGTCGGGCGTCGATTTTTGTGCGAACGCTTTTCTTGGTACCCCGATCACCTCAAAGCCCGAGTTGACCACGGTTCCGCTCCCAAACGTGGACGTGATCTGGGTTGGCTCGCTGTTTACCCATGTGGATCTCGACCGTACCAAGCGCTGGCTGGCCTACCTGGCGGAGCACCTGAACGAGCACGGCGTGCTTGTTGCCACGTTCCATGGGCGGTGGAGCATCGAGGAGCAGAAAACGCATCCCATGATCGACGGCGCCTCATGGGCCGAGATCATGCGCCAATATGATGCTTCCGGTTTTGGCTACGCCCGCTACAGTCACACGGATTTGAGCGACCTCGGCGTCTCGCTTGCGAAGCCGAGCAAGGTCATCGACATTGCCAGCGCCATCGAAGGCGTCAGGATCATTGGCTACATGGAACGCGGCTGGGCCGACAACCATGACGTGCTGATGCTGACGAAGAACGATCGTGTCGCACTTCGGGGCGCACCGCCCCGAAACCGAGTGAAACCCGGTGCCGTTGGCCGTTGATGGTCGAGTTGTTGAGGACGATGGCCGCCTTGGCGTTTTGTGACTGGACTCCGGTGTTGTTCCCGACCACGCGGACATCGTCGAGGAACATCACGGCAAAAGTGGTGGTGCTGGGGGCGGAGTGGACGCTCACCCCGATAGTGCTGTTCCGGTGATCGTGTCCCAACGGAGACAGAGGCCGAGGCGGTGGAGGCTGGGGTGCTGACGTCGAACGCCGCCGTGGTGAACCCGAAGATCGTGAAGTTTTGGATGTCGAGGGCGAACCCGGCAATGAACTCGATCCCCGAGTGCCAGGTACCGAGCCCATCGACAGTCAGGTTCCGGAGCGTCACCACATCGCTCGATCCCGCGCCGATGACAATCCCGTTGATCCCGGGTCGCACTAGGAGTGAGGCCACGCCAGACCCGACCTCAATCTTGATCGACTTGGTGATCCTCACCGCGCGGGAGCCGCCCGGGTCTACTCACGTATGAGCGGAGATTTCATATTGCCATGTTCGCTTCCCTGTTGTGCTGGGGAGCGGACCGGACCCCCAGGATCCGGTTGGGATACGGACGAGATCCACCAGTGATTGCGGTATGATTCGGCGGTCCAGTCGTCCGGGGAAGTCAGGACCGGCGTGCATGATCGCGTCAGCCGGTCGAAGTCGGGGCCGTACGAGAAGTAGTTCCTGGGAGCGCTGCCGTAGACCAGGACGATTTCGCCCCGGCGGCGAATGCGCCCAAGGCCCGTGTCGATATCGTGTTCACACCCAGCGCCGTCACTCTTCCTGATGGCCGCATCGCCTCGTCGACCGGCGCCTTCACGCTTGAATTCCTGGTCGATCCGAATGCGCCGCTCGACCCCAGAATAAACGCGTTGCTGGCCAACAATGCTTTCTTCGCGAGCCAGGGCTTGTTCGGGCTGGATCTCGGCAAAGCTGTTTCGATCAGCGCGCTCGAGGAAAGCCGCAATCCGCTTCCCGGCTGGTTGCATTTTGACGCCGGCACTCTGAGCTTTACCGGATCGCCTCCGCCCGATTTCATCGGCGCGCTTCCGGTGCGGATCGACGTGGCGGGCGACGGCGCAGGCCTGCCCAGCTTCTCAATTCTCACCGAAGTTATTGTCGATCCCAGCTATAAGTTTTTGGATCCGCAAAGCTTTGACGCGAACAGCTTTAACGCGACTGCGTCGCCCAATGTCGTGACGCTCACCGCGCCGCATAACTTCAATGGTGAGCTGGCGATTGCTTACACGACGATCGACGAGAAGGGTGCTGTTTCCATCAATACCGCGACCGACATCGTCAATGTCGAGCCGCGCCTGGTCAAGCCGCGCGCGCTGGATGACGCTTTCACGCTTGTGCAGGGTCGCAGCGTCAGCTTCACCCTCGACCAACTGCTCGGCAATGATCGCGATGATAACGGCGATTCGTTCCGGATGGTGGAAATCGCGCAGCCCGCGCATGGCTCCTTGGTCATGACCAAGGCGAGTTTCGATCTGGCGCCGCCCGCCGCGCTTTCGCCGTCCGCGAATGCACTCTTCAGCGCCGCGCTTGCCGATGGCGCCGCGCTGCCGGTGTGGATGGTGCTCGATCCCGTAACAGGTCACATAACCGCGCGGCCGCCGCTCGACTACCTTGGAACAAAGTCGGTCAATTTCACGCTATCCGACGGCACGGCAACGCAAACTGCGACCGCGACTTATGCGCTTGATGGCAATGTCGGTGTAAGCTTCGTATACACGCCTGATCCGGCCTATTATGGCGATGATAGCCTCGTCTATGCGATCACCGACGACAAGCAGGCGCCGGTTCAGGCGACTGTTGACCTGAAAGTGGTCGCTGCGCTGGTCGCGAAAGACGACGATTTTTCGCTCAACAGCGATACCGCCTTTGTTATCGCTCCCGCGGCCTTGTTCGCAAATGACGTCAGCGCCGATGGATTGAGTTTGACGCTCGTCAGCGCGACCAGCCCGAGCCATGGCACGCTGAGCTTCGACGGCAGCAGATACAGCTACACGTCGACGCATTATTTCGGCGGGCTCGATCAATTCCAATACAGCGTTACCGATAACAACGGGCATACGCAAACCGCGAATGTCAAACTTCACGTGACGTCGATCGATCATGCGCCGATCGCGGTCGCCGACCATTTTGACGCATTCGAAGACTCGCCGTTGACCATCCAGATTGCCGATCTGCTGGCCAACGACACCGATCAGGAGAACGATCCGATCTCGTTCGTGTCCATCACGCCCGACGGCGGAACGCCGGCGCGCGCGCTGGTGCTCCCGGGTCAGCGCATTCAATTCGTGCCCGATCCCCTGAGATATGGCGATATGGGCTTCAGTTACGTCATCACCGACGGCACGCTGTCGTCGACGGGACATGTCGTTGTCAATTTTGCCAAGATCAACCATGCGCCGATCGGCGTCACGGATGGTGTGTTCACCGTTCAAGAGAATACGCCATTCCGCGTCAGCTTGGCGACGCTGGTGGCCAATGATGTCGATGTCGATGGCGACGCATTTACGCTCACCTCGGTGTTGGGCGGGGTCAACGGCAACGTCGTGATCGATGGCGACGAGGCCGTATTCACGCCCCGGTTCGGCTATTCGGGCAATGCAGCGTTCCTCTACACGGTTACCGATAGTCTCGGTGCCATCGGCATTGGCAGGGTCAATCTCGAAGTTCTTCCGACCTATCATCTGCCGATAGCCATTTCGGACTCCGGCCTCACGATGCTGCAGGATACGACGCTCGACATCGATCCGGCGTTGCTTCTTGCAAATGACATCGACCCGGATGGAAATCCGCTCACCTTCCTCGGTTTTGCCGATGGGCCGGTGACGCTGCTGGACAACGGCTTCTATCGCGTGACGCCCGCGTTCAATTATTCCGGGCCGCTGGTGTTGACATACTCGATCGAGAATGGCGCGGGTATTCCGGTTTCCACCACGGTTACGATCGACGTTCAGCATGTCGAGCATAGTCCGACCGCGGTGGATGATGCGTTCAGCATGGTCGAGGATCAGCCGATCGTCATTACCGTGAGCGATTTGCTGGCGAACGACTATGATCTCGACAATCAGGCCATCAGCGTCACGCGGATTGTCGCCACGCATAATGTATCAGTGAGTTTCGACGCTGTTGGACCGCTGGCTTTGGATCCGAGCAATCCAATCACCATAACGCCGGACCTGAACGCCAACGGGCCGGCCTGGTTCGATTATGAGATTACGGACTCGACGGGGCGGACTGCGATCGCGCGGGTCAATCTTTCCATAGCCGCGGTCAATGATCCGCCGACTATCGGGGACATTCCGGCTTTCGTCGGCCTCGAGGAACAGGCGTTTAGCGCAACCTTGCCGGCGGGACTTGTCGCCGACGTTGAAAATGATCCGCTGCTGATCGATGTGCAAGGCCCGGGTGGCCAGGCGTTGCCGGGCTGGCTCCACTTTGATCGGCAGACCCTGGCGTTTTCCGGTACTCCCCCGCGGGGAACTTTCGGCGAGGTGCCGTTGGAATTGACTGTTAGCGACGGCAATTCGACCACGACCAAAGCGTTCACAATCAACATCACTCACGTCAATCACGCCCCCATCGATGCAGCGCTGTCGGCCAGCACGGTAGCGGAGAACGCGGCCAACGGCGCCGTGGTGGGCACGGTGACCGGGTCCGATCCGGACGCCGGCGCGGTGCTGGGCTACGCGCTCACCGACGACGCCGGCGGGCGCTTCGCCATCGACGCGGCGAGCGGCCAGATCACGGTCGCGGATGGGACGCGGCTGGACTTCGAGAGCGCGACCTCGCATGCGATCACGGTGCGAGTGACCGACCAGGGCGGGCTGAGCTTCGACAAGGCGTTCACGATCGGCGTGACGGACGT
>Ga0137418_10005053_pt1 | contig 12095 bp, 6 predicted proteins | sample CZODoug3_1_2_16f_FD_122242 | JGI IMG/M metagenome (GOLD analysis project Ga0137418, IMG submission 122242) | Vadose zone soil fungal communities from Angelo Coast Range Reserve, California, USA - CZODoug3_1_2_16fungal (Hybrid Assembly) | ecosystem: Environmental > Terrestrial > Soil > Vadose... | reverse complement strand
TGGAGCAGATTAATTCTGCTCGCAACATGGGTAATGCCAACGCTGCCCTTGCTCGCTCTAACTTTGCTCGTGCCGATCAGATCGCGGCGGAGTTCCTGGTCCGACTCATTCGGCTTAGCGGCGAAGATTTCAAAGGGGCCCTCGTCGATTCCGTTTTTAACGAGGACGCCGCCTTTTCTCTTGTCAACTCGCTTATCGAGCAGATTGAACAGTCCGAATTCGACGATCCCGCTCCCGAACGCCTCGCAACCGCTTTCCAAACGGTCTTGGACCACGTGCTGGAGCCTTCTCAACCTCCAGAGAATCAGCCGACTGCCGATGCTACCAACTTCGACGACATTTATGAGGGCGACGAAGAGGGAAACCGCGAGCAAGTTGGTTCCACTGCCTCCGCCGCTGAGGATCAGGAAGACCCCGACCTTCCTCAACATCCGGACAATCTCATCGACGACGAGGCCGAGGAAGTCCCACCAGGTGAAGAATCATCACCTGGATCGTTCGAGGAGGAAAAGGAGGACGGAGAGGAAGAAGAGGAGGAGGAATCGGGTGTCGAGGGCGAGGACGAGGGGAACATTGAATAACGCGCGCAAGCTCCCTCTGCCGATGCTGTCACCCCTCCAGCTACTTCTTTGTTGGTAAGTTCTCTTGTCTCTATCTTTTTCTCTACTTTCTGACTTCTTTCTAAAGCGCTCGCCTTTGGAATTTTGCTCGGGCCCTTGTTATTGGCCTCTTTTACATTCTACTATCTCGTGTACTTGCTTAGGTTTATAGATGACCCCCTTAGCAGTACTTATGTATCCATAGCACTCATCGCCCAATGGTCATCATTTAATTCTGGTCTGTTTCTGTTTGGAGTGAAGACTTTTACGAAACCTGTCTTTCTAATGAAAGTCCAGTTAAAACAGAATTTTGCGTCATAAGTCTTTTTAATTGAGTCCCATATTTATATAAAGGGCTCGCTTTCTAAGTGCGCTCGTTCTTTCCTTCCTCTGTTTTTAATCATGTCTGGCCAATGGTCGCGAGCTGAAAACGACTGGCTTGTAATTTATTTCAAGGGATTAACTAAGGCCCTCGACGACTTTGTTACTCTAGTTGGTGAACCTCCCCTTGTATTAGAAGAAGCCAACCAAACTCTCGCCTTTATTACTTTTCATTTAGTGCGTCTTATTTATTAATGAGATGCTCGCCCATTTTTCTAATCTTCAAATTCTTAGAACCAAGTCTTCGAAAAGATTGGTCCTGACGCTGGAAGCCATTTTGCTTCTTTAGCTCGCCGTACCATCGCCTATTGTCATTATGTTCGCGCGCACGACGACACCTATCAATATCCTGCTTCTTATCAACCTCTGTCCGTTATGATCCGTGATTGGCAGGGATTAGAGACCGATGAAGCTTGGAAGGCATATGTCGACGAAGTAAGTACTCCCAATCTTTTTACTATGTTCTCGTTCTAAGAAATCTCTTTTCTCCAGGCCATTGCCCATGAAAAGGCCGAGCCAATTTTTACTCAAGACATTATCTTTGGTACAGACTTCTGAATGATGTCTTCGCCAATTTAGATTAGGGGCCATTTTACTTCATATGCGCGCAGCTTCTGTTTCATAGATACTGCGAGCCGTCTGTATTGATCTCCGACCTTTGACTCGGCATCATTTGTCTATCTTTAGATCGGTTACTATTTTAAGTTTTCGCCAAGTCTTCCAAGCCTTTTGATATTGGACTTAGGAATATTTTCCATCTGGGCGCGCCGAATGTTAATACTTTCAGCCCTCTCCCCCGCAACGAAAAATTCTGACCGGCCGCGGTCACTTAACTCGATCAACTAAATGGTAGTAACCCTACGAAAGCGAAAATTTCAGCGAATGCAGGTGCCAAAGGTACTTAAACTGCGCGTGCGCGCAATATGTCCCTCGTCTTTTCCCCACATTCGTTTTTACAAGTTTTTCGTTCCAATGACTTCCTCCAACCATACTGCTCCTTCCGCGCCTGCCAACTGGATCCAGCGACTCCAAGGTCAAGTCAGCTTTATCCGTGACAGAGTTCAACGACTCGACCGCGACGGCGATCCCCAGGACAACGCTGTCCTGTCCCAGAGTTACCTCCAGCGACTCTCCGAAGCAGTTCGCGTAGCGGTAAGTAATTTAACCACCCGTGCACGGCCTTTATTCTAACTTCCGACATCACCTCAGTTAACGTTCTGCGCGGATCCCGAGGTGATGGTGCTCGACAAAACCATAGTATCCGGGCTCAACCAGGCTCGCGTTTTATTCGAGACCATCGTCGCCGTAGTCCCTTCTGCGCGCCTTCAGTTGCCAGCGGAACACACGCAGTTGGCAGCTGTTACCAAGAAGATGCTAGACATCTCCAAAGCAGCCGCTTCTGCTACCCCCCCTGTCTCTACTCCGACTCCCGAGAAAAAGGAAGTGAGTGTCTCATTGCACCAAGTCTTACTCCTATAACTTCGTCATACTAATTTTCTCTTCTCCGCGCATTAGCGTCGTGGCGGCAAGAAATATAAGTCCGCCAAAATCATCACTCCTGCCCAAGATGCCGCGCAAGACGCAATCTTCAATGCCGACGTCGTCGCCAATGCTGACGCACCAACCGATGACATCGACAACTTCCTAGCTGAAGGCGAGGATACGTCGAAGCCCGACAAACGAGGCAAGCGTCCCTCCGACGAGGCATGTATGATTATCCCATCCGCGCGTACCCAAACTCATCTTCACTTGCTCGCAGATGGAGGTCGATGACGAGGGAAGTCCCTCCTCCACTGTTATTTCTGCCAACGGAAATACCCTCGACGAATCCGCCAGTAAACTGAAGGAATCCCTCGTATGTCAACCTTGTGCCTCCTACTCTCATGACTACAGCCCATGTCCATTACAGAGCCGTCCTCGCGCAGAGGTACGTTATATGCCTTTGTTCAACATTAAAGGCGTAGACACTAAATCCCGTGCATATCTCAAGTCTGTCAATACTCAACCGGAGATCGTACACGTTGTGCCTTCGTTCAAGCGCGCTCGTACCTCTCTCGCTCAACAACACGACCTTCTTGGTGATCAAGCCTCTGGTCCGTATCCTAGTTGCTTCACCCCCATCGTCGTCACATGCCTACTCTAAATTCAACAGTTCGCGTTCACGAGCAAGAGATAGCCGAGGCCACGCGCGCATTCAAGGCGGCCCACAACACTCTCGCTGATCGCCAACGTAAATGGTCCGCTCGTCTTAGCTTATTGAAGGAGGACCGTTCCGACTTCTTCTTCCGCATGACCTACTTCCACCAGTTGTATCAGCGCGCCCACAACGACATCTTAGCATTGGAGATGCTCATGGGCACCAACGCTAACGAGGCAGAGTAGATGATTATTGTCTAGGGTTTTTCCGCGCGTACTGTAGTCCATCTTGTACCGCTTTTTCCCCTTAACAATATTAATCCTTCAAATCACCGCTTCGTTCAAATCTGACTGGTCCTCAAAACCCTTAAGGTTCATATTACCAAAGGTTAGGTCGTTTCCCCCAGTCCATTCTTGATCTACATCTTCCGAGCTCAAAATCTTCTGCAGCCCTTCCTCGGATATTTCTAACCATTCCAAGACATTATCAGGTAGTTCAATAGACTTTCGAGCAAAATAAGGGACACAGCGAAACGCCCCAACTTTCTGTTGCCAGAGCGCGCCGTTTAATTCTGCTACCACATAAGAACCCCCTTTTGTACGTCTGATGACCACCATAGGTCCCAAATATCTGGCTTTCATTTTCTTATCTAGACTCTTTTCTATCGCAGTGTTTCTGACCAGTATGAGATCGCCCAATTTAAACTTATAGTCTTTTATTACGGCTTTGTGATCTTTCTCATACTTTAACAACCGCTTTATCTTATCTTCAGACACGCGAGCGCGCATCTCATCGATGTGTGTCTTATGCTTTGCGAGTGCTCGCGCTCTGTACCCGATCAGCTCGTCATCCGTCAGAACACGGTCAGGTAACTCAACTAACCAAGTTGCCTCAGTCACATCCAGTGGTAGGGTAGGGTGCGCTCCAGTGACCATAAAGAACGGCGAGCACCCAAGACGCTTCCGAATAGAGATGCGATCTGCCCAAAGTACATGAGGCAAGAACCACCACCACTTAGAAATGTCACCTCCACAAGCTTTGTACAACATTTGTCTAATATCCCAATGAGGTCGTTCAACAGATCCGTTGGCGCGCGAATTGTAGGACGAGATAGTTATCCCCGTAATTCCATATTTTTGCTCCAGCCACCTTACTGCCTTTCTAAACGGGCCCCCATTATCTGTTACAATCTCAACTAAACAACCCCAACGACAAACAATTTCCTCAAATATCCACCGTCCAATAGACTCTGCGTTCTCATTTTTGAGTGCTCGCGCTTCGGCCCAAGAGGATAAATGATCCCTCCCGTGCACGATATATTTATAACCATTCGAAGCTGGAGCCATATGAATAGTGTCCACATGAATTGTCTGAAATATTGAAGGAGTGTGTGTCTCAATCGGCGGGACTTCAAGGAGTGTACGTTGCCTTTCCTGACACAAATGGCAAGTTTTAATATACCAAACTACGTCCCGTTCTATATCAGGCCACCAAAAGCGTTGTTTTAACAACTCAGCCGTTGAATAAATCCCTCTATGTCCAAGACTATCGTGTGCTGACTTCAACATATACATTCTATGTTCTTTCTCGACTACTAATTTATGCATTGAACCCGCGCCGCGCCGATACAATCTTCCTCTCTTATCTAAGAAGAACTTGCTCGCCCACCTCTTAAACTTCTTAATCTCCGCAGGTGTACGACAATGATCGGGATCCTTAGTAGGATCTTTTAACCATTTAATTAATGTCGGGATAGCCCTGTCAGAATCCAAGGCTACTTTAGTCCTGTGGACCTGATCGTAATGCTCGCGCTTTTCTTCACAGTCGCGCTCTTCTAAACCGGGCGCCAAAGCTTGGTTTACAAATTGCTCGACCATTTCCGTGTCCTCTTTGCTCATCTTGTTTGACTTAGACTTCAAGAAGTCCATTAATAATTTTCTGTCTCTATCATCGACCGCGAGCGCCCTTGCTAAGTCATATTCAAAGTCATGCACATTTGTTGCAATCCCTTGGAAATATCCACCTCTAGGATCGATGTTGTCCCTAAATTCCTCTATTGGAATAGGTTGGGGCTCGGTAGGATCTGCAATGACCACTTCCGGCGGTCCTCCAGGGTCTTCATTTTCTTCAAAAGGGTTGGGATAGACTTCATCCTCGGGCTGTGGTAAACGCCTAGACAATCCGTCAGGACCAAAGGTTGCCCTGTTCTTATGCCTTAAGGTGAAGTGGAATAGTTTAATATTGTCAATCCACCTATTAATTGTAGCATTTGGCATCATGTCCGGGTTCTCCAACATCCCTTTAATGTAGGATGCGTCGGTCTCGACTACTAACTTCCTAACTCCAATCAACCAATGCTTACATGCTTCAAGTGCGCGCATTAAGCCAAATAACTCTCTTTTCGGCTGCGAGAAGTTGGCTTCCCTTTTATTTAAAGGTATGGAACCAAATCTTGCATAAATCTTTTCTTTTGGATTATCTGTACGTTCTTGATATATGTAATACCCTACCGCGATGTATGATGTATCAACGGCGAGCACAACGTCTCCTTCATTCTCATAGTCTATTGGCTTCAGGGCTTTGACTACCAAACACCCTTCTTTAAGTGCGCGCATGCCTTCGTCTTGATCAACGCCCCATTCCCAAGGTATTTTCATTCGCAACAGCTTAGTTAAGTCCTTTGCGCGCCTCGAGAAATTGGGTATGAATATTCTGAGTACCCCGACGGTTCCCATGAATGCTCGCAGCTGACTTTGATCGATGCAAGGTGCCCAATCCATAATAACTTTGATTCTCTCGGTTGTAGGAACTCTTCCTTCATATGAGCACATATGCCCTACAACCATAATTTCTTCCGCGCATAGTATAGACTTATGACCTGAAAATGTAGCACCACAATATTTAATGCGCTGGACAATCCTGTTCACATTTATCATATGCTCCATCACAAATCTTCTTATCCCTGGGTTCTCAGGAATCATCTCAAAACTGCCATCTTCTTGGAGGTAACGACTAGCTGGTCCTCTGACTGGCACATCGTCAATGTAAGGAATGGTGAACTCCGGAATTTCGTCGCTCAAGATCTTGGTCACATCATCATGAAAGATAGGGACCGAATTAGTCCATCCCATAGGCAATGTAACTAGTCTCATAGCTCCGAATGGTGTCTGAAACGTTGTAAGATCTCTCGAACTTTCTGCGAGCAGTCTTTCATCATAGCCAACGAACAAATCAAACATCCCTCCACATGCGCGCCCCGCAAAGTGTGAAGCTAATTCATCGGTTGCTGGTGGAATCCCTGAATGTGCAATGGTCACAGCATTCAAAGGTTCCAGACTGTGCACAATTCTTAGTTGACCTGGTGTTTTCTTTGCCACAGTAAACCAGCGCGAACGGTAAGATGAGTTTGATGGCTCATAGATGCCCGCCTCAATTTTCTCTCGAATGATCTCGCAAATCTGTTTATATAGCCCCGGTGGTATTGGAATATTCTTTAACACCCAAGGTTTGTGTTCTATTATTGGCATGTCTACGGGGGGGAAGAAGTCCGTTCTGAACTTTCCTCCTTCTGATGCGTCCCATGCAAACGCGCTCTCTTGATTCATCATTAACTGGTGTAATAGTTTTAATTCTTCTTCTAACAAGAAGTCCTGGTGCAATCCTGTGAATTGTTCCATTCGTTCCTGAGTATATCGGCCAGTAGGAGTGAACTCTGGAGAAATAGGTTTTAATTCAGGCATGTCCGCGAGCGGATCACCCCTAATGTCTCTTTTGATCCTAAATTTCTCTGGTAGGTCACTATACATCGGCTTAACCTTCAACGCTACAGGCTTGTATTTCTTTCCCAAGTATTGTGCAAAGTCGCCTTTCTCGCCCTTGGCATCTGGCTGAGCTTCGCGCATTTCTTGTAGATAGACATCCATATCTGCGCGCGGAATATATTCTTGTAAGAAAGTAGTTTTTCTTCCATTTTCATCTCTTGTGTCCATGTATTTTAATACATCATGTCTCTCTTCGTCAGGCAGCGCGCTGTATAACACCGCTTGCTCCATGTACGCATTCATTACTCCTCGCTCAGAAAACTTGTCATTATTATTAATCGGCTCCGCATACCCTATTATCTCAACTGTGCGCGTGCGGCTATCATACTCAAACATGAGTGCTAAATCTCCTTGGCCGTTTCCAACCAAATCATCGATTACTGAAAACTCTCAGAGTCCTCTTTGACAGCCCTCGACGGTCCTTGATTTCTTGGGTATGTTGGCAGAACAATTCTATGGTCTGAAGCCGGGTCAGTTATAGTGACCATCTGCGAGCCGTCCTTCTCGTTTTGGATTGTACTTCTAGTCAAAGCATCAAATGGCCGTCCCAATAGAATTTTATAGGATGGTTTATTAATGATATGAACTTGAAGCATCACAGTTAAATCTCCAAACGTGAAAGGTACGTCCGTGGCTAAACCGAGCGTTGGTTCAACATGGCCTTGAGCTGATTGCATATTTATGCTTATATCTGGGTCCCAGGACATCTTTAAAGAGATAGCAGCATCTTTAGACATTGAAACAATTTGCGAGCCGCTGTCTAGCAGGGCTTCTTCTTGGCGCGCATTGTTAACAAGTGGATAAATTGATCTGAGCGCTAATGAACTCTCTTTCATATAGAATGTCTTAGGGCTTTCTCCCTTTTGCAGACTACTAAGATATTGCACCACTGGATCTCCCATAGTAATCACTCTTTTCCTGCCATTTTCTGATAGAACGGTAGTGCTGCGCGCAACCGGCAGTGTGGCTACATCAATTTCTTCTTCTAATTTAGGATACTCGTCGTTTTCCGAATTAGAGCTCTCTATAATGTCATCTGTAACATCTTCTACTGTCGCTTTGTACTGTGAGCGGTTTGGTTGCGAGCGAATTGGCTCTTCACTAGGTGCTCGCCGGACTTTTGCGAGCTGTTTCATTAATTCTTTCCTAACGCTCGGAGCGGTCCCCAATAGTTGACGGACTGTCACATCCAAAGAAGCGCTTAAAATTTCTTCAAGTACTTCTTGTCCAAGTTCCTCTTTCTCGATTGGTGCACGAGTAGTGTACGCGGGCCCTTCCGTTTCTTTAGGCTTTGGTCTATCTGCTCGCACCACTGGGGTTAAGGATGGGACATTAACATAGGGTAATTCTCGTATCTTTCGTGAGGTCGGTGGCCCAATGCGCGCAGGCGCTGGTGCCTCTTCTTCACTCTCATCATCAGCTTCATCTTCATCTTCGAAAGCTACTCGCTTATTTTTATTCTTTGAACCTTTCTGATAGTTGTCCTCCGGGGCTTTCGGTTGAGCGGGTTTGGTTAAATTCCCACTCCCAGCTTTTCCCTTCATTGGACTCCGCGGAAACCCTTCTCCAATGTTCCTTCATTAGACGGTCCTTGACCAGATCTAGTAGAAACATATTGAACAAGGTCGTTCAGGTCAAATTTTTCTAATTCTTCCTCGATATCTTGTTGATCAGGAGCTATGTAAGAAGCCCCAATGGATTGACTTAATTGAATAACCCCTGGCTTCCCAATGAGATTTTGGACGTTGCTCGCAACCTGTTTATTAGGTTTAGAGATCCCGTGTAAGGATTCTACTCGCAATTTGGCAGTAGCTCCTCCTGCAAAGGGGATCATCCTTCCATCTGGCTGGGTAGGCCTTCCGCGGGCGTCTATTATAATCCATCCTTTCTCTACATGTTCATGTCGGTGGGGACAATCGTCTTTCATATGGCCCTCTTCTCCACAATAGAAGCATGCACTATTATTCCCGCTTGGGACGTATAGTCCTCGCTGGCGCGCAGGTTGCATCTGAGGTTGAAACCCCTGATTTTGATACATTGGCGCGGCCGTTTGATGTGCGGGCATAGCTTGTTGACTGTTCTGAGTCTGTACGACTTGTTGAAGGCTCTTGTTCATTTGTTCAAGGGCCGTCAAGAAGTGTTTCTCTGTCAACTTCTGCTGATCTTGCAATTGTGCGAGCGTATTGCCTATCTCATCGTGCTCTGTTTTAATATATGCTCGCATTTCTCTTCTGTCGTTGTCGCTGTTTGAAGACCCGGAATCCGAAGCTCCATAGGAAGCTTGCATTCCGCGAGCAATGGTAGTTGCTGTCTCTATTACTTTGTCCAACGGAAACCTGTCTTCTGGGCGCCTCTTCTTGTCAGCAGCCTCAGAATTGACATAGTCAACTAGTTCTAACTTGTCAACTATTTTCTTTTTGAACCCACTGGACAGTGGCTTCATAAAGAACTCTATAGCTTCGTGATTGGATAACAGAGCGGGATCTGTTTGTAGTCTTTTAGCTTCCGCGACAAATGCGCGCTTATATGCTTGAAACCTTGTTAGGTCTTGACAAGTTATTCCCGAGTAGCTGTCCCTAATTCTCTTCAACTCTTTCATAGAGCCGCGAGCTTCGTTACAAGCTTCTGGGTAACTGTCTATTATTTCCTTTTTATGCTCAGCAAAGGTCCCTTTTTCAAACGAATCCATTGCTTCCCATTCTTTCTCTGTGCGAGCATCTGCGTAAGCACCTAAGTATCTGTTTTTGTCTTTATCTGCATCGACTCCATGCTTTGTGAATAACTCCTCGAGTCTTCGTATGTAACGATTTAACTCTTCGGGTTGGTCACTACTAAACTTAGGGGCGTCCCTAGCATAGGGACTTGGCATATCTTTTGGTGCCATGTTTACTATCTGTTCTGGTTCAGCTGGTTCTCTTGCGTCTTCAAACTCTGTTTCTGAATCTTCAGGAACTGGTAATGGTACTTCTGTGGGTTCTACCCTGACTGCTCGCGAATTTCTTGCGCGCGATGAAACTGTCGAGGAATCTATGCCCGATCTGACTGCTTCCTGTGAATTTCTAGTTGTTCGTTTGAACGGTGGTTTTGCGGCTTGTACGTTGGAAGAACCTTGTACTGTCTGCGCGTTTTTGGTTGCCTTTGCCTGTGAAGGTGTTGGCCTAGAAATCTTGACGACTTCTTTATTTGAGATATAACAACTGGTCTCGTCTGATCGACTTGCTTAGAAACTTTGTCTCTATTTCAATCTATTAACCCCCCTCGCGGTGGGCTCCAGATGAAGTACGTGGTCTTTGCTATGGGGTGAAAAGGGAAGCTGCGAGCAGATCTGGAACAAGCCAAAACCCACAAAACACCAACACCAAATCTAACACCAACCCAAAAACACAAATCACACGTTCTAATAGTGTGAGGGGGAGACTTCTGGGGTATGCACAGAATAGATCTCGTAGGACTAAGTATCTTAGGTTTGTTAACCGTCTGATAGAGTTGCAATTTTTAAGTTTTATTGCTTGTAAGACAAAGTGCGAGCACAATAGTAATACGTGTTTATTCAATGGGACTTCAAATGTATCAAAGATACTAACGGACAACGTGCGAGAATCACAAGTGCGAGCACCCTGATTATGAGAAACAACGAGAACGGACTTGCGCGCGGACAACGGACGACGTGACGTGAGACCAACACCCGCGTTTGGTGCGTCTATGAGAACGAGAGACTAGCTTCTTAGGCCAAAGTCTTTAAACGTAACGAGACGGACAACACACGAGCGCGCGGATCTTTAATCACAAACGCGAGTACAACACAAACGTCACTCTAACTGTTTTCTGATCACACGAAAAGCTTGCGCTTTTATAGCATCAACACTACACTTCAACGGCTAGAGTTTATTATCACTGCGAGCTAGGCTTTGCAGGGCAATTTCACTGCCTTTACTACCTAGTTTGCGAGCGTATTTATACTGTTTACGGGCCAAGACATTTACAATCGAGCATGATTTAAGACGGAACGGAAAAGGAGAAATAGGAGCAATAAAACGGTTATTGCGAGCACCGTCTACCGGTTCAATAGAACGGCTCTTGGTATAGGCGCGCGGCTGTTGAACCCGCGCGGGTATCTTTTTGATCGGTTGCAATCAATCTATAATTGATATGATCCGCTTTCAACTTCGGATCAATTATTATTTCTGGCGCGGCTCGCAGTCTCAATTAATGTAAAGGTGCGCTCGCATTCTCGTTTACTGGATAACACATGCTAGCTTGGTATAGAGCCGGTTCCTTAATCAAGGATCCGTGTATCCGTTGTCTCCTATTCGAACAACCCCTAGATTGTCAGGGTCTGGCTCGATCCTGCTCGCTGCGCTCAGTTTAGCCCCCATTCCCTTTTGTTACGTGCTCGCATATGTAGTAACACCCATTGATATGTTTTGTAGTTACTAATCGTCGCGGCCACACTTCATTATTGATAGTGGGACTTAAGGTATGACTTCGTTATGAGTGCTCGCACACTAAGTACACTTGCCTGGACTTCGATCTAAGCCGCGAGCAAGCCTCTTTAGTGCTCGCACTCCGTCATTATTGATATGCGCGCGTGTTCACTTGATCAACTAGTCTGGGTCTCACTAATGATCCTTATTAAGTCTTTAATTCTACTTGTAAGATCATAAATAATAAGGTAAAATCGCAAAGTTTCGTGTATGAACCAAAACGACCCTTATCATCTCCCCCACAACGAACTCTTGACTGTCCGCAGTCAATCATATGCACTGGCACAAGGTACTAGACTTCAACTGATCCTGCGACTAAGTCCACAAGATTTTTACCAACGCTCGATGATTTCCTTTAGAGACCGGCAAACTCCGACCAAGCCTAACTTGGCTTACCGAACAAGGACCGTGGCGCGTGATCTCTTTTGGCGCGTCCTATTTTTAGATTTCTCGCGTTAAGCTTTTCTGATACGCGAACAAACTTTCTGTTCGTGATAAACTCAAACTTTTTAAAACAAACTCAAGCTCTACACGTGTCTCCATTGTTCTCAATATATATATAAGCGACATCTGCGCTCACTTTCTTTTCCTCAAGTCAACCGAGCTCCCTTCGGTCTTCTCTCCTTTTCTAATACTTTATCTGTCAACAACCCACCTCCTACATGTCCTACGC
>Ga0137418_10005052_pt1 | contig 12095 bp, 9 predicted proteins | sample CZODoug3_1_2_16f_FD_122242 | JGI IMG/M metagenome (GOLD analysis project Ga0137418, IMG submission 122242) | Vadose zone soil fungal communities from Angelo Coast Range Reserve, California, USA - CZODoug3_1_2_16fungal (Hybrid Assembly) | ecosystem: Environmental > Terrestrial > Soil > Vadose... | reverse complement strand
GGAGGACCATGGAGTCGACTACCTTGAGGCTGGAGGGGCGCCATGCTCGGCCCGAAGATGCGGCCGTGGACATAGCGCCTCCGTTCCCCCTCACTCCGATCTTATGAAGGGCGCCGACCTGCTCGTAGCCGCACTGGAGAACGAAGGTGTGCAGCACATCTTCGGCGTACCCGGAGAAGAAAACCTCGACGTCGTCGATGCGTTGCGTCGCTCCAGGATCTCGCTCGTAGTGACCCGCCATGAGCAGGCGGCCGCCTTCATGGCAGCAACCCACGGACGGCTGACCGGCAGGGCCGGAGTCTGCCTCTCGACGCTTGGTCCCGGCGCGCTCAATCTGACCACGGGCGCCGCCTTCGCCCTGCTCGGCGCGATGCCCATGGTCATGATCACCGGCCAGAAAGGCATTTTGAGCCGAAAGCAGGCGCGCTTCCAGGTTGTGGACATGGTCTCCACCATGACGCCGCTCACCAAGATGGCGCACCAGATTGTCAGCCCGGCGACGATCCCTTCGATCGTGCGGGAGGCGTTCCGGGTTGCGCAACAGGAGAGGCCGGGCCCCGTCCATCTCGAACTGCCGGAGGACATCGCCGGAGGGGCGGCACCCGAGGTTCCGCTGGTGATGACGCACCCGATCGATTTGCCCGTTGCCCATCCCGCGGCATTGGAACGAGCGGCCGAGCTGATCCTCAAGGCCGAGCGACCGCTTGTGATGCTCGGTGCGGCAGCGAACCGCCCGCGCCTGGCCGATGCCCTGTCGGATTTCGTGAAGCGCCTGCAAATCCCGTTCTTCAATACGCAAATGGGCAAGGGCGCAGTCGCGGGCGGATCCGAGCTCTACATGGGCACCGCCGCGCTTTCAGCGCGAGACTATGTTCATCGCGCGATCGACCGCGCCGACCTGATCATCGCAATCGGCCACGACACGGTGGAGAAGCCGCCCTTTTTGATGGGCCCGGACGGACCGAAGGTCCTCCATGTCGGCTACCTTCCCGCGACGGTCGAGGAGGTGTTCTTCCCGAATGCGGAGCTCGTGGGCGATGTCGGGCCCAGCCTCACGCTGCTGGCCGACCGTCTCGAGGGCAAGCTATCGAGGGCGGGCGCACTCTTGGGACTGCGCGACGAGATCCTCGCGCGGATCGCCCGGCGGGCCACGGAAGCTCGCTATCCGCTGATCCCTCAGCGCATCGTGCACGACGTGCGGCAGGTGATGCCGGAGGACGGCATCGTCTGCCTGGACAACGGCATGTACAAGATCTGGTTCGCGCGAAACTACAGGACTCACGTCGCGAACACTCTGCTGCTCGACAACGCGCTCGCGACGATGGGGGCCGGGCTGCCCTCCGCCATGATGGCCGCGATGCTCCATCCGACCCGACGCGTACTGGCGGTGTGCGGCGACGGCGGATTCATGATGAATTCGCAGGAGCTAGAGACGGCGGCGCGCCTCCGGCTCAATCTCGTCGTGCTTGGGTTGCAAGATTACGCGTTCGGGATGATCCGCTGGAAGCAGGCAGCGGACGGATTTGCCGATTTCGGCATGACCTTCGGGAATCCGGATTTCGTCGCCTATGCCAGGGCCTACCACCTGAAGGGCAGTCGGGTGGAGAGTGCCGACGGACTCGTGCCGACGCTCGAGGCGGCATTTGCCGGCGGTGGCGTTCATCTCGTCTGCGTGCCCGTGGATTACTCCGAGAACATGCGAGTCCTGATCGATGAGCTACGCAGCGATGAGTTGCCCAACCAGGCATAGAAGAATCGCGGCGGTGAGGGAACACCCGAGCGCGTGATCCCGAACGGTTCCTCCCTCTTCCCCACGGTCAGGCGCGGACGCCGATGATTTTCTCCCAGTCGGTCGCGTGCTGGTAGGCGTGTGCAACCCGCATCAGGAGCGGATCTTCGAAGAAGCGCCCGACGAGCTGCATGCTGACCGGGAGGCCCGCCGACGACTTGCCCACGGGGACGGCCAGGGCCGGGTGGCCGGTGTAGTTGAAGGGCAGGGTGTTGCGGTTGCCGCCCCTGCTCGCCGACATGAGGTTGTCCTCGACGGCCTCGAGATAGCTGCCCGGCCTGTGGTTCTTGGGTGCCGTCATGATGCAGGTGGGCATCACGAGCACGTCGACGTCCGCGAGTGCCGCGTCGTAGGCCTTGATGTAGGCGGGCCGCACGTTCTGGGCCTTGGCGTACACGCGGCCGTTGTAGTTGCGTCGGCTCAACTCGGCGGCGATGAGCGACAGCTTGGTGCGTGGTGCGAGCACGTCGGCGTGGGAGGCCCACAGCGTGTTGATGGCCGCGATGACGGCGGCGGGATAGTAGGTCCGGGTGAATGCGCCGAAGAAGCCGGTCTTGAATATCGCCAGGGCGCCTTCGGTCGTGAGTGCGGCCTGGGCGGTGCGGATGGCGTGGTGCGCGGGAATTGAGATCTTGGTCACGTCCGCACCCGCCTTGGCGAGGACGTCGACCGCCGCGAGCACCAGATCGCGCACATCGCCCTCCGCGTCGTCGAAGCCTTCCTGAAGTACGCCGATGCGCACTCGGCCCACTCCCTGCGCGAGGCGACCGAGCACATCCATGCGAGTGGGGACATCGCGGGTCTGGCGGGGATCGTAGGGGTCGTACCCCGCGGTGGCCTGGAGCGCCGCCGCCACGTCCTCCACGGTGCGGGCCATCGGACCCGTGTAGTCGATGGATTGGTCCGAGCCGAACCCGATCCCGAAGTGCGACACGAGCCCGAACGTGGGCTTGTGGCCGATGATCCCGCAGAACGCCGCCGGGATGCGGATGGAGCCTCCCTGGTCGCCGCCGAACGAGATGTCCACCTCGCCAGCGGCCACCGCCGCGCCGGAGCCTGACGACGATCCGCCGGTGACGTGCTCGTGGTTGTGGGGGTTGAGGGGCCGGCCGTAGTCCCCGATGGCGCCGCCGGTGCCGAAGCCGCCACTCAGGCCGTTCATGACGTTCTTGCCGATGATGGTGCCCCCCGCCTCCAGGACGCGGGTGACCACGGTGGCGTCGAAGTCAGGGATGAAGCCCTCGAGGGCGAAGGAGCCAAAGCTCATGGGCATCCCGGCCACCGCGATGTGATCCTTGTAACTGACGGTCTTGCCGGCCAGCACGCCTTCGGCCGCTCCGTCGATCCGACACTTCCACATCCAGGCATTGAGCGGGTCTTCTTCTGGCCGCGGCCGGTAACCGGGTTTCCGAGCGGCGGAGACCATCGGCGGCACGGGCTCCTCCAGCCGGGCTTGCACGAAGGCGTCGAACTGGCTCAGCTGTTCCATGAGGTACTTTCGGTACAGGACGGCCTCGTCCGGACTCAGGTGGATGCCCAGCTCCTTGGCCACCGCCACGACTTCATCGACGCCAGGGACCGCGTACATAGGTTTCTCTCCTTGTGCTGAAGGGTGGTCACGACCGATAGAGACAGAGCATCAGAACGCCGGGCGCCGCAACACCCTCGGATCGATCTTGCGGGCAATGAGCTGCCCATCGCTGGGCGAGCCCAGCAGTTGGCCATTCGCCACCATGACTTTCCCTCTGAGAATCACCGTCGTCGGCCAGCCCTCGACCTGCCAGCCCTCCCAGGGGCTATAGTCCCGCACGTGCAGGTCGGCCATGCGCAGCGTCTTCTTGATCGCCGGGTCGATGATGGTGATGTCGGCGTCGCTGCCCACCGCGATGGCGCCCTTCTTGGGATAGAGGCCCAGCAGCTTGGCGGCGTTGGTGGAGGTGACGGCCGCGTAATCCTCGAGGGACATCCGCCGGTGGACCACCGCTTCCGTGTAGTTGACCCCCATGCGAATCTCGATGCCGATGTTCCCACCCCGGACGTCCACGACATTCCGTCCCGCGATCTTGTCCAGATAGGTGGTGAAGCTGCTGTCGGTGGCCGTGAAGGAGAGATCGCCCCGCAACAGGCCATCCCACAGGAACCGATGGTCCTCCGCGTACTTCAAGGAGGGGTACGTGTGGTACTTCATCCCGTCGGCCTCTTTGTAGCGGTCGCAGGTGAAGGACAGCGCCAGCGTCAGCACCTCGCCGTAGACCGGCAATCCCCGGCTGCGGGCCTCCGCGATGGCGTCCAGGCCTTCGCTGGCCGTGACGTGCACGAAGTAGGTGCCGGCTCCCGTCCGCGCCGCCAGTCGCACCACTTGCTGGAAGGCCAGCTCTTCCACCAGCTTGGAGTGGATGAGATGGACGTTGTACCAATCCCACTGGCCTCGCTGCTGGGCCAGGAGGTAGTTGTACATGACCAGCTCATCGTCCTCGCCGTGGACCGCCAGCACGCCCCCGTGCCGCGCAACCTGTCGCATGAGGTCCTCGAGTCGCCCGGTGTCGATCTTGGCGATCGGGGTCAGGCTCGTTTGGCGCCCTTCGGGAGGCCGGATGTCGGTGGTGAAGATCTTGACGCTGGGGAAGCCCGCCTCGACGAGCTCATGGTACCGGGCGATCGCGTCGGGAGGAGTCCGGTTGGAGTAGATACAGTGGGTGGAATAGTCCGTATACGCCTGACCGCGCCAGGGCGCCAGGTAGTCGTGGATCCCCTGGGCCAGGTCCCCCGCGTGCGGCACGGGCGCAAAATCGATCACCGTCGTCGTCCCGCCCCAGATGGCCCCCAGGGAGTGCTCCAGCGGCCCGGCGTTGGGAACCCCGGCCACCAGCGCACGGGCGCCGGGCTGGACGTTGGCGACGGCGTGGGCGTGGGTCTCGATGCCGCCGGGCACCACGATCTTCCCGCGGGCATCGATGACCTTGGTCGCCTCGGCAGGGAGCACGCCGGGAAAGGATACGGACACGATTTTCTCGCCCACGACTCCCACGTCCCAATCGCCGACCCCGGCCGGGGTGACGACGCGACCGCCTTGAATGAGCATGTCGAGCATGGCTCACCTCCCTGAAGAACTGCGGTTGATCGTGCGTCGCCGCAGGGGCGTAGTCAATGAGCAGGCAGGCCGAGCGCCGCCTTGACCCGCGGCGCTGTTACGGGGAGATGTCGGGCGGCCGCGGCGCCGACCGCGTTCGCCACGGCGTTGGCGACTGCGGCGCCGACGCCGGAGGTTCCGGCCTCCCCAGCGCCCTTCACACCGAGGGGATTCGACGGCGCGGCGGCTTCCTCGACCAGGATCTCGATGGCTGGCGCGCGGCTGGCGGTGGGCATCGCGTAGTCCATGAAGGTTCCGGTCAAGAGCTGACCGCCCGGGTCGTACACCAGCTCTTCCATCGTCGCGTGGCCGAGCCCCTGGACGACCGCGCCCACCAGCTGGGCCTCGACGATCGTCGGATTGATCGCGCGCCCCACGTCGCACAGAACGAAGTGTGTCTCGGGCTGCACCTGGCCCGTCGTGACGTCGACCCCCACGACGGAGAGATGCACGCCGAACGAGCCGACGGCGCGAGTCGTCTCGTGTTGCCACTCGGCCTCGAGCGGCGCGGCGGCGAGTGCCGCGACCTGGCGCAGCGAGCAGCGGCGATCGGGGACGCCGCGCACGATCGCTGCGCCGTCTTCGAGCGTGATGTCGGCCGGGCTTGCCTCGAAGTGCGCCGCCGCCAGGGCCACGATCTGCTCTCGAAGGCGGATCGACGCCTGGTGCACGGCGCTGCCGGCCATCACCATCGAGCGACTGGCGGAGCTGCCGACACCATGTGGCATCCGATTGGTGTCGCCCAGGTGCACCTCGATGTCGGCCGGCGGGATCTGAAGGGCTTCAGCGCAGACTTGCGCGAGCGTGGTGGGGAGCCCCTGGCCCAGCGACGTGGCGCCGGCCGCCAACACGATTGTCCCCTCGGGGGTCAACGTCACTCTCGCGCTCTCGAAGGGGCCGGTGCCGGAAGTTTCGACCAGCGCCGCCAGCCCGACCCCGAACCTCACGTCGCCGCCGGCGGCGTTCCGCGCGCGACAGGCGGCCAGCCGCGCCTCGTACTGGCCGGCCTTCAGAGCGTGCTCGAACATCGCGCCGAAGTCCTCGCCGCCGAAGTCGGCGTCGCGCCCCGTGACCGAGACGGCCACCGTGTTGACCGTGTACGGAACCTCGCTCGGCCTCGGGAGGTTGCGACGACGGATCTCGGCCGGGTCCAGGCCGAGACGCGCGGCGAGCAGGTCGAGGACTCGCTCGCGCACGAAGGTGCCCTCGTAGAAGCCGGGCGCACGGACCGTGCCCGTCGGCGTCTTGTTCGTCATGACGCACGAGACGCGACAGCGAAAGCTCGGCCACCGGTACGGACCGGGCAGGTAGGATGTGGTGAGCGCGGCTGCCCAGACGCCGTGTGTGCGCAGGTATCCTCCGAGAACATTCACCAGCGTGGCATCCAGTGCCAGGAGCCGCCCCCGCTCGTCGGCGCCGGCCACGACGGACCATCGCTGCTCGCGTGAGTGATTGATCGCCAGGAAGTGCTCGCGCCGATCCTCCACCCACTTGATGGGTCGACGCAGGCGCCGGGCCAGGTAGGGCACCAGGAAGTCCTCGGGGTAGAACTCGCCGCGTGCGCCGAACCCGCCGCCGGCGTCAGTCTCCGCGAAGTGAATGCGCCCCTCGTCGAGGCTCAGCAAGGCGGCGAGCGTCCGCCGGTTGAAGTAGGGGACTTTTGTCGTGCCCCATACGGTCAGGAGCTCCGACGCGGCGTCCCACTCGGCCAGGAGTCCGCGAGTCTCCATCGGCGCCGCGGTCTGTCGCCCGATGGCGAATCGCTCTCGGACGACGCACGTCGCCTCCCGCAGCGAGGCCTCGACGTCGCCGAGCGCGGTCGTCCACGAGTCCGCCACGTTGCCCTCAGGAAAGAGCGTCGGCGCGCCGTGGTCCTCTAGGGTTTCGACGTCGACGAAGGGCGGCAGGACGTCGTACTGGACCTCGACCTGCTCGCGTGCGTCGACGGCGCTCGCGCGATCGGTCGCGACGACGACCGCCACCGGCTCGCCGACGTACCGCACCCGGTCGCCAGCCAGTGGCGGCTGCAAATACGCGGCGTGCGCCGGCTTGGCGCCCTGGCGGATGGGAATCGGTGGCACCCCGCCGAGATCGACCCCGGTCACGCAGGTCAGTACGCCCTTCTGCGCCAGGGCTTGCCGCGCGTCCACGCGGACCACGCGGGCGTGAGCGTGTGGGCTCCGCACGATCACGGCGTGCACCATGCCTGGTCGGACGAGGTCGTCCACGTACCGTCCACCGCCGACGAGCAGGCGTGGATCTTCGAGCCGCTTGATCGGAGCGCCGATGATTTTCACGCGAGTGGTAGCATACGCCATGATCACCGGGACCCCTCGTGCCGGCCTCACCGTGTCTCGCATCGCATTCGCTGCCGTCGGCTTCGCCTGCATGGCGCTGTCGACCTTGGTCTGCTCGGCAGAGGAGAGCGCCACCGCCCAGCCCTCGTTCAGCGCCGGGGAGATCAAGATCATCCTGTCCCACGGACCGTGGCCGGCGCCTTTGCCGCACGACGCGACCAACCGAGTGTCGGGAAAACCGGACGCGATCGAGCTCGGCACGCTCCTGTTCTTCGATGAGCGCCTCTCCGGCCGCGGCACCAGGGCCTGTGCAAGCTGTCACGTTCCCGAACGCAACTGGACCGATAACCTTCGACGCGGCGTCGGCATGGTCGAGCTGGATCGCAACACGCCGACGCTGATGAACATGCGCGGGAAACGCTGGTACGGCTGGGACGGCGCCGCCGACAGCCTGTGGTCCCAGAGCCTGCGCCCGATCGTCGATGCCCGGGAGCTGGCGGCGACGCCCCGTCATGTGGCCGCCCTCGTCCGCGACGACGAACAGCTGTCCTGCCGCTACCGAAAGGTATTCGGCGCTCCTCCGTCACCCACCGATGACGAGGCAGTGTTCGTGAATGTCGGGAAAGTCCTGGCCGCGTTCCAGGAAACGCTGATCAGCGGACGCACGCCGTTCGACGAATTCCGTGACGCCTTGGCGCGAGGGACATCGCCTTCTTCGCTCGGCTATTCCGTTCCCGCGCAGCGAGGGCTGCAGATCTTTATCGGCAAGGGCGGCTGCACATCCTGCCACTCCGGGCCTGACTTCACCAACGGTGAGTTCTTCAACACCGGCCTCTCTCGATTCGCGCCGCTCGGCAAACCCGATCCCGGACGCCACGCAGGCATCCGGCAATTGCAGGAAAGCCGTTTCAACTTGCTGGGTCCGTACAGCGACGACACCACGGGCGCCAGTGCTGCGCACACTCGCCAGGTCGCCAGCGGGAAAGGGAACGCCGGTGAGTTCAAGGTGCCGTCACTGCGTAACCTGATACTGACGGCACCCTACGGCCACGACGGTGGCGTGGAGACGATCGCCGAGGTCCTGCGTCTACACACCAAGGACGGGCAACCCGCCGGCGCCCCGAATCTCACGCCGCGCGAGCAGACCGACCTGGTCGTCTTCCTGGAATCGTTGAGCACGTTCTCCAATCCCTGGCGCCCTGAGGGCGCCGGCCTGTGTCAATGAGCGACCTCATGCCGACCGCTGACGCGCTCGAATGCCCGCCGGGCGTTGCGTCGGCCGCTGTCATCGAGTCGCATCCAGCGCGCGAAGCCGATCTGCCCGGCGGCCTGACCGTGCGCCGGGCGCTTCCGCGCGCCGGACGGCGGATGGTCGGCCCGTGGTGCTTTCTCGACCACTATGGCCCGCTCGCGTTCGGAGCCGGCAAGCCGATGGATATCGGGCCGCATCCGCATATCGGGTTGCAGACCGTGACGTGGTTGATCGAAGGCGAGGCCCTTCACACGGACAGCCTCGGCAGCGAGCGGTTGATCCGGCCGGGTCAGCTCAACCTCATGACTGCCGGCCTGGGGATCTCGCATGCGGAAGAGACCCCGAGCCGCAACTCCGGAAGATTGCACGGAGTCCAGCTCTGGGTAGCGCTACCGGATGCGCGCCGACATGAGTCACCGAGCTTCGATCACTATCCAGAGCTTCCGGTCGTGATGGCTGGTACCTGTCGGGCGGTGGTGCTGATGGGTGAGCTCAACGGAGTCCGGTCACCCGCAAAGGTTTATTCGAGAATCATGGGCGCGGATATCTCCGCGCCCGCCGATGACGTCGTGGAGTTGCCGCTCGATCCGAGCTTCGAGCACGCCGTCATGCTCATCGACGGCCACGTGGCCCTGGCCGACCGTGTGTTGGCGCCAGCCACGCTCTACTATCTCGGCACGGGCCGAGAGGAGTTGACGCTCGCGGTCAAGAAGGGTTCTCGCATCGTGTTCCTGGGCGGCGAGCCGTTCGGCGAGCGCATCCTGATGTGGTGGAACTTCGTGGCGCGTACGCCGGAGGAGATCCGGAAGGCGCGCGATGACTGGGAACACGGCGATCGGTTCGGCTCAGTGCCGGCACACATCGGTGATCGCATCCCGGCTCCGCCGTTGACCTTGCGAGCCGCGCGCGAGCAAGCCTGAGGCGCTACGGCTCGACGCGCTCGATCTTCACGCTCCGGCGCGTGCGCGCGGACTCGATCATCGCCAGCGTGACCTCCACGACGCGCAGCCCGTCCAGGCCGGTCGCTGCTGGCTGGCCGCTGGTGGTGACCGCGCGCTGGAAGTCCTCGATCTCTGCCACGTAGTTCGGCAGCAGCGCTTCCGGGTAGTCGGCGGTCTCGTTGACGGTGTCGCTCGTGATCTCGAAGCGGCCCGTGCGCGCTTCCCACATGGAGTGGTGTCCGGCGATGAGCCCGGTGATCCCGTACACGCGGAAATCGTTGCGCGAGTCTGGAAGAAGGCGGCTCGCGACCACCTGGCCGAGCGTGCCGTTCCCGAATCGCAGCGTGAGGCAGGCGAGTTGCTCGAGCGGGCGCGCGACCGTCTGGCCGTCGGTGACGGCCGTGATCTCGTCCACCTCGGCGCCGAGCACGAAGCGCAGCAGATCGACCGAGTGCACGCCGGTGCCCATCATCGTGGACGCGCCCCCGATCAGCTCCGGCGTGTCCCACCACTGCGTGAGCGGCGTGCGCGGCGGCGAGCCGTCGCGGCCGCGCACGCCGAACGCCCACTGCGCCTGGGCGAGCACGATGCGTCCCAGCGTCCCGGCGGCGACGAGCTCGCGCGCGCGGATGTAGGCCGGGTGCTGGCGCAAGTTGAAGGCAATGCCGAGGGTGACGCCCGCGCGGCGGCACGCCTGCAGCATTCGCACGGCGTCGGCGATCGTCGTGGCCATCGGCTTCTCGCACAGCACGTGCTTACCGGCTTCCGCCGCCTGGACGACGTGCTCGGCATGCAAGGCGTTCGGCGAGGACACGAAGACGCCGTCGACACGCGAGTCCTTGAGGAGGTCGCCGAGCTGACTGTATGCGGCGCGTGCGTCGTGCTTCTGCGCGAACGCCTCCGCGCGGTGCTGATCGCGGCTGTAGACGCCGACGAGCTCGCCGCCGTCGGCCGCGGCCATCGCCGGCGCGATCTTGATGTCTGGATGCTTGCCCACGCTGACGATGCCCCACCCGAACGGCATAGATTCTCCTCAGTCGCGTGAGTACTCGAGGCCTGGCTGGCCGGTCACCGGAAGAACTCGACCTTCGCCTCGCGGACGAAGAGGAAGTTCCCCGGTGCCGCCGAAATCGGCCCGTTGATCGCAAACACGGCGATCTCGAATCTGTCGCCGGGAGACACGGCGCGGTCGGCCAGCACGACGCGGTTGGGCATGTTGAAGCCCTGGATCGCCCCGGGGCTCGGCCGGCCGGGGGTGCGCGGCATCGCGCCGTTGATCCAGACTTCCGCGTAGTCGTCGACGTTGACGCAGAACACCGCCTTGGCGCCGGCGGTGTCGAAGCCCGCGACGTTCGCGGGGATCGTCAGGGTGGTACGGAACCAGATGAACGACACCAGGCCGCCGCCGCGCCTGACGCCGAGATCGGCGGGCGTAATCACGGCCCAATCCGAGTCGTCGAAGCCGAGCAGCTCGGCATGGGGTTCGATGTCGTAGGTCGTCTTGAACTCGGGCAGCGAGTTGGTCAACGCGGGACACTCGACGAGCTTCGCTTCCTTCACCCGCCACCGCGCGCCGAACGCCGCCGATCCCGCCTCCGTCATCAGGTCGACGGTGTGCACCGGCGGGATCGACGGCGCGAGGGGCGGCTGCGGCTGGAGCACCGCCGAGACCGCGGGAGGGACCCACACCGTGGGGCGGACGTACTTGCTCGCGGGCATCGGGATCAGGCCGGCCGGTTCGCCTTGAGGAACGTGCGCACGTGCCGCACCGCGAGTGGGATCTTCTCCTTCGTGTCCTTCCACGGGAAGAAGGTCAGCTCGGACTTCGGGGCCAGCATCGCCGACTCGATGGCGGGCTCGTAGGGGTGCGATGGGGTCTCGTCCGGCATGACCAGCACGGGCGCCTGGCAGCCCTGGACGACGTCACGCGGCACGCTGAACACGAAGTCGGCGTTCGTGACGTACATCCGGGTCAGGAACTTGTCGATCATGTCCATCGTGAGGTCAGGCCGCTGCTTGACCAGCGCCGGCCCCCAGGTCTGCATGCTGTTGTCGTACATGGGGTTCGATTCCGTGCGGAAGCCGACGGGCTGCGACACGACCGCGGCGACGATGCGCTCCGGCGCGCGCTGGACCAGCTTCCAGATGAACGGGCCACCGATGCAGTAGCCGATCACCATGAAGCGCCGGATGCCCAGGTGATCCATGAGGGCGAGGTGGTCGTCGGCATAGGAGTCCCACGGCCGATCGATCTCGAGCGGCCCGGAGGACTGGCCGCTCGGCGCGTTGCGCAGGTCGGCCGTGATACAGCGGTACTCGTCCTTGAATTCCTCGGTCGCGTTGAACGGCGCCCGGTCCGACATGAAGCCGATGGTCGAGTTCTGGCCCCCGCCGGGGATGACGAACAGCGGGAAGCCGGAGCCGGCCTCCTGGTAATGAATGCGGACGCGGCCCTTCTCGTAAAACGGCATGGTGTTCCCCCTTTCGCGGCTGGCTGCGAGCATACCGGAAACGAGGGGAAGAAAGTCATGCGCATCGTCCTGATCGGGATATCGCACTGGCACACGCCGTTCTATTCCGACCCCTGAATTCTGCAAGTTCGATCGTGCCCCGTTGGGGCACCAACCCAATCTTTCATCGGTCGCCACCGTCCTTTCAGCCGGGCGAGCGCGCCTTGGCTGCATCG
>Ga0137418_10005051_pt1 | contig 12095 bp, 8 predicted proteins | sample CZODoug3_1_2_16f_FD_122242 | JGI IMG/M metagenome (GOLD analysis project Ga0137418, IMG submission 122242) | Vadose zone soil fungal communities from Angelo Coast Range Reserve, California, USA - CZODoug3_1_2_16fungal (Hybrid Assembly) | ecosystem: Environmental > Terrestrial > Soil > Vadose... | reverse complement strand
CATTCTATTGTCCCCGAATTTCCGCGCATGCCTGAGCCACTGGTCTCGGCACGTGTGAAGTCTGCGGGGTTGGTATAGCGATTTAAAGGCAAGCCCAAACCAAGTTTCAAGGCGGCTGAGTTGGAGCTCTGGATACCTTACGGCGAGACGGAGATCCCAGTCAGGGTTCCAGACGACAATTTCTTCAGAATTCTTGAGCCTGCCAAGCCACTTGGAGCCAGGAGCGCTTCATCAATAGTCGAAGAGGCTCTCAAGAAGCCAATAGGGGAACTATTCCTCAAAGACGTCGCCAAGCCAAACGCTACGGCTGGAATAATCGTCGATCCCATCGTCCCGGTTGATGCTAGGGACGAGGCTGTGAAGGCTCTGAGATCGCATCTCGCCGCACTGGGCATCGACAAAGTGCGAGTATTCATGCGAAAGAGACTGTCAAACGTAGCGTCCGGAGGCGAGGACCTCAAGATAATTGACCCTTCCCAAGCCTCGTTCGCAGAATTGGGAAAGACTTCCTCCGGAACCAGCGTCGAGCTGGATCTAGACTTCGCCGCGTGCGAAGTTAAGATCAATGTCAACCTCGTCATGCCTCATTTCGCAAGCGGCTTCACAGGAGGACCCGAAGCAGTCATGCCAGGCTCGTCCTCAATCCACTCAATAGCCAAGAACCGGTCGCTCCTGACGAAAGGCTTCCCAGCGTCCTCGTCCGCACCTGACAACCAGGTCCTTTCAGATTCTCTTGAAGCCGTAAAGCTCGCAGGACCGTTCTACAGCCTATGCTTCATGCCTGACGGCGTCGGAGGAGTCTCTTCAGCGTTCGCGGGAGAACTGGAGTCCGTGTTCCGGGACGCGGTGTCACGCTACCACGGGACCCATAGTCCAAGGATAGAGCGCAAGCTGGACATCGTCATCGTGTCAGCGGGTAACCTGTTGGGTTTGGACCTCTACCACGCGATCCGGGTAGTCTCAAACGTTCTAGGCGCCGTGAAGAGAGAAGGCACGATCATCCTGGTGGCCGAGTGTCCAAAAGGGGTCGGGGACTCCAACTTTCTAGAATATGCTCGAAAATTTCCGGAGCGGAAGGAATTGTCTACCGAGCTGAGATACAGATTCAAGCTTGGCGGCCACCTCAACCTATTCCTCCAAGACGCATTGGAGAAATGCCGCATACAGTTAGTATCTATTCTTCCCGAACTATTCGCCCGAGACACTTTCGGGTTGAAACCATCCCAGACCGCTTCCGAAGCCGTGCAGAAAGCGATACGTGTCGAAGGCAAGGAGTCGAAGATACTAATTATTCCGAGAGGAGACTTCACAATCCCGGTTATGGAATCCTAGACGACACTTAATAGAAATCCGAGCTGACCTCGACATGAACGCAAGATGCGCCTTAGCCTGGTATTTCCCGTCGCGCTGATACTGCTTCTCTCCATCGTCCAATTCCCGACAGTTCATTCTCAATCACCTCAGCTAATCAATGAGCAAGGCTTTGGGCTGAACAGATTTGCATCGCTCACCATCAAGATCGTATTTCTAGGAATCACGCCTAGTGAACTGAATTCGACCTACCTGAAGAGCAGTGTCTCCGTTCCGCCCCTGAAGTACCAGGCGATTCTCGCGGGACCATTGAATACAGGCGTGATTTTCAATTTCAACTATCAACTGGTCTTCGCCGACAACTCGACAGTGAACAACTTCGCCCAGTATCTCTTGTCAATTCAGAAAGCCCAGGACACTCCTCCAAGCCCTAGTACTCCATACGCGTTGGTTAATCCCTACTTTACGAATTCCTCGACTCTGTCCGTAGCCCACAATTACTTCTACGATGCTGACAAGGTCGAATCTTGGCTCGGGTCCAACATGACCCTCTTCGGAGGAAATCCAGCTTCAGGATACACTCTGTTCGTCGCAGATCTCAGCGGCCTCAGTGTCCCATCGTTCACGTATTCTGAATATCAAGCGTACACTCTCGATTGCAGGATCTGTCCTCCGCCGTCAGCCGTAGACGCTCACTTTTACAACAGAACAATCACAGACCCCGATCTGAGTCTCAAGCTGCCGCGTCACTTCATGACGGGCTGGGGTGGAACCGGCCGATTCTACTACATGGATCTCTCGGCAGGACCAAGCTACTGGACGAACGAGCTTCCGGTGCAGGTGGCGTCTCAATTGAGAGGCATCAGCACGACTACATACTATGGGAAGCTCTGGATGAGCAAGTTCATCGGGGCCTACGTCAATGGTGCTGTCAACAATCTGTTCGCCCCGGACCAGCTCTACCCCGTCAACTACGCTCAGAACTACATTATCCAGCTGTTCGTCATTGACAATCGGACCACCGCCGAGCAGGCGCAAGGTCCGAAATTGAAAGCTACCATCAGCCAGACACGGATTCAGGAGAACCTGACCAGTCTTGTCCCATTCGATGGCGCAACAGGTGTAACGGTTAACATCAGATATGCAAATGTCACAGACTATCCCGGGCTTGCCGCGATAGTGGCAAATGCTACTACAAGTCTTAGAGATCCTGTCTCTGGGCGGCCGATCGTAGACGGCGACTTGGTCTACAACTGGTTTACAACCAGCGGTCTGGGGCACATTGCGAATTTCATCAATGTGACTCGGACAACTTCGAGAATCGATATCCCCGGATTTCTCTTCGCCTTCAAAGGAAACTACACCTTCGGAGTTCCGTTCAAAGAGGACATCGGGTCACCTAGCCTTTCCGGCTCATTCGGGGGAGAAGCGTTGGGAGATATGGTCCTGATAGGACTATCACAACAAGCTGAATTCACTGTCGGCAACAACTCAACCTACAATCAGCCCGGGAAAGGAGTAGGATTCACACATGACGCTATTCACGAGCTGGGACACACGATGGGCTTGAACCATCCGTTCATCTACGACTTGACCGAGGATTTCACGAACACGGTAATGGGATATTACGCTTACAGTCTGAATTTCAGCCAGTTCGACAGAGACTCAGTCCTCCGAGGAGTAAACGATGAGCTGCTCTCCTTCGCCCTACAGGCACTCTCAACAACCCCGGACACGCTATTCAACTCCGGATACATTTCCACAGCTAACCAGAATATTGTCCAGGCGGAAAACCTGTACAACACTATGGATTATGCCGGGGCCGTACAGTACTCGCTGGCAGCTGCACAAAACGCTAGCGCGGCTCAGCAATTCGCTAACGGCGCAATCTCACCAGCACTCGTCTTTGGTTTAATCGGAGTCGCAATCGGTGCAGCCATCGGCCTTCTCCTTGGCTACCTGATCTTCCGGAGGAGAAAGCCTGCTGGGCTCCAGTCCAACCGATGTCCCACTTGTCAGCAGCCGTTGAGATGGGATCCGGCGCAAATGCGCTGGTACTGCGACAGATGCCAGAAACCAGTCTGAACCGCGCGGCGGCGTTGAGAATGGGAGTCAGACCTAGGTTTCAATAGTCTTCAACGGAACGGGGGCAGAACAAGCCCTGATCCGAAATTGGGGGCAGGCGGTCCTTTAACCACGTTTGTTCCACGCTTCTCCATAGGGGAAGAGGCCCGTTTCGAAGAACATGATTCAAGCCTATTCTGCGCCCTGAAACCGGAGACTCGCCAGGAACAGTTTCAACTGGCGAGAGCCCTCTGGAAAAAAAAGGGCCAACAATTTTTCTCTCGCGACGCGCGAGTGGTCCTTGTCGCGTTTCATGACTCAGTAAGCCGCTGCGAATTCGGACCGATCCTTGAGCGTGAATCTATGATGCTCTTCGAACTCCTTCATTGGCGCGTTGGGATCTGGCTCATGTAGAGGCATTGATTCCACTCCAGCTTCGCCGAACGAATACCTCGCGCGCTACCGAAGGTGGCAGGCGCATCGCGGACTATCGCGAAGGGGATGCGGTCTGCCGCCTCGCCCATCACAAGCTGGGCCGCGGCGGCGATTCCATCCGCAATCGCTCGGACCGTAATCTCGATCCGTCTGCCGAAAAGGTCGACGCTCCCTCTAATGTCCTCGATCGGTTCGAAGCCGGCGCAGCCGATGCCGAAGCCCGTCGTGCCCAGCCTCAACGGGCTCACTCTACTATCGACAATAACCACTCCGACATTCTTCCCGGATTTTCGCAGAATTGAGCGCCTGATGTTCTTGGCCGAAAGATCTGCGTTGCGAGGCCAAAGCACTACCGCTCCCTCTGGAGCGTTCTTTCGGTCGATCCCAGCGTTTGCTACAGCGTCTCCGTTTTTCACGGTTAGAAGTGCTCCTTTTACACCGCCGACGACCATGTCGGCTTCGTCTAGAACGGCTTGAGCAAACGCGGCTGTTAGAGAATGCTTCAGGGCTAGACTTCTAGCCTTCGACCCCGGTCGAACACTTTCGAGATGTCGAATTCTGTCTTCTGCAATTCCGACAATCTTGCTCGAGACTGCTACGATATCTCGGGTTTTGAGTTCCACACGGCTCTTTGCTAGACCTTTGGAGAGCAGGTTTGGAATGGAGTCTCCGGGTCTCACTAGACTCGACCTGATTGGATAGACCATCACAGTCGATTCAGGACCCTGTGTCTTGGTCTACGATCTTCGCTATCTCACCATCCCGAACCAACGTACGAATCCCCTCTATGTCATCGTGTGAAGATCGATCCTCGGAAAGCGGCGACACCTTTCGTCTGATCGCTTGAAAGACACGCCTGGTCCCCGCTCCTAGTCCCCTGCCGCCTCTCAAGTCTACTCCTTGGGCCGCGACCAACAACTCTATGCTGGCGACGTACTGGGAGTTTTCGAGAACAACCCTGGCCTTATGGGCGGCTCCGGGGCCCATGCTGACAAAATCCTCGAAATTGCTCGAGGTCGGGATCGAGTCACTGCTGGCAGGGTGCGTCAGCAGCTTACTCTCGGCAACAAGCGATGTCGCAGTATACTGAACCGCCATCAACCCGCTCGACACTCCCGGCTTTGATCCTCCCCCGACCAGGAAAGCCGGAAGTCCATTGTTGAGCGACGGGTCCAGCAGAGCGGATGTTCTCCTCTCAGACATGTTAGCGAGGTAGGAGATCGCCAAGGCCATGATGTCGAGTCCCATTGCAACTGGTTGTCCGTGAAAGTTACCTCCCGAAATACAGACACCGTCTTCGGGAAATATGAGCGGGTTGTCCGTAGCCGAATTCATCTCCACTTCGAGAATTCGTCTTGTGAAATCCAGTGCATCCTTCGATGCTCCCATTACTTGCGGAGCACACCGAAACGAGTACGGATCTTGGGGCCGACCATCAGAATGATCGTTCCTCTCTATCGCTCTAATCATTCTGCTTCCCTTCAATAGCCCTCGAACATGCTCAGCCACGGTCCCTTGCCCCGGATGAGGCCTAAGCTTCTGTATTCTATCATCGAAGGCGTCCACCCAGCCCTTCAAAGCCTCGAGCGATAGGGCCAATGCGGCTTCCATAGTTGCGAGCAGTTGGTACGAGTCGTGGAGACAGAGGCAGCCAATTGCAACCATTTGCTGGGTACCGTTGTTCAACGCGAGCCCCTCCTTCGCTTCTAGCTTCAGGGGAACGCTGCCCGAGACCTCTAGTGCCTTTCTACCCGTAATCCATCGTCCGTGCCATTCGGCGCTTCCCTCCCCCAGCAGTACGAGGGCCATGTGAGAGAGAGGTGACAGGTCTCCACTCGCGCCGACTGAGCCTTTCTCTGGTATGTACGGATGGATTCGTTTGTTGAGTAGCTTCACAATAGTGCTTACTACTTCAGGTCTGATTCCGGAGTTCCCTTTGAGAAGGGTGTTTGCTCGAAGAAGCATCATCGCTCTTACCACCTCCGAGGAGTGTGGTTCTCCTATGCTCGATGAGTGGCTTCGGATCAGGTTCGTCTGTAGCTGTCTCAGATCTTCCGGGGGGATTCTGAAGTTTGATAGAGCTCCGAATCCGGTATTGACTCCGTAGATCACTCCCTCATCTTGCAATAGTCTTTCGAGGGCTTTTCGTCCGTTTCTTGTTCGGCTGATCGCTTTCTCGGTGATGACTGTCTGGGCATTCTCTCTTGCAACCTGCAAGACCTGATCAAGCGTTAGATGTGATCCGTCTATCGTAATCTGGGCCAATGTTGTACGGATCGGTTGCTGAGATCTTTGAGAGATAAGTATTGGCGGGCCTACTTGAGCATCGGCATCTGTATGCCCTTCGATCGCGCAATCTCTTTTGCCTTTGAATAGCCTGCGTCAGCGTGTCGTACGATTCCGATCCCAGGGTCCACAGTTAATACCCGTTCAAGCCGCTGTGCAGCTTCAGGCGTCCCATCGGCTACCATGCACATTCCCGCGTGTATGCTGTAGCCCATACCCACCCCGCCGCCTTGATGAACGCTGACCCATGTTGCTCCGGCCGCAGTATTGAGAAGCGCGTTAAGAATCGGCCAATCAGCAATCGCGTCGCTGCCATCAATCATCCCTTCCGTCTCCCTTCTCGGAGAAGCTACACTCCCACAGTCGAGGTGATCCCTACCAATCCATATAGGGCCTGATAGTTTTCCCGTCCTTACCATGTCGTTAATGCGTCCTCCGAACTTAGCCCTCTCACCATAACCTAGCCAGCAGACCCGAGCGGGTAGTCCTTGGAACTTGACGTGTTTCTGAGCCTTCTCTATCCATCGCCGAAGATCCACGTTACCGGGGAATGTGTCAAGGACCAGCTGATCTATCTTTTGGATGTCTTCGGGGTCTCCAACGAGCGATGTCCATCTGAAGGGGCCTCTGCCCTCACAGAACATTGGTCTGATGTACTTCTGGACGAATCCAGGAAACTCGAACGCTTCTTTCAGCCCGGCGTCAGAAGCTTTCTGTCGGATGTTGTTGCCATATTCGAAGACAACAGCGCCCCGGCGACCCATATCGATCATGGCCTTGACATGAGTCGTGATGCTTTTGCCGGCCATGTCGAGATATTTGGTAGGATCTGATTTTCTAAGCTGGTCAGCTTCGTCCTTCGACAATCCAGCTGGATAGTATCCGTTCAGTGGATCGTGGGCCGAAGTCTGATCCGTAACAACATCTGGAATGATTGATCTTCCTACAAGTTCTGGAAGGATCTCAGCGGCATTTCCCAGCAGAGCTAGACTCAGCGAAGCCTTCTCTTGCTTTGCCTGATTCACAATGTCGATCGCTTCGTCAAGATCCTCAGTAGATTTCTGTACGTAACCATGTTTCAACCTCCTCTCTATGGCACGCCTATCGATCTCGACAGCCAATGCGATCCCATCGTTCATCGTTACCGCTAAGGGCTGCGCTCCGCCCATCTCCCCGAGGCCGGCGGTGAGGACAACTCGTCCTTTCAAGCTGCCCCCAAAATGTTCCCTTGCCGCAGCCGCGAGCGTCTCGTATGTGCCTTGGAGAATCCCCTGAGTTCCGATGTAAGCCCAAGATCCGGCAGTCATTTGTCCGAACATTATCAAGCCCTTCTGTTCCAGTTCGTAGAAGTAGTCCCATGTTGCCCATTTGGGAACCAGCATGCTGTTGACTATCAGGACTCTTGGTGCCATGCTATGAGTCTTGAAGATCGCTACGGGCTTCCCGCTCTGAACGAGAAGAGTGTCGTCCTCTCCCAGATTCCTGAGAGAAGTTTCAATCATCTCTAGAGCCTCCCACGATCGAGCGGCTTTTCCCGTTCCGCCGTAGACAATCAGCTCATCCGGGTTTTTCGCCACATCAGGCTGCAGAACGTTGCGGAGCATTCTCAATGCTCCCTCAATCTGCCAATTCGCGCAGTTTAGAGTGCGGCCAGTGATCAGAGGTAGTTTCTCTTTGTGCCTCAGGGTTGCAACTGTTTGTGATTGACCCTGTCGAGTCAATGGACTCTCTTGCCCTCCCTCACGACTTCCCTTCCTTCAATAAGGACCTTGTCGACTATTCCCTCACCGTACGTGTAGCCTATCCACTTGTGATTTGGAACCTTCAGTGTCACGATGTCGGCACGCTTTCCAATTCTGATACTGCCTACGCTATCTTGAAGGTGCAAGGCTCTAGCTGCATTGATCGTGATTCCGCGAATGATATCGGCTGCTTTCATCCGGAGTCCCCGAGCTGCCAATGCAGCAACCGTCAGCTGTCCAAGGATCAAGTTGGACGGGCTAAAGTCAGTCCCCAACGCCACGGGGAGACCCATAGACAGCATCTCCGTTACTGGAGCATGATCCGAGCTTAGCAGACTGAGCGAGGAAGCTGGGAGCAAAACTGGGATAACCGAGTTCTTGGTCATTCTTCCTAGTTCGCTGGGTTTTGAATGAACTAGATGGTCTGCTGAGGTTGCCCCGAGGTCGTTGGCTACTCTTGCTCCTTGGCTATCATTGAACTGGTCGGCGTGTATTTTCGGCCTAAGACCGTACTTGGCTCCTGCTATCAATATCTTCTTAGACAACCCTGGGCTGAAGACTCCGTTTTCGCAAAACACGTCACAGAATTCCGCTAGCTTCTGCTGGTGAACCGCCGGAATCATTTCTTCGACCACTAATCTTGTGTAATCTTCGGGCGTCATTCCTACAGGTATGGCATGGGCACCTAGAAAGGTTGAGGCCACTTGGCACAGGTTCTGTCTCTTTAGCTGGCGTATGACCCTTAGTATTTTCAGCTCATCTTCCAGGCTGAGGCCATATCCGCTCTTCATCTCTAATGTGGTCGTTCCAGCCTCAATCATAGAATTGAGCCGATTTTGAGCGATCGAGAGGAGTTCAGTCGGAGTGGTCTGGCGTGTCTTGTTGACGGTTTCTATGATTCCTCCTCCCCTTCGGAGAACTTCGAGATAGGAGGCTCCTCCAAGTCTTCGTTGGAATTCCTCTTCCCTGGATCCTTGAAAAATCAGATGCGTGTGAGGGTCTACAAAGCCTGGAAGGATTATCTCGTCTGTTGCGAGTAGATGCCTTGAAGCTGAGAACTTTCGTTCCAGTAACTGGGAAGATGCTGCGGTGACGATTCTTCCTTTGTCAATTGCTACTCCCCCGCCATCTATGATACCGAGCTCGTCCTCGGTGGAGCTAGCTAGTGTGATCGTTTCTTTTGAGTCGAGGATGAGAAGGTCTATTCGACGCTTCGTCTGGGGTTTCCCCGTCACTTGATACAGAATCTCGATAATTGCCCGAGAAATTAGATGACGAGCTTTCCATCGACCATGATGGCCGTCCCGTCGATGTCGATCGTTGGTCTTGTCAGAGTTCCTGAGAATGCCAAGCTACTATCGTTCTGTCCTCCTATTCCTTTGTTGGCTCCGATTCCGATGGTCGCTGTTCCCAGAGCAAGCTCGTCCGTTCGATATCCGATAATTTCTATCTTAGAATTCAATCCAAGAGCAAACTGGCCAATCCTGTCCTTGTCGCCCTGCGTTGCTTCAAAGACCTCCCTAAACACATCCTCATACTTCTTGGCGTGAAATTCCTTGACCCTTCCTTTCTCGAATACAAACTGCAGGTCAGTTATCAGGCGCCCCTTCAAAGCCCTGGGAGTATCTAGCACAACCGTTCCTCGAGCGCTGGTTTCGATCGGTGGTACCTCGACCTTCCCCGAGGGCAATTGAGTTGAGACGAGGCCTCGTTCCATATCCTCTTGGTCTACGATTCCGTCCTCTATGTGTACTGGCCTCTTCGTAATGTCGAACCTGAGGTCCGTTCCAATCTTTGATGTAATGTGGACCTTTGATCCCCTTTCAAGACGGCCCGCGATCTTTTTGCCCAGCTCTGTCATTTTCGGATAGTCAACCTTGATCGCGTCTTCAGTATTTTTGAGCCATCGGGCGTAGTCGAAGCCATAGGCCCTTGCGCGCTGGGGGGTGACGTCGCCGAGCAGAACCTGGAGGACACGGATTTTTCGCTCAATAGTTTTGTCAACTAGTGGTTTGTCTCCTTCGAAGAACGGCTCGAGACGTGAAGATGGGACTTCCCTGAACTTCGTCGGGTCCTCGGGGCCTCCGATCCCGATCCAGACTGTAGCGCTTTCCATTGCGCCAAGTATGTGTCGCGGGGTCTTGCGGAAATATTGTTCTGGTATTTCCTCCAAGGCTTTCCACCACAATCGGTCAGTCATCAGGGTGATCAGAGGCTTCGCCCCAGTCCTCAGGCACTCTAGTGCAATGTCGCTTGCCAGGTCGATAGTGTGTTGCCAGGTATCAATAACAACCATGTCATCTTCATGAATCCTCAGAGAGGTCTGGACGACCCGTTTTGCTATGGAATCATCCGGCAAGCAAAGACCAATTGATATAGGATTTGTCGCGTAAATAAGCGTTGAACGCATCGAGCGGAATCTAGGCACTAGATGCTATGAATGTCTGAGGTTCAAGACTGACCCTGCAGCCGCTTCTCCATCTCCTTGCTGGGAGTTTTCGGAGCATGCGACCTGGAGATTTGGTGGTTGGTTCGAAATACCTGATTGTCCCAGCCGTCTCTAGCCAGAGGCTGACAATAGTCATGGAAACACGTCTGCGTTTTGTCCGCGACTGCTCTTGAGAGGCTGCCCAACTCCAACTACAAACAATACCGTCTCTGAGATACCGTCGAGATTCAACTCCTCTTCGATTAGGGTGTCACGAACTATTCCGATGCAGAAGGCTCCTAGTTTCAAAGCGGTGGCGATCAGAAGAAACGACTGGGAAAGATGCCCAGCGTCGAGTAAGAATGCCCTATAGACCCTGGGAGCCCTGTATTTCCAAGCAGTTCGTGCGACCACCGCCGTCATTACGAAGAGAACGCTGGCATTTCTCGTCCATGAATGACCGGCAGTGAGCGCGACGCATCTCTCTCTGAAGTCTCCAGCTTTGAGAAGCTCTAGCGAGTGGTCTCTCACCGAATAGTGGTAGATTCCGGGGTCAATTCCTACGATATTGTTGACAATCGCATAGGTTTCTATTGGGTGGCGGGCCCCAGCAGAGGGGCTAGTCTTGTGCAATAACTCGCCAAACTCGCGAGTCTTGTAGGATGAAATTCTTCCCCAACTATGGTAAACGAGTTTTGACATATCGTTGAAGCTTATTGGTTTCCCGGAAAACTCTCTTGTCGTCCGTCTCCGGCGAAGCGTGCCAAAGAATGGCGCCTCAGTACCAGACCCTTTCAGCAGCCGGATCTTTCGACGTCCCGGATAGGACTTGTAAATCGGCGGCTGCCTTCTTCCTTTCAGATATCTGGCATAATATTGCTTAATCTCTTCGAGTGTGTTGTGGGGGTCATCAATCTTCGTAGAAAAGTGGTAGTAGCGCGAAGCGGTCGGCCATAACCACTCCTTCCCGAATCTCGTTTCTAACTTGTCCTGATCAGAGCGCTTAGTGATTAGCAAGCCACAGTCTTTTAGATTCTGAATCGAATGAAAGATGGACTTTCTGGTGTACCCGCCTAGAGCTCGGAGAGTCTGCGAAGCTGTTCTCCAGGTCGAGAAGTATCTAAGGAGCGTCAGGGTGTCCAAGTCGATTTGAAAACTTTGCCTCGTTATGTAATTCTCGACGACTAGGCGTCCTCGACGGAAATACATCACTATGTGAGGTGATCTTCTCATTTTCAACTCCGACAATTGATTATTGATTTTTCTATCGGTAGGAGTCAACATACTCTTTCTCAGCTCCTTGCAGCATCGGAAAGCGTTATATTTCGTGCCATGCAGTCTGAAGCCGAAGGAAATAGTGTTTGCAGAAGAAGATGAAGCGTAAGAAGCTTAATGCGGTCGCCCTGCCACTTCGAGCAGTTCCACGCCTGCCTGCTGGAAAATGGACCCTCAGTATCGATTCATAGACATTCCCGGGCCAACCGAGCGAATTGCTGGCATACAATCGGGAACACTACGTGTAGTTATTGCGTTCTGAATCGAGAACAGTCGCACGAACGTTAATTGTGAATCCGCTACCTGCGTATATTTGAACTGCCGAATCCGAGTACAAGTAACGAGTGAAATCTTCTCATCAACAAAGCAACCTGCGGTTTGAAGATCACAACCGGATCGGATTTCTGTTCTCTGAATTGTTCGAAACTTCCCTGGAACGCGTCCAATAGGATCAGTATTGCATACTCCTCGTATTGATCTCCCAAGATAGTAAAGGCACTAAGTCCGAGGTCTCCCCTTCTCAGTAATACAATTGGCAGCCTTACGCGAGTCTC
>Ga0137418_10005050_pt1 | contig 12095 bp, 17 predicted proteins | sample CZODoug3_1_2_16f_FD_122242 | JGI IMG/M metagenome (GOLD analysis project Ga0137418, IMG submission 122242) | Vadose zone soil fungal communities from Angelo Coast Range Reserve, California, USA - CZODoug3_1_2_16fungal (Hybrid Assembly) | ecosystem: Environmental > Terrestrial > Soil > Vadose... | reverse complement strand
GCCAGCTCATAAATCCTCCCGGATGCCCTTGAAGAAAGGATGGCGCACCTTGCCCTCGGCTGACTTCGCCCGGTATTCGATCTCTGCCAATAGCGACGGCTCGACCCAAATGCCACGGTGCGCGATTTTCTTGGCGTAAGGCTGAGTTTCCCGGATAAGCGGCTTTAGCCGCGCCTGCAAGTCCTTGGCTGACGCGGCGTCAAAGCCGTGGTCGACCTTGCCCGCATAGATCAACTCTTTGCCCTTGCGCCTGCCGAGATAGATGCCATCCCATTTTTTGCCATCGAGCGCGAAGCCGGCGATGGCCAGCGTCTCACGCTGGGCACAGGTCTTTTTCACCCAACCGTTGACTCGGCCCGAGACGTAGCGGCTGTCGCGGACCTTCGAGACGACGCCCTCAAGGCCGGTCTTGCATGCGTGCTTGTACATCTCGCGACCGTCGATCTCGAAGCTCTCGCTGAATTGAATATCGGTCTTGGCGATAATCTTCTGGAGAAGGGCCTTGCGCTCGGACAACGGCAGCTTCCGGAGGTCGTAACCGTTCAGGTAAAGCAGATCGAACGCGACCATCACGATTTTTTTCGACCGCCCCTTGAGTTCGTTCTGCAACACCGAGAAGTCCGTGGTGCCGTCCGCTGACGGGACCACCACCTCGCCATCGATGATCGCCGATCCGGCATTGATGTGCCACGCGTCGGCCGCGATCTTTCGGAAACGGTTGGTCCAGTCGTTGCCGCGCCGGGTGAACACCTTGACGGCGGCGTCCCTGAGATGGACTTGGACCCGGTAGCCATCGAACTTGATCTCGTGAATCCAGCGTTCGCCAGCGGGGACCTTGTCGATTGACGTTGCCAGCGACGGTTCGATAAAGCCGGGATAAGCTGCCTTTGTGCCGATAGCGGCGGGCTTCTTCTTAGAGATGGCATCACGCAAGGCACTGGCTGAGTTGTCGGATGGGGCCTGTGTGGCTCGCGACGAAATCGCTCACATGTTCAGGGACCGCAACACCATCAATGTCGCAGCGGGTTTGAATTTCGTCAGCGATCTGTTTCGAGACGTCCTCTGACCAATGCTCCAACGTGTTGAATGCCACGACGCGAACCGGGTCGTTGAATTGCCCTGACATAAGATCGGCGATGATCGTTTCGATGTCTGTGCGCTCGACTTCGGTTTCGCGGTAAACGCTGCCGAACGGTCCGAAGCGATCAACTACGAGGTAGACCGTTTGGTCCGCACCGTAGGGCACGATCCTTGGCGTCCAACCGGTGCTGGGCACACGCACCTCCTACGCAACAAAAGAGACTTAAAATTCAATTCGGCCGCGACATTAGGGTTCCGACCACAAAATAAAGTAGGGGCTTCTTGTTGCCCTGAGGCCCCTGCGTCAGTATTGGGGTACATCCGCGCGCACGGCACGGTGGCAATACCGCATCGCTAGGTTGAAAGCTACGGTCCTAGCTACGGGCCCTTCGACGGCTGTTCGGCAATAGCCCGCTGTACCTTCGGGTTCGCTTCGACAATGGGACGGAGTGGGACAGTTGAGACACTCTGGAGGGAAGCCTTGCGTTATCTTGTGCCAATAGTTTGCGTTCCCACGCGAGCGCATGGCGGATGATCAGCGAAAGATCATCCCATTGGGGCCGCCAGCCTAGCAGATTGCGCATCCGTTCCGCCGACGCCACGATCTCCGCCGGATCGCCAGGCCGGCGGGCGGCAAGTTCGACGGGAAAGTCGTTTCCGGATTCGTGCCGCATGGCCTCGATCACCTGCAAGACCGAAAAGCCGCGGCCGTAGCCGCAATTTAGCGTCAGCGGCTCTCCACCGCCGCGCAGGTATGAAAGCGCGTGACAATGAGCGTTTACGAGGTCGCTCACGTGGATATAGTCGCGAATGCAGGTCCCGTCAGGCGTGGGATAATCGGTGCCAAAAACCTGCATCTTCTCTCGCAGACCCACGGCGGTTTCCGCTGCAACCTTGATAAGATGCGTTGCCCCTCGCGTTGCCTGTCCAGTGCGCAGAGCAGGATCGGCGCCTGCTACGTTGAAATACCTCAAAATGACGTAGCGTAGGCCGTGAGCGCGTGCAGCATCACGCAGCATTGTTTCGGCCATGAATTTGGATGAGCCGTAAGGTGATACAGGCGCAACGGGGGTCTTTTCCGTGACAGGATTTGCCGGCGGATTCCCGTACACCGCAGCCGTCGACGAGAAGATGAAACGCTGCACTCCACTCCTGATTGCGATCTCGAACAGGCTTCGGGAATTTGCGGTGTTGTTGCGATAATATCGAAGCGGTTCGGCAACCGACTCCGGAACAGCGACAGAAGCCGCAAAATGAATGATCTCCGAAATCCCATACTTCGCGATCAGCGGCGCAACTCGCCGCTGATCCCCGATGTCCTCAACGAAAACCGGAACTCCGGATGGTATTGCCCATTCGAAGCCCGACGAAAAATCATCGATCACGACGGGCTGTTCGCCACGATCAGCGAGTTCGTACACCATGTGGCTCCCAATGTAGCCGGCACCTCCGGTGATAAGGATCGCCATTGCTATCGCCCTTATTCTCTGTGGAAACGGCCCTCGACCTGTTTGAAACTTCGGAACAAGCTTCCCTTCAGGCGTGTTATCAAAGCCTATGCCAAGGACAACACTTGAGGTGCGCTGGAGTTCGTTTCCGATTAAGCGGTTGAGCGGGGTGTCGCCCGATGGGGATGCAGGCGGCGGTGTCGGCCGATGGCAGAACCGTCTGCGTCTTGATCCGCCGCTTGCAGCCGCTCGACCACATTGGTGGTAAGTAGCGATGCTATTCTGGGCGTTGCTCGCCTCCGGTCAGATCAACATGCGCAAGGTCGACGGCTGGCAAACGCTCGCCACCGCGCCCACCGATCAGCCAATTGACCTCGCCCCTTAATCAGATAGCTTCAAGTGGCTGGCGATTCCGCCGCGCGAGTTCCCACCACATTCCGGGCGGCACCAGTGCGTTGTCATGCAACCAATTAAGGACAATGCATGGCGCTTGAACGGGTGGATGGCGACGGCTCTGGTGCGAGGACGAAACTCGGCCTCGCATTTGCTGCTCGCCATGCCGAGACGTTGCTCGTGCTCCTTGTGCTGGGCGTGGCCTTGGTCATCGGGCTTGCGACCGCCGCGGATTACGGGCTGTCGACCGACGAATTCAACACCGACGATTACGGCCCCAAGGCGCTTGCCTGGTACACGAGCGCCTTTGCGGACCGGTCTCAGTTCGAGACGGTCGAAGAGTATCTGTGGATGTATGGACCGTGGTTTCAGATGCTCATCGCGGCCGTGCGGCCGCTTGAGCTCGCGAGCCCGATCACGGTCCGGCACGCCATGACCTTCCTGTTCGGCCTCGCTGGGCTCGCCGCCGTCGTGCCGATGGCGCGGCTCACGGTCGGGTGCTGGGCTGGGTTGACGGCGCTCGCCCTGTGCCTGCTGACCGGCTTCCTGTACGGCAACCTGTTCTTCGCCCCGATCGACGTGCCGTTCCTGTTCGCCATGAGCTGGTCGACGCTCTCGATCGTCCTGATGGTGCGGCAGGGGGTGCCGAGCTGGCGTCTGACCCTTGCGACGGGCCTTGTCACTGGCCTCGCCATCGCGACGCGCAGCGGCGGGGTGATCACGCACGCCTACCTCGTTGGCGGCATGAGCCTGTGCGCGCTCGAGGCGCTGCTGCGCCATGGCCGCGCGGGCTATGGCCAGTTGCGCCAGATCGCCTTGCATACACTGCTCGTCATCCTCGTCGCCTGGCTAACGGCGATTGCGCTCTGGCCGTGGTTGCAGACCGGACATCCGCTCATACAATTCCTCGAGGCCTATCGGCACTTCGCTACGCTCGACACCTCGTTCGAATTCGAGAACTGGGGCCGGCGCACGTTCACCGATAACGTGCCCGCCTGGTACATCCCCGGACAGCTCCTGGCGCGCCTGCCCGAGGGCTTTTTGGCGTTGCTGTTGCTCGGCATGGCGGTCTGGATCGGTGCTGCAGGGTCGTGGACCCGCGCCACCCTCGGCGCCCTGCGTCGGTCCGGCGTCTTGGGACTGCGACCAGTCGCGGCCGAGCTCGCAGGATCGCGCGCGGTGCTGGTCGTCAGTGTGGCGGCGTTCGGACCTATCGGGGTGCTCATCCTGCAGGGCTCGACGCTCTATGACGGTGTCCGCCACGTATTGTTCGTGATCCCAATGCTCGCCATCGTGGCGGCGCGCGGGTTCACGAGCCTCTTGCCCTTCTTGCGACGCCTCCCGATTGTGCCCGCGGCCCTCGGGGTCGCGCATACGGCCGTCATCGTGGTGACGCTCGTCATCCTGCATCCGCTCGAATATATCGCGATGAACAGTCTGGCAGGCGGCGTCGCCGGCGCTTACGGCCGATTCGACCTCGACTATTGGAGCATGGCGGTTCCCGAGGCGCTGCGCCGCCTCGAGGATCGAATTGACGCCGAAGGCCGGTTCGTGGGCGATCCACCGCGCGTGCTGGTCTGCCTGGGCTGGCGCGAGCAACTGGCCGGCGTGATGTTCCGTCGCAACTGGATTGCCGAAACCGATCCGCACAAGGCCGACTACCTGATCGCCACCGAGCGCTGGCCTTGTGCCGACGGCACGACGGCCGTACTGGTTGATGAGGTCACGCGATTTGGCCGCCCGTTCGCCCACATCTACGCCAATCGTCGCGGGCTCGGCGAGTAACGCCAAGTCCCGGCGCGACTTGGCAATGGCATCTACTTCTTCGCCTGCAATTCGATCGGGGGCGCCTCGGCCTTTTGGCCCAACATGTCCTTGGCGCGATCGATCGCCACGGCGCGCGCCAGCCGCGTGATCATGTCGAGCTGGAGCCGCAGCTTGATATGCAAGTTGAGCATGATGAGCAGGCTGATCACGACCCAGGTGTAGACGATGAGGTCGGAGCCGCGGCCGATTCCCGCGAAGGCCGCAAGCGCGGTGGCATGCTCCGGCACCCAGACGAAGTAGAGGCCGGCGAGCGCAGCGCCGCCCGCGAGCAGGCCGATGATCGGCACCGTCCGATGCGCCGACCAGGCGTAGACCAGAACCAACGCCAGAAAGGCCGTCAGCAACAGCTGCGCGATCATCGGTAGAGCCTCCGCGCAAACAGATCGATCAGGATGGTCAGCGCATCGGTGATGCGTTGACCCTTGCCCAGCGAATAGGCACTGTACTCGATGTTCACGGGCACCTCGACAAAGCGCAGGCGGCTCTGCGCGATCTGGTGCAGGATCTCGGACGCGTGCGCCATTCGGTTCTGTCGCAAGGAGATCGCGCGGGCGCCGCGCGCGGTCATCGCCCGTAGGCCATTGTGGGTATCGGTGACCGGCAGTCCGGTGCTCGCGCGCGTGAACCAGAGCGCGGCGCTGAGCAGGATGCGGCGCGACACCGGCAGATTTGCGGTCGCGCCGGTGAGAAAGCGGCTGCCGAGCGCGAAATCGATGCCGGGCTGCTCGATCGCCGCGAGCAGCGCCGCGATGGCCGCGGGGGAATGCTGGCCGTCGGCGTCGAACGTGACGAGCGCATCCGCACGCTGCTCGAGAGCGTAGTCGATGCCGGTCTGCAGCGCGGCGCCCTGTCCGAGGTTGATCGGATGCCGGACGACGACCGCGCCTGCGAGCAACGCGACGTCGCCGGTGCGGTCGCCGGAGCCGTCATCGACCACGACGACCGCGTATCCGGCGCGGCGAATGCCGGACACGACGGTGCCGACGACCGGCGCTTCATTGTACGCCGCCACAACGACCCAGGGATTGCGAATCCGGCCGGTCATGTCTCATCAACTCACAACAAGCACAAGACCGCAGGCGATCACCGCGATTCCGACCAGGAGACGCGCCGACAGCGGCTCGGCGAACACCAGAGCGCCGAGGACGGGCGTCAGCGCAAACGCGACCGCCACGAACGGATACGCGCGCGACAGCGGCGTGAACGTCAAAAGCCAGACCCACAGGACGGACAGCGCCGCATAGAGCACGATGGCGCCGATAAACGGTGCGTTTTGCAACAGCAGCAGCGCACGGGTGGACAATGGATGGCCGTCGCCGAGGCGCAGCGCGGCGGCCTTGAACAGGAGCTGGCCCGCCGCCATGCCGGCCGCGTAGGTGATGAGCAATGCGATCTGGCCGAGATTGAGGCGCTCGATCATGGGAGGCTCGTATCCGGACGTGGGGGCGCCTTGCTCAAGACCACGCGCATCGCGTCGAACAGGTTCACCGGAATGGCGAACCGGTTGCCGGTCGGGCTGGCCGCGATCTTGCGGCCGAGCATGCGACCCACCTGGAACGCGATCAGCGAGAGCGGCACGAATTTCCAAGGGTGATCGGAACTCTCGACGCGAAGGCCGACCGAATGGGCCAGAGACGCGATGCTGTCGCGGTTGAAGAACCACAGGTGCTGCGGAGGCGTCATCAGGCGCCAGTGCGCGCCGGTCGACCGCGCCGCCAAGGAACCGAAGTCTCCGGTCGTCAGCACAATGATTCCGTCCGGCCGGAGATGGTCCGCGCACAGCGCGAGGGCTTCCTGCGGGTCGGGCAGATGCTCGATGACGTCGAGGAGGACGATGACATCCAGGGTGCCAAGCGACTTGAGAGTCGCTTCGCTCAGCAGGCCGCAGACGACGTTCAAGCCGAGATCGCCAGCATGGGCAGCAGCCGCCTCCGCCGGCTCGATGCCGCTCACCTCAAAACCGGCGCGGCGGGCTTCATCGAGAAAGAAGCCGTAGGCGCAACCGATCTCGAGCAGGCAGCCCTGTGGCTTGCGGTGCCGGATGAACTCGACCGTGCGGGCGAACTCGCGCCGTAGCACGGGTTCGGCGCCGCGATAGTCGGCGTAGCCGTCGGACTGACGGCCGGAAAAGTAGCCATCGTCATAATAGGCGAGGGGATCGAAGCTCGATGCCTCGGTGCGTCCCAGTCCGCAGTCACGACATTGAAAGATGTCGCAACCGTTCTTGATGTAAAGAAACCGTTGCGGCGTCGCCCGACTGCACGCGGGACACTTAAGCGTAAGCGCAGTTCGGTCGTTTCGCGTCAGCACAGGCGCCCCCAGTGACGTTTTTCAGTGCGAAAAAACGCCTCCGATGCCGAAATGTTCCGCTCGGCGAACGGCCACGGGGTCGCAGGCTGCCTGGCTGGCAGGTGCGAAATAGATCGAGGATGGTCCGCCCTCTCGCCGGTGCAGCACGGAACGTGGGTTTTCCACATGGAACTAGGAAGGTATCAAGTCTCGCGAGGTCATCTGGGTAAAAAGTAGACATTACAAATTAGCCGAGAGTCGGGGGCCGGACAGACGCACAAACTTTCAGAGTTTATGATGCTCCTATTCAACCGTCGGGTCAGCCATGCAACGCCCCTCGGATACACAGATCTCGCCCGCGGCAGGCCGCCGACGTGCTCCGCCGAGCCCGCAGACTTCCTGTTGGTCACGCTAGAAATGATCTGAGGCAGTTGGCCAACGGTCTTCTGTGGCTCGATAAGAGAAATCGCGAAGCAACCCTGCAAGACCGAGTAAACGCAATTTTTGCGCTGATCGACTCGCGCAGTTTGGCGCAACTGCCTGCCAGAAAAAACGCAGATATCGAACGAGTTGCGACCGCCGTGTTCGAGGTGCGGCAAGCCGTTGCTGCTGACGCTCCATCAACGCGCAAGCCCCGGTTTCGAGCTGCGCATTTATTATTGCGCTTCTTGCGCGACCAGCGATCGAGTCATTGCACCCTTCCGTGTGGCGGCGGTTCAGGGTTTTCCTCGATCTCGAAATTTGCGCTGACATCAGGAACGCGTTGAGAGATTGTCGATCATTCATCCTCGAGATCGAGCACGTACCCTTGGCTGTCGACGACCTTCCCATCTCGCGTGATTGGCGCGTAGATGCAGGAGCGGCCCTCGGCATCGATCAATTTGATGGCTTGCGGGATTGTGTCGGGATATGCCGTATGCGGGTCTTGCGGGCGTTTGTCCGGCATGACCCGCCCGGTCCATCTGAGCAATCAATCAGTGCCGACGTTGGTCCGTGTTAGGGCGGCCCGCAATGTGAGCTGCCGGTCGAGCCGAGGTAATTGTCGACAAATGCCTTGATCGAGGATGGTAGCTCTTGGCCGGAGAGATCGGCACGGCGCAAAATCTCCAGCGCGATATCTTCTGAGGCATCCTCGATCTTATGTTCGGCAGGATTGACCGCAGCAACGCGAACTGGGGCGACGTATTGTTCGGACATCAGATCAGTGACAGTGGTTTCGACGTCCCTCTCACGGAAGATGCGCCCATTGTGACCGAAGCCATCGACGACAAGATACACCTTATGATCATTGCGTGTCGGCTCGATTGACGGGTTCCAGCTCCAACGCATTCCAACTCCTGACAACACAAACCCCGGGAATTTAAGCGCGAGATCGGGAATGGTTCCTTCACAAAAAGTAAGGCCCCGGATTGCTCCGAGGCCAACCGTGCGAGGTACATCCGCCCGCAAGCCGTTAGGTCCGAATATCGTCACGGTGATGGCCTCAATCGTCGTCGATCCACTCCGCGCCTGGCTATTCCTGGATGAGGAAGCGGACCTCGGTGCTCAAGCAACGATGACGGATTGCGGGTGTTGATCCAACTTCCGCACAACTTGCATCGGACGAAACGGTCATCGTCGTAAACCGCGCCATCTTCGGCGACGTTCGCCCGTCTTTTTCTGTTTATCTTTGCCCATACGCGCGGCCCAGTGCCGACCCACTACCCAAGAGGCGGTAGTGGGTCATTTTGATTGTGGCAGCTGATTCCAGCTTGATCGGGGCCACCGCAGGCGCATACTTGCAGGATGGACCAAATCCTGCCCCCGACGCTAAACGAACTTGAACTTGATGCCTTGCGACAGATCGCGGCGCACCCTGTCACACGCCATATCCCGGCTCACATCCGGTCCCGGCTGATGGATATTGGCTACACCAAGGAGGTCTTGGGAGCCATCGTTCTGACCGATGACGGTTTACAGAGAATCGCGACGGGTAAATGACCGCTACAAAATGCTGGAGCACCAACTAAAGGAATGGGCTCGCCATGGATGCCGAGTTCGAGTGCATAGCTTGCAATGTCAAAAGGATCATCATAGGGGTCTCGCCGGTTGCCAGAGGGTATGAAAGGCGGTCTCTCGAATGCCGCCAATGCAACAATCTTTTTGGGCTTTGTTATTTGGCACCGACGTCCGCACCCCAATGCCGTCGGAACGCAAGCGCCGCCAAGTGTGTTTATTTTGAAACGTGAGCGTTATTGACCATCGAATCAACAGGCAGCTATGCACTATGCCGTTCATAACCGAACATGGTGGTAACCAACTGCAAAAGCTGAGGAAATATGCCGAAATACTTTTTTGTGGTCCGTCACGGTGACCGGACGTCTGACCACAGCGACGGCCTCGAATTCGCCGACATAGGCGCAGTTCAGCTGGAAGCGATCAAATCCACCGGCGAGATACTCCGTGATTCAGACCAGCCAATTGAAGCTGGTTCGGAATGGCGAATGGAAGTTGCAGACGAGGCCCGCAAGCCTCTTTTCAGCCTCCGCGTCATAACCGAGCTTTACGAGTAAGGTCGCCTCAGTGGCGGCCTAGAGCGGGATGACTTTTCTTCGAATCGTCATCCCGCTCTATCTTTTGTTTGAGCATGATCTCCGAGCAAACGCTTCGCGTCTGTCCCGAGGGAAAACGGTGCCCACTTTTCCGGATCATGCTCTAGCCTTTTATTTACAGTACGCCGTTGCATTGAGCGACGAACGGGGCAGCGTCGTGCCGATCGGCAACGATCCACTGCACTCTTGCACATCTCTTTGACGGTGCCACGGCAACCCGTTGAGAGCTGCAAGGTCCGGCGATGCCACGCGGCCTGAGCACGTCTCCCCTCGGTATGAGTCTTGGTTTCAAGAGTGAGCAATATTGCTCACTAAGCATCGCGTCGGGCAGACCGTGAGCGGCCTTGTCGTCAAGCTGCACGCTTGGCCTTCTCGCGGAATCGATGGAGCCGATCGCATGATTTACCGGGGTGTAGAATATACCGTCGCAGTGAGTCTTGAACCGGATGTTTGGCAATGGTGGTTCCAGATTGGCAATATTGTCAGTACCGGCAAGACGAAAACAAAGCTGTCCGAGATGGCCGCTCGCCGCACCCAAATAAAGATTAATGTCGCGCTTAGAAGGATAGAGGTTCCAATTTCCTTTATTGGGTAGATAGAAACCGCTAGCTCGGTCCTATATGCGTGGATGCCAACACTCGCCTTCCTTGTAAGCCAAAGCAAATCTTCCGAAAGCTGCGCCTTGCAAAGAGGTGTGTGAGAGCAGCGAGTATGCCTGGCAAAGTGCTGCCGCGCTCTGCGCCGGTGTGCCCCGCGATATCGTCGGCAATCTCACGCCCGATTCCGAATGGCGAATAGACGTGAGCGACGAAGTCGGAATGGCGCTTTTCAGCTTCCGGTTCGTCGCGAGACGCGCACGTAAGGCCGCCTCAGCGGCGCGTCAATGTCCGGTTACCGAATTCACGCGCGCTCAGGCTGCCGGGCGATCCGGTGAACTGTCGTGGGAATAGCGCGTGCATTGCACGACGATCAGAAGAGCCGCCGCCTTCATCGCAATCGGGTCTCGCTCGCCCTTGGCGGCACATGCGAGAATCTTCGATGCGATTTCAACTTTGATCGTCGACGTGCGCTTCGCTTCGGGCAGCAATGCCGTGACATCGTTAAGAACCAGCTTCATCAATTCGATGAGGTCGGGCGGAAAAACTGCTCCTGCTGGGCTCACGGTCGCCTCCTTGGGTACATAATCCTGGAACGGCATCCATGCCGTGACAATTACTCACTGTGTGGCAACGCCGAGGTGCCACGGTGAGAGAGGCTTCTGATAATTCTTCAAGGGGGTACGACCGACGATGCGCCCGCCGTCGTAAAGCTCCATGGCACAGCCCGCATATTGCCGGCCGCTGCCCTGCATCACCTGCCGGATCACCTGTTCGCCAAAGACAAATGCCTCGTCGTCATCGGATAACTCGATTTGACCGGTTACCTCGCGGGCCCTGCCATCGTTGTTTTCTAAAATGAACAGGTGATTCCGCACGAATTGAAATCTCACATTTGCGACGACTCGGTGGGGTACATCATGCGGACTACTACTGCTGTTCCATACAGAACACTTTATTGATTTGCCCAAAGAAAATGCCTGGAAGGTGAGCAATATTGAGCAGCGTTTCAGACAGTCAAGGCGCATACCGCTCACATAACCGCGCTGCCCTCGGCTTATTTCGGTGACAGAGAGTATTGTGCTCCCGCCTGCCGCTGATTTGGCTCTGTGCAAAGGAGGTTCGGATGGGAACTAGGCCCACGTTTGACGCTCACGAGTTTCTCGCCAAGGTGGGCGTGGGCAAGGGGGTCCTTAAACTTGAAAAGAATCAAAACGTGTTCCTGCAAGGCGACGTTGCCGACACGGTCTATTACATTCAACAGGGCAAGATTAAGCTTACGGTAGTATCCCAGCATGATAAGGAGGCCGTGGTCGGGATTCTGGGACCCGGCCAGTTCTTTGGTGAAGGCTGCATGAACGGCCACCCGCTGCGCATCTCGACCACCACCGCCATCGAAGACAGCGTCGTCACCTCCATTACAAAACAGGCCATGAAGATCACGCTTCACGACCAGCCTGCGTTTTCCGAGCTGTTCGTGGCGTATCTCCTGACCCGGAACAGCCGGATCGAAGAAGACCTGATCGACCAGCTTGTTCAATTCAAGTGAGCGGCGGCTTGCACGCGTGCTTCTGCTGCTTTCGCATTTCGGCAAGCAGGGCACGTCGCAGCCAATCACCCCGAATATCAGCCAGGAGACACTGGCGGAGATGATTGGCACCACCAGGTCGCGCGTCAGTCAGTTCATGAACAAGTTCCGCAAGCTCGGCCTGATCAGCTACAACGGCCACATCGAAGTCAACAGTGCGCTGCTCGACGCCGTGCTGCATGACAAGCCTGAGCTGAAAGAGGATGAGTAGAGCGCGATCATGGCGGTACCGACCCTGCAAGATTGAGGTGAGGGCATCGGTCTTGGAACGCGCCTACCGACG
>Ga0137418_10005049_pt1 | contig 12096 bp, 9 predicted proteins | sample CZODoug3_1_2_16f_FD_122242 | JGI IMG/M metagenome (GOLD analysis project Ga0137418, IMG submission 122242) | Vadose zone soil fungal communities from Angelo Coast Range Reserve, California, USA - CZODoug3_1_2_16fungal (Hybrid Assembly) | ecosystem: Environmental > Terrestrial > Soil > Vadose... | reverse complement strand
AGCGGTCTCGCGGAGCGGCGTCGCATGCTCGGGGTCATCGTTGGGCTCCAGCTCCAGATCCTGGGCGCCGGGCTCGAGCGTGGCCGTCAGCGTGTAGGGGGCCAGCGGCGCGCCACGGCGCGACTTGCCCTTGAGCACCAGGTAGTACCCCGCGGGCACAGGTCCGCCGTCCGGAGCGCCGGCGTCCGCCGCTTCTCCGAGATGGACCGATAGATTGCGCACGAAGAGCCCCTCGGTCCCGCGGAACGTGGCGAGCAGCGTGGCATCTCCAAGCGCGCGCACCTCCAAGTCCGGCCGCACGCCCTCGACTGGCGTGACCTCGATGCGCAGGACCTCTCCGGACCCCTCCGGGAACGAGAGCCGATACCAATCTTCGTCGTCGGCGGTGAGAAACGTGCCTCGCACCGGGCTGCCCGGCCGCAGCTCGGTCGCGTCCACGGCGCGGTCGTTCGGCTCCAGCTCCTCACCGGGCCGCGGCTCTCCACCGAGAACCGTCAACTCGTATTCCTGAAGGCCGGTCCCGGAGACTTTGACGAAGCAGGCCTCCAGGCACGCCATGGCCGGCACGACTCCAGGATCGTCCCCTCCGGCGTGGACTCGCAGGAGCCGGTTCCGATCGCGGTCATAGGTCTCGAGCCAGGCATCGCGAACGCCCTTCAGCTCGACCCGCAACGCCAGCGTCTTTCCCGATCCGGCGCCGACCCGGTACCAGTCGTCGTCGCGCGGCGCCTGCAGCGTGCCCACCACGACGGCACGCGCCGGAATCTGCTGCGCGCGCTGGAAATCGTTCGGCTCCTGCTCCCGCACGCGCTCGGGAGCGGCAGGCACCTGTTGCTCGGCCGGTGGGGCGGGGGCGGCTTTCTCGCGGCAGGCGCAGAGCAGCGCCGCGAAAACCAGGGCTCGCCGCATCTATTTGCGCGCGGCCTTCGTACCCTGGGCCTTCGTACCCTGATTGAGCTTGACGGCGAACTCCCGGTAGAACTCGACGATCCCCTTGGTCAGCTCCTCCGCCGACTCTCCCTCTTCGGTGAAGTCCGCGGACTCGAGCCAGATCCCGCCGCAGCTCTCGCAGGTCTCGTAGACCAGCGGGTTTCGCTTGTGCTGGCTTTCCACCGCCAGCAGGCCGACGCTGTCGACCGGGCATTCCCCCGCGTCCTCCTCGGGGTTGGCCCGCCCTCCCATCGCCTCCAGCGTGGGCAGGCCGTTGTGGAGCAGGATCCGGTTCAGGTCCGCGACGTCGAGCCAGAGACCTCCGCACTCGGCGCAACGGAAGAGGAGACGGTCCTCTCCGTCGGTGAGCTCGGTCATCTCCGTATCGTCGCGCGGGCAATCCATGGCTTCGTGGTGCTCCGGTGAAAGGTTGGATACGAAGCCTAGCGCAGCGCGTCGCCAGAGAGCAACGGGCAAGACGCAGCCCGTGTGCAAAGGGCGGCGGCTACGAGGACGCGCCCTTCACGCGCCGGATGCCCGCCCCGAGCGCCGCGAGCTTGTTCTCCAGCGACTCGTAGCCGCGATCCAGGTGGTAGACGCGATGAACCACGGTCTTTCCCTCCGCGCGCAAGCCAGCCAGCACCAGCGAGGCGCTGGCGCGCAGATCGGTGGCCATTACCGGCGCTCCAGACAGCCGGGACACCCCCCGGACGACCGCGGTGTGCCCGTCGATGGCGATGTCTGCTCCCATGCGGACCAGTTCCTGGACGTGCATGAATCTGTTCTCGAATACCGTCTCCACCACCCGCGACGCGCCCCGGGCGACGGCCAGGCAGGCCATGAGCTGAGCCTGCAAATCGGTGGGAAACCCGGGGAACGGCGCGGTGATGAAGTCCACCGCTTCCGGCCGCTCGGGCGCCGCGATGCGCAGGCCGCCCTTCTCGACGGATACCCGGGCGCCGGCCTCGCGCATCTTGGCGATCGCCGCGTCCAGGTCGTCAGCGCGGGCGCCCCGCACCAGAACGTTGCCGCCCGTGATCATGGCCGCAGCGAGCAGCGTGCCGGCCTCGATGCGGTCCGGGATCACCTGGAGGTCCATGGGGCGCAGCGAGGTCACTCCGCCGATCGTAATGATGCTGCTGCCGGCGCCGCCGATCCGGGCGCCCATCGCGTTCAGGGCTTCTGCGAGGGCCACCACCTCTGGCTCCCGGGCGCAGTTCTCGAGGACCGTCTCGCCCTCCGCGAGTGCGGCTGCCATCATCAGATTTTCGGTCCCGGTGACGGTCGGCAGATCGAACAGGATCCTCGCCCCCCGCAAACGCGCCGCCGTGGCCTCGACGTATCCGTGCGCCAGCTCGATCCGGGCTCCGAGGAGCTGCAGTCCCTTGAGGTGCTGATCGATGGGCCGCGCGCCGATGGCGCAGCCTCCGGGCAGCGACACGCGGGCGCGCCCGAACCGGGCGACCAGCGGCCCGAGCACCAGCACGCTGGCGCGCATCGTCTTGACCAGCTCGTAGGGCGCCTCGGGTTTTGCGACCTGCTCCGCGTCGACCTGGAGGGTGGTGCCGTCGCGCTCCACGCGCGCCCCCATGTTTCCCAGGAGCCTCCCCAGCGTGCGGATGTCGGCGAGATCCGGCACTCCGCGGAACACGGATCGCCCCGGCGCCAGGAGCGCCGCCGCGATCTGCGGAAGGGTAGCGTTCTTGGAGCCGGAGACCTGCACCTCGCCGGAGAGCGGCTTCCCCCCGATGATCTCGATCGCGTCCATCTACCGTCCTTTCCCCAGCACGTGGCGCTCGAGGCCCGCCAGGTCGCGCTCGACTCGGACCTGCGAGAGGCCTGCGTCCCGCAGCATCTGCGCAACCGCCTCGTTCTGCGGCGGGTCGATCTCGGTCACGAACAATCCGCCGGGTGCGAGCCAATCCGCAAGGCCGCTGACGATCCTCCGGATCACGACTAGCCCGTCGGCGCCGCCGAACAGCGCCAGGTGCGGCTCATGTGCGATCTCGGGCGCGAGCTTCTCTGCATGTGCGATGGGCACGTACGGTGGATTCGCCGCGATGGCATGGTAACGGACCTGCTCGGGCAGCGCCGCGTACAGGTCTCCTTCGAGCACGCGCGCCCGGCCCGAGGCATGAGCCTCCGCGTTCCGCCGCGCCACTTCGGCGGCCTCCGGCGAAAGCTCCACCAGGTCGACGCGGGCTTCCGGCCGCTCCGCCGCCACGGAAACGCCCACCGCGCCGGAGCCGGCGCAGAGGTCGAGGACCCGACCCGGGGTGCCTTTCTCCATCCGGTCGAGGACGATGCGCACCAGCAGCTCCGTCTCCGGGCGTGGGATGAAGACGCCGGGTGCCACCAGGAAGCGGCGCCCGTAGAACTCCTTCGCCGAGAGGATGTACGCCACCGGCTCCCTTGCCCCGCGCCGCTGGATCAGCGGCTTGAATCGCGCGAGCTCGTCGGCGGTCACCGGCTTGTCGATGTCGATGTACAGGCGGAGGCGGTCACAGCCGAGGGCGTGGGCAAGGAGCAGCTCGGCGTCCAGGCGCGGGTTCTCCACCGCCTTCTTCGCCAGCCATTCGCGCGCCCACTGCAGCAGCGAGCGCACCGTCCAGGTCTCGGCCATCAGAGCTTCTGCGCGGAGACTACGCGGTGCACGCCCTCTTTGTCCGCGTGCGCGCGAGGTTCGCGCAACCCTGCCGCCGTGAGCAGCCCGATCATCTTGTCGACCTGAGAGGGATCGCATTCCTGCGCGTACACTCCGCCCTCGGATAGCCATTCGGGGAGCTCGCGGACCAGCCGCCGCACGACGTCGAGGCCGTCCGGACCTCCGAAGAAGCTGACCGCCGGCTCGTGGTTGATCACCTCTTCCGGGAGCTCGGTGCCGTCCGGCACCCAGGGCGGATTGGCGGTGATGACCGCGTACTTCCGGCCGCGAGGAAGCGACCGGAACAGGTCGCCTGCGAAGCACTGGGCCCGGCCGGGGATGAGGATCTCGGCGTTCTCCCGGGCAAGCTCGATGGCTTCGGCGGAGACGTCGGCGAGATCGAGCCGCAACCCCGGGCGCGCCCGGGCCAGGCAAATTCCCGCGGCGCCGATACCGCAGGCGAGATCCAAGGCGAATCCGGCCGCGTCGCGGGGCACGCGCTCCAGGCCGGCGTTGATCAGCACCGGCAAATCGAGCCGGGGGATGAAGCCACGCCGGTCGACCTTGAACCGGAGACCGAGCAATTCCACCGCGCCGACGATGTAGCCAGTCGGCTCCAGGTTCAGCCGCCGCGCGAGCAGGCGGATGAACTCGCCGTGCTGCCCCGAGTCCACTCTGCCCTGCGCCCGCGGGGGAAGGTCCGCTGGAAGCACGCCCAGCGCATGCGCCACCAGCTCGCGTGCCTCCTGGACCGGGTCCTCGCTAAGCAGCTCCGGCGCGGCCAGTCGCGCCGCGGTGTGCTGCAGGAGCTCGCCGACGGTCATGCCTGCGCCTGCTGCTGCCGCAGCGCTTCCGCCTGGAAGAAGGTGCGGCAGGCGACGATCACGTCCTCGATTTCGCCGTCCATCACCGCCGCGAGGTTGTGCCGGGTCAGGCCGATGCGGTGGTCGGTGAGGCGGTCCTGCGGGAAGTTGTAGGTGCGGATCTTCTCGCTGCGATCGCCGGTGCCGACCTGCGACTTGCGCTGCGCATCGCGCGCGTGGCGCTGCCTCTCCAGCTCCATCTCGTAGAGCTTGGTGCGCAGCATCTTCAGCGCCATCGTGCGGTTCTTGAGCTGCGACTTCTCCTGCTGGCACTTGACCACCAGGCCGCTCGGCGTGTGCGTGAGGCGGACCGCGGAATCGGTGGTGTTGACGCTCTGGCCTCCGGCTCCGGTCGAGCGCATCACGTCCATCTGGATGTCCGCGGGATTGATCTGGATGTCCACGTCCTCCGCCTCCGGCATTACCGACACCGTCGCGGTCGAGGTGTGGATGCGGCCCTGCGCCTCGGTGGCGGGAACGCGCTGGACCCGGTGCACGCCGGACTCGTACTTGAGGTAGCTGAAGACCCCGTCGCCCTCGATGGTCACGCTCGCGTCCTTGATGCCGCCGGCCGCGTTGTCACTGCTGTCCATCAGAGTTGCCTTCCAGCCTTTCCGTTCGGCGTACCGCAGGTACATGCGGAGCACTTCCTGGGCGAAGAGCCCGGCTTCGTCTCCGCCGGCGCCGGCGCGCACCTCGAGGATGACGCTGCGCTCGTCGTTCGGGTCCCGCGGGAGGAGCAGGATCTTGAGCCGCTCGTTCAGCTGCGAAAGCTTCTCTCGCAGAGGGGGGAGCCCCTCCAGGGCGAGATCGCGCATGTCCGGGTCGCTGTCCTCGAGCAGGGCGGTGTGGTTCTCGACCTCGCGGCGGACCGTCTTGTACTCGCGGAAAGTCTCCACCAGCGGCTCGAGCTGTGCCCGCTCCTTCGCCACCTGCGAAAAGCGCGACCGGTCTCCGATCACCTCGGGATTGCCCAGGTCGGCGGTCAAGCGCTCGAATCTCTGCTCGATCTCCTGCAGCTTCTCTTCCACGTTTCCTGCACGCTCCGGAAGGCGCGGACCCTACCCGTGGCGGTCTCCGAACGCAACGTACAGTTCCTGACGAGGACTTGCATGCGCAGATCAGCTGGCAGCGGGTCCTCCGCGCTGGGGTGTGGGATGCGCTCGCTTCGCTGGCTCGTCTTCCTCGGTACGCTTGGAGCCGTCGCTTGCGGCAGCACGCAGGCACGACCGCCCGGGAGCGGCGGCGGCGGACCTGGAATTGACGCGGGTACTGACGGCGGAACGGATGCGGGGTCGGATGGTGGGACGGATGGCGGCCCGATCGGGACCCATGACTGCGACGGCGTGGCACCCGCCTCGCTCGGAACGATGGCGTCCCATGCCGAAGAGTACGACTCGAGATCGGGCGTTTGCGGTCTGCCGGTCGGGAACGGCAACGGCACCATGGCGCACCGAGTAAGCAGCGATCCAACCACGAGGTTCACGCTGATCAACCCGTCCGGCGGAGTCAACGCTCACCTCTCGCAGAGCGGAGGCGGGCTCTTTGCGTTGCCTGGCGGATTCCTGCGCTGGCAGTTCGACAGATTTGCGGGAACCACGTTGGTGCAATCCATCTTTGCCATCGATGATTTCGAGCGCTCGATGGGGTCGGGCACGACTTTCTTTATGTCCAGTCCGGTGGAGGAGGTGTTCGTCGGTGACGTGAACGGCGGCGCTGCGCTCGCGGGCACCATCCGGGTGGAGGGTCAGAAGAACCAGCGGCGGGTGATGATGTTCGACGCGGCTGGGGCGGTCCGCTGGACTCCGCGCAATCTTGCGACCGACAGCGCGATCTTCGGGCTCGGGGTGGATCTGAATGGTCGCGTGCTCGTCATCCAGGATGGCTACGCGCAGTGCACCGGTTGCATCCTCGCCCAGTGGTTCGAGGGCAACGGCACACCGCTCACAGGCAGCTTCACGCTGCTGGCGGGCTTCTCCGCGGGTCCGGCAACCTGGTTCGAAACGGCTCCGTTGGTCGGCGGCGGTCTCGCCGTTCGCCGGATGGACGCCGACCGCTCGGGACAAAAACAGCGATTTCGCAGCCAGTGGCTGGTCACTCTCGGGAGCGGGAATGAGGCCGTTCAGGCGGCTCCTGGCTGGATGAAAGCGCGCCCGGACACGAACCTCGCCCTGGCCCGCGGCCGCACCGCCTACGCGGTCCTCCCCAACGGTGGGTTCGACCAGCCCTGCAGCGAGACAGTCGAGCTCGTGTCCCCCGGCGGAAACTCCTGTGCGAGCTGGACGCTCGAGCTTGCCCGGGACCGCTCTTGCGACACGCTGGAGGTCCGTCTGGGCCTCGATGGAACGATCCTGCAACGGCTCCCGCTCGAGTTGGAGAGCGACCGTGACAGCACCGGGCAGACCAAGACCTGTACGCTGCGCTTCTGGCCTGCTGCTCTGCACTGAGCGCTTCCCAGCAGGGGCGGAACCGGAGTAGAACGCGCCGCTCCAATGGCGCTCTCGACCTCCGTCGTCTCCGCGGACCCGGTTTCGCACAAGACCGACCTGCTCGCGCTGCTCGTGCGCGAGGGAGAGAAGCTTGGCCCGGTGGACGCCTCCCTCGATGGGCTCCTGTCCAGATGCGCGAAGGAGGAGGAGTTTACGGGCAAGGAAGGCCAGCTCCTCACGCTGCACACGCACGGCAAGCTCGGCGCCCAGCGCGTCGCGGCGATCGGGATCGGCAAGGAGAAGGACGAGGACCGCACCCTGGAGCAGCTTCGGCTAGCGGCCTCTCGCGCCGTCAAGGTGGCGAAAGCGGCGGGGGCGAAAACGCTCGCCATCGCGGGCCCGCTGGACGACGCAAAAGCAGTGCAAGCTGCCGCGGAGGGCGCCTCGCTGGGCGCGTACGTCTTCGATCGCTACAAGAAGGAGAAGAAGCCGCTCAAGCTGGCCCGCGTGGAGTTGCTGGCCTCCGGCAAGGTGTCCAGTCCCTTGACCGAGGCCGCGCGGCTCGGGTGCGAGATCGCGGATGCCGTCTGCGCGGCGCGCGACCTGGTGAACGAGTCGCCCGGTCGCGCGACCCCTCGCGCGCTGGCGATGGCCGCCAAGAAGAGCGCGCAGGAAGCCGGGCTGAAGTGCGAGGTGCTCGGGCGCGCGCAGATCGAGAAGCTGGGGATGAGCCTCTTCCTCGGCGTCGCGCAAGGAAGCGGCGAGGAGCCGCAGCTCGTCCGCATCTCGTACGATCCGCCGCGCGGAAAGGGGAACCCGGTCGCCCTGGTGGGCAAGGCGATCACCTTCGACTCGGGCGGTCTCTCCTTGAAGACGGCGCAGGGCATGGAGGACATGAAGACCGACATGGCCGGCGCCGCCGCAGTGATCTCGGCAATGCGCCTGGTAGCGGCGCTGAAGCCGCCGTTCCCGGTGCGCGGATACTTCGGCGCCTGCGAGAACCTGCCCAGCGGCACCGCTTACAAGCCGGGCGACGTGATCGTCGGCAAGAACGGCACCAGCGTGGAGGTGCTGAACACGGACGCCGAGGGGCGGCTGGTGCTCGCCGACGTGCTGGCCTGGGCGGTGGAGGAGAAGCCGGCTGCCCTGATCGATCTGGCGACGCTCACCGGCGCCATCCTTGTCGCCCTCGGCCCCTGGACCGCCGGCCTGTTCAGCAACGACGAGCAGCTCGCCGGAGAGCTGCTCGATGCCGCGCGAACGGCGGGCGAGCCGGTGTGGCGGATGCCTCTTCCTCCCGAGATGGAGGAGCTGATCAAGAGCCCGGTCGCCGATCTGAAGAACACCGGCGGCCGCTTCGGGGGCTCGATCAACGCCGCGCTCTTCCTGCAGCACTTCGTGGGCAAGGTGCCCTGGGCCCACTTGGACATCGCCGGACCGGCGTCCATCGACAAGGAGCGCGGCTACAACGCGCGGGGCGGCACCGGTGCGGGCGTACGCCTGCTGGCGGAGTGGATCCGGCGCCGCGGCTCGGCCGCTTCTCCGGCGCGGGCTTCGGCTCCCAAGGGCCGTCGAGGACGCTAGTGTCTGACGCTTCAAACGTAGCCCGTGAGCCACCTACGGTGGCCGGGGGCTAGCGCGCGAGCAGCGCGGGGACGGCGGGCTGGCCCGGCCCCCCGCGCAGCTCCACCCGACCACCCGGCAGGCAGACGTCGATCTCGCTGCGGATTCCGAAACGGCCCGCGAGATAGATGCCCGGCTCGATCGAGAAGCAAGTCTCGGGGAGGTGGCGCCGCAGGTCGCGGGTCTCGAAGTCGTCGTTGTTCACGCCGTCGCCGTGCCCGTGGTGATCGATGCTGTGCCCGGTGCGATGCAGGAAGCGCTCGGCATATCCCGCCTTCGCGATCACGTTCCGGGCTGCCGCGTCGACCTCCGCGCCGGTAGGCAGCTTGCCGAATTCGGAGCGCTGTCGCAGGAGCTGAACGGCGGCATCCCTGGCCTGGAACACGTATCCCGCGATCCGCTGGATGTCCTCCGGCACGCTCTCCCCGAGGAAGTAGACGCGCGTCAGATCGGCGTAGACGCCCGCCGGAGCCAGGCGCGCGCTGAAGTCCAGGAGCAGCAGGCTGCCCCGGCCCGCCACCGCGCCTCCGCTCGCGGGGGGCGCGTAGTGCGGATCGGCGGTGTGCGCGTCCACCGCCACGCCGGGCCAGGCCTCCGGATCGAATCCCTCCTCGGCCCACCGGGCCCTGGCGAACTCCTGCAGCTCGCGCTCGGTCGCGGGCCGGTTCTCGCGAACCCGCCGCGCCGCCTCCTGGGCGACCGCCTCCAGGTCCGCGCTCAGGAGTTCCGCGGCGCGCGCTTGCGACGCCAGCTCCTCGGGGGTGAGCGTGCTCTCCAACTCCGCCACCAGCTCCGCGCTGGAAACGATCTCCGGGCCCATCGACCGCACCAACTCGAGCGTGCCGCCGTCCACTCGCGCCACGGTGGGGATCTCGTTGCGGGGCGAGTAGTCCATCGCCACCCGGCGGACGCCCCGAAGCAAAGCGCCCAGCTCCCGATCGCGCGTCCGCCAGGAGGTGTAGGTGGCGGCGGTGCCCGGCACACCGTCGAGCGCCCGAGGCTCGATCGCGTGGAGGAGCTTCCGCGGCGGTCCTTGAGCCGGGACCAGGCAGTACCACCGGCGCGAGCGCGCGCCGGCGGGATCGAGCCCCAGCAACCGGTAGGCGATCTCGTCGGAGCGCCGGAAGTCGTAGAAAAGCCAGCCATCGAGCTTCTCGCGCTGGAGCGCTGCCTGGATGCGCGCGAGCCGCTGCGGGGTAAGCCCCTCGTACACCGGCGGCTTCTCGCTCGGGAGGGGAGTCGGGACGGCTGCGGCATCCGCCGGCGTACTCTCCGGCGGCGGCGGGGTGGGAAGCTGCCCCAAGGCAACGCCGAGCGTCGCGGCGATCAAGCCAGGGCCCACTCAGTCCTTGCCGCCGCTGCCGCGGAATCCGTCCTTGGCGTCGCGGAAGAGTACGTTGAAGGTGGTCAGCGAGCCGTAGCAACCGGTGATGTAGGCCTGCAGATCCACCTTCTCGGCGTCCGTGAGCTTGCCATTCGCGTTGATCTTCTGCTCCAGGACGCGCAGGCGATCGCGGATCATCACTACCTTGTGGAAGAGGGACTCCAGCGGCAGCTCCTTCGCCTGGAGCGTGGGGTCCGACGGCTTGAGCACCGCCGTTCCCCCTTCCCACTTCGGCGCCAGCGGGGCGATGCCCCCGCCGCGCTCCTCATCCATCGCTTCGCGGATCAGGGCCTTCAGCTCCTCTCGCGTCATCTCCACCTCCCCGACCGGTCCGTCGGGAATGCTCGCTCGTGGCCTGGGCTCCTCGCGCTCGCTGCGCGGGCGCGGCGCCCTGGCGATCTGCACCACCGGCGCCGGTTGGGCCCCGGCCCTGGGAAGGTAGGAGTCGCAGATCGGGGCCGTGCAGGGAAACTCGCCGCGCTCGGTGCGGATCCGGCAGGTGCCGAGCAGCAGGCCGCGCCTTCCTTCGATCACCCGGTAGACGGCGCAGGTCCCGCAGAGCGGCGCGAAGGTGCAGATGCGGCCGATCTCCGACGGATCGGCCAGGCAATCTTCCACGTCCGGGCAGTTTTCCAGCGGTGCGACGGGCATTCAGCCTCCAGCGTACACCACGCGGCCTTGGACCACAGTGGCCGTCACGGGCGCGCGAGGGAGCTCGTCGATGTGGACGCTCATCACGTCGCGCCCGAACACGGTCAGATCGGCGTCGAACCCCTCGCGGATGCAACCCCGGCGACCCTCAGCGAACTCCGCGCGCGCGGCCCCGGCGGTGAACGCGTGCAGCGCTTCTTCGCGCCGCAGCCGCTGCTCCGGCATCCAGACCGTGCCTTCCGTAGTCTTCCTCGCCACCGCGGCGCGCAATCCCTCGCGCGGATCGATGCCTTCGACGGGAAAGTCGCTCCCGAACGCCAGCGGCACTCCGGCGTCCAGCGCCTGCCGCCAGGCATATGCGCCCCGCTGCCGTTCCGTGCCCCGGCCGAGCCGCTCCTCCGCCCATGGGCCATCGCTGGTCGCGTGCGTGGGTTGCATCGAAGCAGTAGCCCCGGAACGCTTCAGCAGCGGCACGTCCCTGCCTCGCACGATCTGGAGGTGTTCGGCGCGGGGACGAAGACCAGCCGGCACCCTCGTGAAGGCTTCCAGGACGAGCGCGCACGCCCGATCGCCGATGCAGTGCACCGAAGGCTGGTAGCCCGCGGCCGCCACCCGCACGATGCGTTCCTCCAACTCGCGCGGGTCCATCAGCCAGAGGCCGGTGTTGCCGGAATCGTCTTCGTACGGCTCGAACATCGCCGCGCCGCGGCTCCCGAGCGCGCCGTCGGCGAACAGCTTCACGCTGCGGACGGTGAGCTTTCCGAGAGACGGCCGCTCGCGCCACGCCCGCATCTCCTCGTCCAGCCCGGGGCCCTGACCGTCGATCATGGCGTACACGCGCACAGGCAGCTCGTCGCGCTCCGCCAGGCGCGCGTAGGCCGCCAGCACCTCCGGCCCGGCGCTGGCGTCGTGCACGCAGGTGAGTCCCACCGCGGCCAGCGCGCGCAGGGAGCGGAGCAGCAATTCTTCGGTCTCGCGCCCACCCGGTGCGGGAATCGCCCGGCGAACCAGATCCATCGCCGTGTCGATCAGGACCCCGGTGGGCGTCCCGTCGCCGCGCCGCAAGATCCGTCCGCCCGGCGGGTCAGGAGTGGAAGCGCCGATCCCGGCGGCGCGCAGCGCAAGCTCGTTGCACCAGAGGGCGTGGACGTCCACCCGCGACAAGGCCACCGGGTGCTGCGGCGTGGCGGCGCTGAGCAGCACCGAATCGGGGAAGTCCCGCCGGGGCCAGAGGTTCTGGTCCCACCCGGCGCCACCGATCCAGCTGCCTTGCGGCACCGCCCGGGCATGCTGCACGACCCGATCGACGCATTCCTGCTCGGAGCGGGCGCCCCCAAGCCGCACCTCCGCCAGGTTCCGTGCGAGCAACAGCGGGTGTCCATGCGCGTCGATCAACCCCGGCACCGCGCAGCCCTCGCCCAGCTCGATGTAGCGGAGGTCCCTTTCCGAGGCGCGCTCGCACTCCTCGCGCGTCCCCACCCTTGCGAAGCGTCCATCGCGGATGAGCACTGCCTGGGCCACCGGCCGGGCGGGGTCCAGCGTGTGCAGCGTCCCTGCGACCAGGAGATCGGG
>Ga0137418_10005048_pt1 | contig 12096 bp, 9 predicted proteins | sample CZODoug3_1_2_16f_FD_122242 | JGI IMG/M metagenome (GOLD analysis project Ga0137418, IMG submission 122242) | Vadose zone soil fungal communities from Angelo Coast Range Reserve, California, USA - CZODoug3_1_2_16fungal (Hybrid Assembly) | ecosystem: Environmental > Terrestrial > Soil > Vadose... | reverse complement strand
GCTCCTCAGGTAGGACTCGAACCTACAACCCTCCGGTTAACAGCCGGATGCTCTGCCATTGAGCTACTGAGGAGTGGCGTCCAGACGCAGACGAAGGCGCCTGGGATTACGTCGCCTTGATCATAACATTTGGTCCGGTCCTCTGGGAACATCCCCATCTGAAGGCAACTGCATGTGCGCTGCTATCCTCGCCTGGGCCGCCACCCATTCCGGCGATTGATTTGCTACTCTAGCTAGTTCCCTGCTGTGGTCCACACGAGGTGATTATGTCAGGAGGTCGAGGGTTGCTCTGGATTTGCCTGTGCCTTTTGATTTTCGCGGTTGCGGTCTGGACTGAAGACACGCCGAACTCCGAACGTGGGGACACAACCACCAGTTCTAATCCCCCGAAAGCTAAGGTCATGCCGGTGGAAGACTCAGTCCAGGGCCACACGATCGTGGACCACTATCGCTGGCTCGAGGATTCCAAAGACCCGGAAGTCCAGGCGTGGGTTGGTCAAGAACTGGCCTACACCCGCAGCATTCTTGACGTACTCCCCGGACGCGCCAAGATCGAGAAGCACCTCGAACAGTTGCTGACCATTGGCAGCATCGGCGTGCCACAGATCGGCGGCAAGTATTACTTTTTCACTCGTCGGGAAGGGATGCAGAACCAACCCGTTCTCTACGTTCGCGACAGCCTCGAGGGCAAAGACCGGGTTCTGGTAGATGCGAACCAGTTGGCGGCCGACGGAACTATCGCACTCGACTGGTGGTTCCCCTCCGACGACGGCAAGTATGTTGCCTATGGGACTTCTCCGGGCGGCTCTGAGCTCAGCACATTGCACGTGATTGAGACGGCGACGGGGCAACTGTTGCCGGACAACATTGAGCGAACGCGCGCGGCCAGTGTCGCCTGGAAGCCCGACAATTCCGGTTTTTACTACACGCGCTACCCGAAGAAGGGCGACGTTGCCGAAGGGCAGGAGATGTACAACCGGCACGTCTTTTATCACGCGCTGGGGAGCGATCCGGCGAAGGATCCTCTGATCTTTGGAGAAGGATTGAAACCGGACCAGTGGCCGAATCTGAATCTTTCCGAGGATGGGCGCTGGCTGCTGATTAATGTGTCGGAAGGGTGGAGCAAGTCGGAACTGTACCTGGCGGATCTGAAGGCCGGCAACGCAGCCGTTCGCATGACCGAAGGAAAACAAGCGCTGTACGGCGGCGATTTCCTGAACGGGAAGATTTACATCACGACCAATGAAGATGCGTCGCGATATCGTGTGCTGGTGGCGGAGGCCGATAATGCTGCGCGCGCGAACTGGAAAGAAATCATCCCACAGAGCGACGCTGTGTTACAGGGCGTGGCGGTGCTTGGGGAAAAACTGTTTGCGCAGTATGAACGGAATGCTACGTCGCAACTGAGGCTTTTCGATCTCGACGGGAAGAAGCTCGAGAACATTGAACTGCCAACCATCGGCAGTGTGTTTGGTTCGGGCGGAAAGTGGAACCGGAAAGAGATTTTCTTCGGCTTCCAGTCGTTCACTGTGCCGCCATCGATTTATCGGTTCACTCTGGACGAACACAAGTCGTCCCTATGGGCCAAGGTGGACGCGCCCTCGATTGATCCGTCGGGGTATGAAGTTGGGCAAGAGTGGTATCACTCGAAAGATGGGACGCGGGTGCCCATGTTCATTGTGCACAAGAAAGGGTTGGGGAAAGATGGGCACAATCCGACGCTGCTGACGGGATACGGCGGGTTCAATGTGAGCCTCACTCCGGCCTTTAGCCGTAGCGCGTACTTGTGGTTGGAGCATGGAGGGATCTACGCGGTTGCGAATCTGCGAGGAGGAGCTGAGTTTGGGGAAGATTGGCATCGCGCGGGGATGCTCGAGAGGAAGCAGAATGTTTTTGATGACTTTATTGCTGCAGCCGAGTATTTGATTGCCGAGAAGTACACCGACAAGGGACATCTCGCGATCCAGGGTGGGTCGAACGGCGGGCTGCTGATGGGAGCGATGATCACGCAGCGGCCGGAGCTGTTTAGGGCGGTGGTCTGTGCAGTGCCGTTGCTCGACATGCTGCGTTATCAGAACTTCCAGATTGCGAAACTCTGGATTCCGGAGTATGGGTCGTCCGCGGATCCGAAGCAGTTCGAGTGGCTCTACGCCTATTCGCCCTACCACCATGTGAAAGTGGGAGCGGAGTATCCGGCCATCCTCTTTATGACGGCCGATACGGACACGCGGGTGGACCCGATGCATGCCAAGAAGATGGCTGCGCTCATGCAGGCGGAAGCCAAGAATGGCAGCAGTCATGAGCGGCCGATCTTGCTGCGGATTGAGACCAAGGCGGGCCATGGTGCGGGTAAGCCGGTCAGCAAGCAAATCGAGGAAGGGACGGACGTCTATTCGTTTCTTTTCTGGCAGTTGGGCGTCAAGCCATGAAGTAGAACCACCGCCCGTCAGGTTGAAGGGCTTCAGGAAGAAAGTCTACTTTCGAGGGTTTGACCTGCATTCGGCAACATGTTATAAATGCCCGTTTTGCGCTCTGGTCTGTTTGGGAAGGGTTCTACCTTCTGCCCGGGCTGGCAAGCGCAAACCTAATCCGACGCGGCCAAGCTCAGCACTCCTTTATTAATGTCTTGCAGTGGAAGCGTGTTCGGAACTCCGGCAATGCGCTGACCCGGCGTCGCTCCAAGACGTTTGGGGGATGTCGCACGCCGTTCAATACCAGACGCCTATTGATCCCGCAACGCTCTTCATATCGGAGGACTCTCCTATGCGCACCTGGACGGCCACCGCTGCATCCCTGGGCTGCCAAATTGGCAAGACGGCTGCGTCCGTCGCCGCTCTGATTCTGATTCTGACCTCTTCCACTCTGGCCCTAGCCCAACCCACTGGGGAAACTGTCGGGGGCGAAGCTGCTCTAAAGCTGCCCGACCTTGCTCAGGTCATATTTCTGGGGAGATTTGACGGTCACAAACTCTTATTGATCGGGTTGCTGTTCTGTGTTTTCGGACTTCTTTTTGGTCTCACGATCTTCACCAAGCTGAAGAACCTGCCGGTACACCGCGCCATGCTGGAGATCTCGGAGTTGATTTACGAGACCTGCAAAACCTATTTGGTCACTCAGGGAAAGTTCATTCTGGTTCTCTGGGCATTTATCGCGGTTATCATCGCGGTTTATTTCGGGTGGCTCGCACCCGTTCCCGGCAAAGCGATTGGCGTCACTCTGCCCATCATTCTCCTGTTCAGCCTGATCGGGATTGGCGGGAGCTACGGCGTGGCGTGGTTTGGCATCCGCGTAAATACTTTTGCGAACTCCCGCACGGCGTTTGCGGGATTGAAGGGCAAGCCCTACCCCATCTATCAAATTCCGCTTGAAGCCGGAATGAGCATAGGCATGATGCTGATCAGCGTGGAATTGCTGATCATGCTCTTCATCCTGCTCTTCATCCCGCGTGACTACGCGGGGCCTTGTTTTATTGGCTTCGCGATTGGCGAGTCATTGGGCGCTGCTGCTTTGCGTATCGCGGGCGGCATCTTCACCAAGATCGCCGACATCGGGTCCGACCTGATGAAGATCGTCTTCAAGATCAAGGAAGACGACGCACGCAACCCGGGCGTGATCGCGGACTGCACCGGTGACAACGCTGGAGACTCAGTTGGACCATCGGCTGATGGCTTCGAGACCTACGGAGTCACGGGCGTGGCTCTGATTACCTTCATCTTGCTAGCGGTGAAGAGTCCGACCGTGCAAGTCCAGTTGCTGGTCTGGATCTTCGTCATGCGCATAATGATGCTGGTCGCGAGCGCAGCGGCGTATTTCATCAATGGCGCCATCGCGAAAGCCCAGTACGGCAACGCTGACGAAATGAATTTTGAAACGCCGCTTACGTCGCTGGTCTGGATCACATCCGTTGTGTCGATTGTCGCGACCTACATTGTTTCGTATCTCATCATCCCCCAACTGGGGGATGACGGTTCGCAGTGGTGGAAGCTGGCTTCGATCATTTCTTGTGGGACGCTGGCGGGGGCACTGATTCCTGAACTGGTCAAGGTCTTCACCTCGGTGGACTCCCGCCACGTGAACGAAGTAGTTACCTCTTCAAAAGAAGGCGGCGCATCGCTTGGAATCCTGTCCGGTTTTGTGGCCGGAAACTTTTCGGCTTATTGGCTGGGGCTTTCGATGGTGATTCTGATGTCGATGGCGTATTTCTTCAGCCTGATGGGTCTGGGCTTGGCGGCCACCATGATTGCCACGCCGGTGTTTGCCTTTGGCTTGGTTGCTTTCGGATTTCTCGGGATGGGCCCAGTGACGATCGCGGTTGATTCGTACGGTCCGGTTACAGACAACGCCCAGTCCGTCTATGAACTTTCGCTTATCGAGCAGGTACCCAACGTCAAGGCGGAGATCAAGAGAGACTTCAACATCGACGTAAATTTTGATCGCGCCAAGGATCTGCTGGAAGAGAACGATGGCGCCGGCAATACCTTCAAGGCAACCGCCAAGCCGGTGCTGATTGGAACCGCCGTTGTAGGCGCTACCACGATGATTTTTTCGATCATCATGGCGCTGACCAACGGGCTAACCGCGAATGTGGATAAGCTCTCGTTGCTGCACGCTCCGTTTTTCCTGGGCCTGATCACCGGCGGCGCGATGATCTACTGGTTCACGGGCGCATCCACGCAAGCCGTGACGACCGGCGCCTATCGTGCTGTAGAGTTCATCAAGGCCAACATCAAACTCGAGGGCGCGGAGAAGGCTTCCGTCGCCGACAGCAAGAAAGTGGTCGAGATCTGCACGAAGTACGCCCAGAAGGGTATGTTCAACATTTTTCTCGCGGTGTTCTTCGGGACTCTGGCGTTTGCCTTTGTGGAGCCATTCTTTTTTATCGGGTACCTGATTTCGATTGCGATCTTCGGTCTTTACCAGGCGATCTTCATGGCCGACGCCGGGGCCGCCTGGGACAATGCCAAGAAGATCGTCGAAACGAAACTCAAGCTGAAAGGCACGCCACTGCACGATGCCACGGTGATCGGCGACACGGTGGGCGATCCCTTCAAGGACACGTCGTCAGTGGCCATGAATCCGGTCATCAAGTTCACTACGCTTTTCGGTCTGCTGGCGGTGGAGTTGGCTGTGTCGCTCTCAGAGAAGGGCGCTCTGTTAAGCCATGTCCTGGCGTTGGTCTTCTTTCTGATTTCGGTCTCGTTCGTGTACCGGTCGTTCTACGGAATGCGGATTGGATCCGAGGCGCCCGCTGCCAAGACCGCGCATGCCGCTGCCGACTAGATTGTTTCGGGAAGTTTTCTAAGCGCCACTCGCGAGACTGGGTGGCGTTTTCCTTTTACTGCCAACAGTGAAGCAGCTAGAATGACCGCGCTCCCGCGAGCGTTCTGATTGGGTGAGGTTCACCTGCATCGAGGATTCCATGAAACAACGTATGACGCGCCGCGACGTCCTGCAACTGGGGAGTGCCGCGGCTGTTTCCACTGCGGTTGGTCCATTTTTCCCCACATTGACTGCTTCGAACTCCTTTTCTGCTGAATCCGCCTCGACGTCTGCCACCGATATCTGCTTTCTTTCGGCAACCGAAATGGCGAGACTGGTTCGGCAGAAGAAACTGTCGGCTCGCGAGGTCATGGAAGCACACCTGCGCCAGATCGAGCGAGTCAATCCTAAGGTCAACGCTCTGGTGACGATGGTGGATGGTGATCAACTGTTGGCGCAGGCACGCGCTGCCGATGAGCGATTGATGACGTCTGGGCCCATCGGTCCACTGCATGGCCTTCCGGTCGCAGTGAAGGATCTACACGACACCAAGGGAATTCGCACAACTTACGGATCCCCGCTATTTAAAGATCACATTCCGGAAGCCGACAGCCTGGTGGTGGAACGCGAAAAGGCAAGCGGCGCAATCGTTCTGGGTAAGACGAACGTCCCAGAATTCGGGCTAGGCTCGCAGACTTTCAACCCTGTTTTCGGCCCAACTCACAATCCCTACCACCTGACCAAAACGTGCGGTGGAAGCACTGGCGGAGGTGCCGTAGCCCTGGCGTGCGGAATGGCGCCGCTCGTCGACGGGAGCGACATGGGAGGTTCGCTGCGGAATCCTGGGAACTTCTGCAACGTGGTGGGAATTCGGCCTTCTCCTGGGCGCGTCCCCAACGTGCGGGGAGAACTGGCCTGGTTCACGCTCTCGGTGTCGGGTCCCATGGCCCGGAATGTTAGCGACTGCGCACTGCTCTTGACCGTCCTGGCGGGATTTGATGCTCGCTCGCCCATCGCGATTGATCAGCCCGGAGCGACCTTTGCGCGACCACTGGGAACGCGCGATTTCAAGGGTGTGCGCGTTGCCATGATCAAGAATCTGGGGTTACCCTGGGAGCCGGCTGTGTTGGACGCCATCCATGCTCAGCGCAAAGTATTCGAGTCCCTCGGTTGCATTGTGGAAGAAGCCGAACCTGATTTTACGGATGCCAATGAATGCTTTCTCGCATGGCGGCACTGGTCCGAAGAACTCGGTGTGGGCAGTCTGGTCGATGCTCATCCTGACCAGACGAATGAATATTGTCACTGGCACGTTGAAGAAGGCAGAAGGCTTACGGGACCCTACCTCGCGCGCGTCGAACAAAAACGAACCAAGCTTTACCAGCGCATGCAGAAATTCATGGAGACGTACGAATTTCTTCTGTTGCCCGTGAACCAGGTCCTGCCCTTCGATGTCACCACTCGCTACCCCACAACGATTGCAGATGTGAAGATGGAGAACTACATCGCATGGATGAAATCGGCCTACTACATCTCAACCGTCGGCAATCCGGCGATGTCCGTCCCTTGTGCGTTTTCGCCTAGTGGGTTGCCGATTGGAATTCAGATCGTCGGGCGACATCGTGCCGAATGGAGCATTCTGGAACTCGGATATGCTTTCGAGCAGGCAACGCGTGTGGGGGGACAACGTCCGAGCATTGTTGGGTAGTTGTCAGTTCGGTCTTCGGTTGTGAGGAAAAACAGTATTCGCCGAAGCCTGATGACTGGCGACGCTATTTTTGTTGCGAGTCCATCGTGGGCGTCAACGTTCTTAGATAAAGCACCAACTGCCACCTTTGTAGTTCGGGAAGACGGCTGAAAGACGGCATGCCGCGATCTGTGTTGCCATTCGTGATCTTCCAGAAGAGCGCACCATCGGTTTGCTGCTGGACTGCCGTTAGTTGCAGGTCCGCCGCACGTTTCTTTTCCAAGCCCGTGCCAGTTGCTCCATGACACTCGACACAGTTCCTTTGAAACAGCTTCTTACCTCCGGCGGTTGCTTCCGGCTTTTGCGCCAGCGGGTTGGCCCTGGCTAGGGCTTCGGCAGGCGCCTGCCACTTTGGATCCTGCTGGTAGGAGACATTTTGCGCGAAGACTGAGGTCATGAATCCGATCGCTAAGACAGTTACTACGATCCCTCGCATCAGCGCTTGCCTCCAAAGAACTGGGCCAGTTTGCTTCCGAATCCGCGAATCTCGTAACCATAGCCAAATCGAATCAGGACAAGGCTGCCTTCGTGGGTGAGAGCGATCGCGGGCGAAAAGTGGAAGGAACTGTTGTCGCTGACTTGCCAAGACACTACCGGGGCTACGTAGTGCGCCGTGTTGTGAGCGCTGAAACCAGCTTCGGTGGTACCAAGGCCACCGTAGAATTCCATGCCGGCGATGAAGTTCTCGCGGCAGAAGCGGCACTCTCTGCCCGACGCCAGTGAGGCGAGGGGCCGGGCGAATCCGAATGCGTAGCCGAATTCGAAGCCTTCGCTTTCGGATAGGTTTTTCTCCACGGTGAAGTTTCCCGCAATGTTCCAATCGTGGACAGTGCTCGAAAGAATGAGTTTGGTTTCGAGTTCGTGGGCCTTGACGGGCTGCAGTTCGGAGTTTGGCGAAGTGATGTTGGGTCCGCCGCCGACAATCTCTTTCTGTATGCGACTCGCCTCGTTGATGTTCTCATATTCCAGGTAGAGGATGGGATTGAGGAAATGTTCACGTTTCAAGGGGCGGAAGCGGTTTTCCCATCGCCAGCCGGTGAAGACGGTGCTGTCCCCAGCGGTGCCTTGACCCTCCAGGTAGAGTTCTGACGTCCAGCGTCCGGTAACTCCGTATCCCAGTTCCATGTAGGGCGCGGCATAAAGGTGCTGGCCTGAACGGGGGATGCCCATAGTAGAAAAAGTTTCGATCTCGAGATTACCGGGTTCTTCCAGGTGATGATCGTAGGTTACAAAATAAGGACTCTCCTGGGCAGCACAGGGCAGGACGGTTCCGATCATGACAAGAAGAGCAAGGAAGTAGCGGGGCAATTTGTAAGTTCTCCTTTACATGCAACTCAGTTGCATCTGTTTCGAACACTTGTATCCTAGGGCCGGAAACTTTCTCCGTCAATAGCTCGTGGACATTTTCTGTTTCAGAATTCCTGCAACCAGTTGCAACCTGGCGTCAGGTGGAGGATGCCGTACGGCATTGACCGCAGTAGCCGCCCACTTCCAGGCGGGTGACCACGATGTGAAAGCGGCAGTCGCGCTGGATTTGTCCCTTCAAGCGGTCGAAGAGATCGCTTTCGAACTCCGTAATCTTGCCGCAGCGCAGGCATGCCATGTGAATGTGGTCACGTTGGGGGCGACGTTCGTAGTAGTGCTTCTCCCCTTGCAGGTGCATCAGGTCAAGCTCGTCGATCAGGCCGTGGCGCTTGAGCAGGCTGAGGGTGCGGTAGACCGTAACGCGGTCGATCTGGGGATCGAGCTTGCGTGCGTGGCGCAGAATCTGACTGGCATCGAGATGTTGCTTGGCGGTTTCGACCACGCTCAGAATGGTGCGGCGTTGGCGGGTCATGCGCATGCCACGCGACATCAATTCGGCCTGCAAGCGTCCCGGTGCTTCGGTTTGGGGCAACGGCATCTCAAAGCTCCTTATTGAGTTGCAATCCGGTTGCAATTATGTCATAGAGCCATGCAAGCGTGCAGGCTTTATTACCTCAAACACCTGCTGCAGAACTGCTTTTCAGTTTCCTTTCATTTTGGTTTTGACGCTGTGGGCGAGCTTCTCGATCTCTTCGGCTTTCTTCACTACATCCAGGGACAGCATATTTTCGTTTGTTTTGTCGACGTATTCCTTCAGCTCGGTAGAAAGCTTCAGCAGCTTTTCGGTGTCTCTCTTGAGAGCGAGTTGACGTTCCTGGTTGGCCTTCTTGGCCATGTCGCGTTCCAGCTTTGAACGCGCCTCATCCTCAGCGGGCGTAGTTTGATCGGAGGGCACAGGCACTTGAGGAGGAGATGGTAAACCAGGATTCTGGGCTTGAATCAAAGCACGGCTGGCCACTAGAAGAAAAAAGACTAAGAAGGTAACGAGCAGCTTGTGTGCCACGATCACCTCGAAACAAAGGATGAAGTCTCCGGTCGGAGGAATTATAAGGTGACAGTCTGGCGAGGGGAAACGACAGCCCGCCGCGCAAAAGCACAGCGCCACGAAGCAAAAGCGAGGACCGAGGTCCTCGCTCTTCCACTTCTACAGCGAATGCCCGGACAGAGTTAGAGACCACCGTTCAACGCCGGTTCGCTACCGGAACGCTACAGCGAACTCATTTTCGCCAGGAACTCGCTGTTGGCCGTCGTCTTGGCCAACCGCTCGATGAGCAGTTCCATCGCCTCGACTGGAGACAACGGATTCAGCACCTTGCGCAGCACCCAAATGCGGGTCAGATCTTCCTTTGGAATCAGCAGCTCCTCTTTTCGCGTACCAGACCGCTGAATGTCGATGGCCGGGAAGGTGCGTTTGTCGACCAGCTTGCGGTCGAGAATGATTTCCATATTGCCGGTGCCCTTGAATTCTTCAAAAATCACATCGTCCATACGCGAACCGGTGTCGATGAGCGCGGTCGCGATAATGGTCAGCGAGCCGCCTTCTTCGATATTGCGGGCCGAGCCGAAGAAGCGTTTGGGGCGCTGAAGCGCATTGGAATCCACACCGCCGGATAGGACCTTGCCGCTGGGCGGAACGATGGTGTTGTAGGCGCGCGCCAGGCGTGTGATCGAGTCGAGCAAGATGACGACATCCCGCTTGTGCTCGACCAGGCGTTTGGCTTTTTCGATCACCATTTCCGCAACCTGTACGTGGCGGGCAGCGGGTTCGTCGAAGGTAGAGGAGATGACCTCGCCTTTCACGGAGCGTTGCATGTCGGTGACTTCTTCGGGACGCTCGTCGATGAGCAAAACGATCAGCACAACTTCCGGGTGGTTGGTGGTGATGGAGTTGGCGACATTCTGCAAGAGCATCGTCTTGCCGGCGCGGGGCGGCGAAACGATCAGGCCGCGTTGTCCTTTTCCAATGGGCGTCAGCAGGTCCATGACGCGGGCGCTGACGTTCTCGCGCGCCGTTTCAAGTTTCAGGCGCTCCTGCGGGTAGAGCGGCGTCAGATTGTCGAACAGAATCTTGTTGCGCGCTTCGTCGGGCGATTCGAAATTGACCGCCTCGATCTTGACGAGAGCGAAATATTTCTCGCCCTCGTGCGGAGGACGAACCTGGCCGCTGATAGTGTCGCCAGTCTTGAGATCGAACTTGCGAATCTGGGAGGGCGAGACGTAGATGTCATCGGGCCCGGGCAGGTAGTTGTAATCCGGCGAGCGCAGGAAGCCGTAGCCGTCGGGCAGGATTTCCAGTACGCCCTCGGCAAAGATGTGGCCTTCCTTTTCACTCTGCGCCTGGAGGATCTTGAAAATCAGATCCTGCTTGCGCAGACCGCTGGCCCCGGGCAGATCCAAAGATCGGGCGATCTTGGTCAACTCGGTAATATTCTTTTCTTTGAGTTCAGCGATGGTCATTAATCACCTACTGGGAATTTACAAAGGGGGGTGCGGCTGGAAGACTTGCGATCGCGGGGCAGGAAGGCGGGGCTGGTGTTACGCAGCCCGCCGTTGCGCCTCGGCGAAATTTTCCGGCTCTGACAGAACCGCCTGCCGCTCCGAGCCAGCGATCCGGTCCAATACCTGATTCATGGTTTCTTGAATGCGGGTGCTAGGCCGGTGAAACTTCCGGGTGGCCTTGGAGGCAAGCTGACAGAGCATATAACGATTCCGCAAAGTATGTAAAGCCTCAAAAACGCGATCAGAACGCATAATTCCGTTTCTCCTTTTATTGTTCTTATTGTTCTGGCCTCGCCCGCCCCGCCGCCCCACCGTAACAAGGCACCTGAAACAGGACGTAAGTCACTGAAATAAGATGGGTTTGGCGGAACGAACGCGTCATTCCTATAGATGCTCTACCAACCCTGAAAGTTGCTCATTTTTCGGGGTTACAGCCCGGGTTCTGTTGCAGGGACGCCACCGGACGGACTACCAACGGACGCCATATCGTGTAGAACGCGCTAATGTAACGACAAATGGGCGGGAGGTCAAGGATTTCTTGCGCCCCAGGGACCAACTGAGTTTAAGTAGTCGGCGTCGAGAAAAGTGCCATCTGCTGCGGGCGAACCGGTTTGCGTGCCGGCTTAGTTTGACAGGAGCGTCCGAAATTAGTAGTTTTCGTCGCCTGCGAGGTTGTCGGTATGAATCGGAGAGACTTGATCAGAACGGGGAGTTTATTGGTGGCCGGAGCGGGAGTTTTCGGCACGGGCCAGCTTTGGGCGAATGGGAAATCGGAGGGTGACGTGCGCGGCTTGGGCGGGAACGCCGGTTCCGCCGGGAAAGAGAGCATGAAGTTGCCCTTCAAATTGTCGGTGATCACAGACGAGATTTCTCAGGATTTCGGCCACGCGGCGGAAATTGCCGCGCAGGAGTTTGGCTTGGCTTATATCGAGATTCGGACACTGTGGAAGAAAAACATCGTGAATCTCGATGAGAAGGAACTGGCCGAGGTAAGGCGGATCGTCGACAAATACCGGCTTCAGGTGACCGACATCGGCAGTCCGCTTTTCAAGATCTCGTGGCCGGGTGCGCCAAAGTCGAAGTATGACGAAGGCACACAGTACAAAGCGGATTTCACGTTCGAGCAGCAAGACGAGGTGCTGGATCGTGCTGTTGCGGCCGGCAAGAAGTTGGGCACAAACCGCGTGCGCTGCTTCGATTTCTGGAGGCTAGAGGATCCCAAGCCT
>Ga0137418_10005047_pt1 | contig 12097 bp, 15 predicted proteins | sample CZODoug3_1_2_16f_FD_122242 | JGI IMG/M metagenome (GOLD analysis project Ga0137418, IMG submission 122242) | Vadose zone soil fungal communities from Angelo Coast Range Reserve, California, USA - CZODoug3_1_2_16fungal (Hybrid Assembly) | ecosystem: Environmental > Terrestrial > Soil > Vadose... | reverse complement strand
CTCGACGTTCTGCCTGGCACGCCGCGCGAGGTCTATGGCCACGACTTCATCCTGGTGCGGCCCGACCTGAATGTGGTCTGGCGCGGCAACCGGCTGCCGGAGGACGCTGCCGCTCTGGCGCGGCTCGCGACCGGGCATTGAGCCATGCGCAAGCCGAGAATCGTGATCGTCGGCGCCGGATTGGCGCTGGGCTGGAATTGGGTGGTCGCCTTTGGCTTCGCGCCCTTGATCCTTGCGGTAGCGCCGTGCGCCGCGATGTGTGCCTTGGGCGTGTGCATGATGCCGATGGGGAAGTCGGGAAGCACGACGCCAGCCGCTCCGGAGCCGATGAACCCGCCGGAGCGGGAATAAGGATATTGATTAACCGATCTCCTCCTTGCGGGGCGATCGAATGGAACCTCCGATGCCGAGCGCCTGATACAACTGCACGCCGCAGATCTTGCGCCGCTCCCGGTAGATGCCTTCGTAGCGCAACGGGAACGGGAAATCCGGTTTTGGCGAATGGCCTCCAGCGGCATGAGCAAGCAGGCTGTCGCGAAAGCTCGTGACAGCCCCGCCGGTTACCAGCACGACCTGCCAAGGCTGGACGTTGCACCAGGAAGGCGTCTGCTGCGCCAGATCGAGAATCCTTTCGATGGTCGGGCGCAACACCGGTTCCGGCAAAAACTTGCGGCAGCTGTAACGGTTACGAACTAACTCTTCGAATTCCATACCCCCTCACCCCCGCCCTCTCCCCCTGACCTCACCCCGCCCCTCTCCACAAGTGGCAAGGTCAAGATGCGGAGAGGGAGTGAAAATCAACTGATACAATCGACTGGACTCACCATTACTGAGTTTGCGATGCACCATCGCAGGTATTGAGAAAGTCGAATTTTGCTGCTCAAAACCAGAATTTTACTATGCATACCTTCTTCCCTATACTCGGTTCACCCTTGAGCCCTCGCCCCAAGTCGTTGAGCCCTCACCCCCAAAAAAAAGATTCTCAAACGCTGAGAAGGAGACTGAAAATGGTAGCAGCGCTTCGTTGTAAATCGCTGTTCGCGGCTGGCGCGATTTTAGCTGCGGTGGCCTGCACGTCCGGCCCGGCGCTCGCCAAGGACTGGTTCCCTTACCCGGTGGAGCAATGGGACCCGCCCTTCGACATGAGCAGCCCGCGCAAGAAGGTCGATTACACCCCGTTGCCCAAGGCCAGCAAGAAATGGTCGATCTGCGTCTCCTTTCCGCATATGAAGGACGCCTACTGGATGGGGGTGGACTACGGCGTAGTGGAAGAGTCCAAGCGCCTGGGCGTGAAGATGCAGTTGGTGGAAGCCGGCGGCTATACAGAGCTGAAGAAACAAATCTCCCAGATCGAGGACTGTGTGGCCGCGGGCGCCAATGCCGTAGTCATCGGGGCCATCTCCAATGACGGTCTGAACAATCTCATCTCCGAGATCCGCAAAAAGAACATTCCCGTGATCGATGTGATCAACGGAATCTCCTCCAAGGAGCTGTCAGCCAAGTCGTTGGTGTCCTTCGGGGAGATGGGCGCGAAGGCCGGCGAGGTACTGGCCAAGGCGCATCCCAAGGGCAGCACCTCTGTGAAGGTCGCCTGGTTTCCAGGCCCGCCGGGAGCAGGCTGGGTGGAAGCGGGCAACGCCGGGTTCCAGGGTGCGATCAAGGGCAGCGCGGTGCAGGTGGTCGAAACGAAATACGGCGATACCGGCAAGGAAGTGCAGTCCAAGCTGGTCGAAGACACGCTGCAGGCACATCCCGACATTGGCTACATCGTCGGCACCGCTGTAACCGCCGAAGCGGCCGTGCCGATCCTGAAATCGCGTGGCTTGCAAAACAAAGTCAAGGTCATTTCCTACTACTACACGCCGGGTGTGCATCAGGGCATCGGCAACGGCTCCATCATGGCCGCCCCCACCGACTCGACGGTGATCCAGGGCCGCATTGCCATCGATCAGGCGGTACGCATACTCGAAGGCAAGGACTACCTCAAACACGTCGGGCCCGCGCTGTTCGTGGTGGACCAATCGAACGCCAAGAGCTTCAACACCGAGTCCACGCTGGCGCCGGCCAACTTCAAGCCGACTTTCAAGGTCGACTGAGCCACGCAAGGGGATCAACCTGGGGGTAGAGCGGGCGCAAGAGCGCCCGCTCCTGCTGGCTTGCCTGGACACTGCTACGGCGCCCCGATGCGAAAGACGCAACTCATGTCCGCCACCACCGACGCAAAAGGATCCGGGCAATCCGGTACCGCCGCGCCAGATCCTTCCCTTTCGCTGATCGAGTGCCGGCAAATGGTCAAGGAATATCCCGGTGTGCTGGCCCTGGACCGGGTCGATTTCCAGCTTCGCGCCGGAGAAGTCCACGTTCTTTTCGGCGAGAATGGCGCCGGCAAGTCCACGCTGATTTCACTGCTGGCCGGCGCCCAGGAACCGTCTTCTGGCGAGATCCTGGTGCGGGGTGTCACAGTCAAGCTGGGCTCCGTGCACCGTGCGCGCGGGCTGGGGATCAGCGCGGTGTTCCAGGAGTTCTCCCTGGTACCGCAACTCACCGTCGAAGAAAACCTCTTCCTCGGCGCCGAGCCAAGGAAGCGTGGATTTCTGGACCGACAAGCCATGCGACGCGAGGCCAAGGCTATCCTCTTGCGTCTGGGCTTCGCATTGGATCCGGCCGAGACGATTCAACACCTGACGCGGGCGCAACGACAAATGGTGGAGATCGCCAAGGCCTTCCGCACCCAGCCATCGGTGCTGATCCTGGACGAGCCGACCGCGTCGCTCACCGAGCGCGAAACCGAGCAGTTGTTCGCGCTCATCCACGCCGCCACCTCTCAGGGAGTCGGCGTCGTCTACATCACCCATCGCATGGCGGAGATCCGCCGCATCGGCAACCGCGTGACCGTGCTGCGCGACGGCCATGTGATCGCCACGGTGGATGCCAAGACCACGTCCGAAGATCGGCTGGTTGCGCTCATGACCGGCCGCGTCATCAGCGAGATCTATCCGACCATCCGCCACGAGCCCGGAGAGTTGCTGCTCAAGGTCGAAGGACTCACGTCTGTAACGCAAAGCGTGCGCGGTGCAACCATCGAGGTTCGTGCTGGCGAGGTCGTCGGTATCGCGGGTCTGGTGGGATCGGGCAAGTCCGAGATCGCCCGCGCCTGCTTCGGGCTGGAGGAAGTGGCCAGCGGCCGCGTATGGCTGCGCGGCGAAGAGGTCACCGGCCTGCGGCCCGGTGCCATGCTACGGAAGGGATTCTTCTACCTGCCGGCCGACCGTCGCGAGGAAGGGTTGATGATGTTGCGGTCCTGCCGGGAGAACATGGTGCTGCCGGCCCTGCGAGAAGCGCCGATCCGGCGCGGTGCGTTCCTCAGCGTGAGTCAGGAACAGGCCCTGGCGCAAAGCCTCACACGGCGCATCAATCTGCAGCCAGCGCGCCCGGAGCGCGATGTGGGACACTTCTCAGGCGGCAATCAGCAGAAGGTGCTGCTGGCTAAGAGCCTTTCCCGGCCGGTGCAGGTGTTCGCGTTCGACGAACCGACTACCGGCGTGGATGTGGCAACCCGTGCCGCTATCTACCGTTTCATCGGAGAACTGTGCGAGGCCGGTGCGGGCGTGCTGCTCATCTCGTCCGATCTTCCAGAGGTGCTGCATTTGAGCCATCGCCTCTACGTCATGTACCGTGGCCACATCCGGGCCGAGCTCTCCGGCGCGGACATCACCGAGCAGAACGTCCTTGGCTATTTTTTCGAGCGGGCGGCCGCATGAGTGAGCCGACCGATCTGCAGCAGGGCGCTCCGCGGCCCCCGGCCAAACCAGTGACGCGTCTCATCAAACGGTTGTTCATCGCGCTCGGGGTGCTGCCCTTCCTGCTGCTGCTGGCGATGATCGTGTTCACGGCCTTCTCCGACAACTTCCTTTCGGTGCAGAATCTGACCAACGTAGTTCGGCAGTCGGTGTATCTGATCATCGTCTCGCTCGGTCAGATGCTGGCCTTGCTGACCGGCGGATTCGACCTGTCGGTAGGCACGATCGTGGCGTTGACCTCGGTGGTCGGCGCCACCGCCATGGCAGCGACGTTGGCCGCGGCGCCTGAGAGCGTATGGCTGGCGATCGCGGTGGGCTGCGTGGCCGGCATCGCCGCCGGCACCCTGGTGGGTGTTGCCAACGGTATCGGCGTCGCCGTGTTCAACGTCTCGCCCTTCATTATGACGCTCGGCATTGCTTCGGTCGGTTTCGGAATTGCTCTGTACATGACCGGCGGGGTTCCGGTCTACGGCATGCCGCCCCAGTTCGGCGAGGTGTTTGGCTTCGGCCGCATGGCAGGTGTACCCGTTCCGGTGATCGTTGCTGTCATCATCTCGGCACTGGCCTGGGTACTGGTCAACCGCACCGTGCTCGGGCGCTACTTTTACGCAGTGGGCGGCAACGTCAAGGCGGCGCATCTTTCCGGAATCAACACGCGCTTCACACTATTCCTCACCTACACGTTGTGCGGATTCCTCGCCGCCGTCTGCGGCATGCTGCTGACCGCGCGGCTGGAAACCGGCGAGGCTAACATTGGCGCATCCATGCCGCTCGAATCCATCGCCGCCTGCGTGATCGGCGCAGTCAGCCTGCGCGGCGGCGTCGGGCGGGTGGGAAACGTGGTGTTGGGGGCGCTGTTCATCGGGCTGGTACAAAACGGAATGAACCTGGCGAAGATCGAGTCATACCTGCAGACGGTGGTATTGGGTACGCTGCTCATCCTGGCGGTTATAGCCGATCAGATGCGCATGCGGCTCATCGCATCGCTGCGCGACTGAGCACGGCGGCAGACAAGAGGAGATACGACCATGACGATTGAAATCAACTGCGATATGGGGGAAGCGTTCGGCCTTTATAAGTGCGGCGACGACGACGGGATCATGCCCTACATCACAATGGCCAATGTCGCGTGCGGATTCCACGCGTCGGACCCCGTCGTAATGCGAAAGACGGTGCGTTTGGCCAGACGGCATGGTGTGAGAGTCGGCGCCCATCCTTCCTATCCGGACCTGCAGGGATTCGGCCGGCGCGAGATCAAGATGAGCCGGGACGAGCTTTCCGCCTGCCTCATCTACCAGGTGGGGGCTTTGAAAGCTTTCCTCGATGCGGAGGGCATGAAGCTGAACCACATCAAGCCGCACGGCGCGCTGTACGGCGTGGCGGCACGGGACGAACAAGTCGCCCATGCCGTGTGCGATGCGGCCGAGGTCTTCGGCGTAACGCTGCTCGGCATGGCGGCCACGAAGCACGAAGAGGTGTACACGAAACGAGGCATTGCTTTCCAGGCCGAGTACTACACGGACCTCGACTACGCAGACGACGGCTCGCTCATCATCACCCGCGAGCACGATGCGAAGGACGCGACGGAAGCAGCGAGGCGTGCCGTGCGAGCCGTGAAGGAGGGCAAGGCAACGTCCATCACCGGCAAGGACATTCCGATGCGAGCCGAGTGCATCTGCGTGCACTCGGATACCCCGGGCGCAGTGGAACTGGCGAAGGCCGTACGCGAGGCGCTGGCTCCGTTTCTCGGGAGCACGGTCGCGCGCGCCGCCATGGGAGCAAACTGACGACCGCCGCGCCGAGAACGCATCGGGCAGCCCCTGATCTCCATGCCTGCGACCCTGTACAACGGCCCAACCAGCCCGTTCGGACGAACGGCCCGTGTCGTCTCGCTCGAACTGGGCATTGCGGTGGACGAGCGCGTGATCAATGTGTACACCGCCGAGTTCCTCGATGCGCTCAATCCACTGCGCCAGATTCCGACGCTGGTCACGGAAGCGGGTGCGCCTATCTACGACAGTCGCGTCATCTGCATGTATTTCGATGCCATGTCGGGCAAACCGAGCCTGATTCCGCCCGAACGAAGTTGGGAGATCGAGACACGCTGGGCACTGGCCCTGGGCGTGATGGAAGCAGGGCTACAGCGGCGCATGGAGGTGATCCTGCCCGAGGGCGAGAAGAACTCCGCGAAGATATCCAAGCTGGAGACTCGGATCAGCCGGGCACTCCTGCAGCTCGATCGGGAGAGCGAGGCCTTTCGCGATGCCGGCGTGCGCATGGACGCCATCGCGATCGCGGTCGCGCTCGAATACACCGATTTGCGCTACACGACCGAATGGCGCCAGCGCTGTGCCGGGCTTACCGCTTGGTTGGAAAGTTTCAGTCGGCGCCACAGCATGATCCAAACCCGTCCTAACGACAGCATGATCCGAACCCGCCCTAACGATGCGAAATAAAACGGGAGCTGCCCATGGCCCATCATGAAATCCTTTGCCCCCTTCCCGGCACCTTCTATCGCCGGCCTGCGCCGGACGCTCCGCCCTTCGTCAAGGAAGGCGACACGGTGAACGCAGGCGATACGATCGGTCTGGTGGAAGTGATGAAGCAGTTCAGCGAAGTGCAGGCCGACGCTGCAGGGAAGGTAGTGCGTTTTTTGGTGGAGAACGAAGGGCCCGTCGAACCGGGCCAGCCGCTCGTGATGATCGAGACTGCCTGAGCCTGGATGGCCGGTCTGTTCAAGAGGTTGCTGGTTGCCAATCGCGGCGAGATCGCGGTCAGGATCATACGCGCCGCACGCGAGTTGGGCCTGGAGACCGTTGCGGTGCACAGCGAGGCAGATCGCGATAGCCTCGCGGTGCGGATGGCCGATGTAGCGGTGGCCATCGGGCCGCCCCCGGCAGCGAAGAGTTACCTGAACGTCGATGCGCTGATCAGGGCGGCGCTGGACTCCGGTGCGCAGGCGGTGCACCCGGGATACGGATTCCTGTCGGAGAACGCGAAGTTTGCCGAGGCAGTGGAACGCGCTGGTTTGGTCTTCGTCGGGCCCACCCCCGAGACAATCCGCATCATGGGCAACAAATCGCTCGCTCGCGAAACGGCGGCGAAGGCCGGAGTGTCCACGGTGCCGGGCAGTGACGGTGTGGTCGAGACGATCAACGAGGCGGTCGCGGCAGGCGCCAAGATCGGCTACCCGGTCATGATCAAAGCCTCAGCGGGCGGGGGCGGACGGGGGATCCGCGTCGCCCAGGATGCGGAAGAGTTGCGCAAGCAGATGAGCCTGGCGCAAACCGAGGCCCAGTCCGCATTCGGCGACAAGAGCGTCTACCTCGAGCGCTTCATCCGACGGGCGCGCCACGTCGAAATCCAGGTGCTGGGTGATGGCCGAGACGTGGTCCATTGCTTCGAGCGAGAGTGCTCGCTGCAGCGCCGGCGACAAAAGATTCTCGAAGAGGGACCGTCTCCGGCTTTGTCCCAAACCACGCGCGAACGCCTGTGCGAATCGGCCATGCGCCTGGCCCGGTCTGTTGGCTACCGCGGCGCTGGCACACTGGAGTATCTTTACGACGATGACTCGGATGAGTTTTTCTTCATCGAGATGAACACCCGCATCCAGGTGGAGCACCCCGTCACCGAGATGATCACGGGGATTGACCTGGTGCGTGAAATGATCCGCGTGGCGCAGGGCTACGGGCTGCGACTGAAGCAAGACGAAATCGCGATCCGCGGCGTCGCCATCGAATGCCGCATCAACGCCGAGGACCCGGGCAAGAATTTCATGCCGAGTCCCGGGCGGGTCTCGGAGATCGTCCTGCCCGGCGGCCCCGGTGTGCGCATGGACACCATGCTCTATCCTGGTTGCACGGTACCGCCCTACTACGACTCGCTGCTCGGAAAGCTGATCGTCCACGCGGAGGACCGCCCGGCAGCGATCGCGCGCATGCGCCGCGCGCTGAAGGAGCTGCACGTGGAAGGCATCAAGACGACGCGCGCGCTGCACCTCGAGCTGATGGACGAGCCGTGGTTCAGCGCAGCGCAATTCGACACCAGTTCCCTGGAGGGGTGGCTTGCCGTCCGCCCATCCTGAACGTCAACGCGGACCCGGAGGAGCAAGCATGGGCATAGGAACCGCCCGCTACAGCTTCGGCGCCGACGAGCACATCTTCGTCGAGCTGTCGGAGGAAATGTCGCTCGAAGCCTTCTTCAAGGGCATGGCGATCACCACCGCGCTCGCCAAGAGGAAGGTGCCGGGCGTCACGGAAATCTGCCCTGCCAACGCGTCCTACCAGGTGAAGTTCGACCCGGACGTGACACACCCCAACGAGATGATGAAGTTGCTGCGGCAACTCGAGCGCGACATGGGCAGCGTCGAGCTGGAACTGAATACGCGCATCATCGAGGTTCCGGTGCTGTACAACGACCCTTGGACGCGGGAGACTTTGATGCGCTTCCGCGAGCGCCATCAGGAGCCGACTTCCACCGACATCCAGTACGCCGCGCGCATCAACCACTTCAAGTCGGTGGACGAGTTCATCGTGGCGCACAGCGGCTCGCCCTGGTTCGTGTCGATGGTGGGTTTCGTTGCCGGCCTGCCGTTCCTGTTCCAGTTGGTCGAGCGGGCCAGGCAGATCGAAGTACCGAAGTACCTGCGCCCTCGCACCGACACGCCGAAGCTTACAGTCGGTCACGGCGGCTGCTTCGGGTGTATCTACTCCGTGCGCGGTGCCGGTGGTTACCAGATGTTCGGAATCACCCCGGCGCCGATTTTCGATCCGGTGCAGGCCCTGCCCTACTTCAAGGATTTCATGTGCCTGTTCCGTCCCGGGGACATCGTGAAGTTCAAGCCCATCGATCGTGACGCCTATGACGGTGCATTGAAACAGGTGGAGACGGGCACCTTCAACCTGCGCATCCGCCCGGTCGCCTTCGCGATGAAGAAGTTCCTGGCCGACCCCGCTGGCTACAACCATCAGCTCGAGGAGGTCCTGTATGGCATTTAAGGTCCTGAAGTCAGGCCTGGCGACCACCGTGCAGGACGCCGGCCGCAAGGGCTATTACAACGTTGGCATTCCGCTCTCCGGCGCACTCGACCAGTACTCCTTCCGCGCCGCCAACCTGTTGGTCGGTAACGACGAGAACACCGCTGCGCTCGAGTGCGCCCTGATGGGCCCCGATCTCGAGTTTCAGCGCGATGCGGTGATCGCCGTGACCGGTGCCGAAATGGCGCCCAAACTCAACGGCACGCCCGCGTCGCGCAACGAGGCGATCGCGGTCAAAGCCGGGACGGTGGTGTCGTTCGGCATCATGCGCATTGGCGCACGCGCCTACATCGGCGTGGCTGGCGGCATCGACGTGCCGGTGATCCTGGGAAGCCGTTCAACCTACGGGCTGGGCGCCTTCGGCGGATTCCAGGGGCGCAAGCTCCAGGTAGGCGACATCGTGCCGGTCGGCACACGCAAGGGCACGCCGAAGCTCGGCAGGCGCGTGCCGGACGGGCTCGCGATGCCGCTGCCCAAGGAGCTCGAATTGCGCGTGGTGCCCGGCCTGTATTTCCATCGCATCGCCGACGAGTCCGCACAGACCTTTTTCGAGGATACTTGGGCCGTGGCGCCGGAAGCCGATCGCATCGGCTATCGCTACAAGCAGGGCCGGCCGCTCAAGTTCAAGGAGCGCAAGCAGCCCTTCGGAGCGGGTTCCGATCCTTCCAACATTGTGGACGCCGGTTATCCCTATGGTTCGATCCAGGTGCCCGGGGGGCTCGAGCCGATCATCCTGCACCGGGACGCCGTTTCGGGCGGCGGTTACGCCATGATCGGAACGATCATCAGCGCCGACATGGACCGCATCGCGCAAATGCAACCGAATAACAAGGCACGCTTCGTCAAGGTGGATCTCGGTGCGGCCCTGGCCGCTCGGGCCGACCATAACCAGCGCCTGCAGCGCCTGCGCTCAGCGCTGGCCTGACAGGGATTGCTCCCTCCTCCGCTTGAGACGTATAGGTATCTACGTGTCGCGACTCCCTCCCTTGCTTGCGGGGAAGTAGCCGTGCGCCTCGAGAGAGCTCTTGATGTTTTCGATCGTCTGCCTGGCTTCCTCTTTGATAAGGGGGTATTGAAAAGAATCCTCAGTGTTTCGTCTGGGCACCCCTCAAGGGGGTATTAAAAGGAACCCTCTGCCACACCACTCGAAGCGGCAAGCACAGAAACCGCCTGCCCTGAGTGGGGTGGGTGATCGTCAACGCTTCTTTGGCCGGCCCTTGGTCGGCTTTCTTTTTGAAGTCCCTTTCAGTGACCAAAGCACGGACGGCTGATCGGGCTTGAAGCGTTCGTCGATCTCAACCTGCAAGCCCATCGTCAATCGATTTCCGGCATTGGCGAGCGCGACGATCTCATTGAATTCGGCGAGCATCGCATCGTCCATCCCGTGCTTGCGGGCGGCGAAGCTGTGGGAGTTGATGCAGTACTCGCAGTTGTTGGTCACGCTCACCGCGAGATAGAGCAGTTCCTTGGTGAGCGGATCCAGGCGCGATGGCTTGACCATCACTTCCTTCATCTGCCTCCAGAAACGCTTCAGCAAAGGCGGATGTACCGCCAGTGCGCGCCAGATGTTGTTGACGTAGTCGGTCTTGCGCGTGGCCATGATGTCGTCGAACACCGCGCGCACTTCCGGCGACGCCTCTTGGTAATTCACCAGTTTGACCTGCGCCATCGCGAACGCCTCCCCTGGAATCGAACTCTAATCAATGCTGCAATCTTAGCATCGCCTCCCCGTCTGCCACCGTTGGACAACTCGGGTCCGCGCGTACATAATGCCCGCCACTATTTTTGTCCTGACGATCATGAAGTTCCTGTTCGATATCTTTCCGGTCCTGTTGTTCTTCCTCGCTTTCAAGATCTGGGGAATCTACACCGCAACTGCGGTGGCCATCGCCGCCACTATCGTTCAGGTCGGCTGGTCATGGGCACGGCATCGCAAAGTGGACAACATGTTGTGGGCGAGCCTCGCCATCATCGTGGTATTCGGCGGAGCCACGCTCTGGCTGCACGACGACACCTTCATCAAGTGGAAACCGACGGTGCTATACTGGCTTTTCGGCTGCATCCTGCTCGGCTCGGAGCTGTTTTTCCGCAAGAACCTCATCCGCGCCATGATGGACAAGCAGATCGCCCTTCCCGACCCGGTGTGGCAGAGGCTGAACCTGAGCTGGATCGTATTTTTCGCGCTGATGGGCGCAGCCAATCTCTACGTTGCATTCCCGTTTGCGGAGAGCTTCTGCGCGAGCGAAGTCAGTGCAAAGGCCGCCTGTGAGAACGACGTCTGGGTCAATTTCAAGGTATTCGGCGGGATCGGGCTGATGCTGGTTTTCGTCGTGGCCCAGGGCCTGATGCTGAGCCGCCACATCGAATCGCAGGAGAGGAACTAACGATGCTGTATGCAATCGTCGGCGAAGACATACCGAACAGTTTGCAAAAGCGCACCGCCGCGCGGCCCACTCACCTGAAGCGGGTGGACGAACTGATCGCTGCCGGCAAATTGATCATCGGCGGTGCGTTCCCCGCCATCGACAGCATCGATCCGGGTCCTGCGGGTATGACCGGAAGCCTGATCGTCGCGGAATTCGGCTCGCTCGAGGATGCCAAGGCATGGATCAACGCGGACCCTTACGTCACCGAGGGCGTGTTCGCCAAGGTGACCGTCAAACCGTTCCGCAAGGTCTTCCCCAAGTGACCACTGCAGACCTGATCCGCGAGCGTCTTGCCCCACTCGCCCCCGATGCCCTGGAAGTGTACGACGAAAGCCATGAGCACGCCGGACACGTCGGGGCAAAGGACGGCGGCGGACATTACCAGCTCGTGATCGTATCGCGAGAATTCGCCGGCAAGCCCGCCGTCGCTCGCCACCGGCTCGTGTACCAGGCGTTGTCGGACCTTATGCCGGACCGGATTCACGCGCTGGCGATCCAGGCTTACACCCCGGAAGAATTGGGACCTTCAGCCAAGGGTTGAACGCTGAAGCTGAAAATCCAGACAACGTCCCGAGAAAGCTGCTGCCCGAGTTCAACTCCCGTCACCCAAAGGAACTGTAATGTATTTGGTCAAACCCGCATTGCTGCTTGCCCTGGCCGCTGCCTGCCTTGCCGTACTTCCGGCCGGCTACGCTGCCGACACCAAGCAAAAAAACGTCGCCGTCGTCAATGGCGTGCCGATCCCGCAGGCCCGCATCGAGTTCGTCGCCAAGGCGCAACTCGCGCAAAGTCAGGGCCAGCAGCAGGACGGCCCGGAATTTCGCGAGAACATCCG
>Ga0137418_10005046_pt1 | contig 12097 bp, 11 predicted proteins | sample CZODoug3_1_2_16f_FD_122242 | JGI IMG/M metagenome (GOLD analysis project Ga0137418, IMG submission 122242) | Vadose zone soil fungal communities from Angelo Coast Range Reserve, California, USA - CZODoug3_1_2_16fungal (Hybrid Assembly) | ecosystem: Environmental > Terrestrial > Soil > Vadose... | reverse complement strand
CTGGTGATGCGTAACCGCGACGTGCCCGGAGTCATCGGCCGCGTCGGCACGATATTGGGAGAACACGGTGTCAACATTAGTAGTTTTCATCTCGGCCGGCGCCAGCGGGGCGGGGAGGCAATGGCGGTGATCGAAGTTGATGCACCAGTAGCAGACGCGACGCTCAAAGAACTGCGTGCTTTAGAGCCAGTGATTTCAGCGCGCCAGATTGAGCTATAGACTGCTCTCGCTGGAGACCGCGCGCGGCATCAAACGGTGGATTCAAGTTTGAAGTGCGATCGGTATCAGGTCAAAAGGAGTGGTGCACCGAAGACTGATGCTGGCAACGAATCACGAAGCTCAATGCAGAACCGCGAGCGGTAGCGACCGGATGCTATCGTCGACCATGAGATAAAGTATTCGAGCGGTCCTCAACATTGAGTGCTAGCATCCGGTCGCTACCGCTCGCGGTTCTGCAATGATTGCACTTCAAACTTGAATTCGCGAACTAAAAGTTCACGCAAGATTGGGTTGAACCTGCCAACTCTGACGAAGTGGCATTCAACGAAAGCGGGCGAAGGCGCCCGCGGTCCCAGTAAGACGGGGCCCAGCGAAGAAAGAGATCTGAGATGTCAACGAACCTCAGCCCAAGATATAGTGCGGTTGCAATGCCGCTTCCTGCGCTCGACGCACGCCCAAAAGGCCCGGCGCCCGCGCGTATTGATTCAATAGATCTGCTGCGCGGCATCGTGATGGTCATCATGATGCTGGACCACACGCGAGACTTTGTTCATCGCTATGTGTTGCAGGGTTTTGATCCCACGGATTTGGCCCACACCAGTGTCAAACTCTTCTTCACGCGCTGGATTACACACTTCTGCGCGCCGGTGTTTGTTTTCCTGGCGGGAACGGGCGCATATCTGCAAATTGCGCGCGGCAAAAGTAAAAGCGAGTTGTCGCGCTTTCTCGTCACGCGCGGATTGTGGCTGATCGTTTTGGAGTTTACCTGGGTTCGCATTGCGGTGACCTTTAACGTTGATTACCGCTTTCTTGGAGTGATGCAGGTTATTTGGGTCATCGGTGTCTCCATGATCGTTCTCGCGGTTTTGATTCATTTGCCGCTGCGGATCGTTGGAGCTTTTGGAGTGTTAATGATTGCACTCCACAATTTGCTGGATCGATTTCATCTTGAAGGTTGGCGTGGACCACAGAGCCCGGTGCCCGGATTTTGGACCAAGATGTTCTTCATCCTGCACCAGGCCTTCGAACCTTTTCCGGTGTTATGGTTTTTCCCGAGCCCCATCGTATTTGTGCTCTATCCCCTGATTCCATGGATCGGAGTGATGGCCGCCGGCTATGCGTTCGGCACGCTTTACCAATTGAGTGCTGCGCGACGACGACGTTTGCTGCTAATTCTCGGTGCGGCTATGACGGCCGGCTTCCTTCTTATTCGCGCGCTTAATCATTATGGAGATCCTTCGCATTGGGCGCGGCAGAGTAACTGGAAGTTTACAGCCATCTCTTTTCTGAATGTGACAAAGTATCCACCGTCGCTCCTTTTCTTGCTCATGACGTTGGGACCGGCGCTGCTGGCGCTGGCCTGGTTTGAATCATTCGAACTGGGACCGCGGGCGTCCCGCCCGCATTCTTTTGGGAGTAACATCCAAACTTTTTTTGTTACTTTTGGCCGAGTGCCGCTGTTCTTCTATTTACTGCAGTGGCCAACTGCGCATTTCATTTCAGTGATCGTTCACTTGATTGCCGGAAAACCGGTGCGTTGGATGTTCGGCAGTCAAATCAATTCCAACGGTCCGCCGCCGGGCGTTGGTTTCAACCTCGCCGTTGTTTACGCATGTTGGATTGCGGGTGTGCTACTGCTTTATCCGTTATGCAAATGGTTCGCGGGCGTTAAGGCCAGGCGACGCGACTGGTGGCTGTCTTATCTATAGGTAGCACAGACTTCAGTCTGTGGTTTTCATTGGAGCCACAGACTGAAGTCTGTGCCACATCGGAAGAAGTCAAATGGAAGAGTCCTTGAAAGTCCTAATTTGGCAGCAGTTCGGCGCCACGATCGACATGTTGGAAAATGCGATGCACGCATGTCCGGACAGCCTGTGGAACGACCGCTCGCAAAAACCTGAGTTTTGGTATCTCGCCTATCACACACTCTTTTGGCTGGACTTCTATTTGTCGGAGGCGGATTCACCTCTTGTTCCGCCTTCGCCTTTTACGTTGGATGAAAGGGATCCCGACGCGGTGCCGGAACGTCCTTATACCAAAGATGAACTGCAAAACTATCTTGAGCATGGCCGCGAGAAGTGCCGCTCTTTGATTGCCTCGTTGACCGACAAAAGTTCTGGCGAACATCTCGCGCTTGGATCCTTTGCAGGCAGCAGGATGGAGTTGTTGCTCTACAACCTGCGTCATGTGCAACATCACGCCGCACAACTGAATTTGATTCTCCGGCAACAAATAGATTCAGCGCCGCGCTGGGTACGTAAGACAAGTAAGAGTCTAACCGGTGAGTAGCGGGCAAGTAGTTCAGAGTCCAACCTTCAGGTTGTTCTTCGACACGTCACGCAAGCTAAAGCTTGTACTCTAAACTGCTTGAGAAACAGCAGAGAGCCAATATGAAGGGCGGGCAACGCCTGCCAATAAACGTTTCTCATTAGTATAGTAGCGTATGAATCGTTCTCAAATTTCCGTCGCGGCTTTTGTTGCCGTCCTGCTCGTTCTGGCGGTGTTTGATTCAAGCACGAGCCGAGCTCAGATGCATCGTGAAGGACATCCATTGGCGTCGGACTTAACCGCCGCGACCACTCGCAACGTCCTGCTTCGCAACGATCTGGAGTGGACGTTCGGCGGCAAGCCGCAGCATGGCTGGTATCTCTACACAGCTCTAATCGGTCGCTTGCTTAACACCAAAAACGACGTTGGTTCGATCGGCTTCGCCAAGGCGCTCGCAACCTGGCAGAAAAAGATGGGCTTGAAAGCTACCGGCCTGCTCGACGATCAGTCACTCTATGGAATGATCTTGCTCTGGCAGGGCGCGCGGCTAAAAGATCGCGAAATAGCGAAATCTGATCAGCTACTCACCGCTCCAGTCTCAGACTTTTACGATCCGACACGCGCCGAGGAATTGCGGCAAGTGGAGCGCGCCACTTATGCGGCTTACAAACGGATGGTGGCTGCGGCCGTCTCCGATCGTTCGCTAAATCTCGCACATGGTGCACACGGGGAACTCGCGCCCGACGAAAAGTTTCTGAAGATCGTTTCCGCTTTCCGCTCGCGCGAGTACCAGGACAAACTGCGCCGCGAATCACCGAACGTGGGTAGCGCCGGCTTGGCCGTCATCAGTCCGCACTTCACCGGCCGCGCTCTCGATCTCTATGTGGGTGGTGAGCCTGTAGATGCCAGGGATTCAAATCGCGAGGTGCAGGTTGAGACGCGCGTTTACCAGTGGTTGGTGCGCAACGCCGAGCACTTTGGTTTTCGTCCTTACTTCTACGAGCCATGGCACTGGGAATACGTCAAGTAGGAAAGCGATAAGTAATGTCCTCGTTTAGTCTTCTCTGTGCGTCCCTGGTGCTCTTTGTGTCTCTGTGGTCAGCAATCGTCATAAAGACTCACCACAGAGACACAAAGAGCACAAAGGTTACACAGAGAATTCAAATCCGGACACGACCGAAGAGATACGACAGGAAGCAAATATACGCACGACAAGTCTTATAATGATTTTTGCAATAACGGCTTATCAAGTTGAAGGCCGCAGATAATTTCAATGGAAACAATTACGGGCCACACTTTCTTTAAGAGCAAAGCAGCCTGGCTGATTCTGATTTTGATCGTAGCGGCTGCTTTCGCGATGGTGGCTCTACCCGTTTGGCTAATTCAGCCATTTCGTCCGCAAACTCAACGGGGCCTGGAAATATCGTATGCGCTGCGTCGCTGGTCGCCCATGCTGACCACCGTCTCGCTGGTTATAGGCATGGCTCTGCTGTTCTGGATCTGGAAAGTCTCGCGCGGCTGGTGGCGAAAGGCTTTGCTGGTAGTGATTCTCATACCTTTGTTGGCGTCAACCTGGTTCGCACGACAGAATCATTTTGAATGGATGTTTAATCCGCTCGCGAATGCAACCTACGCAAAGGCGAGCGCGGCGCAATTCGTTAACGATGGCGACATCGTCATGTCGGTTGAACAAAATGGCGAAGCCGCTGCCTATCCGATTCGCTTGATGGCCTATCATCACCTGGTCCAGGACACGGTTGGCGGCACTCCGATAGTTGCAACTTATTGAACGCTCTGTCACACCGGTCTGGTGTGGGAAACGACAGTCAGCGGCCGGCAGCTTCACTTTCACCTGGCGGGAATCAATAACCAGAACTTCATCATGCGCGACGAAGAGACCGGCTCCTGGTGGCAGCAGGTAACCGGCGAGGCCATTCAGGGACCACTCAAGGGCCAGCGGCTTCGTCCTGTTTTACATGATGAGTTGACCTTCGGATTATGGAAGCGCGAGCAGCCCGAGGGACGCGTGCTGCGGCCCAATGACGCGATAATGCGAGCCAGGAAGTACGCGCCCGAAAATTGGGAAGAGCGCATGAACAAGGTGCCGGTCACAACGTCCGTAGCTCTTGATAAATCTCTTGAACCCCGAACCCTTGTTATCGGTCTGAAGATTAATGGAGTCTCAAAGGCTTATCCTTTAAACGCGTTAGTGAAACAAAGCTTGATCCTCGATGAGGTAGGCCATGTCCCTATCTTCATAGTGCTTGGCGATGACAAGAGATCGGTACGCGGTTACGAGAGAGTGGTGGATGGGCGCAAGCTCGAATTCTTTGTCAAACCGAACGCAGCCTCGCAAACTTTGGTTGACGCTGAGACCGGGAGCGAATGGGATTTCACTGGCAAGGCGCTCTCAGGACCGCTTAATGGCAGGCAACTTCAGAAGGTAGCAGTCCTCAACGACTATTGGTTCGACTGGATCACCTATCATCCCGACACAAAGATCTATGAGCTTGGTGCTCGTTAATTAGACCTCATCAACTAAAACAAGCGAATGATTGATCGAGGCGTTGAAGTGATCCTGCCTCAGACTGTTCTCAAGACCGAATCTCAATCGGCCCAGTTAAGCGGGTACATCATCCGCAATCTCGGGGGCAACGATCCACTTTGTTTATAGACGCTACGTGCCACATAAACGTTTTCGAAGTAGTCGATCGCCGCAACTCGCAGACCGGTATCGCGGCCAAGACGTTCGCTGATGTACCACTTGTGCTCGAGTATCCGAGGCCACACCGCGCGGGCCTCCGGTGCGGCCAGTTTCACACCTGTCAGCTGCTTGATCGCTCGTTCCTCCCGCTGCGCATCACTGGCCAACTTTTCGATGACGTAATCCAATTTGAATGGTATTGGCATATGAACCTCAATAACTGACCCTAAATTCTTGCTTTGAAAAATGGGGGCCAAAGCTTTAGAGGCCCAATTCTAACGATAGGCTGTCCCTGACGCTAACTAATTATTATAATGCTGGTGATTAAAATCCTTCATGACAAAACGAAGGGGAACAGCCAATGGAGTTGGGGCAGTTACAAACATTTCGCGTTGTGGCAGAGACGCTGAATTTCACGAAGGCGGCGGAACGCCTTCACTTAACCCAATCTGCAGTGAGTCATCAGATTAAGGCCCTGGAAAAGGATTTAGGAGAGCCGCTTTTCCTGCGTTCAAAGCGCGGTGTCAAATTATCGCAAAAGGGCAAACTCGCCCTGGAACACGCCGAACGCATTCTTGATGAGACTCAAGCTCTGCGGGAGCATTTGTCGGGTCATGACAGTTCGCCGGTGGGCCAGGTGCGCGCGGCAGCCGGAACACAAGCGTTCGTTCATCTGTTCGCAGGCCTCTTTGAATTGTTCATGCGCGAGCATCCGGGCATCGAGCTCTCGTTTCGAACCACGGCGAGTACTGATCAAACTGTGACGGACATCCTGAACGGCGCCGCTGATGTTGGCTTCGCCTCAATGCCGGTGTATTCGCCGGCGTTGAAGGTAACAGAACTGTTTGAAGATGAACTGGTGTTAGTAGTGGGCCACAATCATCGCCTGGCGCAGAAGCGCGAAGTTAAGGTTAATGAGATCGAGAGCGAGCGCCTGATTCTGTTTGAAAGAGGAGCTTCTATTCGGCGCGCGACCGAGTTGTTCTTCGAACGAGTTAACATAAGTCCGAAACTGGCACTCGAATCAAACGACACTTACTTCATCAAGCTCATGGTCCAACACGGACTTGGCATCTCACTCCTGCCGTCATGGTCGGTGCGTGACGAAGTAATGGCGGGAACGCTGGCAAAATTGCACATTGAAGGTCACAAATTGCGACGGTCAGTGGCAATGGTTACCTTGGCAAGTTTTCAGCCTTCGCCCAAACGCGCATTCGTAGCTTTCATTCTCAGTCACCGAAAGCAGTTGCAGGAGAGTGCGTGGTTGTGAGGCCGAAGCTGAAAGGGCTCGTGATACTAAACCGCTGACGTGCAACACAAAGGACTGAGCCGTTTTCCAGAGAATGCTTCTTCTTTAAGCTACTCGTCGCTTGGGAGTCGCTGGTTTCGAGCTTTTCAGTTGATTGAGGCAGACGCGCAACAACTCAAGCCGAACCTGAACGCGTGTGTGGACCGCGGAGATTGATGAGACGGCTTCTCTGACGGCGTAATCGTCCATTTCAAGTAGTGATGCCGAGAGAACTTCCGATCCGCTAAACCAGGTACGATCATCGTGGTTAGTTCTTTTCGCTTCAGCCTCATCGGCATGGTTTATTGCCGTGATCGCTTCCTTAAGAACAGCAGTCGCATCCGTGGGTTGGTATTTAACCGTCAACTTAAGCAGAGCAAAATACCAGGATGGATCCTCACTCAAAACGGAAGTACGGCGTAGGCCCGTCCGAGCGTCGCTAAGGAATTCCAGGGTTGGGTCGGTATTTTTATTTCTGTCGGCCGGAAGTCGATCGATAAAGGCGATCTTCGCGTAAGGCTGCAAATCTGTGGGGACCGCATCGATGATTAGCCGCATTGCCTGAACGTCTCCATTCTGGAAGTGGCGAAGCGCTGCGGTAGCGGCCCAGTCACAGCGCATATTTTCCCACGCCCCCATGAACTCGCGGTACTACGAGCTCATGCTGTCCAGAATCTTGACCGCCCGGTCATAGTCACCCTGTTGCGTAGCAAGCGAAGCCGCGCGGAACTGGTAAACCGTTCGGACCTTCATATCCTGAGCATCATCCCCGGCCTTCACCAAATCCTCAACAGTATTGAGCGGCTGCTCCCGAACTGAGTCGTCCACGCGTTGGCGTGCTAAAGGAGCCAATGACTGACACTGACTGATGGATTGACGGACGATGATTGCCTGTTGGGGTAAGAGCCTTTCAAACTCCTTCAGTAACGGAGCGATAAATATCACTCGCATGCACGGGTAGTCTCGAATCTCCACATCGCTTTGGTTCGCCTGCAAATAACCGACGTACGCCATTAGTATTTCTCTACGCATGTTATCGGTGGCCACCGGCTTGTTGGGAGTGAACCCGACGGTGAAGTACTCGGGAAAGACTGAGGTAACCAGGGAGAATAGAAAGGAGCCGTCAATGGTTTCCCGGGCCTTGGCAAGCGCCTGGGCGAAGAGAACATCGGCAAGTTTCGCATCCTTTTCTCGAAGCTTCCAAAGCAGCGAAGCTATGCTGGTCGGCGGACCAACCCGCAAGGCCAGCATGCCCAACTCGGCGGCGCGCCTGGGGTCGCTGTCGACCAAGAGAGTCGCAGTTTGAATTAGTCCGTCAGCATTTGCTGCCCGCTCGGTTGGCGCTTCTTGTTCCGCAGCTTGTTTGAGGATGGCGAGTAACCGCGCGCTTAACTTTTGATCCAACCGGGCCACGATTTGTAGAACCAGCCGCGCCGTATTTAGTCGTTGACGGCGTTCTTCCGGGTTTTCCTTATTGGGTACAGCTTCGACTATCTCGATAGGCTTCAGCATCCATGCCCGCGCCTTCTCAGGATCGTCGCGCCACCAATTTCCCGCCAACTTGGCCCACAGCAGGGCGCGTTCCGGTGTCGTCAAGTCTGATGAATCTTTGATTAGGTCCGCCGTAATGTTTTGTGCGCGGACCAGCCAGAGATTATCGGAAGCATTTCGTTGCTGGGCCTCGCTTGCTTGTTGCGCCAGAAGTGGCTGGGGTTGCGTTGCAAGAATCAAAAGGGCAAGACAGATGAAACGCATCTTAAATCTCCTTGTCGCGAGGACAACAGATAAGCCTGAGGAAGCGTCCGTGTCAAATTGAGATGCGTGAAGAAGAGTCCTGCAGACCGCTCTCATTGTCCAGCATCACTGATCAGAACCACGTCGCTGGTGATCACGCCTTTTGAAGTAACGAGATTTCCATCTTGCGACCAGTCGAAGGAAAAAATATCTCTATCCCTAAAGTCAGTCAATTGCCTTGCCGGGCCTCCGTCGATTGGTTGGGCCCAAACGTTTTCGAAGCCTCCGCGGTTATCGACAAAGGTCAGGTTCCGACTGTCAGCACTCCAACGCAGCAGTGTATCCCAACCAACTTGCACGGTGGGGGCCACATCGAAAGTTCGGACATGCTTCGCGCTTTCAAAGGAGAAGAGGCCCAGTCGCCAGGGCGTATTGGGTTGGCCGTCATTTTGCCAGAAGGCGAGCCACTTTCCATCCGGCGAAACAGCGGGGCGTACCGCAAAGCCTTCGATGACCTTTGTCGGTATACCGCCTTCAATAGGAACTTGCCACATGATGGCCGACACGCCCGCCTCGAAGTGCTCGTAGATTACAGATTTTCCGTCGGCCGAAAACTGTGGCCAGTGGCTTTCGGAGTTACCAAAGGTCAACTGCACCGGATTGCTGCCGTCGCGGTCTATACGCCAAATCTGAAAGACGCCGGAGCGATTGGAGTGTAAGACTATGAAGCGATTGTCCGGGGATACCGCGGGCGCATAATTGCGCTTCATGTTCGAAGTCAACTGACGCACGTTGGCGCCATTCGCGCCAATCTCATAAATGTCTGCGCTCCCGCTTGCGTCTGAAGCGTAAACGATCTTGCCATCAGGAGCCCAACTGAGATCGAAGTAACGGCCTACGCCAGACGTTATTTGAGTTATGTGAGCGGTTTCACCTTTGGGTGCAACCGAGATGTTGCCGAGAGTTTGAGTCTGGGTTGTTACTAAGGACGTTGAATCCGCGGTCAAAATCACCGCCCGATAATCGCTGAGGTCACTGGTGAGCGGACGGGCCGATCCATCGCGTCCCAAATACCATATCTGCTGAAACGACGCGCCCTGGACTCGGCCTGAGAGTATTACGGCGGTCGCATCTGATAAGAGACTAACGTGATTGGGTTGCTCAAATCGCTGCGCTGAGAGTGGGATTATTTTCTCTGCCCGGTCAGGCAAACTTAGTTCGTAGATCGTGATGTAAAAACCGTTGGCATCAGAGTTCACCAGGGTCAGGTCAAGCTTCTGATCGTCGTTGGTCCAGGCAGGGGCACTGGCCCAGTCCCAGACGAACCTGTCGGGCCATTTGCGCGTGGCCAACGTCTGCTCTTGGCTGCCGTCGGCCTTGGCGACAATCAGCGTGTCAGCCTGATTTGCCCGGCTGTGACGCAGGAAGGCAATGCGTTTACCGTCATGCGAAAGACTGCTGGGACCTTCCTCGGGGTTAACTCTGACGGGTGGGGCTCCCGTTCCCAGTACCGGAACTCTGTATATCTCAGCCTCATCGTTCACACCTGTGGTCGCATAGCCGTAATAAATAGAGCTTCCATCCGGCGAAAACGCCACTCCCAGGTAATGACCTTCACGCGGTGGCGCAACTTCGAGATTGCCGGCGCTTCCTACCTGACGCAGCCAGAGGCTTTCCTTACCATTCTCGCTTTTTACGTACGCGACGTATTTGCCGTCCGGAGAGATTGAGGCAAAGAGCGCGTTTCCGTTGGTGGTGAGCTTCGTCACATTTATCCGTTGAAATCGAACGCGAGCCGTCTCGCTTCGGTTGATGAATTTGTAGATCGCAAGAACACCGGCGATGAGGATCAGCAGGAGCGCCGCCAGGGCCAGCCGCCTGGCCCAGGGACTGCGGCGAACTGACGGCAGGCCAACCGTAGTCAGGCGTGAAGCCTGCAGTTGGTCCGTGTTAATCGCCTGGTCCCGGCCAGTTGCTACAGCAACAGACTCAGCGCCAGAAGCCGTCGCACTCCCGCCAGTCGCTGAGGGCGCGACTGAACGATCGAGTTGAGAGTCACCCTCCAGGTCCTTTCGCAAGCTGCGCAGATCGATGGCCATTTCTTTTGCTATCTGATATCGCTCATTCGGATCTTTTCGCAATGCTTTTCTCACAATGCGTTCGAGTTCGGGCGGCACAGCAGCCAGAAATTTCGAAATTGCGGGCGGCTCTTTTTCGACAATCGCAACCACAACGTCGGTTGGAGTTTCACCGACAAAAGGCGGACGGCCAGAAACCATTTCGTAAAGCACAACTCCCAGACTCCAAATGTCCGTGCGTGCGTCAACCGGGAGACCTCGCGCTTGCTCAGGTGACATATAAGCGTGAGTACCAAGCACAAGGCCTGGCTCGGTATTGAGCCATTGAAGGGTGACTTCTTCCGGGCCCGTACTTGTCGTTTGCGTGTCTGCAAGTTTGGCCAATCCGAAATCAAGGACCTTCACCAAAGCGTCGCGCCTAAGCATGACGTTTTCAGGCTTAATGTCTCGATGCACTATTCCGGCTGCATGCGCCGCTGAAAGGGCGTTTGCAACTTGTATCGCCACATCGAGCACCTCACCAAGTTTCAAACGCCCTTTCTTCATGCGCCGGCGGAGCGTTTCGCCATCGACGAACTCAGCGACGATGAAGAGTTGCTCGTCCGCCTCTCGGATTTCATAGATGGTGAGAATATTGGGATGGTTCAATGCGGAAGCAGCCCGCGCTTCCCTCTCGAAGCGCAGTCGGTCGTTGCTGGAAGCGAAACCTGCTGGCAGGACCTTGATCGCCACCTCACGTCCGAGCTTGGTGTCGCGGGCCAGATAGACTTCACCCATGCCGCCGACTCCCAGCAGCGAGATGAGGTGGTAATTGTCCAGCGTGCGGCCAACGAGCGATGCAGACGGATTATCGAGTATCTTCGCCGCATCCTTCTCCCCCTTGGACGAGAAGAAGGCTTCAGCACTCTTTTCACTGGCGAGCAGCGACTCGACCTCATGGCGCAGGTCTCGATCTCTACCGCAGGACTGATGAAGGAAGTCCGCGCGCTCCTCGGGCTCGCGCTCCAGAGTTGCGTGGTAAATCTGGGAGATCTGGCGAAACCGCTCAGGCGTCATGATCGCTTGGGTTTACCGAGGTTGTGACACACTTAAAGGCCAGGCTCTATAGCGCAACACTACCACCTTTCTATGACTGATAACGTCGATTCCTTTCAACGCTTCACCGACCGCGAGCAAGTAAGCCCGGCATTCCCTTATCCGGAGACCCTTGCTGTGCGCCGCCGACTGGCGCCCTGGATTCTTTCTCGCATACGAGAAATCAACCGGCACGGTTTGGGTAATCTCTGTGCTCCGGGCTTGGCCTCGATAGGATCCGGAACTTATCACAACTTTAAGGAGATTCACAGCGAAAGAAAACCAGTCATTCTTGCGCCCGCTACAAGTCTACCGTCACGACGCTATCAGCCGTCTGCATCACACATTCGTATCCGCCTTTTGGAGTGAGGTGTCCAGCAAGAGAAGTCACCTTACGCCGCTAAAACTGTATTAAGAGCCAGGCGCGTTCCGGCAAAAATTCCGGCAAATGCAATTAGTGCTCTTCTCCATCGGACTTATCCCGATCCCCTTGAGGGGAAGCGTTTCAAATGCATATCACTAGCAAACCGATTTTCACTTTGAGCTTGCGCCATATGCCACAGTGACGTAAAACAGCACGAATGGCAGAGCTATCCCCCGACACGAGCCTGTCCCACTATCGCATTGTCTCCAAGATTGGTGCAGGTAGCATGGGTGAAGTGTACCTCGCGCAGGACACAAAACTTGATCGCAAAGTCGCGCTGAAAATCCTGCCTGCAGACCTGGCAGCGA
>Ga0137418_10005045_pt1 | contig 12098 bp, 13 predicted proteins | sample CZODoug3_1_2_16f_FD_122242 | JGI IMG/M metagenome (GOLD analysis project Ga0137418, IMG submission 122242) | Vadose zone soil fungal communities from Angelo Coast Range Reserve, California, USA - CZODoug3_1_2_16fungal (Hybrid Assembly) | ecosystem: Environmental > Terrestrial > Soil > Vadose... | reverse complement strand
CTCGGAGTCATGGTCACAGACATATCCGGATAGAAGCTAGACAGACGGGCGCGAGTAGAAAAGGCTTCGAAGAACCAGGGTTCAATCCTTAAAATCTAGACCGGCCTTCCCCAATCCGTGTCTCCTAGCTGGAATACGAAGCCGCCGAAAAACGACAATGAGTATTTTGAACGCATGACGAAGACTGTTTTTACAGCTGGCCTGAATTGGAAAATTGTCGAGAACAAGTGGCCGAACTTCCAGAAGGCCTTTGCAGGCTTCTCGATTCCGAAGGTGGCGGGTTTTACTGACAAGGACACGAAGAGGCTGATGGCTGATGCGGGTATTGTTCGGAACGAGAAGAAGATCCAGGCCACGGTACATAACGCGGGTGAATTTTTGAAGCTAGAGAAAGACTACGGCTCCTTCCAGAAATATCTCACTACGTTCGGAAAGGATGAGGACCGTATGTTAGAGGCTGTGCAAGAACGGTTTCAACATGTTGGACCGTCGACTGCTAGAACTTTTCTTTGGGCGTCGGGGTGCGAGTTGACTCCGACGCGCGAAGAGAAGAAATGGATGAGCAGCCAGAAGAAACCCTAGACGGTGTCAGCAGCGAGCTAGAAATAGAACTCGAATTCTGCGTCGTGAAGATCAGACAAAATTGCGAATTTATGGTCTGGTAACGGGTTTGGTAACCGTAAATGGTAACATGAAACGAAAGAGGAATCCTACTTGGGTGCCAATCTCGGCCGGAATGGCAACCGACGGACTTCCCTACTGTCATTAAGATTAACAAATAGTCTACAGGTCGAAAGCTTTCGGCAACCATTTCTTCAAGATCACGTCTCCCTGACCCTCCTGTGCCCGCGGTTCTTTGACGGAACCCATCCGCCGTCCTTCGTCCTCCTATATCCCTCATCATAGTGGTACCAAAAGTCCTCGGGCGTGATCAGGGACTCTTCAGGGATAATGGCCGCCCACCCCTGCCCACTCATTATGACCTCCTTGAAGTCCGGGTTGACTATGATATCCTTGGAGTCTCGAGCCCTCTGGTGCCAAATCTCCATGTCGAGTATCCGGAGCTTCTCCCCGTGGTCGGCGATTAGCTGCGTAGCGGCCTCGGGCCCCGCCGGTTTGCCGATCAGGTCTCCCGGCTTCACCTCTGTCTCCTTCCCGTTGAATCTCAACGTCCCCTTCCCGCCGAGGATCAGATAGTACTCGTCCACGTCCGAATGGCTGTGGAAGCGGGCAGCACTCTCATCCTTCTCCATCATTCTGACTCTGAAGAAGGCGCGCCCGGGCCCAAGGAGCGGCATCAGGAACCTGTCTACAGAGCCGGCTTTGTTCTTCGAAGTCAGAGCCCGCTCCCCTCCGTCGAGGGTGTCGTCGTCCAAGACGTTCACCACCGGCCTCCTCCACATGTTCTCGGAAATTATCCCCGCCTTGCTCACGTAGACCTCGTCGGCCCAGAATGATGCCAGGCGCAGGACGAAGTCCAATGCGTCAGGCTCCAGAGGATGAATGGCGACCTTCACCTCTCTCTTCGAGGCTCTGTTGAGGCGCCCCGCCCTTTTCCCAAGCTCGTCCCAAAACCAGTTGGCGAATGGCAGCAATGGCTCACCGTGTCCCTTCGGCATCGTCGTCTTCGATCTGAAAAACAGCTCCCACGCCAGGTCTGCGCGCACCGCCTTCTCCGTTACTTGGTCGTCGAGTATGATCTTCAAGATGAGGGAATACCCGAGGTCGGCTAGTCTATTAGATTAGACTGGTGAAGCAACCACCCTCGTTTCGAGGTCGAGCCTCATCGTCTCGACTCCCTGATAGATTCCTTAGCTTTTGGAACGACCTGCTCGGCGAAGATACGAACTTGGCCCTCTTCCTCTCCTTCCGCGGATGGCCAGAAGATGAATGTATCCAATCCCAAGTCTTTGTAGGATGAGACAAGCCAGTCTACCCAGTGCGAGACGGAGCCGACAAAGGGCCTCTTTTCATGGAGGAAGAATGGTTTCTTTTCAGACGTCTCCGACCGCTCCTGATCGTCGATCACCCCGACAACCTGAGCGATTCGTCTGATCGATTCTGGTGATCTACCGTTCTTCTTTGCCGACTCGTCGATAAGTCGTTGTCGTCCCCTTATCTCGTCGCTGGACGTGTAGGTACTGAGCGGATTAACCCAGCCATCCGTTAGTCTGCCGATAAGTCGCATCATACGAGGCCCGACAGCGCCAGTCCAGATGCTTATCCGATGATAGGGGCTCGGACCTGCTTGGGCATTTTCCAGCCGATAATATTTTCCGGGAAAACTTACACGACTACGATCTTTGCCGTAGTTCCAGATGAGATGGATAACCTGTAGCGCTTCCTCGTACGCTGCAACAGCTTCTCTAGGAGTTCTCCTAGTCCCGCCCCATGACTGGATAGCATCCCAGAACGCGCCCGTCCCCAAGCCCAATTCTATGCGTCCTTTCGTTAGGATATCCAGTGTAGCGACCGACTTTGCCAAGATTGCAGGTGCTCTCATCGGTAGATCGCTAACGTCTGGAAAATACCTAATTTTCCTAGTGGACGCCGCCAAGGCGCTAATCAGGGTCCACGTATCAAGGAAACTACCATTGTACGGATGATCCTGAATACCGATAAGCTCTAGGCCCACTTCGTCGGCTGTCTTTGCTATCCTGAAAATATCGTCCGCACTACTACTGTAGGGCGTAATACTGATGCCGAACTCCGGTTCCCGGCGAGACTGGACATTCGTAGACGCCCGCGACATGACGTCCTTCATCGAACTTCGCCGCCGAAGGTATGACGACGAATCAGGCCTTTCTTTGATGGACGATACGTCGGGGTCCTAGGAGGCTTGCCCTGTGCGATGAGATCACTGCACGCTTTACAGACAATCCAGACGCAATCGGCTTTGCAATAACAACACTTGTTAGTTTGTCCCCTAGCCCGATCCCACGGGTAGACATCTTCCTGATGCCTGTCAACCTTGGCCTTTGACGCCCGGGACGTAGCATCCTCTCTTCGCAACGAATCCCGCACTCCTCAATACCTCCCGTCGCTAATTAATCAAACGCCGACCTGACTGGGTCTTTTAGGCAACACTCTACCCCCACGACTGCTAGCAATGCCAGCTAGCCGGATTTTCCGCCCCTGTGTGATACTCAACGCCGCGATGAGTCTTGACGGAAAAATCGCCACGTACACCGGCGACTCGCGAATGTCGTCGCCCGCCGACCTCAGAAGGGTCCACCGCTTGAGAGCCTCAGTCGACGGCATAATGGTCGGGATGAGAACATTGCTGAGAGACAACCCAAAACTTACTGTGAAGTTTGCAAAGGATCGCAGACCCTACAGGATCATCGTAGACAGCAACGCACAAACACCGCTCACCTCTTACGTAGTCAGAACAGCGAGAGAGATCCCGACAATCGTCGCCGTAACATCCAGAGCACCAAAGAACAGAATCGAGATTCTTGAACGGAGAGGCGTGAAAGTCTTTGTCTGTGGAGAAGGCCCGCTAGTATCAGTAAAGATCCTCCTCCAGACCCTGAGAAAGCTCAGAGTCCGGAAGATTCTCCTGGAAGGAGGAGGCGCGCTGAACTGGAGCATGCTGAGCAGTGGCCTTGTCGACGAGGTCTCAGTCGCCATCACTCCTAGGATTCTGGGAGGAGAGAGAGCGGTGACCCTCGTCGAAGGGAAGGGAACCCCGCTTGTCAAGGATGGAGTCAAGCTGAAGCTACTCAACGCAGTGAAATATGGACCTGACCTGGTCGTCCGCTACAAGGTGCTCAGCTAGAACAATGAGCGATCCGTCAGACCGAAAGCCCATTCGTGTCCCCTGGAGAAAGGTGGGCGCATTCAGGCTCTCCCATCATCATCTGTCCAAGCGTCAGCCCTCCGCCTCGATGGTTTCGGTTCTCGCGGACATAGGCGGTGCGCAATCACAGGTACTCTCGGCTGCTCAGATGTCGATCTGGGCACGAGTCAAAGGAGCAAGAATCCGCCAAGTGAATTCAGCAATCTGGAATGATCACACGCTGGTTAGGGCTTGGGCTATGAGGAGAACAATGTTTCTCCTGCCATCCGATCAACTTGCGGTCTTCGTCAGAGGAACTACCCGGAGAGCATCCTATCATTTCCGCCAAGCTCTTTCTCGCATCGGTTCCAAACAGAAACTCGACGAGCTACTAGATGCTGTTCTCGGAGCTCTGCAGGAACCACGCACACGCTCAGATCTTGCGAAAATACTCAGCAAGTCCCACGGTTACAGGTTGAAGTCGAAGGCTGGAGGAGGATGGGGAAACAAGAGACCTGTTCCATGGGTCAGGGTCGGAGGATCACTGTTGCCGGTTGGATGGCTTCTCCATGTCATTGCCGCGCGTGACGTCATAGTTTCGGGACCTGGTGACGGAAACGAAGCGACCTATGTCAGAGCTGACAAGTGGATCCCACACTGGAAGGACATGCCCGTTGAAAAGGCCGAGCGGGAGCTACTCGTCAAGTATCTCCGAGCTTTCGGACCCACGACATTACAGGACTTTGCATTGTGGGCTGGAATGTATGTGCGTGACGCTAAGCCGATCTGGCAGGGCGAAGCGGAGAACCTTGTCCAAGTTGACGTTGAAGGCTGGAAGGCCAGTATCCTCCAATCGGATCTACCGGATCTAGAAAAGGCGGAGCTCGCCGAGCCAGTCGTACGCCTTCTACCCTACTTCGACTCCTTTCTCCTAGGACACAAGTCTCACAGAAACATAGTAGATCAAGGAAACCACAAAAAGATCTATCGCGATCAAGGATGGGTCTCCCCGGTCCTCCTAGTGGATGGCAGAGCCCAAGGCATCTGGTCCCATGAGCAGAACAAGGGTATCCTCGCTGTACGCGTTACACCCTTCTCCAGAATCTCTAGCGGCGTTTCTTCGCGGATAAAGGAGGAAGCCTCGGACCTCGGCAGATTCCTCGAATGCTCAGACGTGAAGAGTGTTATCGCATGAGCAACCCCAACAATCGGAGCACATGACAATTATCGACCCTGAAACCTCTGAGGATGAACATGGCTGTATTATCGAGTTTCTATTTTCGGTCTCGCAACTGGAATCCTCCATCCTCTCAGAACGCTCACCATCCGCAGAATGAAAGTCGCAAGGGCTGCAAGAATCTCCGAGGGAATCCCGGAAAAACCGGCTTGGCTAGCAACCATGACAATTATCGCTCCCAGCATCGAAGCTACGGCATAGACTTCGCTCCGGAAGATCAACGGAACCTCAGCGGCCAAGACATCTCTCACCACGCCTCCTCCCACACCAGTGAGCATGCCTAGCAAGGCCGCAGGAGCAGGACCGAGTCCAGCATTGAGGGCGATAACTGTCCCGGTAACTGTGAAGACGCTGAGTCCAACGGCGTCGAAGGTAGTTACGAACGTCCCATGATTCGCGATTCTATTGTACCATAAGAAGACAAAGATTCCCGCTAGAGCCGCCGCAGTCAGATAACGCCAATCGGTTACCGTCGCCGGCGGCGTATGTCCAAGAATGAGATCTCTCAGGATTCCTCCACCAAGACCGGTTGCTACGCTGAGAACTAGGACTCCGAAGAGGTCCATCCGTTTCTTTACGGCTAGTATTCCACCGCTGAGGCCAAACGCGAAAGTTCCCATAAGATTCAGCACTAGGGTGAGAAGCTCTTCCAACGATCGCTCCCAAGTCTCTCGCGCTATCAGGACTGTTCATAACCTAGAGGAAACAAAACGTGCCTCCAGCTGCGACTCCAAGTTTACTGTTCAATGCTTATCTGCTTCCAAGCGAAAGTTGGCGGGCATGAAGGAATACGATCTTATCATCATAGGATCGGGATCAGCGATGAACATCGTCGATCCATTAATTCAAGAGAATCCTAACATTCGTATTGCTGTTATCGACAAGGACGAGCCCGGCGGAATCTGCCTAACTCGCGGATGCATACCATCCAAGATCCTGCTCTATCCAGCAGAGCTTGTCAGAAAGATCGAAGAAGCACGAGACCTAGGCATCGAAACCCAGATCAAAAAGATCAGTTTCGAATTCGTAATGGAGAGAATGCGGAACCTGATCAATCAAGACATCGACCAGATAAGAGAAGGACTATCCAATTCCAAGAACATCGACTACTACCACGCACCAGCAGAATTCACCGCACCCTACACAATGAAGGTCAGCGGGACCGAGATCAAGTCACGAATGATCTTCCTCTGCATAGGCTCCAAAACCATCATCCCACCCATCAAAGGCATCGACAAGATCAGCTACCACACCAGCGACACAGCCTTCAAAATGAAACAATTGCCGGAAAGCATCGCGATCGTAGGAGCCGGATACATAGCAGCAGAATTCGGCCACTTCTTCGCGTGCATGGGATCAAAAGTCACGATTATCGGCAGAAACTCTCAGTTCGTCCCGGAAGAAGAGCCTGAAGTCTCCGAACTCGCAAAGAAAGTACTGGGCCGACACATCAACATCATGACAAATCATGAGGTCAAGGCAGTGCGAGAGACCTCCTCAGGGTTGAAAGAGCTGGAAGCATTGGATCGGAAGACGGGAAAGACTCTTACCGTTTCCGCGCGTGAGATAATGATTGCAAGCGGACGAGGTCCGATAACTGACATTCTTCATCCCGAAAAGTCTGGGATAAAGACGACACCCGATGGATGGATAGCGGTCAACGAATATCTAGAGACTTCTCAGCCAGGCATTTGGGCGCTTGGAGATGCGGATGGTAAGTATCTCTTCAAACATGTTGCAAACTACGAGTCGGCTATAGTCTACTACAACGCGATACTAAAGAATAAGGTCAAGGTAGACTATCACGCGGTCCCACATGCCATCTTCACTTATCCTGAGATTGCCGGGGTCGGAATGAAAGAACAAGAAGCCATAGCAAAGTACGGAACGGACAAAGTGCTCATAGGCCACCACAAGTACGAGGACACTGCCAAAGGAGAAGCGCTCAATGTCAAGGACTATTTCGTTAAGGTAATCGTGGAAGCAGACACCGAGAGAATCCTCGGCGCCCACATCATCGGCCCCGAAGCTTCGACACTAATACACGAGATAATCCCATTAATGTATACGCCCGAACAGACTTACAGGCCGATAAGGGATATGATGCATATTCACCCAGCGTTGAGCGAAGTCGTTGACAGAGCTTTCCAGTCTTTCATGCCACCCGAACACTACCATCACACGATCGAACACTCGCATCAGATGGTTGAGGCTTAGAGGGAATGACTGAATGAGTGGCGAAGATCTCACCTTCGAAGACATACTGAAACACATCGACAGAGAATCAGAACACTTCGTAGTAAGACTGGAGGCTCATCATCGCTCCGGAAGAGAAGTGACCATAGTAGAACCCCATAGACTCTCCAAGGATGAATCGTCGCTGAGAGACCTTGCACATAAGCTCAAGGAATCGCTGGGCACGGGCGGCGATGTCGAGGACAAGCGAATCGTCCTCCACGGAGATCAACGGACCAAGGCACGGGATGAGCTCGTCAAGCTTGGATTCAACGAAGAGAATATCGAACTGATCTAAGAAGAACTGGATCGAGACCCGAAATACGACCCAACCAGCAAGTGTCGACACTCCCAAAGCGAAGCTTCCAGATCTGGTCGCCGAACGATACCTCGTTATTGAAACCTATCGGAAGAACGGAGACCCAATTCGAACTCCGGTCTGGTTTGTTGAACATCAAGGAATCATCTACGTCAGGACCAACACCGACACGGGGAAAGCGAAGAGAATTCGGCGTGACCCTCACGTCCGAATTGCACCGTCTACCGGAAGAGGCATCCCCAAGAGCGATTGGATCGAAGCAGAGGCCATCATTGCTGGTGAGGGAGAAGCGAAGATTGCGTTCTCTCTTCTCAAGACAAAATACGGCATTCAATACCGACTAATTCGGTTCATCCACTGGCTACAGACAAGAAAGAACAGATCAGTCGCGCTAAGAATTCGGATTTGAAGAAAGAACAAACCCACAGTTAAGACGTGAGCATTCCGAACCGATTCTTCCGTAAAGCCTTATTGAGAAGACAAGTATCTTTCTAGTGCGATAATTGTGCTGGACAAAAGCGAACTGTATATGTGTCCCAACTGTGAAACTGTAATAGACGATTGTGAGTGCGCCTGTCCATACTGTAGCGAGAGCAGCGATTGTGACTGCGCGGTAGGACACGGAAGGGCGACCGGGGGCTAGCCGACGAGCAACGCTCCAGCCAAGACAAACGACCTCTCTTGGATGACCGGTGGCGCGCAAGGCAGCGGAGTTGACTCATCCGCCAACATATTCGCAGGAGCCTGCGCCCTGTCTGGTCTCTGGACCTTTGGTTCACGAGAGTACTATTCGAGCATCAAGGGACCGCACAGCTATTTCGAGGTCCGAGCGAACAGCGAGAGAATAAGATCACAGGTAAACAACGTCAACCTCCTAGCTACGTTTGACGCAGAGACCCTCATTCGCCACGCCGATGAGGTCTGCCCCGCAGGTGGAATAATCTACGACCCCACCTTCGGTGCAGTCGAGATAGACAATGTTGACACCATCGAACAGCCAGTCGTAGCCCGGGTCAAAGATAGACTAGCCAAGCAGGGACTGCCCGGAACGGTCGCGGGAATACTAGAAGAGGCCAAGAAGGGAAACGTCAACCTCTACCCGATACCGTATAATGACATAGTCGCAAAGACGGCCGCCCAGATTGGAGAACACCAGCTCAGCAAAGTATCACGGATAGTCAACGTACTCTCTGTCGCAGCCTCATTCGCAATCCTCGGCTTTGACCTCAACTACCTCAACCAGTCGATCGCTAGGACCTTTGGAAGCAAGAAGAAGGTCATCGACATGAACGAGATCGGTGCGAAAATGGCCTATGATACCGCCAAGGGACTTCCGAAACAGTCTTTCTCGTACCAGCTCAAGCCCATACAGAACCAGCCCAGACTGTTACTCATGGGCAACGAAGCAGTCGCCCTGGGAAAAATTGTCGGGGGATGCAGGGTCCAGACGTACTACCCTATCACGCCCGCCGCCGACGAGAGCGAGTTCATAGAATCTCATGAAAACTTCGACCTCCTCGACGGGGGTCAACCTGGAAAGAAAGGATCGGTTCTCGTCACACAGACAGAGGATGAGATTGCTGCTATCACAATGGCCATAGGGGCGGCACTAGCCGGAGCCCGAGCCGCAACATCAACCTCAGGACCAGGATTCTCACTAATGGTCGAAGGCCTAGGGTGGGCAGGAATGAACGAGGTCCCAGTAGTGATAACACAATACTCGCGCGGAGGACCCTCAACAGGCCAACCCACGCGCCACGAACAAGGAGACCTCAAATTCGTGCTCAGCGCCTCCCACGGCGAGTTCCCGCGTATCGTCCTCTGCTCAGGAGACCTCGAAGAATGCTTCTACGACGCGATCCGAATGTTCAACTATGCAGAACAATTCCAGATGCCGTCCATACACCTCATCGACAAGTCAATGGCAAACACCAGCGTCACCATCCCACAACTCAAAACCGACCTGGTCAAGATCAATCGCGGAAAGATGGTCGAGAACAACGAGTCCACGAACGGGAACCACGAGCCATACCACAGATTCGCGTTCTCTCCCGACGGCGTATCGCCTAGAGCAGTCCTCGGCTCGGGACACCGTTTCTGGAACAGCGGAGACGAACACGACGAGATGGGACACATCGAGGAGGATCCATTCAACAGGATTAGCATGATGGACAAGCGGATGACTAAGCTGGAAACGGCGGCACGGGAGATTCCTGAAATGGAGAAGTTTAATTTCTTCCCGTCCAGCAAGAAACAGGCCGATGCCACACTTGTCAGCTGGGGATCAACGAAGGGACCAATACTCGACGCGATGAAACTTCTCGAGAAAGACGGAATCAGCGTGGAGTTCTTGCAGATACGACTTGCAAATCCCTTCCCGACAGAGAGTGTTAGGGAAAAACTGTCAAAGGCCAAACTCCCAATCGATATCGAACAGAACTATTCGGGCCAGATGGCCCAAGTCATTGCGGAGAAGACAATGATGGACATCAAGAACAAGATCGTAAAGTACAATGGGAGACCGATGACCCAGGACGAGATTTACGAGAGCGTCAAACGGATAATCTCAAACCCGACACAAAACAAGAGAGTGGTGTTGACCCATGGCGCTTAAACTCTCAGACCTCCGGACAGACGTCCACAACGACTGGTGCCCCGGATGCGGAGACTTCGGCATAGAAGCCGGGCTCAAGATGGCACTGACCGAGCTGCCCATAGACATCAACAAGCTAGTCCTCTTCTCCGGAATCGGCTGCTCCGGAAAGATCGTCCACTTCACAAACGCTACCGGCGTACACACACTACACGGCAGAGTTCTGCCCTTCGCGCAGGGCGCGAAACTTGCGAACCCTGACCTAGAGGTCATCGCAATAGGAGGCGACGGCGACGGGCTCGGAATAGGAGTGGGGCACTTCGTCCACGCAGGACGGAGAAACATCGACATGACCTACATCATCCACGACAACGGAGTCTACGGACTCACTAAGGGACAAGCCTCACCAACGCTCCAGCTAGGGATGCAGACCAAATCACTACCTATGCCTAACATCAACACAAGCGTCAACCCAATACTACTCGCGCTCGCGTCAGGCTTCACATTCATCGCCCGCTCTTACGCCTACAACACGAAACATCTCAAAGAGACAGTCAAAAAAGCGGTCGCCCACAAGGGCTTCGCACTAGTCGTCATACTCCAACCCTGTCCCACCTACAACGATATCAACACAAAGGAATGGTATGGCGGCGAAGACCGAATAGACCCTGCCACGAAAAAACCTACACCGCGTCCGTACGAGCTAGAGCCCACGGGTTATGATGGGAGGATTACGCCAATGATGAGCGAAGAAGACGTCGAGAAGAAGATGTCGCAGATAATTGAAAAGTCGAGAGAATGGGGAGACAAAATCCCGATCGGGGTCTTCTACCAGAACGAAACTATTCCAACGTACGAAGATCGCATAAAGGCCCGCCTACCAACCTACCTCGAAGTGCCTCCATCAGGACAGCAAGTTGCCAAGCCAGATGGCACATCGCCGGTCAACCTAACAAGTCTCTCCCGAGAACTGCTATTCGAGACGCTGGTACTAGCCCAGTAGCTATCCGGACTCTCCCGACAGAAGACCAACAGAATCTCAGCGGATTATCCCTTACTCCCAATACGATTGTGAGCTATAGCACTGCGAATGAGATCTTTCAGCTCGGACTGGTTAATCTTGTCATTCTCGTAGAAGTCAATTGCCCGTGTCTTTTTGGCGTCCAGCCCGGCATTGAAGAGCTCGTGCGGATCTGGAAGGCTTGCGCCTTGAAAAAAATTCATTTTCACACTTCCCTTGAAGGCGCCCACCGCTAGAACGAGTCCCTTGTAAGTGAATACCGCAGTGTGCCATTTCCACTCTTCGGTGATCTCAGGTTCAACGTCATGAATGATTTTGCGAAGCTTGGCAATCGTTTTGCCGCGCCAGTCGGTTAGCTGCGCAATTTGATTGTCGATAAGTTTGGATGGATCCATTTTGGCACAACTACGAAGACTTCAGTATATGAACGGCATGTAGACTTCCGCTGGTCTAGTGTTCGGTCGGATCATCATCAAGATCACTGCGGGATTCCCCAAGTGGACCCTATTTTTGTTAACAACGATCAGCATGAGTTGGTCACACAGAATCCAGAGGCCACGAAAAGATCCCCAGCGCTATCGTGGAACGTCAGGGGGATTCGTACTCACCGAACGAACATCTCCAATCTCTCCGCTATCACGTAAAGAAAAAAGAGGAATTTTGAATTTATTCGCGAGTCTTTGTCTACATTCTGCCTGAGGCTTGGAACAAGGCGAAAGTGTTGCTGTCTGGGTCTTGGAGGATCGCGAACCATCCGATGTTCGGGATCTCTTCCTTGCCTTTGACAACCTTCGCTCCAAGGTTCGTTGCCTTGGCTAGAGACTGGTCGATGTTCACTACGCTGAAATGGTTGAGGAATCCTGTTTCGCCCATGGTCTTCTTGTACATTCCGCCCATGGTCTCGTTCTCACC
>Ga0137418_10005044_pt1 | contig 12099 bp, 8 predicted proteins | sample CZODoug3_1_2_16f_FD_122242 | JGI IMG/M metagenome (GOLD analysis project Ga0137418, IMG submission 122242) | Vadose zone soil fungal communities from Angelo Coast Range Reserve, California, USA - CZODoug3_1_2_16fungal (Hybrid Assembly) | ecosystem: Environmental > Terrestrial > Soil > Vadose... | reverse complement strand
TCGCGGCCGGCGCGGGCGCGCGCCGCCATCTCGATCCCGGCATCGATCGCCATCGGCAGGACGAACCCCTCGTTGTAGTCGGTGTGCTCGCCGATGAGGTTCACGCGACCAGGCGCGAATGCCGTCACGACCGCGCCGCCCCCGCCGAACGCGGCCTCGAGCGCGTCCACCATCGGTCCGCTCCGCGTCACGCCCCACCCGCATCTTCCGCCGCCCGCACCGCCGCGACGCTCGCCGGCCCTACCCGCCGCAGCTCCGCGGCGCTCTCCTCGGCGAGCTTGTCATTGATGAAGGTGCCCGCGCCCGACTCGACGCCGGCGAGGAACTTGAGCCGGTTCGCTGCTCGGTGGGGCGTGTAGAACTCGAAGCGTAGATGCGCGTACCGGTGGTCCTCTCCGTCGGTCGGCGCCTGGTGGATCACCATCATGTAGGGGAACGGCTTGGCGAAGAGCGCGTCGTACTTCTGCAGCAGTCCTTTCAGCACCGCCGACAGGTCCTCCATGTCGGCCTCGCTCCACTCCGCCATGGAAACTTGATGTTCCCGCGGCGCGAGAGTGACCTCGTAGGGCCAGCGGGCGTGGAACGGGACGTAGGCGACGTAACGCTCTCCCTCGAGGACGATCCGCCGGCCGTCCTTGATCTCGTCCGCCAGGCTCGCGCACTGGAGGCAGCGCCCGTGCTGCGCGTGGAAGCGGCGCGAGGCCGCCAGCTCCTTCTCCGCGACTGGCGGAATGAAAGGGAAGGCGTAAATCTGGCCGTGCGGATGGTGGAGCGTGACACCGACCGCCTCGCCCCGGTTCTCGAAGACGAACACGTAGCGGACGAAGTCCCTGGCGCCCAGCTCCAGGTAGCGATCCTTCCAGACCCGCGCCAGGTGGTGGATCCGATCCAGCGGCATCGCCGCCAGCGAGTCCTGGTGATTGGGTGAGTAGAGGACGACCTCACAGATGCCCCTCGCCGGCTCCACCGGGGAAACGGATGTCGCCGCGACAGCGGGCTCCGGAGGGTCGGCCCGGAGGGATGGGAACTTGTTCTCGAAGACGACGATGTCGTAGCTCGGGGCCGGCACCTCGGTCGGAAAGCCGCCCGGCACCGTCGGGCAAAGCGGGCAGAAGTCCGCCGGCGGAAGCATGGTCCGGTCCTGGCGGTGGGTGGCGGTGATCACCCATTGCTCCAGGAAGGGATGCCAGCGGAGCTCGGACACGTCAGTGCCTCTGTTGGCCGGACGGATTCACCGGAGTCGCCGGCGGCGGCGGCTCCGGCCGCCTGGGCGGGTCCGGGAAGCTGTAGAAGATGAGCCTGCGGCCGTCGGGAAGTCGGATCTCACGCTTGTCGATGTCGCCGTCTCTCTTGCTCATCGCGGAAGCCTTCCATGCTCTCGAGGCCTGCTCGAGCGTTTGCCAACGTACCATCGCTGGTTGCGCCACTCAGCAGGTTGGCACCCGCAGCGCGTTCGCCAGGGTCGCCGCCATGTGTCCCGCAAGCCGCACCTGACATGCCACCGCGAATGACTCCTCCACCTCCGCGCAGCGTTTCGACATGTACTCGCACACGCGGGCGAAAGCACTGCCGGAAGGAACCTCGCGCTTCAGCCGGGCGAGCTCCTCGCGTACCTTGGAGCAAACCACGTGGGCACCGCGCGCGATGCCCGGGTAGAACCGGAAGGCATCGCGCGAGCACTCGCCGGCGGCGCAGAGCACGGCATTGATTCGACCCTCCGACGCGTCTTCCTCGACGTCCGTCAGATCATCGAACAAGAGCACGAGCGCGAGGAACCGCGCCAGAAGCGGGTCGAGCCTCTCCTTAATCTGGGGCCGCCGGGCAAGCCGGGCCATCCCGGCGGCGGGCCAACGAACCAAGGCGGCCTTGCCGGCGATGGCGCGGAGGAGCGCGTCGTCGAAGGGCGGCGAGCGAGCATGCCGGCCCGTCGCTTCCCAACGGGCGCTGGCTTGCTGCTCCTCTCCCAAGCGGCGGAAATCAAACCAGAACGGGTCCTCTGGCGGGAAGAGTCGCGCCAGGCGACGGTGCGCCGCCATGAGCGGCACGGCCGGATTTCCGCGCCCTGCCTGGGACTGCCCATCGAGGGCGTCGTCGAGGTATTGGAGATGAACGAGCAGATTTGCCTGGATGAGCTGCGCCTCCTCCACCAGGCGCGCCGGAAGCGCATGCCCGAGCAACTCGTTGATCCAGCCGGGCATCGCCAGGACGAGCGCATAACCGTTGATGGGGTCTGGCGGGGCTCCAGGAACGACCCGCCTGCCGAAGGAGGCGCGCTTCATCAGTGCCAGGAACTTCGCCGTCGAGATCAGCGCCGCCGGCTTGCGAAGCGTCTTTGCGCCGCCAACGCTCATCTTCGCGTCCGGGGAGAGCGGCGCCGCCGCGAAACGGCGCGCCTTCTTCCATGCGGTGCGCCCTTCTGTAGCCGCTGGAGAAACAGGCGGTAGCAAACTCCCCAGTTCAAGAACGGGGCGTACCGGCCAAAAAGAGCATCCAAGTCGCGGCCGAGATCCCCGAGGATCTCGATGATCTCTTCTCGTTTTTTGGCTTCGATATCGTGGAAGGCGTCCAGCAGCCTCTGGAAGTCCTTCTGCAGCTTGTCTTCGAGCGCCATCATCCCCTCCCACAGTCAGCGCAGTCCTTCGACCAGGTACAGGTGCGTCTTCCAACTAACGTACGAGTAAGCGGAAACATCCATCATCGCGGGCGCAAATTGGATGCGCGTCAGGGCGTAGGCTCCGGCCGCGGTGGGACGGATGACCTTCCAAGGAGCCCGCCGCTGCGCCCGCAGATCGATCCGGTAGATCTCGATGGGCGCCTCCAGGGCACGGCCCACCAGCAAGCCGCCGTCTTTGGTCCAGCCGTAGGGGACTTCTCCGGGAAGGGCCTGCCGGACGACCTCTGGGACGCCGCCCGCCGTCGGATACATCGTCATCATGGTGCCACCGCCCATCGCCGCGACGATCTTGCCGTCGGGGGAGATGGCCGCTCGCCAAGGTTCGACGGCTTCGTCTGAAATCGGCTGAACCGCGCCGCTGTCGAGCGAGAGCACGTAGAGCCGCGCCGGTCGCGTGGGCTCCTGCCCGATGAGGAGGACCCGGCGGCCGTCGCCGAAGAACTTTGCCCGCGTCACGGCAAGATGCACCGAATCCAGTGACCTTGAGTCCCCGGGGCCGATCGATACCAGGATCGGCGCTCGCGATGAATCACCCCAGGGAAAGATCAGGGCGGATCTGCCATCGGGCGACAGAGTGCCGGCGAAGCCGGCGCCGATCTGGAGGGGCGGCGACCCGTCGATGCCGCGGACAAAAAGGAGACCTTGTCCGTCCGGCGACCTGGGGTTCACGGTGAACAGGACCTGGGCCCCGTCCTCGGAGAGGTCCTGCAATATTTGCTCGTCCCGGATAGACAAATCGCGCTGCGTCTCGCCGCGCGAGGCCGCGAGGCCCATGTAGCGCCGAGGCGTGGTCACGACTGCCGTACCGTCGCGGCCCACGTCCTCCAGTTTGACATCGCCCGAGGTCTGCTCCAACAACCGTTGAGTGCCATCGAGCCCCACGGCGCGCAGCACGATGGCCGCGCTCGGTGGACTGGCCGCCTGAGCGCTGAACCAGACTTCCCGGCCGCCGGGCCCCCAGGCCAGGCCGGTGGCGGCTTGCCAGCCATCCGACAGGGTAGTGATCTTGCCTTGCGAATCGACCAGTTTCACGGCGCCCCGGTCGACGGGGAGCTCAGGGTGGTCGAGGAAGGCTACCAGGTCGCCACTTGGGGAAACGCGCGGGTGGCTCAACCACCCGGTGGTCTCGAAAAGCACTTTGCCGATCGGATATTCCAGCCGCTGCTGTCCTCCGTACCGGCGCACGATCGCGAGCGACGAGCCGTCCGGCGCCCAATCTGCGTAGTCGACGTTCTCAGCAACCTCTCGCGGCTCTCCGCCCCCCGGGGGGATCAGCGCCAGCGTGCCGCTGAAACCAAACGTGCGGAACTGCGGTTTCCGGATTACCGCGAGATCTCCGCGGGACGAAACTCCGAGCAGCACCGCGTTCTGCGCGTCGAGGCGGTGGTACTCGGGGTTCTCCGCGCTTGCAGAGTAGATGCGGGGGGCGCCCTCGTCAAAGGCCTCCGTGTAGAGGATTTCCCGGCCGTCATGGCTGTAGCGCGCCGTCCACACCGCGCCCGGCAGGAACGTCAGCTGCCGGAACGAGGGCGGCGCTGGACGCGGACGGGGGACCAGGATCATGAAGGCGATCGCGGCCGCGATGCCGGCCGCGCTCACGATGGGGCGCGACCACCAACGCAGGCGACGGACCTGTGGCTGCCGCGCGGCCACCTCCTCCAAGGCGCCTTCAAGGTCTTTCGCAGACTGGAAGCGCTTCGCTGGGTCCTTCTCCAGGCAGCGGTCCACGATCCGCTGGATCTCGGCTGGGACGCTGCCGGGCAATGAAGGAGGAGAGCCTTGAAGCACGGCAAATCCGACCTCCACGCACGTGCCGCCCTCGAAAGCGCGGCGACCGGCCAGCATCTCGTAGAGAACCGCACCGGCGCTGAAGATGTCGGAGCGGTGATCGACGGGCGTGCAGCGGACCTGCTCCGGGGAGCTGTACGCCGGTGTGCCCGCGAATGCGCGAGGGTTGGAGGTGCGCTCTTCGGATATCGCGGACGAGACATCTCCGGCCCCAGCGAGGAGCCGCGCCACTCCGAAGTCGAGGATCTTGACGCGGCCATCGTTGGCGATGAACACGTTCTCCGGCTTCACGTCGCAATGCACCACCCCCCGCAGGTGTGCCGCCGCGAGACCACGCGCGACCTGGGTGGCGATGCCGAGAATCTCCCCCACGGGCACTGGCCCCGCGTCGAGCCGATGCCGGAGGGTTCGGCCCTCGAGGAACTCCTCGACGATGAATGGCCGTCCCTCGAACGTGCCGATGTCGTGCACCTCGACGACGTTGGGGTGTCCAAGCGAGCCGACCAGCCGCGCTTCGTGCTCGAGCCGCCGCAGGTCCTCTTGGGCCGGGGCGGCAGAGGCGAGCACCTTGATGGCGACGTTTCTCTTGAGCCGACGATCCTGCGCGAGCAGCACCTGACCCATTCCCCCTCGTCCAAGCTCTCGCTGTACGACGTACCGCTCGGCGAGGATGAACGGGAACTCGTCGATGGCACTCGCAGCGTGCCCCGAGGATTGGCCCTCACCGGGCGTAGCGCCGGAGCCCGCATCGCTAACGGTGGGCGCCATCCGCCGCGGGACGTCCGCGCTGGGCGATCGGACCCGGTCCGACATGGGCCACCCCCTGGACAGCTCACCGCACCATCCCGCTTCCGAGCATTGGCGGTCAAGCAGCCTCGCATCCGTAACAAGCGCAGGCCGGTGCGCGTCACGACAGGCGCCAGCTTCGCTCCCTGCGCGGCCAGTGCACGGCGGGCCGCGGGCTGTTTTGCCAGGCTCGTTCCGGATGCGAGAGCCGGGAACGGCCAGCGCCCCGAAGGTCACGGCCCTGGGACGTCAACTCACCCTTGAGCGATGAAGACTGACGGCGGAATGGGCCCGAGCGGGACGGCGAATGCCCGGGATCCTCGAGGACGGCAGGCGAGGACGACTGTTTGGGTCAGGACTTCCGTGTCCAGAAGTCGAAAACAGCGCCGCCGGAAGCGCACGACGTGGGTCGGCAGATAACAGGCCTGCCGGGCACTTCCGGACGGCCAATAGCGATTGGACTCTAGTTCACGGTGCTACTTGGACTGCCCGCCGATCATCACTGAAGTGCCACCAATTCCAATAGGTAGACCGCGGTGAGAATGGCAGTGAGAGGTAGCACCACATCTCCGCAGAGTGCCGCCACTGCCGCGCTCCGGGAGCTGGAAACGCCAGTGTACACTCGTGGAGATGGGTCCCGCGCACTCGGAACGCAGCTTTGCCACGCTGGGACCTGCGCTGCGGATGCTCGGGCTCGCACTCGCCGTCGCCGGAGGCCAATCGGCGCACGGCGTGTGGCTCTGCCTTCAGGCTGTCTTCCGCGGATCGGACCTGAGCCCGCTGCCGAGCGTCGCGGACCTGCTGCTGGGTCTCCTCGCGCTGGCGGCGGGCGCGTTCTTCCTGCGGCAAGCCGACGACAATGCCCAGGCGCTGGCCGGCGGCACCAGCGTCCTTCCCCGTCTCACGCTGCTGCGGCTGGTGCAGCCACGCTTCGAGCACCCGCTCCGCGAGCTGTGGAGCCGAAGCGAACCCTCGACGCCGGAAGAGCCCATGCCAGCGAGCCGCTTTTTCGGCGCGCTCTGGGGGCTGGGCCTGGCGATCGCCGTTCCGCTCTGGGCGTTCGCGCTCGTCGCGCCCGCGGATGCGCGCCTGGCGGTGCTGCTGATCGACGCCGCCCACCACGCTTTCATCATGGCCGCTTGTGTGGCCGCGTTTCATTTCGCCGCCCTGCTGTCGTCGCGCCAGGACGAAGCGTGGGCGCGCGTGAAGCCGAGCGTGATCACCGTACCGGTGCGGCTGGCCACGCCCCGCAAGGCCGCGGCCGCTCCGATCCCTTCCCCCACCCCAAAACCGGCGCCCATCCCCAGGGTTGAAGCGGAAGCTGGACGTCGCCATCAGCCCGAACCAGCGCCCCAAGCCTCATTCAAGCTGCCCGCCATTTGCGCCCTCTGCAACGCGGCGCTCACGGCTCGCCGCTGCGACCACTGCGGCGCCCCCGCGCTCGCCGGTCCTTTCCGCATCCTGCGGTCCCTGGGAGGCAACGGCGGCCGCCGCACCTTCCTCGCCGAATCGCCGGACGGCAATCGGGTGGTGCTGAAGGAGTTGAGCTTCGCCAGCGCGCCCGACGCACAGGCGCTGGATGCCTTCGCCCGCGAAGCGCGCACGCTCCGCGAGCTGCGCCATCCGCGGGTGCCCGCCTACGTCGACGCCTTCCGCGAGGAGGACGGCGCCCGGGCGAGGCTCTACCTCGCCTATCGCTACCTGGAGGGTGTCTCGCTGCTCCAGGAGATGGATGAGCGGCGCTACACCGAGGACGAAATCCTCGATCTCGTCGAGGAAGTGCTGGAGATCCTGCGCCATCTCCATGGGCTGCAACCGCCGCTCATCCACCGCGACCTGAAGCCGGCCAACCTGGTCCGGCGCGGGGACGGTAGCGTGGCGCTGATCGACTTCGGCGTCGCGCGCGATCTCGAACGCACCCTGCACAGCGGCACGCTGGTGGGCACTATCGGCTACATGCCGCCGGAGCAGCTGGCGGGTCAGGTGGACGTCACCTGCGACCTCTACGCGCTCGGCGCAACTGCGCTGCACTTGCTGGTGCGCCGGGCGCCCTGGGAGTTCATGGACGGCCCCGAGCTGAGGCTGCCGCCATTGAAGACGGCGCCGACCGCGCGGGCGCTCCTGCGCCGGATGGTGGCTCCCCGGCGCTCGCAGCGGTTCGCTTCGGCGCGAGAGGCGCTCGCTGCGTTGCGGCGCCTGCGCAGGGACGGCGTGCGGCCGCCGCGGACGGCGTGGGTGGCGGCTGGCGTGTGCGCGCTGACGCTCGCTGCCGTCGGCCTCGGCGCGGACCAGCGGTTGAGGGCGGAGCAAGCCACAGCGCGGCCGCCGTCGGTGCCCCCAGCTCAGGCTCCACCCCTGCCGGCGGTGCCGGTAACGCTGGCATCGGTCACTCCGGTCACGATGGCCGCGCCCCCTGATACAGCCCCGCTCGCCACCTGGCGCGGCGGCAAGCTGACGCGCGCCGAGGTCGAGGCCGGACTGCGCGCGCTGCCGCCCTGGCTCAAGGCCAATCGGCCATGGTGGATCCAGCAGCACGTTTTGTCGCTGGTGCGGCGCAAGCTGCTGGTCGCCGAGGCCGAGCGGCGCGGTCTGTCCGCGCCGATGCCGCTTTCCGAGACCGGCCCCGAACGCGAGAGATTGCTGGCGCGCGCGCTGCTCGAGATCGAGGTGCGCAACGAAGTCGACTCGCTGCCCGCGAGGGCCCTGCGCCGAGCCTGGGAGCGCACGACCGACGCTCTCGCCGCGACCGCGGACGTCCGGCTCGACGAACGGCAGCTCTTCCAGATCGAGCCGGAGAGGCTGCTTGGCTCGCCGCCGGTGTTCGACGCGTTGGAAGGAATGGGTGGCCGCCTGGAGTTTTTCTCGCGCACCGGACCCTGCGTGGTGGAGGTCGAGCCGGCGCTGCGCCGCTACGGCGGCGTCTGCCAGGGATCGAAGAAGCTCTCCGACGCCTTGCTCGAGCCCGAGACCTTGCAGCTCGTCGATCTCGCCCCCGGCTCGGTGCTGCCCTCCGGCTTCTACGCGCGGCTCACCAACGATTTCATCGAGTCTCGCCGCCCCGGCACCGACTTGCTGGAGACTGCCGGGCGCGCCGAGCGCTCGATGAGGCGCGTGGACGTGCGGCTGACGGAAGCCACCGGAACCGTGTCCATGGGCCGCGCCGAGGCGCTCCTCACGCTCGTCAAACCTGCGCTTCGGCGCTGCCTGGCGCTGGCGCTCTTCCAGGCCCCATTCGAACCGCGGCAGGCGACTGCGCGCATCCGCATCGAACTGCGTCCCGGCAACGTGGTGGACGCCAGAGTGGAAAGCTCGCCGCCTCTGCCGGCCGAAGGATGCGCCGGCCCCCTGGCGCGTCCCGAGTTGGGCGGGGCCGGCGTGCTGACGTTCGTGGCCGAGCTCGAGCGACGGCAGTAATTCCGCGCTCGGCTGGGCGAGTCGGGGGAAGCTGTAGTAGATGAGCCTCCTCTGCCGTGAGTGACCCTTCCCTCCCATTCCTCGATGAGCTGAAGGCCCGCTTGGGGAGCGGTGGATGTCCGTGCGGCAACGTTCACCGGCTCCCACCCGTCGAGGTGATCCTCGGCGAGGGCGCGCTCGAGTCCTCCGCCCGTACCCTTCTCCGGAGCCACGGCGCCAGACCGTCGCTCTGGGTGCTGAGCGACGAGCGCACTGAAGCTGCTGCCGGCGAGCGCTGGAAGCGGGTCATCCGCACCGCGCGCATCTCCTCCCGGATCCTCCCCGGCGATCCGCCTCCCGTCCCGACGATCGAGCTGGCCGGAGCGCTGGCCGCGGAAGTGCGGGCGCTCGCGCCGGACTTGCTGGTGGGGATGGGAAGCGGGGTCGTCAGCGACCTGGTGAAGAAGGTATCGCTCGACGCAGGCCTTCCCAACTGGTGCATCGCGACCGCCGCCTCGGTCGATGCCTACAGCTCGGCGAGGTCGGCGATTCGCGTCGCAGGCTACCACCGCGCAGTGCCGGCGCGGCCGTCCGAGGTCATCGTCTGCGATCTCGAAGTGCTCGTCCGCGCACCGCGCCGCCTGTTCCTCGCCGGGCTCGGCGACCTGCTCGCCAAGTATCTGGCCAGCCTCGACTGGCGGCTCGCCGCCCGAGTCACCGGGGAGACCTATTGCGACGTGGTGGGCGGCTTCGCGCTCGCATCCGCGCGCCGGGCGATCGATGCCGCTCGCGCATGGAAGAGCGATCCCGAGGCGGCGCTGACCGCGCTCGCAGAAGCTGCCCTGGTCTCCGGATTCGCCATGCAGGCGTTCGGCAGCTCGCGGCCGGCGGCGTCCGCGGAGCACACGGTCGCTCATTTCTGGGAGACGGTGGGTGCAGCGGGCGCTCCGGAACATGATCTCCACGGCATTCTCGTCGGCGCCGCCACGAAGTTGCTCCTTCCTGGCTACACGGCATGGCTCGGAGCGGCCGGTGGGCTCGCCCGGCTCGGGGAGCTCGACCTCGAAGAGAGCGTCCTCGCTCTCGTGCGGGAACCTCCGTGGGAATCGACGCTCGAGCCGGCGCTTTTGCCCTGGCGTCACGTCATCGCGGAAGAGCAGCAGGGGAACGCGCTCGATCGCTCGATGATCAGGCGGCGTCTGCAGGCGGTCGTCCGCGAGAAACAGCACATCCTGGCGTTCGCGGAACCGCTGCTCGCCGAGCTCGCCAAGGCGATCGAGATTCTCGAGGGGCTCGGTTTCCCGTTCTCGCTGCAGACGCTGCGCATCGCGGAGCCTCAGCGATTGCTCCCGGTGCGGAACGTCCGCCTGCTGCGCGACCGCTACACGGCGTTCGATCTTGCCCACGAGCTCGGCCGGGAGGGCGAGCTTCTCGCGGCCGTGGCGGCCGGCGCCTGACCCGCTCGTCAACGGCCGCGAGCGGCCGTGGTGCTGCCTCGCACGACGAGCTCGGGCGCGACGACCACGCGCGTCCAGGAGCGGACCCGGCTGTCGATCTGACCGAGCAGGAGATGGAGGCAGCTCCTCCCTACCTCGGCGAAGTCCTGCCGGACGGTGGTCAGCGGCGGCGTGAAGTAGGCCGCTTCGGGGATGTCGTCGAACCCGACGATGCTGATCTCGCCCGGCGTCTCCCGGCCCGCTTCGTGGAGCCGGCGGAGGAGGCCGAGAGCCATCTGATCGTTGGCCACGAAGACCGCGGTCACGCCCGCCTTGGCGAGCAGGTGCGCGCCGACGTCGTACCCCGAGCGCGCGCTCCAGTCGCCGCGGAAGAGCGGTGGCTCGGCGGCGCCGGCGGCTCGGAGCGCCGAAAGCCAACCTTCGATCCGCTGTTCGGCCTCGAGCCAGCCCTCCGGGCCCGCGATGTGCCAGATGTTCCGGTGGCCGAGCTCGAGCAGATGCCGCGTGGCAGCCGCCGCTCCGGCGTGCTGGTCGACCGCCACCACCGGGAAGGAGTCGTCGGGTCCCGCCTCCACCGCGACGACCGGTACTTCCGGCGGAAGATGTAGCAGCGCGTCCACGGCCGCTCGCTGTGGAGCGATCACCACCACGCCGTCCACGCCCTGGTCGCGCAGCCGCTGCACGGCCTCCACCACGGATGACCGGTTCAGCGAGCGGAGGCTGGCGATGCTCACAGCGTAGCCGCGGTCGTGCGCCGCCTCCTCGATCCCCAGCAGCGTCGAGGCCGGTCCGTAAAGAGTGGTGTCGAAGCTGACCACCCCGAGCGATCGCGAGCGCCCCGTCACGAGCGCCTGCGCGACCGTGTTGGGGCGATAATCGAGCTGCCGGATGGCGGCCAGGACGCGCTCCCGCGTGCCGCGCTTCACGTGGGGGCTGTCGTGCAACACGCGGGAAACGGTCTGGTGCGAGACGCCGGCGAGCTTCGCCACGTCGGTCATGACCGCGGGGCGCTGGCCGCGCCCCTTGGGCCTGCGCGAGCGAGCGATCGGGCCACTCATGTTGTCCTCGCCGGCACCGACTTGACTTCCCGGATGTGAGCGCTCACAGTCGCGGCGATTCTAGCCCAGTCGCCGTTCAAGAGCCAATCCAGCTGAAAGGATTTGGAGGGAGAATCCCCATGAACTGGAAGACACTCGGATTGCCAGTCCTCGCAGCGCTCCTTCTCATGCCGCACGGTTCGACAGCCGCTCCGAAGAAGACCTTCGTGATGGTCCCCAAGGGCGTTCATCCCTATTACGAGCCCTGCTACGAAGGCTTCAAGGCCGCCGCCAAGAAATACGATGTCAACGTCGACAAGGTGGACCCGCAGAAGTTCGAGTTGCCGCTGCAAGTGAAGGCGATCGAGGAGTTGATCGCCCAGCGGGTGGACGGCATCGCTATCTCCGCGCTGGACGACGCCGGCCTCGTCCCCGTCATCGCGGAAGCAACCCGCGCCGGGATCAAGGTCATCACTTTCGACGCGCCGGCACCGTCGTCGCAGGCCCTCACCTACATCGGCACGGACAACAAGACCGCCGGGTACGAGGCGGGCAAGAAGATGGCCGAGCTCATGAAAGGCAAGGGATCGATCGCGATCCTCCAGGGAGGGCTCGGGGCCACGAACCTGAACCTCCGCACCCAGGGCTTCAAGGAGGCGATGGCGAAATCGGCGCCGGGCGTGAAAATCCTCGAGGTGGTCGACGTCGCGGGCGACTTCTCCGTGGCGACCAACAAGACCGAGGCGATCCTGCAGACCTACCCGGAGCTGACCGCCATCTTCGCGGTGTCTGCAGAGGGCGCGCCAGCTGCTGCGTCGGTCCTCAAGCAGCAGAAGAAAGCAGGCAAGATCCTCCTCGCCGGCTTCGACGATCTCAAGGACACGCTCCAGGGCATCCGCGACGGTACGGTCGCGTTCTGCATCGTCCAGAAGACCTTCAAGATGGGCTGGCTCTCGGTGGAAGC
>Ga0137418_10005043_pt1 | contig 12100 bp, 10 predicted proteins | sample CZODoug3_1_2_16f_FD_122242 | JGI IMG/M metagenome (GOLD analysis project Ga0137418, IMG submission 122242) | Vadose zone soil fungal communities from Angelo Coast Range Reserve, California, USA - CZODoug3_1_2_16fungal (Hybrid Assembly) | ecosystem: Environmental > Terrestrial > Soil > Vadose... | reverse complement strand
GGGTGATGCCCACGCCCTCGGCGACTATCCCTACGCCACGCCGGCGCGCCAACACTAGTTTTGCCGCGTGGAAGCGCCGCGCAGCTGCTGCGGCCGTGTTGTCGCTGCTGCTCGCCGGTTCAGACGCGCTTAGTCAAACCAAGCACAAGAAGAAAAAATCCAACAAGCCCAAGCCTACGCCATGCCGTCTCGGTTGCGTCACGAACACTTCCGCGCCGGATCTGACTGCTGCCTCTCCCGACGATGAAGGCATGCAGCGCGAACTTTCCGCGCTGGCTCGCTCCCTGCGCAACGCCACTCTCGGCGCTTATGAAAAGCTCGCCGAATTCTCCAGAAAGAATGCTGGCAACGTTTGGGGCGCACGCGCCGCGCTCGCGCTCGGTTATGACGACTACAGCAAGAATCATGCGCCGCAAGCGCTCGCCTGGTTGACTAAAGCGAAGGGCGACGCGCTGCTCAACGAGTACGTTTTATTTTGGACAGCGCAGACGCAGCGCGTTTTAAAGCACAACGCCGAAGCTCTGGCAAATCTGGAAGTCATGCAGCGCGAGCATCCTGGCAGCGCGATGCGGGAGCAGATTCTCGACGTGCTGGTGCCTGCCGCCATCGAAGCCGGCAAGCCTCAGTTGGCTGTCGAAGCAATCGAGGCTTATCCTCCGACTTCAGCCAAGCCGCCGCTGCTGCTGCTTCGCGCGGAAGCTTACAAAGCCGCTCGGCAGACCGCGCGCGCCGCCAAGGATTATCAAATTCTTTTCTACAAATATCCGCTCTCCGATGAGGCCAAAGCGGCGGGCACCGTTCTTCCATCTTTAATCAAAAGCCTTGGCAAGGAATATCCGTATCCCGGAGTTGAGCTGCAGGAGCAGCGCGCGCAAGGATTTTTCGATGCGCGCAAATGGAAAGAAGCGCGCGCTGAATTTGAAAAGCTGCAAGGCATGTTGCATGAGCCGGAAAATCCGCACCGCCAGCTTGCGCAGTTGCGCATTGCTCAGGCGCGAGTGCAGTTGAAAGGGCCATCGTCGCTGGTTTCTTCGCTGGCGTTGACTGATTTCGATGTGGACGCTGAGCGGCTTTACGCACTTTCTCAGATTTATCGCTCCGAAAAAAGAGAAGGCGAGATGCTCGCCGCGATCGATCAGTTGGTCCAGAAATATCCGGCCAGCAAATGGTCCGAAGACGGATTGATGGCCGCGGGAAATTATTATTGGGTGGAACTCAACCGCAGCCAAGCCGCTTCTTATTATCAACGTCTGCTCGACAGTTTTCCCGCCGGGAAAAACGCTTTCAACTGCGAATGGCGCGTCGCTTGGGTCGCGTACCTGAATCGCCAGCCGGATGCCGACGGCAAATTCATCGCATTCCTGCGTAAATATCCGGTTTCTGCCAATGCTCCCAATGCGCTTTACTGGCTCGGCCGCAATGCCGAGCGTGCAGGGAGCCCTGCGCATGCACGCAGCTATTTCCGCATGGCCGCGGAACGCTTCCCGGAAACTTATTTTGGCCAGCATGCGGCTCTGCGCCTGGACAAGCTCGGACCCGGCGACGAGGATCCTCCGGAATTTCTCGCGCAGATTCCGCCGCCTCCGCCGCTGCGTCCCTTTGACGAGCCTATTGCGCCTGCGGCGATGGATCGCTGGGCACGTGCGCAGGCTTTGCGCAGCATCGCTTTCGATGCTGCCGCGGAGTTGGAACTGAAATCCGCATATTTTGCCGCGGGCTCTCCGCGCTTGCTCTTCGAGGCTGCGCAAGCGGCGTTCGATCAGGGTCATTTTGCGGCGGGTATGGCCTATGGCCGCTTGATCGTTCCCAACTTTGACGCGCGCCGATTTTCGGACGTTCCGCTGATTGTGTGGCGAACGCTGTATCCGCTCCCTTACGAGCCGGCATTGCGGCGCGAGGCCACCAAGAATGGATTCGATCCTATGCTGGCCGCCGGACTCATTCGCCAGGAATCCACGTTCCAGGCTGACGCTGTGTCGCACAAGAATGCAGTCGGCTTGATGCAAGTGCTTCCGCAAACTGGGCGGCTGATGGCGCGACAACTTCGAGTTCGTTATACGAAAAATAGTTTGTTCGAGCCAGACTTCAATTTGCAGGTTGGTATGGTGTACGTCACCGGCTTGCTGCGAAATCTGGGTGCTCCCGAATATGCGCTGGCCGCGTTTAACGCCGGTGAGGACCGCATCGCGCTGTGGCGTTCGGAGCGCAACTATGAGGAAATTCCGGAGTTGGTGGAATCGATCCCGTTCACGGAAACGCGCGATTACGTGCAAATCGTTTTGCGCAACGCCGAAGTCTACCGCATGATTTACGGCACGAGCGTTCCAGCTCCCGTCGCCGTGGCAAGTACGACCGCCGGCCACAGCCATTAGCCCTTCTCCAATCACGATTTCTTGTCGTCCTTTTTTGTTTCTTTCGCTTTGTTTTTATCGTGTGCGACCCTAAACTCGTAAGCTCAAACTTATGAATGCTCCCGAATCGGCAATGACGCAAATCGCGCGGCGCATGCTTTCCGCTAAGGCGGAACAGTTCACCGAATCGGTGATTCGCGAAATGACCCGGCTGGCGCTGAAGCACAATGCCGTGAACCTTTCGCAAGGGTTTCCCGATTTTGCAGCGCCCGAGGAAATCAAAGAAGCGGCGCGGCAGGCCATTTCCGACGACATCAACCAGTACGCGATCACCTGGGGCGCGAAGCCGTTGCGCGACGCCATCGTCGAAAAATTCGAGCGCACGCAGGGAGTTCGCGTCGACCCGGAGCGCGAGATCACCATTTGTTGCGGCTCCACGGAAGCGATGATGTCGGCGATGATGGCCATCATCAATCCGGGCGATGAGATTGTGGTGTTCGAGCCTTTCTACGAGAACTATGGGCCGGACGCCATTCTGAGCGGCGCGACGCCACGGTTCGTCAAAATGCGTCCGCCCGCCGACGAAAACTCCTTTTGGTCTTACGACGAAAAGGAATTAGCGGCCGCGTTCGGGCCGCACACGAAAGCCATCATTCTCAACACTCCGAACAATCCTACCGGCAAAGTGTTTACGCGCGCGGAATTGGAATTCATTCGCGACCTTTGCGTGCGGTGGAACGCGTTCTGCATCACCGACGAAATTTACGAGCACATTTTGTACGATGGCGCGGAGCACATTTCCATGGCGCGCATTGATGGCATGCGGGAGCGCACCATCGTGATCAATGGCATGTCCAAAACGTACAGCGTGACGGGCTGGCGCGTCGGCTGGGCGATTGCTTCTCCGGAAGCCACAAATTCGATTCGCAAAGTGCACGACTTTCTGACCGTTGGCGCCGCCGCCCCGCTGCAGCAGGCGGGAGCGATTGCGCTGCGCTCGCCGCAGAGTTACTACGAAAAGTTGGCCGTCAACTACGCCGAGAGACGGGCGCGCTTGTTGAAGATTCTCGAGCTTGCCGGCTTCACTGTCTTCAAGCCGCGCGGCGCGTATTACATCATGACCGACATTTCGCGCTTTCCCGATCCTGATCCAGTTCGCTTTGCCGCCGGAACAAAAGACGTTGCGTTCGCGAAATATCTGGTTCAAGAGATTGGCGTGGCCACGGTTCCCGGTTCCAGCTTTTACAATGATGCTCGCGACGGCGCTAACCAGGTCCGCTTTACTTTCTGCAAGAAAGAATCAACGCTGGCAGCCGCCGAAGCGCGGCTCGCCAGGCTTGCCGCTGGTACGTGAGAGCGACGCTGCAACCGCGAAAGCGGCGGCAAGACCGCCGCACTCCAAAAGTCCTCCTACTTTTTCATTAATTCCAGTACGGCTACCGTCATAGCTTTTACTCCGGTGCGGATCGTGGTGTCGGGGACGGGCCAAAATAGACTTGAGTGCAGCGACGGTAACGGCACGCCTGTCTTTTGGCTCGCGGCGATACGATCGGTGTCGATTGCGCCGACCATGAACATGAAGGTGGGGATTTTGTGCCCTTCGAGACCGAATTGGCCGAAGTCTTCGCTGCCCATTACCGGAGGTTTTTCCACGACACTGTCGGCGCCCAGTCCGCGCTTTAGTGCGGAGACCTCGCGTTCCGTTAATTGAGGATCGTTGTACATGGCGGGAGTTACTTCGGTTTCGCTGGCTTTTACAACTGGGGCGCGATCTTCGGGCACGCCGCCAGCGAGTGCGACGCCTTTGGCGATGCGGTCGAGGGAGACGAGGATGTGCTGGCGAACTTCTTCCTTGTATGTGCGGATAGTGAGTTGAAGATGAACGTCGTCGGGAATGATGTTGTACTTGGTGCCGCCGTGGATAGAGCCGACGGTTACGACGGCGGGATCGAAGGGAGAATTTTCGCGACTGACGATCGTCTGGATGGCCATGATGAATTCGGCGGCGAGGACGATGGGATCTTTGCTGACCTCGGGCCGCGAGCCGTGGGCGCCGCGGCCGCGAATAGTGACATCGACGGAAGTGGAACTGGCGAGCGCGTAACCAGGCGTGTAGGCGATTTTGCCGGTTTCGAGTTCGGAGCTGTCGTGGAGGGCGAGAGCATAGTCAGGCTTGGGAATGCGCGAGTACAAGCCATCGGTGAGCATAGCGCGGGCGCCGTCGATGGTTTCTTCTGATGGCTGACCGATCAGAACGAGAGTTCCGTGCCATTGATCTTTCATTGCGGCGAGGAGTTTCGCTGTGCCGATCAGGGAGGTGACGTGGATATCGTGTCCGCAAGCGTGCATGACACCGACGTCTACGCCGGCGTCATTTTTTGTGCGCACGTGACTGGCGTAGGGCAGGCCGGTTTGTTCTTCCACGGGCAAGGCATCCATGTCAGCACGAACCAGGACGGTGGGACCGGCGCCATTTTTCATCAGCGCGACGATGCCGTGGCCTTGCCATTCCGGCTTGGGATATTTTCCGACGTGCTCGGTGACGTCATAGCCGAAGCCGCGCAGTTCGTGAGCCAGCATGGCGGCGGTTTTGTCTTCATGGTGCGAGAGTTCGGGAGCGGCGTGCAGCGCTTTATAGGTGGAGACCAGGGAAGGCAGCTCCTGATCGACCTTGGCATCCAGTGCGGGATTCTGCGCTGCGGCGGCTGCCGCAATTAGCAAGCACGCCAGTGCAAGGAAACAAGCTCGCATTCGGAAGGCTCCTATCGGTGAAGTTGAGCAGCGGATTATAGCGCGACGTTGTTGATGAGTGCGGTTGGAGGTAGTTAACGATAATCACCCCCACCCCCCTCTTTTTCGTATGTGTGGCAGGGAAAGGACTTACGGGGAGCGGTTTTGAATGTGTGGCAGGCAAAGGGGTTAGAGGCATATTTCTGGCTCCATCCAGACATCGCAAAAGACAACGCCGAGACGCAGAGAGCACAGAGATGTCGCAGAGACATCCACGCGCGTCGTGGAAAGAGTGGATCTGATTGATTGTAAGGGAGTTGATCTTTCCGCGATGGCAAAGAGTTCGCAGTCGTGTGAGCGCACTAGACTTGTACCTTGAGATTGGGGAGAAAAAACGAAAGCGAGAAGCTGAAGGGCCGAACGAATGAAGTGCGCCGAAAATGAAGGTGAGATTTCGGGTGTTGTAGCGCTGGGATTTGCGAGTCACGCGGAATGCTAACAGGCGGGTGAAAGTGGCACAACTGGGCGGCCGGGCAAAAAAGAACATCTGTACTAAATAGATTGTCGGAGGAAGAAAGAGAGAATTTCTCTCGGCGCCGGGCGGGTTTGGTTACGCCAAGTTGTTGCATCAGTGTACGAATACGCGTCAACGCTCTCGGTGCTTGGCCCTATGCCACACGGCGAATTGTTTGATGAAGCTAGCTGCGGGAGTCGAGCAGGGTACGGAACGCGCGGATGCCGGTTAGATAGGCGGCGGCCAGGGGTTTCATATGCAGAGGTGCGTGGGTACACATGTCGTGGGTTAGTGTGGACCAATTGGAGGCGTTCGCGCGGTTCACGGAAATCGTAATGCAGGGTGAGAGCATTCTTGCGGTGTGCCAAAGTCCGCCGGGAATAAAGAGGATTTCACCGGGATGCAGCCGGAAGCGCATGGGGACGGCTTGAGCGAACAAAGGGAACTTAGAGAGATCGGGATTTTCGATATCCGGAATCTGCGAGGCATTGTATTGGTGGGGATGCACATAAATGAGGTGCGTTTGATCTTCGGAGAAAGCGGTGTATTCCTTGATGCCGTAGATTTGGACGAGAAAGGCGTGGGTGTGATAGCTGTCGAAATGGAGGAAAGGGAATTTAGCGCCGCTGCCACCAATAAAAAGTTCCGGGGAGCCGTCATGGAGCCGAGAACGCAGAACCCGGCCAAGCTTGCCGTCGAGCCAGTTGGGGAGGAAATAAGGCGGCTCGGGGTTGATATCCGCGAGAAGCTCCGGCAAAAAGTGTTCAAGAATGGCGTTGCGGAGGTATGGAGCGGGATTTTGGGGGGTCGAAGAACTTACGTGGTCGATGAAATCCGCCATTGTGTACTTCTTGCCGTCGATGGTGAGATTCTTGGTTCCAAACTTGGATTTGAAATAGTCGGGCGTCCATTTGCCTAAGGCATGCCAAGCGGAAAGAGCACCACTTATGACGACCGGTTTTTTGGGGAAGAGATAGTCGCGGACAAAATCCTGGTAGGGAAGGCAGCGTCGCCGGTCAATATCAACGACCTTCATGGTGTTTCTCCGTATTGTAAGGCGGAAGCAACTTGACTGTCCTCCGCGCAGAAATGGTAGAGGACCTTACGTAAGGGACCATAAAAGGGAAGATTACTCAATCGGGTAATTACCTGGTTTTGAGCCAACAAGTTGTTTACTTAAATTTTAACGATAATGTTATCGATTTACTAAAAATCGTGGGCTGCGTTTAGTTCTTCCTGCAAATGGGCGGGAGCAGGCCAGCAAAGCGGGCACCGGGACATCATTATTTAGCGCGTACATCAGGCTCTAGCGCGGCGAGTACGAGCGGCAGGCTTGCTTTCGTCGATCATGCCGTGGAGGTGCGCGGCGGCGAGTTCTATATCATGATGTTTGTATTGCCCGGCGCGGCTTTCGGCTGAGATCACTGCACAGCGATGAACTTTCTCGAAGTCGCCGTAGGGAAACTTGTATTTTTTCTTGGTCTGCTCATCTTCCTCATCATCAATTCCCAAGTGCCATTTGGCGTATTCCTGAATCCCGTGCGAGCGGATGAAGTCATTCTCCTGTTGCGCGGAAGGCTGATGCTCGCTCCACGCGTCCCTCTCGTCCCATACTAATTTTCCCTGGTTCACCAATTCTTTGGCATATGCGAAAGCTACTTTGTTCAATTTCACCATGACGATTCACCTCCGTCTGAGTTTGCGGCTTGACGTTTCAGCCAAAGGGCAGGATTGGTCCGGCGCGGATGGAGGGCCATACAGCGTCTACCTTGCGGCTGGACATATTTTCGGGAGTCGTTACCTGAGGGGTGGAAGTGAGAAGGCTAGGCGAGCGCGGTACAGCTAAGGTCCGTGCGATTCTGACCAGCATGCACGGAGCGTTGCTTGAAACGTAGATTGGTGGGTTTCGACGGTGGAACCTGGACGAGCTACGATTGGTGAAACGAAATAAACCGAAATAGGAGCCGCGCTAACATGCTGACACCGAGACAATTCGCCGCGTTCACGCTGAAGCGCAGAGACGAGATTCGACCAGCGTATGTCTACATTCCGCGCAACGAATACGGCATTCGCTCCGGCTATTTCAGACTCGTGGACATCAATCGTCTTCTGAGAGAAAATTTCCGCAATGAGAAGACGTTTCTCTACGTCACCCGGCGAGTCGCACACGATGAATAGTCTGGAAAAGCTAATCAAGCACGTTAACCGCAAAGACTGGTGGCACGTTCCTACGGCTGACCCCGGTGCATACAGCAAGCGAGGAAAGTTCCTAGCTTCCACCTACGTGGAGGCTGAATTTTACGGTCGTCCGCTGAATGAACCGCAGAAAGTATCCATCGCAAAGCCAGTGGTCGAAGACGAAAAGACAATCGCGAAAGCACTCGGGGTCCCGCCGCAGTACCAAGCCGATACGAGACCAGTTTGAGAAGCGGCTTCGCGACATCATCAAGAAAGAGGATGTCGAAGTGATAGCGGAGGCGGCTGGTGACGACACGGCGGTTTGGGAGCAGTTGAAACAAGAAGATGAAGCGTGCGGTGATGACCTCGCGGAATTGTTTGGTGGCAAGACTGTAGAAGCCCCTGTGTCAACAATTGCAACGCAGATTGCTGATGAGCGGCCCGGTGAATTTGGAGCATGTCAATATTCGAGCGCCGAATGCCGCTGAGATGTCGATTGAGCAGCGTGATGAGACAATGGTGGCGAAAGTTATGGAACTGTTAGGCGCGGCTGATAGTGCCGTGGTGATTGTTGGTGAAGACCATCGCGCTGGCGTGGCCCAACGCATCAGCGAAAAAGACCTGGCCGTGAAATCAGTTTGCTTTCCCTGAATCTGGGCTAGTCTCTCGCGACTTTCTGCGCCATGTGCAGCAAAAGATTCTGGTCGCCGGGTTCCATTTTCGCGAGGAGCCTGCGCAGTTTGGAGAAGTAATCGGCTTCGCGGCCCTTGCTTCCGAACTCGTCCTCCTTCGGAGGTTTCAGCTTGCTCAATCTCGCTGGAACTTCACCAGCATGAAACAGGCGGTACATCGGAATTTCGAGAGCGCGTGCCATCTTTTCGAGGGTCTCGACAGCCGGAACTGTATGACCGTTTTCAACGCGTGAGATGTAGCACCGAAGCAAGCCTGTCCGTTTCTCAACGTCGCCCTGCGAAAGTTGTTTTGATTCGCGCAATTCTTTCAAGCGATTCCCAATCAACATGATAGTCTCCTCCCGGCCCGTGGCAATGTTACCTTGAAATGTGGTTTGTTGACTCAGTTGAGTTCCCAACCTAAGATTTGCGCCAATACCGTTCATGATTGGCCAAACCATTTCGCACTACCGCATTATCGAGAGGCTCGGTGGTGGCGGCATGGGTGTTGTCTACAAAGCGGAGGACACCAAGCTCCATCGCTTTGTTGCCTTGAAGTTCCTTCCTGATGGATTTGCGCGAGACTCACAAACTCTGAGCCGCTTCGACCGTGAGGCACAGGCTGCTTCCGCCCTGAACCATCCCAATATTTGCACCATCCATGAAATCGGCGAACACAACGGTCAGCCCTTCATTGCGATGGAATTCATGGAAGGCACCACGCTGAAGCACCGCATTTCCGGCAAGACGCTCCCGGTTGAGCAAGTGCTGGAATTGGGGATTGAGATTGCGGACGCACTGGATGCCGCGCACGCACAGGGCATCATCCACCGGGACATCAAACCTGCGAATATCTTCGTTACAAAGCGCGGCCACGCGAAGATTCTCGATTTTGGACTTGCCAAGCTCACTCCTGTGGCGTCGGGTGTCGGCGCTTCTGCAATGCCAACGGCCACGGCAGAAGAACTGCTTACCAGCCCTGGTACGGCAGTCGGCACAGTGGCCTATATGTCGCCGGAGCAGGTGCGAGGCAAAGAGCTAGATGCACGCACCGATTTGTTCTCGTTTGGTGTGGTTCTCTACGAGATGGCGACGGGAACACTCCCTTTTCGTGGGGACACATCGGGAGTGATTACGGATGCGATTCTGCATAATGCCCCGGTCGCTCCCGTAAGGTTGAATCCGGATGTTCCGGTTAAGCTCGAAGACATCATCAACAAGGCTCTGGAGAAAGACCGGGACCTCCGCTGCCAGTCCGCGTCGGAAATGCGCGCTGACTTGAAGCGCCTGCGGCGGGACACGGGTTCGGGCCGAATTTCATCAGCAGGGAGCGGGGCGGTTCAGGGTCTTGCTCCAGAAACCGCGAGTAGCTCGGGCTCCGCTGTGGCCGTCCAGCCTTCCGTGAAACCTGCGCGCAAAAAATATGTCATCGTGGCCGCTTGCTTCGCACTCCTGGCAGCAGCCTTTGCGGCGTTTCACTTTTGGCCTCGCTCGAACACTCCAAGCGGCCCCGCAAAGATTACGCAAATCAGCCAGTGGAACAAAGCGATGAACTGGGCGAGGCTTTCTCCCGACGGCCACGCCGTGGCGTTCGCCTCACCGGTAGGCGGCATCGCGCAAGTGTTCCTCATACTCACTTCTGGTGGCGAGCCTCTTCAACTCACGAATGACGAAAGGGGCAAGTATGTAGATACCTTTTCCCCCGACGGCAAGGAGGTCTATTACGGGAAGTCACTCGGCCGCGACGAGGTCTGGGCTGTGCCTACGCTCGGAGGCACTCCCCGCCGTGTTGTGTCTGGCTATTTGTTCGTGGTTCCCTCTCCGGATGGCGGGTTCATTTATTATATGAGGTCTGATAGCGCCGGGATTTTTCGTGCGGGAAAATCCGGACTGAACGAAGAAATAGTGTACAAGTCCGAAAGGACTGGCCTGTTCTTCTTACCGCTTCTGCTATTTCCTAGCGACAACGACCTGCTCGTTGCTAGTTTTCGAGAGGACCCAACGAATTTCAGTTTTTACAAAATAAACGTGGCCAGCCATGAGGCGGTTGATTTAGGTGAGGTGTCCGGGAATGTGTTCGACGTCGTGTGGGGCGGACCGGGGAAAACCGTGCTGTTCAGCCGGACGATAAACGGGCTGACGAACATCTGGAAATACAGCTTGCAGGACCGAAGTCTGACGCAGATTACTTTCGGAACGGGACCTGACTACTCGCCCATGCCAGACCCAGGAGGAAAAGGGATTTACTTTGTGAATGGCAAATCCTCCGGGTTTCTGACCGCTTACCACGTTCATTCAAAGGAATCGACGGACATCGTGTCGGAAGAAGCAACTCAGCCCGCCATCTCTCCGGATGGAAAGCACGTGATGTACATCGCGCTCCCCGCACCCCAGAGGAACGAACTCTGGGCGTCGGACATCGATGGCGGCAATAAAGTGAAAATCGCCACCGGAGAAACCCTGGGGACGGGGACTTGGGCGCCAGACAATTTTCACCTGTCTTTTGAAGAGCCGGGAGGCAGCGCAGGGTACAAAACCTACATCGTCGGGGCCGATGGCAGCGGCCTTCGTCAGCTACCCTCGATGGGAGATATGCCCGCAAATCCGGTATGGAGCCCTGACCAGAAATCCGTTTACGCGAATGGCTTCGAGAAGGGGAGTCCGACACCGACCGTTTGGAAATGGACCGTGGACGGTTCGAATCCGGAGAAGTTCGTGAACAACTGTGGCCAAGTTACCGACATCGACCCCGGCGGGCAGTACCTGCTTGGGTTTGCACCGTCAGGAGAAAAGACTGGAATCTACGAAGTCTCCATGTCTGACAGGAAATGCATCTCTTTGCTTCCTGGCGTAGTAACGTTCAATGTAGTTTTTGCTCGCGATGGCAAGTCGTTTTTGTATGCAGTTGCTTCTCGCGGTGAAGTCACGATTTACCGTCAGCCTTGGAAAGACGGTAAAACCCTCGGGGCGCCCCAAGTCGGGCTGAAGGTCCCCTTTGCCTTTCCCCTGGTTTACGCTGGCGGTAACGCCTACGATTTTTCCAGGGACCTTTCCACCATCGTCTATGCGCGTCCCGGCGGTCACGCCGACCTCTATCTTCTGAGCCAGAAATAAATCCTAGTCGCGAAGCAGAATTTGGGCCAGTGGATATTCCCATCCTCATCGCGGCCAAAACAGAATACGCAAAGCCCCGTTGATTCCGAAACGACGTTCTCGTGGGCATGGCTTCGGAAGGAACGGGTGCGAACTTTTGTTGATGGGAGACGACGGGAAACGCAGAGGTGGTTCAAAAAGGGTTGTGCTCCGGTCTGCGCAGGTCGCTGAATCTACGGGGCTGGAATTCACGCCTTCGAGTGGTCCGCAGACTACAGGTTGCTGACCATTAACGCTTCGATGCTTAGGCGAATGCAAAAATATTGCGGTCTAGCGAACTGTTCATCTTGGTGATTCGGAGGGCCGCAAGTTAATTGCGAAGCCTCGCTATTAATGCTTTCAGACTTTTCTGGTCTTCATTGCCCATCGCCGCGCACAAACCCAAGAGGTAAAACGGAGAAATATACGCCGCAAACTAATCTTGCGTCGGCCAGTTGCCTGCCCGTGAAAAGAACTCCAGTCCAATAGCAAATCTGCTGCTTGAGAAAGACCTCCAGTAAACT
>Ga0137418_10005041_pt1 | contig 12104 bp, 9 predicted proteins | sample CZODoug3_1_2_16f_FD_122242 | JGI IMG/M metagenome (GOLD analysis project Ga0137418, IMG submission 122242) | Vadose zone soil fungal communities from Angelo Coast Range Reserve, California, USA - CZODoug3_1_2_16fungal (Hybrid Assembly) | ecosystem: Environmental > Terrestrial > Soil > Vadose... | reverse complement strand
CCAAAGAAAGCCAAGCAATCGCAAACGGCGGTACATGCACATCCCGAGCGACCCAAGACAGAGCCACCGATCCCGAGCGAGATGATCGAACTACCCGAACCTAACAGCGAGTACTCAGACTCGGAAGATGAGGGTCGACCGCGGTACGCTGCGCCGGAGTGGGCACAGTCGCCTGAACTACGGCAGGCCCTCCAGTCGCAGGCGACGGTCAATCCGGACGACGTCTTTGGGGCCATTCGGCCCCTGCGGATGGAAGACATTTTCAGGACGCGGCAAAGTTAAAGGTGCAGGAGCCCGCGCCTCACCGCGGCTTGGCTGACGTTTATAAGCTCACTGGTCGCACTGCCGAGGCAACTGCAGAGCAACAGGAAGCAGATCGGCTGGCCAGTGTTTTCGAGAAATCTCAATAGCTCAAGCCGTAGGTACCAGTTGGCACTGCGTGGGTCTTTAGTCAGCCTGCTCGGAATCCTCGAAAGCTGGAATTAACTATGCGCTCAGAGGATGGACGTCGTCTTGAGCCGCCGTACGACGGCTTTCGGCTTCGCTGGGCAGACTAAAATGAAAACTTGCGCCCCGCTCAGAGTTCGAGGTGGCCCACAAACGACCTCCATGAGACTCGATAATCGAGCGGCTGATTGGGAGTCCCATACCGGTACCGTGAGCCTTCGTGGTGAAGAACGCGCTGAAGATCTGCTCGGGCTGCTGCAGCGGCAATCCGATGCCAGTATCGCTGACCGAGATCATCACCTGGCCATCCTTGACTCGTTGCGACCGTATCGTAAGTTCACGTGCGGTACATACGTCCTTCATGGCGTCGATGCCATTGAGCATCAGGTTCATGAATACCTGCTGCAATTGGATACGTCTCACTGGTCGAGACGCTCGGGCTTCACCTCTTCCTTGACTTTAATGCGAACCCTGTGCTATCCAGCACAGGGTGTCTGCTTGAAGTCGGGTGTCTTTACTGGGTGTCAACAATGAGAATTCTGTTGGTTGAAGATGAGCGTAAAGTAGCGAGCTTCATTGCGCGTGCGCTGCGGGAAGACGCATATGCGGTCGATATTGCCGAGACCGGGGAGCACGCCTTAGAGATGTCAGATGGTGTTGCTCATGATTTGATTGTGCTCGATGTCCGCTTGCCGGGTTTGAGTGGGATTCAGGTTTGTCGCGAACTTCGGCAGTCAGGCAACAGCTCACCCGTGCTCATGTTGACCGCTCGTGATGCAGCGCACGACCGGGTGAAAGGACTCGATAGCGGAGCCGACGACTACCTGGTGAAGCCCTTCGACCTGGCGGAATTGCTGGCGCGCCTGCGCGCCTTGATTCGACGGTCGTCAGGCCAGGCCAGGCCAGCAATCCAACTGGGAGAGGTGGTGATCGATCAACGGTCCCGCTCAGTCACTCGCGGCGGCCAGGCCGTCACGCTCACCGCGCGGGAATTTTCGATCCTGGAATACCTGGCGCTGCACCGCGGGGAAGTTATCTCACGCACCGAACTTTACGAACACCTTTTCGATGAAAACGATGACACGCTCTCGAACCTGCTCGACGTTCACGTTTTCGGCGATCGGCACGCGACGGGTATGCACGCGGAGGATGCCTTCCCGGCCCTTCACGTCCGGCCGCGGCACGACCACGCGGCGGTCGAAGCGGCCGGGACGGAGGAGTGCCGGGTCGAGCACGTCGGGGCGGTTCGTGGCGGCGATCAGGATGACGCCCTCGTTGGTCTCGAAGCCGTCCATCTCGACGAGGAGCTGGTTGAGCGTCTGCTCGCGCTCGTCGTGCCCGCCCCCCAGGCCCGCCCCCCGATGGCGGCCCACCGCGTCGATTTCGTCCATGAAGATGATACAGGGTGCGTGCTTCTTGCCCTGCTCGAAGAGGTCCCGGACCCGCGAAGCCCCGACCCCGACGAACATCTCCACGAAATCGGATCCCGAAATAGAGAAGAACGGTACGTTCGCTTCTCCAGCGATTGCTTTCGCGAGCAGCGTCTTCCCGGTGCCGGGCGGCCCGACGAGAAGGACGCCCTTGGGGATCTTGCCCCCGAGCTTCTGGAACTTCTGCGGGTCCTTGAGAAAATCGATGATCTCCCGCAGCTCTTCCTTGGCTTCATCGACCCCGGCGACGTCCTGGAACGTCACCTTGTTCTGCTTTTCCGAGATCAGCCGCGCCCGTGCCTTGCCGAACGAGAGCGCCTTCGCACCGCCGCCCTGCATCTGGCGCATGAAGAAGATCCAGACGCCGATGAAGAGGAGCATCGGCACCCACTGGAGGAAGATCGCGTACCAGGGGTTCGCGTCGGGCGGCTTCACGGCGATCCGCACGCCCCGGTCCTTCAGGGTCTTGATGAGATCGGGATACTCGACGATGTAGGTCCGCTGCATCTGCGCGGAGTCCTTGAGCGTGTACGTGACGTGGTTGCCGCGGATCACGACGGAGTCGACCCGGCCCTGGTCGACGGCACGAAGAAACTCGGAGAAGTTCGGCTGCTCCTGGCCGCCCTGCTGCGCGCCCTGGAAGACGGTGAACAGCAGGATGACGATCAGGCCGATCACCATCCAGAGCGCGAGGTTCTTGTACACCTGATTCATGCCTCGCCATTATAGCATCAGGCGCCAGTGACGCATCGCGGCGCTCACCCGCCTTCGAGCTCGGCGATGTACGGGAGGTTGCGGAAGAGCCCGTCGTGATCCAAGCCGTATCCGACGACGAAGGCGTTCGGGATCGTGAACCCGACGTAGTCGAGCTCGAGCGCGGCTTGGCGCCGCTCGACCTTGTCGACGAGGACGCACACCCGCACGCGCGCGGGATGGCGCGCCTCGAGGTTGCGCTTGAGGTACGCGAGCGTGAGCCCCGTGTCGACGATGTCCTCGACGAGCAGCACCTGACGACCCTCGATCGGCAGCGACAGGTCGGAGACGAGCCTCACCTGCCCCGACGACTGGGTGCCGCTCTCGTAGCTCGACACTCCGATGAAGTCCGTCGTCAGATCGATCGGGATCGCGCGGACCAGGTCGGCCATGAAGACGAACGCGCCCCGGAGCACGCCGACCAGGATCGGGTTCTGACCGGCATAGTCGCGCGCGATCGCCCGGCCGAGCTCGGCGATGCGCGCCCGGAGCGCCTCCTCGGTGATGAGGACGCGGCCCGGGCGCGGGGCCATCCTAGCGGGCCGTGACGTACGTCGAGAACGCGCGGCCGGCGGCGATGCGCACGGCCGCTTCCTGCGCGGCCTCGCGCGTGGCGTAGGCGCCCACGCGCACGCGGAAGCGCACCCCGGCTCCGTCCATCTCGATGACGTAGGCGTCGTGGCCCGCGGCCGCCAGACGCAGTCTCAGCGCCTCCGCCGGCTCCCGCGTCTTGTAGGCGCCCACCTGGACCGTGAAGCGGCTGGGCGCCGGCGTCTCGGGCGTCTCCACCTTGTCCGTCTTCGCCGGCTCGGGCTTCGGCGCCTCGCCCTTGGGCGTCTCTGCGCGCGGCTTCGCGGGCCTGGTCGCCGGCGGCGAGGCAAGCGGCGCCGTGAGCTCCTGGTAGAAGGTGAGCCGGGGCGGCGTCTCGGGCACGCGCGTCTCGCGCTCGCGGCCCCGCTCGCGCGGCGCCTTCGCGACGGTCGAGCTCCGGACCGAGGGGAGGTCCGTCCAGAAGCGCCCGACCATCGCCCCGAGCAGAAACGTCACACCCAGGACGGCGAGGCAGCCGACGACGAGGAAAAACGTGCTCACGCGGCCGCCGCCGCGCCTCGGCCGCGACACCATGGCCCCGCCGCGCGGGATCACATCGACTCCGGTGCGCCGACGCCGAGGAGCTCGAGGCCGTTCCGGACCACGCGCCCCACGCTGGCGCAGAGGGCGAGCCGCGCGAACATGAGCCGCCGGTCGTCCTGGATGACTCGGTGGCTCTTGTAGTAGGGGTGGAACGCGGCCGCCAGCTCCGTGAGCCAGTACGCGAGCCGATGGGGCTCGCGCGCGTGCGCCGCGCCCCGCATGACCTCCGGATACTGGATGAGCCGCTTGATGAGCGCTTGCTCCTCGGGCGCGGTGAGCGGCGAGAGGTCCGTGGTCTCGAGCGGCGGGACGGTGATGCCCTGCTCGGCCACCTGCTTGTCGATGGACCGGATCCGCGCGTGAGCGTACTGGACGTAGTAGACGGGGTTGTCGCTCGACTGCCGCGTGGCGAGGGCCAGGTCGAACTCGAGCGGGCTGTCGTGCCGCCTGGTGAGGAAGGTAAAGCGCGCGGCGTCGCGTCCAACCTCCTCGAGGAGCTCGTCCATCAGGACGAACTCGCCGCGGCGCTTCGACATCCGCACGGCCTGGCCGTCGCGCAGGAGTGTCACGAGCTGGACGATGAGGACCTCCAACGCGTCCGGCGCGTGGCCGAGCGCCTGCATCGCCGCCCGGAGGCGCGGTACGTACCCGTGATGGTCGGGGCCGAAGACGTCGATGGCCTGGTCGGCGCCCGCAAGCTTCAGGTAGTGGTGGTGCGCGACGTCCACGGCGAAGTAGGTCACCTCACCGCTCGACCGTCGCAGGACGCGGTCCTTGTCGTCGCCCGTGTCGTCGCCGACCTCGGACGAGCGGAACCAGAGCGCGCCGTCCTTCTCGTAGGTCAGGCCCCGCGCGGCGAGGAGGTCGAGCACCTTCTCGGCGAGCCCGTGGTCCCGGACGTCGCGCTGCTCGGAGGTCCAGACATCGTACTCGACGCCGTAGTCACGCAGGATGCGCCGCTGCTGCTCGACGATGCGCGCGACGGCCCAGCGCCCGAAATGCTCGAGCCTGTCGCGCTCGGATCCGACCACCAGCGATTCGAGGGCGCGCATCCCGTCGGCGCCCTTGGCGCGACATTCGGCCACGTAGTCGCGCGCCAGGTCGATCAGGTACTCGCCGGGATAACCGTTCTCGGGAAGCTCCGCCGGCTGCCCGAGCTCCTGGAGCACCCGCGCCTCGAAGGAACGCGCCAGCGCCTCGAACTGGGTCCCCGCGTCGTTGACGTAGTACTCGGTCGTCACGGCGGCGCCCTGAGAGCGCAACAGGCGCGCGAGCGCGTCGCCGACGGCCGCGGCGCGCGCGTTGACGATCACGAGCGGGCCCGTCGGGTTCGCGGAGACGAACTCGAGGCGAATGCGCCGGCCGCGCTCGGCCTCGCCGCGGCCGTAGCGGTCGCCCACGGCGAGGATCTCGCGGAGCGCGCCCGCGCACCACGCGGGCGCGAGGAAGACGTTGAGAAACCCGGGGCCCGCGACCTCGAGCCGCTCGACCTCCGGCCGCGACGGGAAGTGCTTGACGATCAGCTCGGCGATCTGCCGAGGAGGCTTCTTCGCCGCGCGCGCGAGCGTCATGGCCACGTTCGTCGCGTAATCACCATGCTCGGGCTGGCGCGGCACTTCCCAGATATACGTCGGCGGCTCCGGCAGTCCCGCGTTGGCGAGCGCCGTCCGGACTCCCTCGGTCAACCGCTCGGTGATCGACATGACAAAAAATGCCGCGAGGCGGCGGCGTCAGAATCAATCATACGCGCGCGACCGAGTGTCGCACCAAGAAAAAGGGCGCAAAATCATGGACTCACGGGTCAACACCTCGAGCGACGCCACGGGCTGAGCGGCCTGCGCCGTCACGAGTGCGCGGCCCAGGCCCGCCCGAGGTGAGCGGTGGTGCGTGCGGGTCCACTCGACCGAGCGGGGCGAGCGCCCGGCGCGATCGCCGTGCCCCGGATCACCGCCGCGGTCCCGTCTCAAGTGTCGACGTCCAAGTCATTGATTTATCGGAATGCAGCGTAGAGTGTCCAGGCGATCGTGACGGCAGCGCCGAGGCCCACGGCCGACGCCCAGGCGAACACGCGGACCGAGCGCTCGATGTCCGACGGCGCCGGCAGCGGTCCTGTGCCGAGCCGGTAGGCGCCGGGCTTCTCGAGCGTGATCTCGAGTGCCCCGGCCATCGCCGACATCGTCCAGCCCGCGTTCGGGCTCGCCGTGCGGCGGCGGTCGCTCAGCATCACGCCCGCAGCGCGCGAGGCGTTTCCGCCGGCGAGCAGTGCGCCGGCGACGAGCGCCCAGCCTGCGAGGCGCGCCGGCGCCAGATTGAACAGGTCGTCGAGTCGGGCTCCGACCTTGCCGAAATACTCGAGCGTCCCCTCGCGGTAGCCGAACATCGCGTCGGCGGTGTTGATCGCCCGGTAAACGGCAGCGCCCGGCAGCCCGAACGCGAGATAGAAGCACACGGGCGCGACGAAGGCGTCGGTCAGGTTCTCGGCGACCGATTCGACCGCGGCCGAAGCGACGTGTCCGGCGTCGAGGGCGGCCGTGGGCCGGCTCACGAGGTGACGGCCGACCGCGTCGCGCGCCGCGCCGAGGTCGCCGCTCGCGAGCGCCGCCTCCACTGCGAGCGCTGCAGCCGCGAGGCTCCGCAGCGACAGGAGACACGCGAGCGCGAGGGCCTCCACGAGCGCGCCCACCGCTCCGAGACGCGCCGCCAGCGCGCCCACGACCATCCCGCCGATCCCGGCAAGCGTGGCGGCGCCGAGCGCCGTGAGGGCGCCGCCCAGCAGGAGCGTGGCCGGCCCGCCCCGGCGCAGCGCGCGACCGCCCGCGCCGAGCGCCCGGCCGAGCCACGCGACCGGATGGACGCGGCTCGGCGGATCGCCGAATGCCAGGTCGAGCGCGACGGCGAGGAGGAGAACGGTCGCCGCGTGACGAATCGGCTCAGGCTCTCGGGAACGCGAGGTTCATGCCGCCGTCGCCGTGAGGAACATTGCGCGGCGACGATGATAGTAGACGCCGCGGACGCTTGTGGGATAATCCCGTGCATGGTGCGGCGCTCACACGCGGGTCGCGCTCCGACGGTGCTGCTGGCGTTCTACCTCGCCTGCCTGGCCCTCGTGTTTTCGTTCATCCTGTTCGAGGTCCTCGACATCGACGGGTCGGACTTCCCGGTCGCGCCGATGCAGGCGGTCACGCCACCCCATCCGTCGGAGTCGAGCCACGACATCAAGCGGACGCACCTCGCGGGCCTGGGGCAGCTCTGGACCGACCTCCACCTGCCCGTCACCGACGGCGTGAACTTCTCGCTCCGCGTCCAGCGGGCGACGAGCTTCGCCGCGGCGGTGACGAGCACGCCCGTCGCGCTCGCCTTGCGCGTCACCCTCGCCCGCTCGTCCCTCGCCGACGCCCCGCCCTCCACGTAACGGCTCGCCCGCGTCGTCGCGGTCGTCGCTCCACGTTCACGGAGGAGGTCTATGGTCCGAGCGCTTTGGTTGCTGTGTGCATTCTCGACGGTCCTCGTCTGCGCCCCCGCAGACGCCCAGGAGCGCCTCGGGCAGCTGACGCTCGAGCAGGCGGTGGAGCTCGCCCTGCGCGAGAACCCGACGCTCAGGGCCAAGGGCTTCGAGGTCCAGTCGACGCGCGCCGGCGAGGTCACCGCCGGGCTGATCCCGAACCCGACCGGTTCCTACACGAGCGAGAAGTACGGCGCCAGCGGCAACACCTTCATCGAGCACACCGCAACCATCGGTCAGACGATCGAGCTCGGCGGCAAGCGCCAGCGGCGCCTCGACAGCGCGAAGGCGCAGACGCGCGTCACCGAAGCCGAGCTCCAGGACGTGCGGCGGCAGGTCGTCTTCCAGGTCAAGAAGACGTTCACGGACGCGCTCACCGCGAAGGCCACGCTCGCGCTCGCGGAGCAGAACCTCAAGGCGCTCGAGGACGTGGAGAGGGTCCAGCGGCTCCGGGCCGAGAAGGGCGACATCTCGGAGCTCGAGCTCCTCCGCATCCAGGTGCAGGCCTACCAGTTCCAGCGCGACGCGGCCGACGCCCGCCAGGCGGCGAACGCCGCGAAGGTCGCCCTCCGCGCCGTCGCCGGACCCGACCGGATCGCCGACGACTTCGATGTCGAGGGCGAGCTCGGCTTCAAGGACTTCACCCTGACCCGCAACGACCTCTACCGGATCACCCTCGAGAACCGGCCAGACATCCGCGCGGCGGAGGCGGCCCGCGAGAAGGCGCGCGCCGACGTGAACCTGGCGCGGGCGAACGCCTGGTGGGACGTCACGCCGCAGCTCGAGTACAAGCGCACCGACGCCAACGAGCACACCTTGGGCTTCGGCGTCAGCATCCCGATCCGCATCTTCGACAGGAACCAGGGCGAGATCGCGCGCACCCGCGCCGAGGTGAACCGGGTGGAGTCGGTCCGCCAGGCGGTCGCCGTCCAGGCGCTCTCGGAGGTTGACACGGCGCTCGGCGCGCTCACGACCGAGCGCGGCAAGGTCGCCGCGCTCCGCGACACCTATCTGCCGAAGGCGCAGCAGGCCCGCGACACGGTGGACTTCGCCTACCGCCGCGGCGGCGCGAGCCTCCTCGACTTCCTCGACGCCCAGCGCACGCATCGGGAGACCTCTCTCGAGTATCTGCGCGCGCTCGGAAACTACTGGACCGCCGTCTATCAGCTCGAGACCGCCGTCGGCGGCTCGCTGGGGAACTAGCATGGCCGGCCGTCTCCTCGCCCTGCTCGTCCTCGCGGCGCTCGCCGCCGGGTGCGGCGATGCCAGCTCCGGGCCGCCGACGGCGTCCGCGCCGCCCGAGGCGCCGCAGGTCTTCAAGACGGTGCATCCGGAGTACAAGACGCGCGCGACCGCCATCGAGACGAGCGGCAAGGCCCAGTTCAACGAGGAGCAGCTCGTCCGCGTCCAGGCGCCTTCGACCGGGCGCGTCGTCGAAGTGCTGGCCCGCCCCGGCGAGGTCGTCGAGCCTGGCCAGCGCCTCTTCCTCCTCGACAGCCCCGACCTCGGCCAGGCCAAGAGCGACTACGCGAAGGCCGTTGCCGACGTCGAGCGCAGCCAGAAAGCCCTGGCCCTCGCGCGCGAGCTCTTCGAGGCGCGGGCGATCGCGCAGAAAGAGATCCGCGAGACGGAGAACGACTGGCGCAAGGCCGTCTCCGAGCGCGAACGCGCCGCGGCGCGCCTGCGCACGCTCGGCGTCCCCACGGAGCAGTTCGAGGCCATCGCGAACCGCGCCGACGCGTCCACGCGCATCACCGTGACGGCGCCGCGCAGCGGAGTCATCGTCGAGCGCAACGTCACCCCCGGCCAGGTCGTCGCGTACGGTCAGTCCGACACGCCACTCAACCTGTTCGTCGTCGCCGACCTCTCGACCATGTGGATCCTTGCCGACGTCTACGAGCCTGACGTCCCGAAGGTGCGGGTGGGACAGACGGTCTCGGTCACGCTCCCCTGCTGTCCGGGCGACCGATACGAGGGGCGCATCACCTACATCAGCGACGTCGTGGACAAGGAGACGCGGACCGTCAAGGTGCGCGCCGTCGTCCCGAACCGCGGCCGGGCGCTGAAGGCGGAGATGTTCGTGAAGGCCGCGATCGCCACGGGCTCGTCGAGCGTCCTGACGCTGCCGCAGAGCGCGGTCCACCGCGCCGACGGGCAGACCTTCGTCCTGGTCCAGAAGGCGAAGGACGATTACGAGCGGCGGCCGGTTCGCCTCGGCGCCGAGATGAACGGCTCCGTGGAGGTCCTCGAGGGCGTCACGCCGGACGATCTCGTGGTCGCGCAGGGCAGCATTCTGCTGAAGAAGATCGCGAAGTGATCAATCGTGTCATCGCGTTCGCCCTCCACCAGCGCTTCATCACGCTCGCCCTCGCGCTGCTTCTCACCGTCGGCGGGATCGTCTCGTATCACCGGCTGCCGATCGAGGCCTATCCGGACGTCGGCGATGTCCGAGTCGAGGTCATCACCCTCTGGCCCGGACACGCGGCCGAAGAAGTCGAGCGCCTGATCACGATCCCGCTCGAAAACGAGCTCAACGGCATCGCCCGCGTGACGTTCCTGCGTTCGGACACCTTGTTCGGCCTCTCGAACATCCGCGTCCTCTTCGCCGATGGCACGGACGACTACTGGGCCCGGCAGCAGGCGCAGGAACGGATCGCGCAGGCCTCGCTCCCGGCCGACGCCAAGCCGGCCCTCGGCCCGATGTCGAGCGTCATCGGCGAGATCTACCGCTACACGCTCGAATCGAAGACGCTGCCGCTGATCGAGCTCAAGGCTCTCCAGAACTGGGTGCTCGAGCGCGAGTTCAAGAAGGTGCCGGGAGTCGCGGACGTCGTGTCGTGGGGCGGCGGCACGAAGCAGTACCAGATCAACGTCGATCCCGTCCGGCTGCGCGCCTACAACCTCACGCTGAAGCAGGTGTTCGACGCCGTGCCCAGCAACAACTCGAACGCCGGCAGCGGCTTCGTGGAGCGCGGCGAATATCGGGTGCCGGTGCGCGGTATCGGCCTGATCCAGACCACACGTGACATGGAGAACATCGTCGTGTCCGCCCAGAAGGGCACGCCCGTGCGCGTCCGGGATATCGGCACGGTGAGCATCGGCCACGCGATCAGGCTCGGAGTCCTCGGTCGAGACCACGAAGACGATCTCGTGCAGGGCATCGTGCTCATGCGGAAGGGTGAGAACCCCGGGATCGTCACCGAGGGCGTCAAGGCGAAGGCCCGTGAAGTCCAAAAACTGCTGCCGGACGGGGTCGACCTGCGCCCGTACTACAGCAGGGACCGCCTGGTGAACACGACCGTCACGACCGTGCTCCGGAATCTGATCGAAGGGGCGCTTCTGGTCGTCGTCCTCCTGTCGCTGTTCCTCTACAACATCCGGGCGGCGTTCATCGTGGCGCTGACGATCCCGCTGTCGCTCCTCTTCGCCTTCATCTTCATGGATCTCCGCGGGATCCCGGCGAATCTCCTGTCACTGGGCGCGATCGACTTCGGCATCATCGTGGACGGCGCCGTCATCATGACGGAAAACATCATGCGCCATCTCGGCGAGCACAAGCCGCAGGGGCGCCGCGTGCTCCCAGAGGTCCAGCACGCCGCCGGCGAGGTGGCCCGTCCCCTGACCTTCGCCGTGCTGATCATCATGACCGTCTACGTCCCGATCATGACCTTCGAGCGGATCGAGGGGAAGCTCTTCCGCCCGATGGCCGTCACGATCTCGCTCGCCGTGATCGGCGCGCTGGTGCTGACGCTGACCGTCATCCCGGTCATCGCGAGTCTTCTCTTCCGGCGCCCGCCGTCGGAGCGCGAAAGTCCCGTGCTGCGGTGGCTGCGGCGCCCTTATCTACCCGCCCTCCGGTGGTGTCTGCGCCGGCCGATGGTCCCGATGCTCGCGGCCGCCGCCTGTTTCGTGCTCGCGCTGTTCCTCTTCACGCGACTCGGCAAGGAATTCCTGCCGGAGCTCGACGAAGGCGATCTCTGGGTCCGCACGCAATTCCCGACGGGTATCGCGCTCAACGCGGTACAGCCCCATGTTCGTGACATTCGCGAGCGCTTGCTCAAGTTCCCCGAGGTGCGCGTCGTGGTGTCGCAGCTGGGCGCGCCCGACGACGGCACCGATGCGGAAGGACTCGACAACGCCGAGTTCTACGTCGGCCTCAAACCACGTGCGGAGTGGCGGACGAAGGACAGGGGGCGGCTGATCGCCGCGATGGCGGCCTCGCTGGCGAGCATTCCCGGCTTCACCATGAACTTCTCGCAGCCGATCAAGGACAACGTCGATGAGGCCCTCGCCGGGGTGAAGGGCGAGCTCGCGATCAAGCTGTACGGTCCGGACATCTTCGTGATGGACGCCCTGGCGAAGCAGATCGCCGCCGTCCTACACCGGGTTCACGGGGTCGCGGATCTCGATTACGACCACCTGATCGGCCAGCCGGAGCTCCAGGTCGTCGTCGACAGGGCGGCGGCGGCGCGCCACGGGATCAGCGTTCAGGAGGTGCAGGATGCGCTCGAGGCCGCGACGAAAGGACGCGTCGTCACCGAGATCTTCGAGAAGGAGCGGCGGTTCAATCTCGCGGTGCGGCTCTCTCCGCCGGGCGGGGATCCGATCGTGAGCCTCCGAAGCGTCACGGTCAGCGCGCCGAGCGGCGAGCGCATTCCCCTCGCCCAGGTGGCCGAGTTCAGCCTGACAGACGGGATCTCGGAGATCCTGCGCGAGGGGAACATCCGGCGTCTCGCCGTCAAGTGGAGCGTCCGGGACCGGGACATGGGCGGCCTCGTCGCCGAGGCCATGCCGAAGGTCGAGGCGGCGGTGAAACTCCCTGAAGGATACCGCATGGT
>Ga0137418_10005040_pt1 | contig 12105 bp, 12 predicted proteins | sample CZODoug3_1_2_16f_FD_122242 | JGI IMG/M metagenome (GOLD analysis project Ga0137418, IMG submission 122242) | Vadose zone soil fungal communities from Angelo Coast Range Reserve, California, USA - CZODoug3_1_2_16fungal (Hybrid Assembly) | ecosystem: Environmental > Terrestrial > Soil > Vadose... | reverse complement strand
CTGACATTGTGATTGATGATTGATTTAATCTTTCAAACAGTTGTTGTTGTTGCAAAGATGCAGGCTTTGGATGTCTGCCTGATAGAAGGCGCTGATTTTACGCAATTATTTGTAATTTTAACACTATTTTAATAGGGAGAATGAAGGTGGTGGCGCGGCAGCACAGCTGCCGTCCTCTTTGAGCCAGGGGGTATAGAAGGGGACAACGGTCCTGCCTCCAAAGGCAGCCCACATGGCACCCACATGGCAACCATGCAAGCGCAACGCGAGCGAGCACGCGAGCCGATCGACACAGCAAAAACACCGTTCTCCCCTTATCTTATGGATCTTATGGATGGTCAAGCCTACCTGTCAACGTGCTCGACTGCCAATCCTCAAAATCAAACCCTGTAGATTCCAATGATGACACCGAATCACATCCTATCACCCGCATGGCGATCGTTGATTCCCTTAACTTCGAATTCGAGCCTAAACTTCAACCCGTTGTCTTACCCCCAACTAGATTCATGCACCCGAAAATGCCTGATAATCAACAATACCACACGTGAAACACCTGATATGCGTGTCGTCACTGGGCCCTTAAGCTTTCACCCCGCACATGCCATGATTTCAGAACTTCAAAGTGCATCAACGGCGTTAAATGCGACACAACAGGTACTTGTGTGTCATTTAGTTTCCATCAAACGACTCGGAACGATGCTTCATCTGATAATTCTATAGAACATGTCCAAACCACGGGAAACGGGCCGCAAACCCAGTTGACCAGTTGACAAGTTGGTATGAGTCTCCTTGATGTGCAAACCCAAGGAACCAGGGGCAATCTAGAGCTTTAGACCCTAGTCTATAAATACAGGCATAAACGTCACGGAAACACATTCGTTTGAGTATCATGAATCCCCTTCTTCAAGCCCGTGCAGTTGACCATTGGCTTACAATAAACATACAGTCTCCACACACCAGCCACCACCTCTTGGTGGGCGATGGCCCAGTCAATGAGGTAATTTGCACGGTTCAACGGCTCCATATTGCGGTGAGGTTTTCAAATTCAAAGGTGTACGTCTTGTAGCTGACTGACACATTTCTCTAGGCCCCCGATGCAGGGATGTACGTCAATAATCCTGACGTATTCACCCTATATATTAGAGCATTCGTATCACCACAACTAGGCCTCCCAATCCTGGCCTGTTCAAGCCCATGTGCAACACTGGCACGCTATGTTGGTTTCAAGGAGGATATTGAAGCGCCAGCTTGGACGAGATGGGACCAGTCTATCGTGTCTTTCTATCAGCCCCGATGCTCATTCGCTGATATGTTTGCTCAAATGGCAAGCTGGGAGGAAAATAGAACGGTGGTCAGTGCTTGATCAACATCTTAGAGAATCCCGCACCGATTATCGTGTGTAGAAAGGGCTATCTTACAGGATGATCGAATGGGCCAAAAGAGTCATCGTAAGTGGCCTAAGCTCTTCTTCGACGACTATGGATCCCGTCTGACTCTATTTAATATATTTTAAGGTTTGCACCTGGCCCAACTTAGATTTACTCGTCGAAACACCACAAAATATGCAAAAAGATGATGTCCTAATTAACACTCGGCCTGCCAAAAAGTATGGCTTTGGTGTACTAGAGTCCCCATGCCTGCGCAGAAGTTCAAATCGACATGAGACTGGACTGGCCTTAGGTGATGATGGTGATTTGGAAGGTGAAGATGAGGAAGAAGCAGAATTTATTCCTTGTGTTCTGTCGTATACAGTTTGATATTATGTGAAGTGGCATATATCACGATGGGGGGGTTAATATCACTGGCCGTTTCATGACAGTTTGTTGGGATTGGTATGGTTGTGTGTCAAAACGCCCCCAGCCGTCAACCAGTGCACATGACTCGACATATCCCTGCTGTGGACGCTGTCACGGTGGATTGATCGACTGGCGACGTTAGCAGCTCTTAAGTCTCAGCCGCCTCTTGAGCAACTTGAGCTTTCCACAATTTCTGCATCGGAAGAGCCTGAGGGTTAATTTACATTTTCCTTCAGATGTGTAGACAGTCAAACAGCCCATGGAGCACTGCTGCAACATCTGCAGTGAAGTTCAAATACTTCTGGATCTCGTATCTTTGGTGTTCACATAAATTTTTACACTATCATATAAAGCTCTTAGCTCCGCAAGGCGGCTCAAAGGTCAGAAGCCCGTATGAAAGAGCCTGATACGATACAAAATCAGCCCCATGATTTCCAGAAATTCTTCTGTTCAGCCCAAGATTCAACCAAGGTTTGTGCTCTATGTAGGAGCCTCCCTCACAGACAATTAATTTGTATATGAATTCATAGATCATCCAATTCGCGTCATTCTCGACCCATTTTTAAGAAGCATGGTCGCAGTGAGTGGGGCCGGGAATAGCCCAACTTCGGCCCTGCTAATCGTTATATATGATCACGCAGTAATTATATCCAATGGCCACAGAAATAAGCCAGTCGGAGGTTCAATCGAAGGTCAAGGTATGTCTTACTTACAAGTTTTACAAACCCCAAAGCTTATACGACAACATTTGCACATTAGTCCGTTGCGATGGACAGTGCGTTTGTGAGAACTTTCAGTCTCTGGTGGCTTGCCTTCATGCTGCCTTGAGCCACGCGGAGGAGCTGCAGGTTCAACAGGGACCGCCTGTCACCCCACCTCCCGATGTCACGCTTCCTAATGTCCAACAGCTGTTGATAGATTTAACCGCTACAAGGGACCGTGTTCGTGTGCTTGAGAGGAAGCTTACCAACGTTTGTCTGCGACACAAATCGGCTACGGAGTCCATTGACCGCCGGGTGGAGGTGAATGGTAATGAGGCTGGTGCGCAGTCAGAAGTTTCATGGAGTCTGAGTCCTCAGGTGCGTGCATGATCGAATTGATCTTCCCTTCTCACCTAACCCAGATCTTCAGGCCCCCATGGCTGAGTCTCTCCACAAGGCATGCCTGACTACAACTGGACTTCCGTACCCTTACGATGAATACACACAAACCTGGGATCGTGGTATGGCCACACTGAACCCTGATCACGCTACCGATTGGGATGAATATGATAGCAAAGCTAGAAGTCTTGCAGCCAAGTATGCATTGCCGTAAATACTGGTGGCCGGAAAGTGAATCACTGGCAGGGCGATACTATCCTGTGCAAAGCTCTAAGTCGATTATTTTTTGCCATCTTATATACTTTGAAACTCGTTTGTCATGGATATTGCAGTGTTGTAACTTTTGTAATACAGGCCTGTAGTAATTTCTCAGAATTTGGGCCTCGCCGCCCTTTCGTTTTCCTTGTGTGTGAATTATCTAGAAGGCCTTCTATCATTGGACCATCCACAAAAAAAAAATATATGGCAGTCCACGCACTTACGAGAAATTCTTGTGTCAATTGCGCTCGCGACTTCAAAGTGGGTGTGTTTGGGGGCTGTACGCCCGGGCTCTTCCGCCTTGCATCTTGGTCACTCTGAACATCTGAATATCTGCACATTCGTGAATTAGGTCAGTTTGCACACTTACTAAAGCTTTGTGCACTTACTAGCGGGGTATAAATATCTGGCCTTTCATGACTTAAAGGCCCCTAATATTGATCTCGAGATAGCAACTATGCCCATGGCTTCTGATGAAAATTCTCCCCCCCCACGGCCGGTTACAAACGGCAAGGAGCATTGCAGCTTGGCCCAAGGAAGAGACCGCACGTTTATTCTTTTAGTTCATAATATATCTGATTCTGACTTTGACCGATTAGCTGTGGGACAGATCCGCTCGTACACCATGGCCGACATTTTGGGCGGACTGTCCATTCCATGTGCTCAGTCAATGCTCTAATTACCAATGGTATGTTGCGCATGGGAGAACGTAGTGATGAGCCAGAAGAATCATTTACACATGAGTTTGTCAACTTATCTATTATTTTAAATAATGTACTGACTGTCTCTTACTCAGGGAACGGAGGGAACACAGGGTATTTCAACAACTTCTTCAAATCATACCGGGCCTTGAGGATCGCATAATGGAAGGCTCCGATGAAGAGGTTATACATATTGCTGAGCTCGTTCGTATATTTATTATTCTCGGGTGCAGCTGGCGGTCATTACGCCTCAAGTAGATACAGAAAGGCACTTGCAGTGCGAGATCGGACGACACGAAGAGCATAAAAGGCGCAGTTCTTGACTGGATTACTCCGCGTGGTCAACCTCTGAACCCTCCTTTGGCACGTAACGTCAAAACAGATCGTGGGTTCCACCATGAGCATACTGGAGCCCTATTGTGTCCAGCGGGATTGGACTGGTCAAACGCTGAGCAAGTATACTTAATCCATGTACTGTCGCTTCTAACACCCTTGATAGTGTCAAGGAAAAGCTACGCAGCGGGGAAATGGCGGTATCAGGGGATCAATGGTTTCTATTTCTGTATCGCGGTTACAGGTACAATGCTGAAGACCCATGGAATGGCCTATTCCGAAGCACTCTTTTAGTGTCGGTAAGTCTATATTTATATGCTCCCAGCAGCGATATTAACAATTTCAGGCATACAAACATATTTTTACGTCCCCCAGTTCCGTTGAAAAAGAGCCAAAAGCCACACGGTCTGGAAATGCCCGCATTCACGGGATGACCCGAGTTACACCCGCCTCAATTGCATATGTTGCTACACAAGTAAGTCGCTCGCTTGTTCCTACCCTGATGCTTGGTTGGTCATGCTGATCTGATATATTAGGTTCGCTTTGCACTGTCTTCCTCGCCCGTTTTTTCCAGGACAGACACCGTCACTGATTCGGAGAGATTTTACAGCAGTGTACTTGACCTATTTGATGATGCTGACGAAGCGCACGAGGTCAATGATCTGCTCACATGGTGGAATCGGTACGAGTCTGTATCTCTCATGGTGATTAGCAATTCAAGGTTGCAAATGTTACAGCCAGGTTTTCCCTAGTTACTCATCAGCGCGACGGCCGGTCTGCAAGAACAGTGCTTTGGCGAGGATTAAAGAAAAGCGTTTGGAGCTAAAAGCACTGGCAACTAATACGCCGTAGATCATTAGTCACTTCATGTATACGATTGAGAATGTGTATTAACTGTCTCAAAAATCTCTGCTATTTATCAGCGCAACAACTGGCGCAATACCTAAATGTAAGCTAGCTACTGGCAGCTTGTTCTCTCACGCTTAGCGATTCACGCCAATTGTGGCATGACCACCAGTATGACCCACCTCATGCAAATCTGAACTCACATCCGTCATGTAGGTAACCGTTGTTCGCTCAAACCCACCACGGTGTATCTTGTATGATTGGTCAGGGCTATACTGCAATGTAAGATTAGTTGGTATCGATAATTTCCACCGTTCTTGGGGATGTGTTCACATACCACTGCCTTCCTGGTGGGACTTGACAAACCTGTACAAATGTGAGCCATGTGGTTGGTCCCGTAAGCGACCATTGACCTCATAGTCTCTGTTCACTTGAAGCCACCATGCCGTACCTTGTACGATTAACCAGGTCTACCCTGCAATGTAAGGTTAGTTAGTATTGATTATTTCCTGCCATCTTTAGGAATATGATTTGGCCATTGTCTTCCTGGCAGGGCTTGACACTTTAGCGCAAATGTGAGCCACTTGGTTGGTCCAGCAAGCAGCTGTCTCTCCTATAAATCTGACCTCACGTCTCAACCATGCTGTGCATTGTGCAATGAGTCAGGGGTACCCCGTAATGTAAGGTCAGTTACAATTGATTATTTCCTGCCGTTCTTATGAATATGGTCAAACCACTGCCTTCTGGACAGCACCCGATGGTCAGCGCAAGTGTGAGCTATTTTATAGTTATTATCTGAGTGGATCTGTCTTGGCTTACTTGTACGATCCGCCAACGCTACCCGTTTATTTCTACCCTTATCCAATGAAACATCAGAACTACACATATTGTTCGAAATATGTATATTTTAATCCACTATAAAGCTTTGTCATACCGCCATTGTTTTCCTGATGACCCCGTTCAGTTAATGAACATGCTGCACACATTTCTTAATATTGGGTTGGTTGGCCCAGGCGTAGGTACATGTTGATGCAGAATTATGCAGTTTCTTACAGTGTGCAGCTTCTCAGTGCGCCGAGCATTTCGTGTTGAGTTACATACCCTAAGAGAACCTTGTTATTCGGTGCGAGTGCTATATGGGCGCTTGATTCGTCGCGGTGCGTCCGATGTTCGATCTAAATTCCCTGGCTGTTATGTATACAACCATTTTGCGAACCCTCATTAATGCATTCAATTAATATAAGACACACCACATTACTCCTCGCCGACTCAGAGAAAATTGGTGTTGCCAGCCGAGTTCACCGTTCTGATGAGCCCACCTGTAAGCTTCCATTCCGGTGTCCATCAGGCTTACAATCTCTTCTTCTGATGCAACTAGAAGGTCGCATGCTGTCAACAACCGCTTGCTTCCGTGGAGTAACGCGTTCCCTTCAGTTCCACCCACCTCACCTGCGGCAATCACCAATGCTTCGCACTGGCGCCACAACTTGCGTGCGGCTTCAACGGCCTCCTCACAGATGGTTTGGTAGTCTTCCCAGCCATGCCTGGCAACCTCTCTCAACGCGTCTGCTGCTCTATTCTTCATGGTGATGAGCAGGGCGGAGTTGCTTTCCCCACCAATGATCTTCCAAAGTTGCAATATCTGGTGTTGCAGTGTTTGTATCTCTGCAGCTTCCGGTTGATCACCGCTTTTAGCCTGCATGTGAGGTATGTTGTAGTACATGTCAATATCATTTCGTTGGCGTTAACTGACCTTTGTAGCAGGGTCCATACGTGAGTCGTTTCGATGTTTCCATCGTGCGCGTGCTTTTTCCCGCTCCTCCACACAATGCCTTCTGACTGTACATAAGTTTTGTCTAAATGATGGTAAGTGGTTTTGCGCACCTCATATAATTTCTGCGTTTACTCATCAGACGTGCTGCACGTCGTTCTTCAGAAGTCTTGTACTTTCATGGCATTAATGTCAATTGTGGCAGTAATGTTACGTGCGCAACACGATAACCATTTCAGTAACTTTGGGACAGAATGGAGTTAGCCCATATATATATATATATATTGTTGTTGTGAATGTAGCTTGAATTCAATAGCAAAGTAAGTTCACAAATTTGATTGTACTTTTTGCATTTGAGTTCTGAACTCTCTTTGCACAGAGTTTGCTATACTCTGTTGAAGGAGTAGTTACCAGCCACCAGTGACGAACTAAGCAAAGCGCTCAACTCGATGATGGACTGGTGCGTGCTCACGTAGACTTTAAATTGACACGGGCTAAGTTGCAGTTTCATTTAGTGGTATTTTAGGATACTCAGGCCGCCATAAGGAAAGGTTTATCCAGCATCGTGGGTACTGTTTGATCAATGTTCGAAAGGCTGACTGCTAATTATATGTATAGTCCCTTCTTCCCTCTCGTTCTATATGGCCCAGAGACGCAAACAAACATGGGCTAGCTCTGCTGCCAGCACCTCATCCGGTCAGGGTGCTGCAGATGCTTCAATGGCCTCCTCACCGGTACCAACATCCACTATTTCAGAGCGTTCCGATAAGAAGTCCAAATTTGACAAACGGTTCAAAACAGATACAACTTCCAACGAAGATGTTCTCAGTTAGTTCATACAATTGTATTGATGCATACATGGCTAATCAGCTTGATAGGGGGGCAGATGAAATCTTGGAGTTCCGACGTCTATGATCACTTTAAGCCACCCACAATCTCGGCAGAGAACGGAGAGGTCATTTATAATTTTGTTTGTAAAAAGCAAGTCCTTTTTTATGATTACCAAAGCTACTTACTAACCATCAAACTTTTGGCAGATCACCGTCTATCAAAGTCACGCGAGTTTGACATGACGACAGTACCAGTAACTTGGTGCGACATGCCAAGGCATGCAATGGCGGGATGTCCATAACCAGTTCAAGCTCTATCACCGCGTTTGCGCAGGGCTCCACCTACAATCCGCACAAATTTCGTATGAAGATTGCGATTTGGATTGCCCGTCGCCACCGACCTTTTTCCATCACTGAAGATGACGAGCTCATTGATATCTTCATGGATCTTAACAATAAAGTTGAGGTCCCTTCCCGTTTTACCGTCTCGTGAGATGTGAAAGAAATCTTTGAAATGAGCCGTGAGAAGGTTGCAGAAATGTTAAAGGTTTGTAACCTATCATCCCCGCATATAAATCCAACCTTACTCTGTACCTAGGCATACCTGGGAAAACTCCACATCTGCGCGGACGGCTGGACTTCACCAAATATCATATCGTTTATTGGTCTCACCGTCCACTGGGCTGCAGATGGCCACATTCGGTCAACCATACTTGATTTTGTCAAGTACGTCACTTACTAATTTTGTATTCCACTTGACTGATATAATTCTTAGAGCTTCGAAGGGGCACACCGGCAGCTACCTTGCCGCCTGGATCTCTGAATGTTTGCATGAGTACGGCATCCAGGATAAGGTAAATGCATTGTTATGCATGTTTGCATGTCTATGACGATGAACTAACACCAACTCGGAAACTACAGATTCTAGCATTTACGGCTGATAACGCATCAAACAACAACACCCTTGTTGACGAGCTAGGAGATCTCCTTGATGGGTTTCAAGGTCCTCTGACCTGAGTGCGATGCTTCGCTCACATTCTCAATCTCGTGGTGAAGGTATGTCCATTGTCTTATGGGGACATATAAATAATATATCCTGACCGCAATATGTCAGTCCATCCTTTCGCAATTCAGTCAGAAGACAAAAGCCACAGTTGATTCAACTGGGGAGGCCAAAGATGATGCAGCACTAGAAGAACTGGATGATGACTCGGGTGAGGGAGACACTGAAGTTTCTGAAGTAGAGGACGAGGAAGAAGAGATAGACCCATCGGTAGCAGCGAGTGATGCTGCTGTCATTGACGAGGTTGCCGCAGAGCTAGAAGAGGACTTTGGTCTGCTCAGATTAACTCGCGCTGAAGTCAATCTTGGAAAGTTTGCGGTGACGAAGGTAGTGTGTTTCTCTCAGACCTTTGATAACAAGTCCCACTCACAGCATACTTTCAGTTACGGAATCTTGCCAAGCGAATATTCAACAGTCCCACAATGCGTTCCAATCTCGAGGCTGCCTGTATCAAGAGTAAAATTAAACCGGTACTGATGGTGCACGATGTTGCCACACGGTGGAACAGCACAGCCGAACTTCTTGAGCGTGCACTCCAGTTGCGTGAAGCTATCAACCTTTTTGTCATTTCCGAACAGCACAATCGACTATGGTCGGCACGTTTGAAGCGCTTCCAACTGAGTAAGCCTGAATGGGAGCTTCTTGATAGGCTTTTCCCATTGTTAGAGGTTGGCGCCGTTGGTTTCATTTTATGACTGAGTGCACTAACTTCACGATTCATAGGTTTTTCTCATTGCAACGAAGCAGATGTCGCAAAGTAAAACACCACTTGTACATGAAGTAATCCCTATCTTTGATATCATTGCACAGGCACTTGACGATTACGTGGATGATGCTACCTTACCACCCGCAGTCCGCATGGCCGCTGTTCGTGGTCAAGCCATGCTCAATAAATATTATGGATTAACAGACAATTCAATAGTTTACCAGATCGCAATGCATATGTTAATCTCAGCATATGGTATCTGTTTATTACTAATGTTATGTGTGCTAGTGCTACATCCCCGATACAAGTCATCATACTTCCACAAAGCAGGGTGGCCTCGTGAATGGATTACTACTGCCGAAGAACTTCTGCGAACCGAGTGGAACACAAACTATAAGGTGAAGGCTGTACCCACCGAGAGCACGCCCATTGTGGTAACTTATTCTCATTATGTTCGCATATGATGAAGTTAAGTTTTGGTTGGTTTAGGCCTTGTCATCGCATAACAAATATTTCAACAACTTTGAGTCTTTCAACGCTACATCCAATACAGCTGATCCAATTGATGAGTGGCTAAATACTCCCTCCATTTCAAATGTAAGCAATGGCTTACAATACTGGACTGCCATGGCCGCAAATGGTCATCCACTGGCGCCGATGGCAATAAACTTTTTATCAATTCCCGGTATGTGAAATCTATACTGCTGTTGTACATAACTTACATTATATATATATAGCTACATCAACTGATGTAGAATGTGCCTTTTCTCGAGGGGGACTCACTGTCTCAAAGATGCGTCATAAACTCTCAGATGATAGTACCCAAGCGGCATCAATACTTGGGGCTTGGTGTGATCTTCCTGGTGCCATACCTCACGATGAGATCATGGCCGTTTTCCGAGACAAGGGTAAAAGGCCAAAGGATAACAATAATATATCTGACATAGTCATATCATAGTGTAGTGTCATATATTCTCATAAGTACTTGTGGGTACTTGCAAGTACCCGCAAGTACCTGCATGACTCGGACCCGCAACAGGTACTTGACCTGCGGGTCCAGATCACCTGTACCTTATGACCTGCACAAATCTGAGTTAGCATTTTCTAAAGCTGTAAACCCGTGGGTGCAGATCTGGGTCACCCATGGGTGCACTCTTGCTCACCCTCAAATCGGAAGCGGTAGCGAAAGCGATTCGAGATTGTATAGGCATGTCTGAATAATACGAAGGGGAGTAGCAGAAGTGCTGAAGAAAGGTCGTGAAAGAAGGGCCCTTTTATACTGGAGTGGGGGAAATATTTCTGGAGAACGCCACTCCGCTTTGGATATGACTCAGTCATGAATTCCTTCGTTGTAGAAACCCTTGGAAAAAGGTTGACTGTTGTGACTCAAAGCGAGTCATCAAACGTGAGGTGTGGAACATTCCCGGATATTCCTCCATTGTTCCAAAATATCTGGTGCATTCTTTAGTTGACTCGAAGTGAGCCACTCATCAGAGTCAGCTGTGTACCCTTTAAATCGAGTTAAATATTGAATAATCTTCCTACCATTTTTACTCCTTTTTCTTCATTCAGTGATAATTTTATCGACTTCATATTCCGGTAGTGCCTCGAAATCTTCACGGTTTAAGTTTTTGGTAGGACGATTACCAAATTCGGTAGGTGAAGGTTGGTATTTTTCTAGGTGAGCAATATTGATAATTGGATGAATGCCATATGAAGCTGGCATCCGTAGTCGATAAGAAACAGGACTGAGTTTCTGAATCACTTCAAAAGGTCCATTGTATTTCATTAGTAATTTTCTGCCTCTTCCTTTCTCATTTCTTAACAAGGAGAGTGAGTGTGGGTTAAGAAGAACTGAATCTCCTTCAGAAAATTCTAAAGCGAGTCTCCCTTTGTTGTAAGCGCTCTTTTGGAAATGTTGTCCTAAGATTAAGGCTTCTTGTGCTTGGTGTCGCTCGGCAGAGCATTGTGCGACCATTTCCATGGCTTCTGGTCGTAAACTTTCATTAATATTCTCTAAAATAGCGCCACAATGTAGCTTCGTCTGAGAGGGGTTATCGAAAGGTCTGCCAATAGAATTCAGGGAATGCAAAATTGTTGAGCTAGTTATTGGAGTATATCCTCGCAATAAATATGCTGGCGCATATCCAGTGGCGGTATGTGGCGTTGAATTATAAGATAGGGCCAACGCATCGAGATAAGAGGCCCAATCGTCTCGGGAGGGTCCTACATATGCTCGTAAAGAAATCTCCAATGACTGATTCAAAATCTCTGTTTGACCGTCAGCTTGGGGATGATAAGCTGTAGTTAATGACCTAGTCATGCCCATTTTATCGCAAATTTCTTTCCAAAATTCTCCACGCCACCTAGTATCCCTATCCGAAATAACTTGTCTAGGGATTCCAAATTTTGAGATGACGTGCTTAAAGAATAAGGCAGCGGTTTCTACTTCTGTGATATTAGTAGTGGTTGGAATAAATATGCCGTATTTTGTCAATTTATCAACAATAACCAGAATATTGTCGAATCCATTAGACAAGGGTAACTCCAGAATAAAATCCATAGACACCACTTCGAAAGGTTGGGAAGGAATGGGAATGGGTTGTAATAATCCAGCAGGAGCATGACGCCTCGGTTTAGCCTTCTGACAAATATCACTGGTAGATACATATCGCTTAATATCCCTGGACATTTTTGGCCA
>Ga0137418_10005039_pt1 | contig 12105 bp, 14 predicted proteins | sample CZODoug3_1_2_16f_FD_122242 | JGI IMG/M metagenome (GOLD analysis project Ga0137418, IMG submission 122242) | Vadose zone soil fungal communities from Angelo Coast Range Reserve, California, USA - CZODoug3_1_2_16fungal (Hybrid Assembly) | ecosystem: Environmental > Terrestrial > Soil > Vadose... | reverse complement strand
CCGGCAATCCGAAAGCGTTCGCCGACATTTTGCCGAACATGTTTCACGGCGGCAAAATCGCATTGCTCGGCATCATGCCCGGCACCGCTGCGATTGATTGGAACACCGTGGTCTTCAGCGCGCTCACAATCAAAGGAATTTACGGCCGCGAAATGTACGAAACATGGTACAAAATGACGGCCATGATCCAAAGCGGTCTGGATATCTCACCAGTGATCACGCACCGCTTCCACTATACGCAATTCAAGGAAGCGATTGAGCTGATGAAATCCGGCAACTGCGGCAAAATCGTTCTCGACTGGAGCGAGCGAAACCTCCGCTAGCGCAGATTAATAAATTCTGTAGCCGTATGCAGCGCCAGAGGCGCAACCGCGGGTTATGCGGATGACGCAGATTGTATTTCTGTCATTCCAAGCGAAGTTGCTTGCCGCGCCGTAGCTTTGTTTGAAGGCTGGGAAGAATCTCTCGATTCTGCTCCTGACTTTTCGTTGCCGAGAAATGCCTGCGTTATTGCACCGCGGCAGCTTCTCTCTCGCGCCCTTCGAGTTCGAGCACCATGCGTTTGATATGGCGATAATCCTGATGCCTGCGCAGGAATTGCAGACTTTCCTGCCGATCACCCCAGCGCAGGATTTCGATGGTCTCCTGACGCGCACCCCATGAATTCATCTCACGCTGGTTCGCCATGTAGAGATCAATGGTGTTGCGTCCGGACAGCGCCCAACCGTAATCTTCCACGCGATAATTTTGTCCTGTGGAAAGCAGGCGAAATACCGTACCAGCCGGCCAGCGCGACCAATCAGCTGCGGCGCTGCCGATCTGCGGCGGCTTCGAAATCGCAACGGCGCGTTTCGCATTGCGAGTTGGCTTTGTTGCGCGCTTTGTCGTGCGCGTTCGCGTTTCGTCCATTGAGAACGGTTGCAGTTGCGGCGAATACGAAGCGGTCTCATCGACCGGAATAGCTCGGGGAGCTTCGTACGCCAGCGTCGCGCGTGCTACAGCCTCAGCTCGATGAATCGGCGCACCTGCCGCGTGCAGTTCTCCACCGAGTGCGTTGTGATTGCTGTACTCGCGATGGTCCGCTTCGGTGTGCGTGTACGCTGTGGTGCGCACGTGTTGGAAATCGGTTTTCGCTAACGGCGGCTCGTACGCCGGTAATGGGTGGTGAGTAGTGCCGCAGGCTGTAAGGAGAATAATGGCGATGAACGCCGCCAGGAGGATTAAGGCGAGGTTACGACGCTCGGCGTAGGTCAAGACGAATCACCTGCGTGACTTATTAACAGTTATTCACAACCGCACAAGAACTTTTTACGACAAAATCTGGAAGCCAGAAAATCCAAGAACTGCTTTTGTGGTCTCTTTTTCTGGTTCAATTCATGGCTTCATGGTTTCCCGATTAGCCTTTTGTGAGTAATCTGCGGTTTGGCTATGATCGCGGAATTCGAAAAACAGCTTTCTCAGACTCTCGAAGAAATTAAATCGCAAGGTCTTTTTAAAACCGAGCGGGTCATCACGAGTCCGCAGGAGGCGCACATCGCGATCGCCGGGGGCAAACGCGTGCTGAACATGTGCGCAAACAATTATCTGGGGCTAGCCGATCATCCTGCGCTCATTGCCGCCGCAAAAGAAGCGCTCGACACGCATGGCTTCGGCATGGCGAGCGTGCGCTTTATTTGCGGCACACAAGACATTCATAAGGAGCTCGAAGCAGCGCTCACCAAATTTCTTGGCACGGAAGAGACGATTCTTTATCCGTCCTGCTTCGACGCCAACGGCGGATTATTTGAAACTCTGCTCACCGATAAGGACGCGGTGATCAGTGACGAGTTGAATCACGCCAGCATCATTGACGGCATTCGCCTCTGCAAAGCGCAACGCTTTCGTTACAAACACAACGACATGGCTGATCTCGAAGCGCAACTGCGCGCAGCGAAAGATGCGCGTTTTCGATTGATCGCCACCGATGGCTGTTTTTCGATGGACGGAACGATTGCGAATCTGGCGGAGATTTGCGACCTCGCAGAAAAATATGACGCGCTTACCATGATCGACGATGCGCATGCGACCGGCTTCCTCGGAAAAACGGGACGAGGCACACACGAATATCGCGGCGTGATCGGCAGGATCGACATAATCACCGGCACCCTCGGCAAAGCGCTCGGCGGCGCCAGCGGCGGTTTTACCAGTGGACGCAAAGAGATTGTCGATCTCTTGCGGCAGCGCTCGCGACCATATCTGTTCTCCAACACAATCGCGCCGCCAGTCGTCGCCGCGTCATTAAAAGCGCTCGAGTTGCTTACCGCTTCAACTGAATTGCGGGATAAGCTCGAAGAAAACACAAAATATTTTCGCGCAGCCCTGACCGAGCGTGGGCTGACGATCAAGCCCGGCGTGCATCCGATTGTTCCGATCATGATCGGTGACGCAGCGAAGTCGCAAAAGTTTGCCGCGCGAATGCTGGAGAAAGGCGTTTACGTGATCGGCTTTTTCTATCCGGTCGTGCCGCACGGCGCAGCGCGTATCCGCACGCAGGTGTCCGCTGCGCATTCCCGCGAAGACTTGGAATTCGCCGTGAATGCCTTCGCCGAGGTAAACCAAGAGCTGAAAGAGGCTTAAAACATTGCAGAGGTTACATCGTTACAAAATGACGGTCTCCCAACTTAACCACTTGATCCGGAAATTCGCCGGCCTGCTGCCATGAGGAAAGCATATTTGTTCATTTGTCCTGTTCTCTTGCTTTTTTGCCCGCCAACTTTCGCTCAAGAGAACTCTCGCAGTGGAAGTGCAAAGCAGGATTCACCGAGAGTGATTCAAACTGACGATATGAAGCTGGCGATGAGAGCGGGTCAGCTCGAAGCAGCCGGAAAGTACGACGAAGCGTTGAAGTTGTATGGGCAAGCTATTGCGCTAAACGGGCGTTTTACGCCGTTCGTGTATCACAACCGCGGAATGTTGTACCTTCACCGTGCAAAAGCTTCCCAGGATCCACAATCGCGAATTGCCGATCTGCAACGCGCGATCGCGGACTTCCAGACTTCCATCAGGCTCGGCGCTGCTTCCAAGGAGGAGCTAAACCGCGGATTAGAGAAAGTTGCTACCAGGGCTAATCTCGATGAAGCAACCAAGTTACTCGACGAAGCAACTCATCGATAGCGACGGAGCAGGCGTGGTTTAACAGAGCCGGCGGTCCGATCAAGGTCCCTGCCAGAGGATGGGGAGCTTAACAGGAATCTGAAACGCTTCTGACCAAGCTTCCGGATGCGGAGGCCAAAACAAAGGCTTAAGCAAAGCCCGCGAGCGTTGCTCCGTTCGGCGACGTGACACAGCTTCAGACAGCGCAAGAACAGGCCTGCTGGTTCCAACACGAGCTTCACGAGTTGACGCGACTCATAGAATGGAGGTTCGAAAGGATACCAAATGAAAACATCGATTCTTCTCGTTGCCGGTTCGGTTGTTGCCGCGGGACTCGCGTGCGCTCATGAGGATGCAAAAGTGTTTTCAGATTATCTCAAGTACTCCCGCGAAATTGCGGCAAAGAATCATCTCATTGTCCACGCTCGTTTCGAGCCGGCCAGCGGCAAGGGCAAGCCGATTGATTTTCGATATGACCGTTACCCGGACGTGGAGCGAATCCAGTTGCCGGCGCCGAGCAACGCTTCCTATGTACGCAAAAAAGACGGGGCTTGGATGAAATCGGATGATTGGGGCAAAACAGGAAAGCCTGCGCCGAAATCGGTCACGAAGGACTTTGACAACTGGATCGGATTAATTGACGCGCCGCTGAAAGACATTCGGGATTCGCACGATCCGAGCCAGGGCGCCACGAAGATAGAGCGCGTGGAAAATGACAAGGACGCAAGCGCGGACGAAATCCGCTTCGTGGTGACGCGGGAGCATCCAACCGGCTTTAACTATCCCCGCTTTGCATTCGTGAAGTTTGGAGACAAGGCGCTGCTGAAGTTTTTCGGTGGAACGATGCGACTGGGCGACGAAAAACTGATCGCCTCGATCGGCTATGACTTTATGTTCCTGGTCAATATGGAAATGGCCTCACCGACCCCGCATTAACCCATGATCATCGTTGACCATTATCGCAATCGTCGCGCAATTTGCCGCGGTTTTTGAAATACGCAGGAAATCCTAATGAAAGGAGAACATCGTGATTAAAGGAACAGTGAGAACGTCGGAATTAAATTCATTCGTCTCTATTCACGCCTGCCGGCCATGGCGAGTGATAAGAGCGCAGACTTGGTTAGCCGGGGTTTTGATTCTGTTGTCATTTCCAAACGCCTTTGGGGAGTCCGACTTTTCGGCGTTCTGGAAGGAATTTAAATCTGCCGTTATCGCTGGCGATAAAGCGAAAGTGGCAGACAGGACGAAATTCCCATTGTCGATGTCGTATATGGTCAAAGCTGTAAAGAACAAGCAGGAGTTCTTGCGCCGCTATGACGAAATTTTCAAAGGCGAGGCCAATGCCGCGCAATGTTTTAAAAGCGCCGAACCGCACAAAGAATCCGACCGGCGATATGACATCTACTGTCCGTTTAAAGAAACTCCAAGCGACTGGGAAAACGCACCGATTCGCTTCATTTTCGAATTGGCCAAAGGCGGCTGGAGATTTGTCGGCCTCGACAACATTAATGAGTGAGCCACACGCAATTCGCGAGTTCGATCCACTGAAATGAAAAGATCAATGACGTGCGTTCTCGCGTTCCTCCTGTTCGCTGCCTTGTCTTCGTCTGCGGACGATCAGCAAGCTTTTCGAGGCGGGACTGTTTACGGGCCGAAAGCTGGGTTTAACGTCAGTGCCCCCGAAGGCTGGGTCGTCGACAATGAGTCAGGCAAAGAACAGGGCATGCCGTGTGTGCTGTACCCCAAAGGTTCATCGTGGAGGGACGCAAAGACGGTGATGTATGCCAACGTTGCAGGCACGGAATTTGAAGGGGTAAACGTGTTTGTGGCAATGGCGATCAAAGAAATGGAGAAGATCCATGGACGACCGAAGGAGAAGATCGCGTCCGGCAAAACCAAGGACGGTCACGATTATTTTATTAACGAATATCCCGCCACAAAAACGTACTCGCAGTGGGAACGCGTAGGCTACGTCCAACTTCCGCGCGGGGTCGCTTTCATTGTTCTTACCTCGCGCGATAAGGCGAGCTACGAAAAAGATTCCGATAAACTCGAGAAAGTCCTGAAAACCCTCGTTTATGTCGGGCCGAAGTCCGCGACGGCATACTCTGCTCGTTACGACCAGCTAATAGATCAGCATGCGGAGGCGCAAATCGAGCCGTTGCTGACCGAATGGCGCGAGAAGGCGCCTGACGATCCCAACGCGTGGATCACGAGCGCGAATTATTATTTTAATCAGCGCCAGACGAACATCTCGGCGAAGAAGCCCGGCCCGGGCGACATCAGGTTGACTGATAAGAAGGGAAAGTTAGCGGGGAGCATTTCGTTCGAGCAAGATAAAAGCAATATGAAGCGGGCGGCCGGTCTTCTTCAGGAAGCAACTACGAAATTTCCCGATCGCTTGGACATCTGGTGCGGTCTCGCGTTCATCTATCAGGAGACAGGCGATTTCGACAATCAGTTGGCGACGTTGAAGAAAATGGTCGCCTACGCGCGTGAGCATCCGGCGCAGCTCAAGTGGGAAGGCGAACCGCTCAACGAACCGGCCGACAGATTCGTTCCGGAAAAGCTGCACGAGTACGGTTTGTATTACGAGAAAAAGGAGAACCCCGAGGACGATAAGCGCTGGTTCCAGATTTCGACCCTGGCGACACAGCAATATCCAAATCATGCAGAAGGCTTCAATGACGCTGCCGGTTATTACGCGGACCTTGGCGAATGGCAGAAGGCGCGCGAATCTTTGGAGAAGGCGCGGCAGATCGATCCGAAATCAGTTGGGGCATTGATTAATCTCGGCAACGTCAGCGTTAAGATGAAAGACTTCACGAGCGCACGAAAGTACTTCGAGGAAGCATTGAAGCTGGATTCAAACGGCGAATACGCGCAGGAAGCGAAGGAAGCACTACGCAAGCTGAACAAGAAGTAACAAGCGACGTGGAATGCGTCACAGTTGCAACGCGTTCTCATTCTAACGATCGCCGTGATCGCCAGCGCGATCCCGCTGGCTTCATCCGTGTACGATGTCCGCTATTGGGTTTGGCAACGCGATGATCCGCTCGACGAACAGGAGTTGGCGGAGTTAGAGGCGCAGAAAATCGATACGATTTACTGGCAGGCCGGCGAATTGGAGAACACCAGAGAGACCCGGCATTGGAAAGCGCCGCCAGCCGTGTGTCGCTCCTAATGGAGCTTGGCGCCAGGGAGACGGTTTTCTATAAACCTGCCGCGCCTAACGGCGCTTCCGCGATGAAGTACATAGTTTTTCACCCGAGCCAGAACTTTTTAGCGTTGCGACTGCGCACGCGAGTGCGCCGCAAACGCGCGGAAAATCCGCAGTTCGCCAATATCGTATTTGTTGCCGAGTAGCGCAGTCACGTCGACAAGGTTTCCGTCGCTGATGCGCTGGAACGCCGCTGCAATCTCCTTCTCTTGCGCGGTTGTGAAGAACCGGTCCCGCTCCACGAGTTTACCGCATTCGATTGCAGTCAGGAGATGGCTGTAGATCGTGCTGCGCACAAAACCGCGGGCGCGCGCAATGTCTTCGACCGCTTCGCCCCGCTGAAAGCGCCGCAGCGTTTCAAGCTGACTATCGTTCAGCCTGGCCCGACGTGGCGGTCGCAAAGGACCGCCGTCTTCGGTAAATGTCCGGCGTTCATTTGTCGTAAGATACGCTCGGATTTCGCTGAGGAACGGCTCGGCAAAATCTTTCAGTTTCTGCTCGCCCACGCCGGGAATTCGACGAAACTCGGTTGGTGTCGCCGGATAGTTCCGCGCCATCTCGCGCAGCGTGACATCCGAGAAAATTACGTAGGCCGGCACGTCGCGCTCATCGGCAAGTCTGCGCCGCAACCCCCGGAGTTGTTCGAAGAGCAATTCATCGCACGCGATCGCGCCGATTCTGCTACGCGCTGCTTTCTCGGCGACATCGACCTGCTTGGTCAACGTAACTGGGGTGCGTGTGCGCAGTGTTTCCAGACCCGGAGGCGTAAGTGACAACGTGGCAAATCGGCCCGGCGCGCATTCAACGAGACCGAGCCGCAGCAACTCGCGTCCAATCGCCTGCCAGGATTCGCGTTTCAGGTCGTGCCCAATGCCGTAAGTGGACAACTCATTGTGACTTCGTTGCCGGATCGCTTCCGTGTCTGCGCCACGCAGAACATCGACAACATGATTCAATCCAAATCCAAATCCGCTCTTTGCGAGGATACGATGGACGCATGAGAGAAATTTCTGCGCCGGGATCGTGCCATCGAACGTCTCGCGTGGCGTGAGACAATTGTCGCAGCCGTCGCACGATGGTTCCGCGAATTCCTCGCCAAAATAGCGCAGGAGCGTCATGCGCCGGCATTCGCGTGTCTCGGCGTAATGCACCATCTGCTGGAGCTGCGCCCGGGCAATCCGCGCTTCGCTCTCACTCTTTTCATCGATGAAATGGATTTGTTTGGCGACGTCGCTAGCGCTGAACAGCAGTACGCATTCGCTGGGCAACCCGTCGCGCCCCGCGCGTCCGGTCTCCTGATAATAGCTCTCGAGATTTTTCGGCAGATCGTAGTGCACAACGAAGCGAACGTTCGGTTTGTTGATCCCCATCCCGAAGGCAATCGTAGCGGTGACCACACGGACATCGTCCCGTAAAAATGCTTCCTGGTGTTTCGTGCGCTCGGAGGACGTTAGCCCCGCGTGATAAGGCTTTGCGCTGATACTGTCTTCGCTGAGATTTCGCGCCAGCGATTCGGTGCTCTTGCGGCTCGCGCAATAAACGATGCCGCTATCGTCCGGCCGGCTGCGGATGAACGCGAGTAGTTGTTCGTACGGCGCCGTTTTTGGAACGACGCGGTAGGTGAGATTCGGCCGGTTAAAGCTTGCGACGTAGCAGCGCGGCTCGCGCAGTTTCAATTGCTTGACGATGTCGGCTCGCACCCGTTCGGTCGCAGTCGCAGTGAGTGCGATAACTGGCGCGTCGGGAAAGTGCTCTCGCAATTTTTTCAAGTCGCGATATTCCGGCCGAAAATCGTGGCCCCATTCGCTGATGCAATGCGCTTCGTCGATGGCGAATTGTGCGATCCTCCAGTTGAGGGCGCGTTCCAAAAATGTCTCCAGCATCAAGCGCTCCGGCGCGACGTAAAGCATTCGGTATTCGCCGCGATGCAGTCCGCGCCAGCGCGCTTTTGATTCATCCCGATCCAGCGTTGAATTCAAGTAAGTCGCAGGGATTCCGCTGGTTTGCAGCGCATCCACCTGATCTTTCATTAGCGAAATGAGCGGCGACACGACAATCGTCAGCCCGTCGCGCATCAAAGCCGGCAATTGGAAGCAGAGCGATTTTCCGCCGCCCGTTGGCATGAGGACAAACACATCGCGCCCAGCGAGCGCATCGCGGATGATTTCTTCCTGCAACGGCCGGAACTGGTCGTAGCCGAAATGTTTTTTGAGCGTCGCGATCAAATCCACAGCGATTTCATAATGTCATTCTGAGCGAAGCGAAGAATCTCTGATTATTTCTGAACAGATCGCGCACGGAAACAGCTCAGAGATGTTTCGCTTCGCTCAACATGACAGTACGAGGTACGAATGAGTTTTAGCTGCCCCGTCGTATTCTGCCTAGAATTGTTTGCTTGTCTGCCGTGGCGAAACAATACAGAAGGTGAGATCGAATCAAATCCGGCCAACACCCATCATGCGTGTAGTGCTCGTTGTGATTTCTGTTTTAACTTCGATCTCGCTTCAGCTGAAGGATGGGATTGGAGCGCAAGATGGCGATTTCACCGCGGGAATCTTTGGTCGCGAATTGCCGGCTGACGCTCCCACCAAGTATCGAGAGGATTATCTTCTGGCGCCGTCATCGATTTCGCCGGACAAGAAGCTCGCGCTTATCTATCCGAAAGAAGGCGATGAATTTCCAACCCAGCCGGAGTCCGGAACCGCCGACAATTATCTTGTCACATTGGACCCATTCCGGATCCTGGGCGCGTTGCCCGTGGCGTATTTCGAGAACATTAATCATAAAGGACTTTCCGTGAACTGGGCGAAAGATAGCTCGGCAGCTGTCATCGTTAACCAGGGTAAATGGAGTCCGCGTTGCGTTATTGCGTTTGAACTAAAAGAGGGCCAAATCGTGCACCAACGCGAGCTTTCGCAACCCGTGTCGGATTTCCTTCAGGTGGACTATGAAAAATGCGCGCCCGAGGATTTCATGGAAATTGCTCTCTCGGGAAGCTGGAAACTGAACGCCAAAAATCAGGTCGTCGTTAAGTGCGTCTCCAACAGCAACGGAAAAGGCATTCCCGGAAAGAAATCATGGCGAGCCCGATTTGAAGGCCTCTGGAGCGTGGCGGAGGAGAAATGGTTGCAGCAGAAAGTGACGCCCGTTTTCTGCCGAACCTATCGCGTTTCTGATCTGCCTAGGTAGCGCGCCGCTGTTCGATCGACGACAAAATTTCGTCCGTCGCTGCAGCGCGCGTTTTAGTTCTACTCGCGGCGCGCATTCTGCCCAGAATTGTTTGCTTGTCTGTTGCGCGGGAAGAGAGCACAACTGAAGGCCAACATCATGAAATCAGCGTGGATTGTTTGGATCGCGCTCTTGGTTCTTGGCGCCGCACTTGAAGCACAGCAAAAGTATACTGGCGGGATTGTTTATGGTCCGAAAGCTGCGTTTAACATCAGCGCGCCCGAAGGCTGGGTCTTGGACAATGAGTCTGGCGTGAATCAGGGGCAGCCCTGTGTCCTTTATCCGAAGGGCGAGTCCTGGGCCGACGCGCGAACGGTGATGTACGCGAAAATCGCCAGCACCGAGTTTGAAGACGTAAACGCATTCGTCGTGTGGGCGATCAAAGGAATGATGAAAACGCACGGAAAACCGAAGGAGAAAATCGCTTCCGGCAAAACCAAGGACGGCCGTGATTATTTCATCAACGAGTACCCTGCGACAAAAACTTACTCTCAGTGGGAACGCGTGGGTTACATCCAACTTCCGCACGCCGTAGCTTACATCGTCCTCTCATCGCGGGATAAGGCGAGCTACGAAAAAGATTCCGGCGCGCTCGAGAAAGTTCTAAAAACTCTTGTGTATCTCGAGCCCAAATCTGAGAACAAACCGAAGTAGCTGGCAGACCATATAAGCAATCTGAAACGGAACCCAAGTTCCGGGGGAAGGTAGATCAGACCCACACGGGTCGTTGTAAGTCAGGCGGCGGGGCTTTGCTCGGAACTGTTTCCTTGTGCGCCGTGTTGAAACAGTGCAGAACGTGGGATCGATATGATGAAATCGCCGATGGTTATTCGCGGGGTGCGCAGGCGGACTTGGCTAGCCGGAATTTTGGTTCTGTTGCTATTTCCAAACGCGTTTGCGCAGACGGACTTTTCGGCATTCTGGAAAAAATTTAAGTCCGCTGTCATCGCTGGTGACAAAGGGGCGGTCGTGGAGATGACGAAATTCCCAGTGTCGATGCCCTATTCGATCAAAGCCGTCAAGAACAAGGAAGACTTCTTGCGCCGTTACAACGAAATTTTCAAAGGCGAGGCGAATGCCGCCCAATGTTTCACGAGTGGAAAACCGCGAAAAGAATCCACGCAGCGGTATGAGGTCTACTGCCCATTCAAGAATACGCCAAACGACTGGGAAAATGCTCCCATCCGCTTCATCTTTGAATTGACCAAGACTGGCTGGAAATTTGCGGGGCTCGACAACGTTAATGAATGATGAAGCGAATTGATTCAGCCGCGGTGCTGCTAGTCGTTGCGCTGTTCAACTGTTTGTCGGCGCCCGTGACTCTGGTAGCTGCCTCCTTAGAGGAAAAGTATTTTGAAACTCGTGACAATTTCATCCGGCAATTTTCCACAGCGAGCTCCGTTGACGATAAGTCAGATGAAAAAGCCCTCTCACAATTAGAAAAGCAGCTTCAGCTGATAATAGGCCCCGTTGACGTGGCACATTTTCCAAAACGAGGAAAGATTAATTTAGAGACCCTTTACCAGGATGCCGGTTTTGGCCAAGTCGATGGACTGCGGTTCGGTTCCGAGCACCAACTATTATTCGTAACGACCACGGGTTTGCTGAATGCTTATTTGCAACAGCATAAAAAACTGCCCACAGAATTGGGCAAGCTGGCAAAGGCTGAAGAATTTTACAGTTCGGTTTTTGATTGGGATGCAGCTGTTACCCATTTTGCTGAAGTACCGGTACGGACTACCAATGATAAATCGTTTGCCTATGCATTCCTTGGCTTATGGGCACAGGATATCGGGCCATTCCCGCCAAAAACCCTTTTTGTCTTTTTCGCAAATGGCGATCGTGTATTTGTAGTGTCGACCGAGGCGCAAAGTAACATCGATCAAATCGCTGAATGCAAAGATGTGTGGGATGGATTCAAGAAGAAATCGGATGCTGCATTCGCCGCTTATCAAGCATCGGAACTCAAAGAACAGAAAGCTAGCGACGACATGGTTAGATACGAAGAGGAGGGTTTTAGAGCATACTGCAGGTGCTTCGAGCAGAGAGCAAAGATGGAGCCCTTTTTCAAACAACTAACAGAGCAGGCTCAAACTCTAGTTGATAACCTGCAAAAACAATTACCTCGGTAAGGTATAACGAGTCGTTCCAGGCCGACCGCTTCGCGGCGTGTGAACTCATGGTTAGGCCTAGTAGCCGCTCAGGGAGCGTGCACAATTTTTTCCGTCCGGTAACCGCGCTCTCAATACAAAACACAAAATGAAACAATCGAGTGCACTCGCCGTGGAATGGAACAACGCGTACGCGGCAAAACTCGCAACCAGCTTTCATGCGCCGCAAGCGACACAGAGTAAAGCCTCAACCCTTTTAGGGTCGCAACGATAAATTGTGATCTCTTCTCCTTCGTAATAGTTCGAGGCTACGACAACTTCCATCTTCCCGTCGCCGTCCAGATCCAGCGTCGCAATCACTTTGTAAGCGTTTGGCGCGTCGAAGCTATCTTCCTTTCTTACGTAAGCTTTTGG
>Ga0137418_10005038_pt1 | contig 12106 bp, 13 predicted proteins | sample CZODoug3_1_2_16f_FD_122242 | JGI IMG/M metagenome (GOLD analysis project Ga0137418, IMG submission 122242) | Vadose zone soil fungal communities from Angelo Coast Range Reserve, California, USA - CZODoug3_1_2_16fungal (Hybrid Assembly) | ecosystem: Environmental > Terrestrial > Soil > Vadose... | reverse complement strand
TCCAGATGCGTTGCACCGTGGCAGGACTGACGCCCTGTGTTTTCGCCATTGGCGCGCCAGCAACTTGTTGGCGATACCTTCGGCCGCACTCAGAACGATTCGCACCCGGAGCGCAACCGACTGCGGAGTGCTTCGCAACTTGCTGATCTGAAGCAACTCCTCACGTTCACGCTCAGTCAACGGCAGAGGGGGGCGGCAGCGCGCGGCATTGCCTCTAGAGTATGAGGCCATTTCGTCTAAAGATAAAGACACTTGTGAGGCACACGACTAGTCCAACCTTCGAACACAACATTAGGAGGCTATCGGCCACGCCGAACACCGGGAGAAATGACAGCAGGTCCATGACACGTCCCTACTGGGGCATCCTCTAAAGCTCAACCACGAGAACGTGGATCAAAACGTCCACCCGAGTGATGTGGTCAGCCCTAGATCGTTCTTCGGAGCATTAATGGGGGGCCTAGTGTCGTAGTTCTCATAAACCTGGAAATTCCAGTAGAAATTGCGGATCAGCTCAATGCGTAGGTAGGATTGAGAGCTTATGCGCAGGCGTCCCGGATCGCTGAGGCTTGGGAACAACAGTGTCTGTGAATTGAGATTCAGTGTTTTGAACCGAAACGTAGAAAATGTCACCCCGAATAGAGACTCCGCATTATTGCGAACCGGATCAGTGCCGGGCTGGGGGACATAGCTTTCATGGCTATAAGCGCCCCCTGCAAGTACTGTCAAAGCGGTTTTGTCGGTTTGAACCAACTTTCTCCCCATAGCTGCACCATAAGTAGAACGCAATTGTAGATCTTGTTGGTTGCTCTTCAGTAGAGAGAATAGCCCCGCCGCGAGCCAATGGTTGGTAATCATCCGCGCGTACTGCGAATCGAACGTAAAGCGATTGGTGTCCTTTGCATTCGCTTGAGAACCGAACTGCGAACTGGTCGCTAGTTGCACTGAGTTCTTGGTAGTGCGAAACGCGACATCAGCACTCAGAGATGAGGTCGTAGCTGTATTGCCACTGGAGAAATCGAATCCGTAACTGATAGAGCCAGTCAGCTGATTCCAGAAGCTGACTTCCCGCTGACCGATGGCAATTACATCTGATGCAGCCACGTCGACGGCTGCGCCCTCGGTGATAATCTTGAACTCGTTACTGCCACTGCCACTGTTGCCATCGTTCTTGCTGATGAATCCGGTCACACGTTTCCCGTCGCTCAACCCCACAATGAAAGTATCTTGGCTCTCCATAGTTTTGACCTCCTTCCAGTCGAGATGGACGTCATCCTTCATATAACTGGACTTGAAGGTTAGTTCGCCATACTGCAACGCCTTAATCTCACCAGTAAACTTGTCGCCATTTTTCATGATAACGACATCATCTTTTCGTTTTCCGAACGAGGAACAGGTCCAAAGCACCACCAATGCCAGTGGCGCTACGTATTTGAGTACAGTAAAACCTACCCACCCTAGCTTCTTCATCACTTCAAGGCCCTCCTAAGCCCCCTGCTGACAGAGGCTGAATTGGCCCTGTAACTACTCCGGACTTTAGTTTGCATTCCGGTGGCTGAGCTCCACCTGCTCGAGCACAACCCGCCACGGCCCCACATGATGGGGGCACCTTCGGATACTAGTGGAGCAGAGAACGTGCTCTTCCTGACAAAACTGACAGTTCTCCCTTAGGGCGCCGTTTGGCATCTTGTTCGTAATTGACGGAGACACTATGACCCTTCCCCGCTTGTCTAACTGGATACGATTTGTCTGCGCAACAGGAATGATTGTGGTTGTCTTGCCCATTTGGACGGGAGCACAAACCCAGGCTCAACAAACGTCGGACCTCCAACTGCTCAGAGACAAACTCCTGCAACTGGAGCAGGAGATGAATGCGCTAAAAGGGCAGATCAGCGCCATCGAGCAGCCTCCGCAGTCCGCAAATCTGACTATGCCCACTGCTGCATCCAGTGGCGCACCTGCGCCAGAGAGACCGCCAAGACCTCAAAAGGAGGATGAACCGAAGAGCAACATTGACCTGTACGGTTTCATCATGCTCGACTCGGGTTATGACTTCAAAACGAACAATCCAGACTGGTTCGACGTCATTCGACCAACGAAATTGCCTTCTTTTAAGAGTGATTTTGCGCCGGATGGTAAGGCCTACTTTGGCGTGCGGCAGACTCGTTTCGGCGTGAAGACTTCGACCCCAACCGGACTTGGCACTCTAAAGACACAATTCGAATTCGAGTTATTCGGGACAGGAGTTGACGCGGGACAAACGACCTTCCGTCTACGGCACGCCTATGGGGAACTGGGGCAATTCGGAGCGGGTCAAACCTGGAGCCCATTCATGGACATCGATGTCTTCCCGAACTCGCTGGAGTACTGGGGGCCGAACGGAATGGTCTTCTTCCGGAATGTCCAGGTGCGCTGGATGGCGATCCGCAGTGATAGTACCCGCCTCACCTTCGCTGTGGAACGGCCTGGTGCCAGCGCCGATCAGGGCATCTATGCTGACCGCGTCGAATTGCAAGGCGTCAAACCGAAGTTTGACATGCCGGACTTCTCCTGGGAAGCACGCCTAATCAGGAAGTGGGGGTACGCGAGGTTTGCAGGCATATTTCGGAAGATCTCATGGGTCGACACCAATACCACCGATACAGTCGACCTTAGTGGCGACGCTTTTGGGTGGGGCGTGAACTTCAGTTCCAATCGCAAGTTCGGAAAAGACTCCATTGGCAGATTCATGATCGTTTACGGCGCCGGTATCCAGAACTACATGAACGACGCGCCGATCGACATTGGTATCAAGAATAACCTCAGCAATCCGACCACGCCGATCAAAGGTGTGGCGCTGCCAGCTTTGGGCATCGTCTCATTCCTGGATCACAACTGGAACGAACGCTTCAGCAGTTCAATTGGCTATTCCATGTTAAATATCGAGAATTCCGATGCGGAGCAACCATCGGACTTTCACCAAGGTCATTACGCACTCACCAACCTGCTGTATCACCCAGTTCCGAGTGTCACGATCGGGAGTGAGTTTCAGTTTGGCCGACGGGTCAACTTCAAGGATGGCTTCAATGTGAACGATTATCGCCTTCAGTTTTCGTTTAAGTACGACTGGAGGAAACTCTTTGAATTCTGACGCCAAGAGAAATTCCTCGGTTACATAGCTCAGGATGAGTGGCTCGAGCCCCAGATTGCGACTGGTTGGAAGAAGAGTACGGTCATCGGAGGCACTGAATGGTTATGCAACGACTGAAGCTTAACAAGATGTGTATCGCGGCACTTGTAGCCGTGACCTTCACTCCCATCGCGGTGTCAGCGCAGACTGCTCGCAGTCCGGTGGCCCCCAGGCGCGAACTGGTAGAGTCGGTAGTCCGCGAAGCCTATGACAAATTTAAGGGCGATACGAACGGAAAGAATGCTGACTACATCCCCTATCTCGCCAAAGTGGATTCCAAAATGTTCGGAATCGCCATCGTCACTACGGACAATCAGGTTCTGACGCTGGGCGATGTGAACTACTCGTTCTCCATCCAGTCTATTTCCAAAGTGTTTACGCTGGCGCTTGCGATGGAGGAACTGGGGCCAGATAAAGTTTTCGAGAAGGTGGGCTCCGAGCCAACCGGACGTCCCTTCAACTCTCCCTTGGCGGTTGTGGACATGGGGACTCACACCGGGAACCCATTCGTAAACGCCGGTGCGATCGCAACCACCAGTCTTATTTCCGGCAAAAATGCAGCGGAAAAGTGGAATAAAATCCTCGCTTTCTACAGCAATGCGGCCGGAGAAAAACTCACTCTCATCGATGACGTCTACAAGTCAGAAGCTGCCACTAATACCGGCAACAAAGCACTCTCCATGCTTTTGGCCAAGTATGACCGGATTTATGCCGACCCCTTCGAGTCAGTGGATATCTATACCAAGCAGTGCTCAGTCGGTGTCAACGCGACCCAGCTAGCCCGCATGGGCGCGATGCTTGCAAACAACGGAGTCAACCCTGCCACAGGCGTGCAGGTGATTAAGAACGAGCACATTCCTCACATTCTGAGCACTATGGCCATGGCCGGCCTCTACGATGGCTCCGGCGGTTGGGCTTGGCGCGTTGGTCTGCCCGCCAAGAGCGGAGTGGGTGGCGGGATCGTAGCCATTGCACCTGGCAAAGGCGCCATCGTTGTGTTTGCACCACCACTTGACGAGGCCGGAAACAGTGTAAAGGCTCAAGAAGTAATCGAATACGTCGCGCAGAAGCTGAATTACAACTTGTATTCGCCCACTTCGGTGGGTCTGAAGTAGGCGGTTCCGGCCGGCAAAATTGAACGCGGATGCCTTTCCCGGCCCGAATCGCGAATACGAATGTGCCACATTCAAGCGCAAACGTGTTCCCCCGGACGTACGATAGGAGGAACTGCAAGTGATACCTGCTGCGTGGAGAGAGTTAGTCAAGTTCTTGCTGATATTAACTGCAGTGGTAACCTGCTCGGGTTTTGCAAACTCCCAGACCCCAGGTCCTCAGTCGGATAGTGCCACTGCCGACAGCCAGAATGCCTCCGAGGTGCTCAAGAAGCTTGACCAACTGGTCGAGCACAACCGGCAACTAGAAGAACAAAATCGAGAACTGATGGATCAAATCGTCTCTTATCATCAGGTTCTCGCTAAACAGGCTGGATCTCTACCGGAAGCGACCGATAAAGTTAAGGAAGTCGAGCCTTCGACAGGTTCCGCCACTGTAGGTGACCCTCAGCAGATCGACCAGCCTAAGGCCGTCGCCAACTCCACTTCTCCAGAAGAAGGGCCGTATAAGTGGGGTGGCTACACGCCGAACCTTGGGTATAAGATAGCGAATACCGACCGTGGTGACCTAAGTGTCAGCATATACAGCTACGCACGATACCTGAACCAGTTGGGGCTGGATGCAACCTATCAAGACGCGTTTGGCAGCGTCAAGAATGTGCAGCAACGCCAGGACTTCCAACTCCAGAAAGTACAGATAAAGTTCCTAGGATGGATCATGAACCCGAAGTTCCGTTATTTTCTGTACGCTTGGAGTTCCAACGCCTCGCAAGGCTTAGGCGCTCAGGTTGTGCTCGCCGGAAACCTGAATTACACCTTCAACAAACACTTGAGTGTGGGAGCAGGCATTCGTTCCTTACCGGGGACACGGAGTGTGGAAGGCAACTTCCCATTCTGGCTGGGCGTGGATACACGCCTGATCGCCGACGAGTTTTTCCGCCCTTCCTACACTTCCGGCGTGTGGGCCTGGGGGAAAATCTCGGACCGACTGGACTACATCGCCATGCTCGGCAACAACCTGAGCACGCTGGGGGTGAGCGCAGCCCAACTCAACAATGGCTTTGACACTCTCTCCACATCGCTTGTCTGGACGCCCACGACGGGTGAATTTGGCCCCGGCTTCGGTGATTTCGAAAGCCATCAAAAACTAGCGACCCGTCTGGCTGCGCACTTCACCCGGAGTACCGAGGACAAACAGGAGCAACCAAGCAGCGATCAATTCGAGAATACCCAGATTCGTCTCGAGGACGGCAGTGTCATTTTCACACCCAACCTCTTCGGTCCGGGTATTTCGATTACTGATGTGACCTACAAGATGGCTGCCTTTGACGGCGGTCTCAAATATCACGGCTTTTCAATGGAGGTGGAATATTTCTTGCGGTGGCTCAACCACTTTAAGGGTCCGGACACGACTGGGCTTGCCCCGATCTTCTCCCACGGCTTCCAGATGCAAACCTCAGCGATGGTCTTGCCGAAGACTCTCCAAGTCTACCTGGGAGGATCGACGATCTATGGCAAGTATGGTAATCCCTGGGATTTTCGGGCCGGTGTGAGCCTTTTCCCATTTCATAACAGAGTTGTCCGGTGGAACAATGAATTCCTCTACTTACATAAGTCTGCAGTGGGGTACACGTCCGTCCCGTTTGCACTCGGAGGCACTGGGCCAGTGTTTCACACGAATCTCGAGTTGGCCTTTTGAGGACTGAGCAATGGAACGCACGGACAGATGTACAAGGAATCGCGGCAGTGGATTCCTCTGGCGATTGGCCACTTTCCTGTTGGCTTGCTGTGGTTGTGTAACGGCACAGTCCCACCCCTCTGCTGCAGACCAACCCGAGCTAAACGACGTTCACTTCCACCTGACCAACTACATCCAAGTAGGAACTGATATCCATGATTTCTTGAACATCATGGGCACAAAAGTGGGACGTGTCGCGCTATTTGGCATACCGCTGCAGCAGGAGTGGTCGTACCAGAATTCCGGAGATCTGGCTCCAACCTATTATTTGCAAACCGACGCACCGCTCTACTACTACTCCTTCACAGACGCGCACATCGCGATGGCCTATCGCTCTCTCTCCAAAGAGCAGCAAGCGCGATTCGACCCCATGATTACCGGGTTTAATCCGGCAGACATGTATGCGGCGGATCACATTCGCAGAGTGTTGCAGACTTTCCCGGGCGTTTTTTCAGGAATTGGGGAATTCACAGTCCATAAAGAGTTTGTTTCCGCGAAGGTCGCAGGCGAAACTCCTTCGTTACGAAATCCTGCCCTCGACAAATTGCTGGACTTTGCAGCAGAGGTCGGGCTTGTCGTTCTGATCCACAACGATATGGACGTGCCGTTCGCGAGGTCCGGCGCGGAACCAGCTTACCTGTCTCAAATGAAGTCCGTTCTCGCGCGCCACCCCAAAGCTACGATCATTTGGGCGCATACGGGAATGGGTCGAATTGTACGACCGGTTCACGGTCATGCGGCCGTGATCGAAGCGATTCTCAAAGATCCGCAGTTTAGCCACGTGTATTTCGATATTTCTTGGGATGAAGTTGCTAAATACCTGACGTCTACTCCCGAGTCGATCAAGATCTCAGCAGACCTCATCAATCGCTATCCGGATCGATTTCTCTTTGGCACCGATGAGGTTGCGCCGCCAACCCAAGAGAGGTACCTCAAGGTCTATTACCAATATGATCCGCTCTGGAAGCAGTTAGACAAAGAAACCAGCGCGAAGGTACGCTCCGGAAACTACGAGCGCATCTTCGACGCGGCCAGGCAGCGGGTACGAACGTGGGAAGCAGCGCATTCGAAGTGATTCCGTATCGTTTATGCCAATCACCGCTTCGCCGGCTGTCGAAGGCTCGTCGTCGAGAGCAGAAGTCGCGATTCGTTAATTGCGTGTAGAGGAGTTTGTTTATGAAGCCGAGGAACAGAATCCGTCTTTTGCTCGTGCTGCTCGTCTACGGCAGCGCCCTGACCTCTGTGGCCACCGGCAAACAACTGCCCAATGTCGTTATTCTGGCTACCGGCGGCACTATCGCCGGAGCGGCCGCTACCGGGACTCAGGCAGGATACACTTCAGGTTCGGTGACCATTGACGCGATGCTCGCCGCTGTTCCCGGAATCAAGGAGCTCGCCAATGTTAAAGGCGAACAGATTTCCAACGTCGGATCCCAAGACATGACGCTGGATATCATGCTGACGCTGGCAAAACGCATCAATGTTCTGTTGGCGCAGAACGATGTTGACGGCATTGTCGTCACTCACGGCACCGACACCATGGAGGAAACAGCGTTCTTTCTGAACTTGGTTGTAAAGAGCGATAAATCCGTCGTCATGGTGGGATCTATGCGGCCGTCCACAGCCGTAAGCGCAGACGGGCCATTGAACCTGTTCAACGCTGTCGGCGTTGCCGTGGATCCGCAATCCAGAGGCCGCGGCGTGTTGGTGGTCATGAACGACTGGATCCATGGAGCACACTCCCTCACTAAGACTAGTACGACCGCGATTCAGACGTTTATGTCACCCCTGCGTGGACTCGTGGGTATTTCCAGTTATGGTAAGAATGACTACTACAGCCTACCGGGGTGGAAACACACCACGACAAGCGAGTTTGATATAGCCAATGTTATGAAGTTACCTCGCGTCGACATCCTGTTTGCGTGCGCTGACATGTCGCCCGATCTCATCGACTCCGCAGTGGCGAATGGTGCCAAGGGCATCGTCATTGCTGGGGTTGGCAACGGAAACATGAATCAGGCTTCGCTCGAAGCCGCAGCAAGGGCCGCCAAGAAAGGCGTGGTAGTCGTCAGAAGCAGCCGAGTCCTCACCGGAACCGTTGGGCGTAACGTGGAAGTCAACGATGATGAGATGGATCTTGTGGCCTCCGACGAGCTCAACCCTCAGAAGTCCAGGATTCTACTTATGCTGGCGCTGCTCAAACCGCGTCCCAGCGCGGACATTCAGAATTTGTTCTATACGTACTAGACTCAGTCGCGCCTGTTTTCGCTTAGTTGAAATCTGACATGAGATCGTGTCTGCTGGGCAGTCGACTCAGTCGGCCCACCTTCATGTGTTGGGCCCCACCCCATGATTTGTACCAACGACTGTCATCTCTGGCAGTTTTCAGTGTGCCTCGCTCAGACCGAAGATGCTCTTGCCGGAGCGCGTGCGATACGGGAACCCGGCACAGGGCACCTGCGGAATGGCATTCTCTAAAGCCCACCGCGACGACTCTAATGTCAGGCGCGGTGTAGCTGATGCAAAACAGGATGCCTTTGCCTCGAGATTGCGGCCGTCTAATGTCGCACTCGCTATCGACCACTGCAGTGTAAGAGAACGAAAGCACATCTATACGTGCTGTCTGCTCTTTGTGATATCGAGTGTACTTGCATTAGCCCAATCGGGACTGGGGGACTCTAGTCCTGTGCCGCTGATCGCTCTCGAGTCGAGCCCTGTTTCTGGTGCACCCCTTCTCGAGGCTGAACACCGATCTGCTCGTGTCGGCGACACACAGTTCCCTGTCGACAAACTCACTCCCGGCTGTCAGGGCGTCCCATTCTCGACTCGGAGCTGCGCATTCGCACAGCAAGGGCCTGCGCCTTCAACGGTGTCTGACTATGACATCCAGTCACTCAGAAAGGATCTACGATCGGAACAAAAGCAGCTCATCGCGGCGAATATGCCGTTAACCGATGCCGAAGCTCAGAAGTTTTGGCCGATGTATGAGCAATACGATGCCGAAAAAGTGAAGATCAACGACGATAAACTGCTAGTCATTAAAGACTACGCCGCGAACTTTGAGAACCTCACTGACAATCAGGCTCAGACTTGGTGAACAAGTGGGCGCAGGCTGATCAGTTAGCGGTTCAACTCGAACAAAATATGTCCCATGTTCCAACCTTTACTTCTTATGGGGCGGGAATTGCTTGAGCAACTTAACAACCGCCTTGTCGATTCGCTCTAGAGATTTCTGCTTATTTTCGATATCGAGCTTTTCGGTGACGGTACCGGTCCATACAACTTTGTTGGAGGCGCGATCGACAAGGGTGAGCATGAGAGTTCCTTCCGGGACATATGGAGCCATCAGGTTTGTGGGCATAGTGGCTCCGATCCAAGTAGTTGGATCATAAGTGGGGAGAATGGGTACGCTTGCTGCCTGATTGAGCCCAAATTCCATCCCCCCTGCGGGAATCAGGACGAGATCGCCGTCCATTTCCGTCTTCGTCAGTCCCTTGGCATTCAATTCTTCATCGACCCGACCGACAACACTCGCATAGGCCAACGGCCTCGTTACTGGCATCGCGGGCTCGGCCCACGTGTAGCTCCTGAACTTCAGGAAGTCGGTTCCTTTCTCATATCCCACACGTACCTTCTGTCCGAAGGCAGCTACAGGAAATGCGGCTAGTAACGCGTAGGTCCACATTTTCACCAGATTCAGCTTCATTTGGTCTCCGCCGTCATTGAACATAGACGGACCTCAATTCAGTCAAAGACAGAGTACCGAGCCCGGCCTGATAAGAAATACTGACAGTTCTCACAGGTTCACCGGATCATTCAACAGAATCTCGTACGCTGTGCGAATTGACAGTTTTCAGATATGTGCTGTTGCAAATAGGCTCGCCTGGACCGGAAAGGGAGTTCACGATGTCGGATGTGGACGTAGCCGGTAGTTGCGCCGCTGGCCCGCAGATGTGGGCCACGCTATGGTATTGCAACCACTGTAACGCGCTGGTTTCGATACAGTCTGCCCAAGCGGTGGATGAAGCATTCTGTCCGGCCTGTCTTGAAGCACCGCTGGAGTTCTGTGGACGATTCAATGGTTTTCCAGGGCTTCAGGTCTGTGACGCTTGATCGCGGGATGTCAGCGAGTCGCAGTGCCGGTACCCGACGGTTCGATTGGGAGAAGGCCCGCGATTACCCTATACCGGGCGAGACAAAGCGAGCGCCGCTCAATGCAAGATTGATGGCTCGGACAAGGTCACTGCAGAGGCGCAGCTTAAGGACATACGCGAAACACCCGGTCTCGCTGGCTGCATGAAACGTATCAAGATCTGAGCATGCGGTGAAGAAAACTTACGGTTACATTGGTCTTTGCGTCCCTTATTCGTCGCGCCACTTCGATCCCATTTTAGGACTGGCATGAAAATGTCGAGAATGGCGACATCTGGAAGCAGTTGCGTCGCCGCTACCAGTGCCGCGCCGCCGTCACTGACAGCCCGAATGACGTCGAACTCGTCTGCTAACGTAGAAGTGAGAATACCGCGCATTGATTGATTGTCATCAGCTACCAGGACACGAGCTCTTGCCATGCCACCTCGACCCGAAAGGTCATGCAAGTGGAGTTCCATCGACAAGGATTCCGAGCGGTGATCAAGAACAATCGGGTAGGTATCAACGATGAGAGGAAGGCAAATGGTTGCGGCGTAGCGGTCCAACAGGCCAATAGAGCATCAACGGTGAGATGTTCTGACTTGCAAGCTCCTCCCCAAGACGCACAAAGCGTTCACTCATTGGCAACCGAGATATCTGCGGGCCACTGATCGTCAGTGACGTGCCAAGTCTTGTCAGGATTGTATCGATCTATATTCTGGGCGACGTCGAGGGTGACAGGTCCCAAATCTTTTTCATATACAACGCCGTCAAAGCCGACCAGGAAGCTCTTCACGCCCGTGACTTGGTACTCGGCAGGAAAGGCCAACAATGCGAAGCCCCCGATCATAGCTCCATCAATCACATAGTCGAGTTGCCCAAAGCGGGCTGCAGGACCTTGCCCTTTGAGTACCTTGAAGTAGTAGCCGTGGTAGCCGGAGGTCTTGCCTGGCGAATACCCTTCCTCGATGGCGCGAGCGACTGCTTCGCTGATAGGACCGCCCGGCGTGTCATCCTCGTTCTTCCAATACAAACCGTCATGCTTTCCGGGCGTGCTGATGATCTTTTGCGCGTATTGATTGATCCCAGACTCGTCGTAAATGTCCGACGCGTACTCGTGCTGCGCCTCTACAAACCCGCGACAGATCTGTAGGGCGTCGAGTTCATTGGATCCAATACGCCGATAGAGTATTTCATCGTGGCCTTGTTTAGAATCGAAATACCACTTCCCAGCTTTTCGCACAATGGGGACGGGAAGCGGCCAGTCATCGTTGCCGACCGAAAGAACAGCTCGCGTTTTGTCCCGGGCATCTACGGCCACAACATGCTTTTCTCGGGCCTTTGCCGCAAAGCTCGCGGCAACGCTCTTGTCACGAATCGGGTCCGCCGAAGAAACGAAGTCCTTGCCGTCTGGCCCGAATATCCCCAGCAGTGCGGATACGTCGTACGTTTCTGCTGCTTGGATCAACGTCTCGGCTGCTTCTTGCGGTGTGTTAAAGGCCTTTTGCACATGCGCGGTGTCAGACGTGGCCTTGGATGCAGCCAGTGCCTGAAGAGGGTTTCCAAGAGCGCACATCCCAACAGCAACCAGAAGGACGTATGACGAGTTACATGCAGTTACTCCCCGCAGTTGTGATCTCATGGATTCCTCCTGATTCATGGCCTACTCATCTACGCCGCCCACCGCCTCCGCTGCGCCCACCGCCTCCGCGGCGGCGTCGCGCGCGCTGACCGCCCTATACGCCGCTTCCTTGTGCGGCACCGTGACATTCCCACCCACGTAGCCGTTGCTTCCCAGGCCTTTTACGAAACCGGGGAACTGCTCGGGTGTCAGGTCCTTGAGCTCATAGGCGCCCGGGATGCCGAGCGTCTTCAACCAGTAGCCATGGATCATCGGCGAGCGCGAATGCGCCACCGGGTGGCCCATGACGCAGGCGCGGCGTAGCGTGCTGGCCACTT
>Ga0137418_10005037_pt1 | contig 12106 bp, 10 predicted proteins | sample CZODoug3_1_2_16f_FD_122242 | JGI IMG/M metagenome (GOLD analysis project Ga0137418, IMG submission 122242) | Vadose zone soil fungal communities from Angelo Coast Range Reserve, California, USA - CZODoug3_1_2_16fungal (Hybrid Assembly) | ecosystem: Environmental > Terrestrial > Soil > Vadose... | reverse complement strand
ATCAGACCGGCATCGACATCCACGTCCTCCAGGGCGAACGCGAACTCGCCAAGGATTGCCGCTCGCTTGCGCGCTTCGCGCTGCGCGTGCCGCCCGCGCCCGCCGGATTGCCCCGCATCGAATTGAAATTCCTGATCGACGCCAACGGCATCCTGCAGGTTGGCGCCAAGGATCTTCGCACCGGCGAGCAGCATTCCATCGAAGTCCAGCCGAGCTACGGCATCAACGATTCCGAAATCGAACGCATGCTCGAGGAATCCATCGAATACGCCGAACAAGATTTCGCCGAGCGCCAGGTCATCGAAGCGCGCACGGAATCCGAGTCGATCCTGACGGCCACCGCCAAAGCGCTGGGCAATCCGCAAGCCGCGGGCTTGTCTGCCGAGGAGCGCGCTAAAATTGACCAGAGCGTCGCCGCATTGCAAGAATCCGTAGCAGGCAGCGACTACAAATTAATCCGCAAGCGCATCGACGACCTAAATCACGCGACCGAGCATCTCGCGGAAGTGTTGATGAATTCGGCGGTCGCATCGGCGCTAGAAGGCCGCAAGCTGGCCGAAGTCTGAAAGGTTCCAGTAGGACAGGCTTCAGCCTGTCCTAACTGTCGCAAATCGCGGCGTGATTCGTCGCAGGCGGCCTGAGCATCACGAATTGCAGCGGCGGCTTTACGCCGCCATCTTTGGTTTTGTTTTTTTGGGAGATAACCATGGGCGGCAGCAACCCTTACATTGAAGAAGTCAAATACAAACCCGCCACGAAGAAATTCAAAGTCACATTTCTTCCTAGTGGCAAGACCATCGAGGTTGACCCGGAGAAAATTCCGTACGGGCACAACGGCCTCCCGGGCAGCATTCTCGACATTTCCGAAGGCATCAAGGCCGGCCTCGACCACGCTTGCGGCGGCGTCTGCGCCTGCTCGACGTGCCACGTCATCGTGAGGGAAGGTCTCGAATCCTGCAACGAAGCTACCGACGCCGAGTTCGACGAGCTGGACGAAGCGCCGGGCATCACGCCGAAGTCCCGCCTTGGCTGCCAGACCGTGCCCGATGGCACCACGGACATCGTCGTCGAGATTCCCGAGTGGAACAAAAACTACGCCAAGGAACTGGATCACTGATTCAGTTGTAGCGGCGGGTTTATCCCGCCATCTTTTCTCTGCGACCTCTGTGATCTCCGTGCTCTCTGTGTTAGATCGTTCTTGGGAGTAGACATGCCGCCAACATTCGGCTGGGACAATCTCGAAGACATTGCCATCGGCCTAGCCGACAAATTTCCAGACACTGACCCGCTCACTGTCCGCTTCACCGACATGCACAAATGGATCACCGAACTCCCCGGCTTCTCCGGCGACCCCGCCGCCTCCAACGAATCCAAACTCGAAGCCATCCAAATGGCCTGGCACGAAGAATTCCAAGACCGCCAGACCTAGCCAATTCCTCCATCGGCACGTTGCCGCGGGTCCGAAAAATCTGGCATAATCGCCTTGTACTGGGGAGGCTGCCTGATGAAAAGCATCCCTTTTCTTTTGCTCGCAGGATTTTCGATCCTGCCAAATTCTCTCCATCTCGCTCAAGCGCCGCAGGAACCTCAACGCCTCCCGGACGGCGGCACCCGCGAGGTCCTGATCAGCATCCTTATCCCGTCCTTGCCGAACGCGCCGTTCACCGCGACGGTGAATACCGAATGGATTCGGCAATTGCCGGACGGCAGCACCATCACTCTGAAGAATCACCGCGCCATCGCCCGTGATGCCGCCGGACGTATCTTCCAGGAGCGCCGCGCGCTCGTTCCGGACGACGGCAAGACCAAGTCGGGCGTCACGCAAATCGAGATCAGCGACCCCGTCGCACGTGAACTTTACATTTGCATGCCCCATGGACGCACCTGTCAAGTGGAAGTGTTTTCTCCGCCAGAGTCTTTGCCTTACACCCCGCCTGCCAAGGCGCACATGGCGCAGGGCTCATCATCGGAATCAGTGGACCTTGGCAAGCAGTCCGTCGGGGGGCTCGAAACGGTCGGCACGCGAGAGACGACCATCATTCCCGCCGGCACGATCGGAAACGACGGCCCGCTCCTGTCCAAGCGGGAGTTTTGGTTTTCGCCCCGGCTCGGCGTAAACCTCATCAGCAAGCGGCAGGATCCGTTATCCGGCACGCAAAACTTCGAAGTTTCGGACATCGCCTTGGGTGATCCCGACGCCAAACTCTTTGCAGTGCCGAGTGGCTTCAAGATCTTGGACCTGCGAAAGCCCCCGGAGATCTCTTCTCCTTCGGCATCCTCACCCAATTGATTGCCCCGAATCCTGTTACCGCGCCTAGGTTTCTCAGCAATCGCGTTTTATACGCGGCGGCAGCGTCAGCCATAATTTCCTTGATTCTCTATGCCTTATTTGGTATTCGATCTTCTAGGTAAGCGTGTGGATCTTTTCCGAGTGCGGCGGCCTTTCGGCCGCTTTTTCATTTCCGACACCGCAAATCCTAGTCAAATTCTTTGGTTTTGATCCACTTTATACCCTTGCCATCTCTCACTGAACGGAAGCACTGGTCCAGCTAAGTTAGCTAGAATCAACTTATGAAAAACAGGGGGGGAGGGGTAGCAGTTATTGTTAACTAGAAATTCCAAGAAGGCTTTCTATCCCGCTTTCCCTGACCTCGTCGGGGCGAGCCTGCCGTCACGCGCGACGGGAATCTCTCTTTGCCAGCGCCGTCATCCGCCGCGCTTGTTCGCGCAAGCTATTTCCCGTATCCTTGAATCGTTCCGTTTCTCTCCCCGGTGGCGCTATGGTGCAACGGTTAGCACGTAGCCCTTTCAAGTCTCAACTCCGCGCTGAAAACACGTGCCTTCCTAGCAGAATCAGTGGTTTAGATATGTATTGAAACCCCTCGCAACACGGTGAAAAGACCATATTGGGTGCAATTTAAGTGCAATTTTGAGGTTGTTCTGGGCAGTTCTAGGAAAAGAGGCTACGTGCAGCAGAGTCCGGCGCGTCTGCCAGTTCCGCCGCTCGGGCACGGCGACAGGATACTACAGGGTTTGAGCCTCGGCCTATTCTGATCGTGCATCAATGGGCTTCCTGATTCGCGTGCTGGTAGAATACCGCACATCATGCCGCTTGATGAAGTAGGCCGAAGATACGCAGATAGCATTTACCAGCGTCGTCTCCACGAGATTTCCGGTAACGAAGAACAAGAAATCAACCAGCTTCGCAATCAGCATGCAAGCCGGGGCAGCATCTTGTCAGGAGCCTATATTCACGATCACTTTAAGCTGTTGTTGGAACGAGTTGATACTTTGGCGCAAGCCAAATTAGATGGCCTCGTTAAGGCGTATGAAAAGTCTGGTCTTCCGTTTGACGAAGTGGCGTTTCGGGATGTGAAGGGAGAAGTAGTTGATTTTTGCCATTCGCAACAACACAGTCTCATTGGCTCCATGAATCAAGAAGTTCGACAGACTCTTGGCGCGAATACTCCAGCTGGGACATTAGAGGCTTTGTCTAAACAAATCATCTCTCGAATTGACGCAATAATTTCTCGATTAGTCTGTGATCTCGCAATCAAGCGGGACGAAAAGATTTTGGATGACCGTAAAACAAAGCAAGTATATGCCGCCGCGCTAGGCAAACAGTGGGACGCTTTCATTTGCCATGCTAGCGAGGATAAAGAGGATTTTGTTGATCTGTTCGCGCATCGGTTGCGGAATTCTGGTCTATCCGTATGGTATGACGTTTTTTCTCTGAAGGTGGGCGACAGCCTCCGAAGGAAGATTGACGAGGGCTTGGCGCATTCGCGATATAGGGTCGTAGTGTTGAGTAAGCATTTCTTTTCAAAGGAATGGACGCAGAACGAGCTAGACGGGTTAATGAGCAGGGAGATCGCGGGTACAAAAGTAATTCTACCTATATGGCACAAAATTACGGCAGAGGAAGTTAAGAAAAATTCACCGATTTTAGCTGGCCGCGTGGCCGCCAAATCTGAGCACGGCCTTGAGAAAGTCATATCGGAAGTACGCGAGGCGATGGGTTTATGAAGTTAAAAGACTGTGTTTCAACCGCCGATATTGTTGTCACGGCCCCGCTAGTCAGGAGTGAACCAGAGGAAGATTGGCTGCAAGCCAAGGCATCTGGTTCAATCCCGGAATCAGTATTTGATCTTTACTGCAAATCGAACTATCTATCCTTCGGCTTCGCTCCATCTTTTCTGCGCGATGCGGATAATATGCTGTTCGGATACTTCGGGATGCTCCTCCGGGGACTGATGGAATCTTTTTCGGATGCTGATGTGCAGCTTAGCAGGTTTCTGGAGGCTCAGAACTTGGTGCGAGATTACGGCAAGATTGCGAGAGGCGAACCTTGGGAAAAAGATGCGGCATTTCGGGCACGCCGCCATTTCCGCGATATGCTCATCGCGTTGCAAGCTGGCCTAGATAACTTTTCTGATTTGGTGGCGCTCTTCTTGACGGGTTCAATTCAGGGGCTTCGTTTTGGTCGGGCACAATTTAGCCAGATAGAAGCATGGTTGGGAAAGCCCCTCCCACCTAACGGTTTAATCATAACTCCTTATGATGAACCCAAAAAGAAGCTGTATGACGCACTTCGCCCTCTCGTTCATTCCGATGCTCCAGAAAGAGACTGGCTTCCCTTGATGCGTATGCTCCGCAATAAGATTGCACACTTGAGTCCCGCGACGATTCGCTCCATCGCGCGCGTGCCGGCGGAGCGCACGACGACGTACAAAATTCGCCATCTATACGACAGCGACGAAGAGCCGGCCGCTCCCGCGCAGCCGCAGTTGAGTCTCCTGCAAAACGGAGCTCACGTTTCCTACGCCGAAGGCGCGTATTGAGATCACCCTATGCTCGCATTGCTCTTGCCCATAAAAGACTTGCGCCAAGCGAAGCAGCGCCTCGCTCCCCTTCTGAATCCCGAAGAGCGCTTCGCGCTTGCCCAGGCCATGCTCGCGGATACCATTCGCGCCGTTCGCGGCGTGCGGCGAGCCGGCAGAATCTTCGTGGTGACGAACTACATTCCGGCCATGGAGACAGCAGAGGCGAACGGCTGGCAGCTTCTGCGCGAGGAGCAGCAAATCTCGGAGAGCGTTTCCGTGGACGCCGCCTCCCGGCTGTGCGCGGAACGGGGAATCACGGCGTTGCTGCGCCTGCCGCTGGATGTGCCGCTCGTGCAAGCCAGCGACATCGACGAATTGCTCGCAATCGACTGCGCCGCGCCGGCGCTGGTGATTGTGCCCTCCCGCGACGGCACCGGCACCAACGCCATCCTGCGCACGCCGCCTGCGCTGTTTCCATCGCATTTCGGCACTGGCAGTTTTGCGAAACATTGCGGCGAGGCCGAGCGCGCCGGCGCGCAGATTTTGGTTCGCCGCAATACTCGCTTGGAGACGGACGTTGACGATGAAGCTGATCTGCGCGCTCTCGCGCGAGAAGACTTGCGCGGCACGGAAACCGGTGCGTGGTTCGAGCGTAGCGGCTTGATGAAGCGGCTGATGGCGCCAGCGATCAGTGACAATAGGTTGAAGCTGGCGGCAAATACCTGAAACTTTCCGCTCTTGTGGCAGCGCCAAGGTTTTGAAGAAAGACAAATCGAGGAGCAACATCCTCCGGAGGTTCGATATGGCCGAGCATCTACCTGAGAAATACGTGGATCTGCTGCAGAAAAAGGCGTTTGCCAATCTGGGCACGCTGAACCCCGACGGCAGTCCGCAGGTGACGCCCGTATGGGTCGACTACGACGGGAAGTATGTGCGCATTAATTCCGCGCGCGGCCGCGTGAAAGACAAGAACATCCGCCGCGATCCTCGGGTGTCACTGTCCATCCAGGACCCGGAGAATCCCTACCGTTACCTGGAGATTCGCGGCAAAGTGGTCGAAATCACGGAGAAGGGCGCCGACGAGCACATCAACGGTCTCGCCAAGAAATATCTCGGCAAGGACGTCTATCCCTGGCGAAAGCCCGACGAGACGCGAGTGTTATACAAGATCGAGCCGCAGAAATTCAGCGCGCTGGGGTGATTTAATCGGCTTAGGATGCGCTGCGTCATTCCTCGCGTAGCACTTGCATGGGATCGAGGCGGGCGGCGCGGACCGCCGGTACGAGAGACGCAATTGCCGCAACCAAGAGCACCACGAGAACCACGCTCGATAACGTGACCAGGTCAGAAGGGGAAACGCCGTAGAGCATTCCGGAAAGCATCCGCGAGGAAGCCAACGCCAGCCCCCACCCGGCGACGCAGCCGACCACAGTGACACTCAAGCCTTGCAGGAGAAATTGCTTCACGATTTGTCCGCGCAAAGCTCCCAGCGCAAGGCGCAATCCGACTTCGCGCTGACGGACATTCACGGAATAGCTGAGCGTTCCGTAGAGACCGATGCAAGCAAGGGAAACGGCTGTCGCGGCGAAAAAAGACAATAGCACCGTGCGCAGCCGATTTTCTGCAAACGCGTCGTCGATACGCTCCGGCAGCGGCTTAATATCGAAAACCGAACGAGCAGGCTCGATTTCGCGAATTTTCTCGCGAACAGTCTCGGCCATGGCCATGGGTTCAGCGTGCGTGCGAACGAGGTAAAAAGGGTCGGGGCCGCCGGGAGCGCCGAAACACCAGTACACGGTGGGGCCGGCTTCGCGATTCATGCCTTCCTCTCGCGCGTCGCCGACAATCCCCCGCACCTCGCCTATATCCCTCGGCCGCAGGAAAGGGTTGTCCACCGCCTGAAGGTGATGGCCGATAACCGTCGATCCGGCGGGATATGTATCTGCAAAACTGCGATTCACAAGCATTTGTAGAGCAGTGACCTCGGTGTGCTGCACCCCCGTCGGATCGGCGGGGGTACTAATAAATTTTGGCTCACGGCAGAGTTCGCCGGAGAGCAGAGGAATCTTCATGGTCGCGAAGTAGCCGGGAGTAATGAAACGACTCTCCGTCACCATTTTGTGTTCTGGATCTTGCTCTCCCTCCGTGAACCGCAGTTCCGTTTGGTATTGCGATGGCACCCCCGGCAACGTTGCGCTCGCTCCCGCTGCTTCCACGCCCGGGACGCTGCGCAACTCGTCGAGAGTCCGATCGATTCGTTGCGTGAGGCCTTTCCAGTCGACGGTTTCCCCGTAGGAGGCGCTGATGTGGAACGTCAGAACCTGGCTCGCCTCAAAACCCGGCGAGACTCGGCCGAGCGCCTGAAAACTGCGCAGCAGCAATCCAGCGCCCGCCAGCAACGTGACGGCCAGCGCTACTTGCACGCCCACAAGCGTCCATTGCAGCGGATTGCGCCCCGACACCTGCGTGCGGTTCGCCTGGGCTAACGAACCTGAAATATTCCTCCGCGTCCCTCGAATTGCAGGCAGGAGTCCGCACAAGATCGTGGCGACCACCGAACACGCCAGCGAATACATCACGATGCGCCCATCCAACCGAATCTCTTCGACGCGCGGCAGGCTCCCCGCAAGCGACCGAAAGACACTCGACGCTCCGCCGGCAACGAACAAGCCGAGCGCGGCGCCGATGAATGCCAGCACAAAAGCCTCGGTCAGTAGTTGAGTGACCAGCGCCATTCGCGAAGCTCCCAGCGAAAAGCGCACCGAGATTTCATGTTGGCGTTGCGTTGCGCGCGCCAAAAGCAAGGCAACGATATTAGTGCAAGCGATCAGAAGAAGCAGCGATACTGAGCCAAATAGGATCCATAGCGACCTACGCACGCCTCCCACCCGGATTTCCTTTAGCGGCTGAATCGCGACGGCCAGGTCTGCGTCCGGTTTGGGAAAGGCCTTCCCAAGTTGCGCTTGAACCGTTGTCAGGTTGGCCCGAGCTTCCTCTGCGGTCATGCGTGGTTTCAGGCGTCCAATGACAGAGTACCAAGTGTATTCCCTGCTTTGCGCATAAGGCGCGTCCGGAGGAACTGGCACCCAGAGATCGGCATCACGGTCCGGGAATAAGAAGGACGCGGGCATAATGCCAATGATGGAATAAGAAAATCCATTGATCCGCAGCTTCTTTCCTACAGCATTTGGATCGCCGTGGAAGCGGCGGCGCCAGAAGCCATCGCTGATCAAAACAGCATTCGGCCCGCCAAAATGCTCTTCGGCGGCACTAAAATCGCGCCCCAGTGCTGGCGATGCGCCCAGTACTTGCAGGAACCTAGGCGCCACAAACGCTTCCGCCACTTTTTCGGGAAGAACGCCCGAAGTTTCAGACCCGTCATCCCTGTAGTATCCGCTAATCACCTGGAACGCGGAGTTCATCCGGTTCCAATCCTCCAATCGAACCGGCGCCACAAAGGTTTGCGGGCTCTTAACCCTGGGGTTGTACTGACCGAGCCGCATCAGTTGGTCGCCGTTGGGAAACGGCAAGGGCCGCAAGAGAATTGCATCAATCGCTGAGAACACGGCGCTGTTTGCGCCGATGCCTAGCGCCAATGTCACGATGATTACGGCGGAGAACGACGGCGATTTGCGGATGAAGCGGAACGCCGATTTCAGGTTTGCGATTGCACTTTCGATCACGCGCACGCGATGCACGTCGCGCAGCTCCTCCTTGATTTGCTCGCCGCCGCCAAACTCCAGCACCGCTCTCCGGCGCGCTTCCATGGGCGACATCCCCGCCGCAATGTTGGCGTCGGTCAGTTCGTCGATGTGAAAACGAACCTCGGAACTCAGTTGCGCCTCAAGCGCGCGTTTGCGAAAGAGGGATTTCCACCACCAGGGCATGGCGACCTCCTAGGAAGCGGTGCGCCCTACGAAGCAGTGTGAAGGATAAGCGCGATCGCTTCCGCAAGCCGGTTCCACTGCGATTCCTCAAGCTGCAGCTGCTTTCGCCCCTTCGCGGACAAACGGTAGAACTTGGCTTGCCGCCCGCTCTCCGATTCGCCCCACGTCGCTTGTAGCCAGCCGCGTTTCTCCAGCCGATGCAGCGCGGGATAAAGCGAGCCTTGCTGAACCTGCAAGACTTCGCGCGAAACTTGCTGGATGCGCTGCGAAATCCCGTATCCATGCACGGGACCCAGCGCCACGATCTTCAGGATCAGCATGTCCAGCGTGCCTTGCAGCAAATCGGATCGGTCGACACCCACGCGCGTCTTCTCCTAGACACCCTACACGTCTATACCGCCGCGTATGTAGAATGTCAAGGAGAAAGCTGGACTACAGACGGGCCGCCACGCGCGCGACCATGCGATTCTCTTCGTCCCGAAGAATCAGCACCAGGCTATCCGTGAGCGGAACGCCCGCGCTGGGCACAACGTATTCGTAAGCCCATTCCAGCTTTTCCGGCAGGCCGTGCGCCTGCGCGGCTGCTTTCGGAATTAACTCTCTCACCCCGAAATATGTTCTCTCCACGTTTTCCACCGGCCGCAGCTCCACGCCGCGTTTCCAATACAGATAAAGGTGCAGCGAACTCATCATCGCGCGTGTCAGGTATCTTGGCGCGTCGGGATTTTCCTCACGCGGAGGGCAGGTCAGGTCGTAGTGATCGTGCACCAGAAACGTCAGCGTGAGCCGGTCGGGAAAATTCTCGACCGTCTCCGTCCCCCGCCGAAAAATGGTGCCGCTCTCTTTATCAAACCGCTTAAGATGATCGAAAAAATCTCCGGAGGTCACCCGTCCGGCCAGCCGGAAGCAAGGGCCGTTGGCAATCGCCCCGTTAGTGATCACGAACAGCCCGCCTTCGTAGCTCCAAACGGTTTTGTCGCGCGCCAGCGCAGGCGTATTGCACACGATCAGGAGAGCGGCCGCGCAGCGAGTCGCGTGGAGCAGCAGGCGCATCAGGAATTCCTTGCCAACAGGCGGAATCTTTATTTTAGCCTCGAAGCCAAGCCTACCGCGCCCGCAAAAGAAACGACCATCCGTCGACGCTGCGAGTCTCCCGTCGCTAAATCGCCACGCCCGTGAAACTCACCGCCAGCAGCGCCCACGCACGGACCCTCACTTCGCCGCGCCCGCAACGAAAATCGCCTTCGGTATCGCCATGTGCACGCCCTTATTCCCGTCGACCAATTCCGTAATGCTCAAATCCGCCGCCACGCTCGATAGCATGTAAGCGTCATCGCGCGAAAGATGTTTCTCGGTCATCAGGAAATCGATCATCTCGCGTACTGCCAGCTTCGTCGCCTCATTCAAATCCTCGTGCAATCCCATGGTGATAAAACTCGTTGGCGTCTCCGCGCGCGGCCAGCGCAGATGCATATCCTTGCGCACCACAAATTGAAATGTGCCGATCAGCGAAGTTTCCAGCGCCGTGATGTCCACCTCGCCGTTGCCCTGCCCGGCGTGCCCGTCGCCCACCTCAAACAGCGCCCCCGCTGCGTGCACCGGAATGTACAGCGTCGTCCCCGCCACCAAATCCTTGTTGTCCAGGTTCCCGGCATGAATCCACGGCGGGTTGCTGCTGAATCTTCCCGACGATTCCGGCGGCGCCACGCCCATGCTGCCGAAAAATGGATGCAGCGGAATCTCGATGCCCGGCGCGAACCGCGCGACCATGCGCTTTTCGTCCAGCGGAATAATCTTCATTTTCGGGTACGGATAATCTTCCGGCAAAAAGCCGCGCCCCGGCCCAAAGCCGTTGTAAGCGTAAGGAATGGCCAGCCGTACGGAAACGATGCGCACTTCCAGCACGTCGCCGGGCTGCGCATCCTCGACATAAATCGGTCCGGTAAGAATGTGCCCGCCCGGACCTTTGTCTTTCACCTGATCGTAGATGTCGCGCAGCGGTTGCTCCACCTGATCGGCGGGCAGACCCGCGCCTTCCAACCGCTTGGGGCTCGAGGTGATCAGCGTCTGAACCTCGACGGTGTCGCGCGACTTGACGCGCAGCACCGGCGGCGTGCTGGCGTCGTAGTAGCCCCACGCGATTGTTTTTGGCGTGGGCGCGAGCGAGTACTGGGGTTTGGCAGCAGGCTGCTGCGCGGAAAGGCCAGAGGCGAGCAGCAGAAGAGTTACAGTGAAACGAGCGGGGCCACGAGGCATGGAAGCTCCTGTCGGTTGCAAAAATGGGGAGGCTACCCCCCTCCCCCCTGTTTCCGGATCTGCGGATTCTAAAGGACTTCCAGGATAATGAAAATGGATCTGCACATTCTAAAGCGGTTAGGGGCGCGACTTTTCGGATCTGCGCATTCTAAAGGAGTTAGCTATGAAGGCGTGGTTATTTCCACTGGTATAGTAACATATAGTTATTCAATGTCAAGGGGTTTTTGACTCATTATGCAGGTTTTGGCCTCGGCTCGTTTTGATCTAAACCCTCAGGGCCAAACGGCGGCCCTGAGCTACATGTCTTCGATTTGGACATTGTGCTGAGTTTTGTGCCACGTATGGACGGCGCACGCTGGCTACAGTAGGCCGGATTCGTCTTCTACTACGAACTTGGAAAGATTGAATTTATCCGGATCGCTTCCGGATAGGCGCGCTAAGCGCTCGGCTACTAGTTGGGCGGGGATTATGTCGATTAGGAATTGCCAGGGGGCGGGGATTTCGGGGAGGTTGAAGACCAGGTCGGCGGCGTCGTTGGGGAGGCGTTGGCCGATTAGCATTACGTTTCCGCCCAATTTGCGGAGGTCGCGGGCTAGGGCTAAATCCTGGTCGCGCATTTTCGCGGCGTCGATCCAGAGGCCGAAGCGCACGTCCTTGCCGACGATTTCTTGCGGGCCGTGGCGGAAGCTGGCGGCGCCCATAGCGGTGGCGGGCGATTTCACGCCTTCTTCCCACATCAGGCGGGCTTCATAGGCGCTGCCCAGGCTGGAGCCGCGGGCGAGGAAGTAGGTCACCGATTGCGGGGCCAGCCACGGCGAATTTTCGATTTGTGCCTGCCAGCCGGGAATGGCGCTCGCGGCAGCGGCGAAGGAGCGCGAAAGCGATTCGGGGATGCGCGCATCAAACGAGTTGGTGACGGAGGCGGCTAGGACTCCCGCGGCGAGCGCCAAGGTCGTGTAGGTATTCACAGAAATGGCGTGATCGAGCGCTATCGGAACCGCGATGGCAATTTGGGCTTCCCGCGCCAGCGTGCCGTCTGGTGCGTTGGTGATGCCGATGACGGTCGCACGGCTCTCCCGCGCCTTGGCCAGCAACTGCACAATCTCCACGCTCCGCCCGCTGCGCGAAATCACGATCAGC
>Ga0137418_10005036_pt1 | contig 12106 bp, 11 predicted proteins | sample CZODoug3_1_2_16f_FD_122242 | JGI IMG/M metagenome (GOLD analysis project Ga0137418, IMG submission 122242) | Vadose zone soil fungal communities from Angelo Coast Range Reserve, California, USA - CZODoug3_1_2_16fungal (Hybrid Assembly) | ecosystem: Environmental > Terrestrial > Soil > Vadose... | reverse complement strand
CTTTTTTTTCGGTCGAGTCGGTGTTTCGGTCGGGAATGTCGGTGTCATCGGTCAGGAGATCTGCTCATGAGAGTATATTGTTCCGCGGAAAGCGACACAGTACTGATGCTACGTGAACATCATAAGTGGTACGCCGAACATCTGGGCCGCGACATGGAGATGCTGGTCTTCGGTCACGCCGGCACGCCGGTGCTCGTCTTTCCTACTTCGATGGGGAAATACTTCGAGTATGAAGACCGCGGCATGGTCCACGAGCTTCGCGAGAAACTCGAAAATGGCGTGATGCAGCTTTACTGCGTCGACAGCGTCGACGAAGAGGCCCTGTACAACAACAACGTCCATCCGCGCGTCCGCATCGCGCGCCACATACAGTATGAGGACTACATCAAGCACGAAGTCCTGGCGCTGATCGCGAAGAAGAATCCCGGGCAGCGCATCATGACCCACGGGTGCAGCTTCGGCGCCTACCATGCGATGAATTTCGCGCTGCGTTATCCCGAGCCGGTGATGGGATGCGTCACCATGGGCGGCGCCTTCGACATCAAGCGCTTCCTCGACGGCTACTACGACGAAGACTGTTACTTCCACAATCCACCCGATTACATCAAGGCTCTGAGCGACCCCTGGTATTTCGATCGCTACCGCGAGAACAAATACATCATGGTCACCGGCGAGCACGACATGTGTTGGAACAAGAACGAGGAGTTCGCCGCGACCCTGCGCTCTAAGGGGATCCCACACCACCTTTTTGTCTGGGGCGACGGGAGCGGCCACGACTGGAACTGGTGGTTGAAAATGGCGAACGCTTACCTGCCGTGAAGCAGCTTTCTCCGGCGGCTTGCATCGATTAGACTTATTGGGCTTATCGCGGCATCCAGCCCATCATTATTGGAGACGTTGTGAAAAAGATCGGGATCATTTTCGGCATGGAAAATACCTTTCCGGGCGCTTTCGTGGAGCGCGTGAACTCCATGAACCTGCCGGACGTGAAGGCAGAGTTCGTTCAGATCGGGGGCGTCAAAATGGCCGATCCGAGCGGCTACGCCGTCATCATTGACCGCATCTCGCATGACATCCCGTTCTACCGCGCTTATCTGAAAAACGCCGCATTGAGCGGGACCGTCGTCGTCAACAACCCGTTCTGGTGGAGCGCCGACGACAAGTTTTTCAACTATGCCCTCGCCACCAAGCTCGGTGTGGCGATTCCGCCGACCGTGATCCTGCCGCATAAAGAGCATCCCGCGGGTACGACAGACCGTTCCATGCGCAACCTCACCTTCCCCATGAACTGGGAAGAGGTTTTCGATTACATCGGCTTTCCGGCTTTCTTGAAGCCCTTCGATGGCGGCGGTTGGAAAGATGTTTACAAGGTCAACTCGCCCAATGAATTTTTCGCCGCCTACGACCAGAGCCGCGATCTGTGCATGACGCTGCAGCGAGGAGTGAAGTTCAAAGAGTATTTCCGCTGCTATGTCGTCGGCCAGGACAAGGTCCACATCATGCAATATGACCCCAGCCTTCCCATGCACGAGCGCTATGTGAAGAACGCGCCGCCGGTGGATGCGCGGCTGATCGAGCTTGTCGAAAAAGATTGCATTACGTTGTGCCGCGCTCTCGGTTACGACCTGAACACCGTCGAGTTCGCTTGCGAGGACGGAATTCCGTACGCGATCGACTTCATGAATCCGGCGCCTGACGCGGACTACCATTCCGTCGGCGCGGAGAACTTCACCTGGATCGTGAACTCTGTTGCTGACCTTGCCGTGAAGTATGCGCAGGAAGGCCGCGCGCTTCCGGAATATCGCTGGAGCTCGTTCTTGAACGGGATTACGGCTCCAAAGGCTCCGGCCAAGCGCTCGACTTCGGCAAAATCGGCAAGCGTAAAGAGCAAAGCAGCAAAGTAGTTGCCGTACATTTGGTGTTGTTTTTGAATTCTGCTAGAAGCTAGCAGCTAATAGCTAAGAGCTGCTTTTATGAAACCCACATTCACCATCGGGATCGAAGAGGAGTACCAGACCATCGATCCCATCACGCGCGACCTGCGTTCGCACATTCACTCCGAGATCATCGCCAAGGGCAAGCTGCGGATGGAAGAGCGCATCAAGGCGGAGATGCACCAGTCAGTGGTGGAAGTGGGTACCGGCGTCTGCAAGAACATTAAAGATGCGAAAGCTGAGGTCCGGCAGCTGCGCACCGAGATGGTGAAGCTGGCCCACGAGAATGGCTTGCTGCTCGCCGCGGGTGCTACGCATCCATTTGCGGACTGGCGTACCCAGGAGATCTATCCCGACGAACGCTATCACCAGGTTGTGGAAGACATGCAGCTGGTCGCGCGCGCCAACCTGATCTTCGGACTGCACGTGCACGTTGGCATGGAAGACCGCGAGACCACGATCCACCTGATGAACTCCATGCGCTACTTCCTGCCACATCTACTGGCGCTCTCTGCGAACTCGCCGTTCTGGTTGGGCATGAATACGGGCCTGAAATCCTATCGCTGCAAAGTCTTCGACAAATTCCCGCGCACCAACATTCCTGACACCTTCACGGGCTGGAGTGATTTCGAGAACTTTGTCAACTTGCTTATCCGCACCAAATGCATCGACAATGCGAAAAAGATCTGGTGGGACATCCGGCCGCATCCGTTCTTTAACACGCTCGAGATCCGGGTCTGCGATATCCCGTTGCGTCTTGACGAGACGATTGCGTTGGCGGCTCTGATTCAAGCGACGGTGGTCAAGCTGTACAAGCTGCACTCGCGCAACCAAAGTTTCCGCCAGTACAGCCGTGCCCTTATCATGGAGAACAAGTGGCGCGCCGCGCGTTACGGCATCAGCGGGAAGCTGATCGACTTCGGCAAAGAATGCGAAGTCTCCGAACGTGACCTGGTTCTGGAATACCTTGAGTTCGTGGACGACGTCGTCGACGAGCTTGACAGCAGGGAAGAGGTCGCTTACGTGCACAGCATCTTGCAGCACGGTACCGGCGCCGACCGCCAGCTGCGCGTCTTCCAGGAAACGGGAGATTTGAAGCGTGTTGTTGATTACATGGTGCTCGAGACTCAGGCCGGGTTGATGGAAACCGGCAAAATACCATTGAAGACTGCCCACTAGGAGAATGGTTTTGCAGAATATTTCGGCTCCCACCGCGTTGAACCTCGTAGATTTCGATCCCGAGTACTCGATTGGCGCGCGCAACGCGGTGCGCGTCTGTCTCGACGTCCAGCCTTCGGAAAAGGTGACGGTCATCGCCGACAACTTCACGCGCGAGATCGCCGCCAGCGTCGTGCACGAGATCGAAGCCATAGGCGCGCCGTATAACGCATTCATATTGGAAGAATTCGCAGCTCGTCCCCTGACCGGACTTCCATCGGAGATCCTTGCCGACTTGGAGACCAGTGACGTCAGTATCTTCGCCGTTCAAGTTCAGCCGGGCGAGCTGAAGTCGCGCATGCAAATGACCGACGTCGTCAACCGCCGCCGCATCCGCCACGCCCACATGGTGAACATCAATCGTCAGATCATGCTGGAAGGCATGCGCGCCGACTTTCACAAAGTGGACCGCATCAGCTCCAAGGTCCTTGAGTTAGTGCGCAAGGCGAAACGAATCACGGCCAAGACTGCGGCGGGCACGGACTTGATCGTCGACCTGAATCCTGAGTACAAATGGCTGAAGACAAGCGGATTGATCAGTCGCGACAAGTGGGGAAATTTGCCCGGCGGCGAGGTCTTCACCACGCCGGGAGAAGTTAATGGAACCTTCGTAATCGACGGTGTCGTCGGCGATTACCTTTGCGCAAAATTCGGCGACCTGCGCCACAAGCCGCTCACCATCCGCATGAAAGCGAATCGTCTCACCGAAGCCTTCAGCGAGAACAAAGAGCTGGAGCAGGATTTTTGGAATTACACCCACACCGACGAGAATAGCGATCGCGTCGGCGAATTTGCTATCGGCACAAATATTGAAGTGCGCGACGTGATCGGCCATATCCTGCAGGACGAAAAATTCCCCGGCATCCACATCGCCTTCGGCAATCCTTACGGCGAGCACACCGGGGCGCAGTGGTACTCCTCCACCCACATTGATGTGGTCGGGACGAAGTTCGACATCTGGGTCGATAATACCCAGATCATGCGTTCAGGAAAATTCCTGATCGAAGCCTAGCGAATGATCCCCGAGCTGCGCCAGCGATTCAACGCGAATTTCACACCCAAGAAATATCAAGACTTCCTGCAGGCGTTGAGTGCTCGCTGTAGGACAGAGATCCATTTCCGCGTTTGCGAGACGCCGGCGTTCTTTCCTGAGTCGCTCATCAATACCATGGCCCGATACGGGGATGAATTGATGCAACAGCTTCTCGGGAATCCTGATTACCGTCGCGAATCAAACAAGTCCATCCCGGCGCGATGGAATGTTCCAAATGAAGACCCTACGCCGCTATTCGTCTCCGTCGATTTCGGTCTAATCCGCGATGAGAGCGGGAAGATCCATCCCAAGCTGGTCGAATTACAGGCGTTTCCCACCCTCTACGGCTACCAGGCTGTGCTCGGCCAGCAATACAAGGAATCTTTCGGCCTGCCTTCGCGATTGAAAATCTTTTGTGGCGATCTCGATCTCGATTCGTACCGTAAGCTTCTGCGAGACGTGACGGTTGGTGAACACCATCCGGAGAACGTTGTTCTTCTAGAGATCGATCCCGAAGATCAAAAGACACTCCCAGATTTCCGCGTGACCGAAGACTGGCTGAAGATTTCGACCGTCAATGTCCGTGACGTTGTGAAACGCGGCAATGAGCTTTATTACTCGAAGGCGGGGAAGTCAGTGCCGATTGAGCGCATCTACAATCGCACGATTGTGGACGAACTTGAACGCAAGCAGATCCAACTCCCCTTCGATTACCGTGACCAACTCGTTGTGGAGTGGGCGGGACACCCGAACTGGTATTTTCGGATCAGCAAGTTTTCAATCCCATTCTTGAAGCACCCGTGCGTGCCCAAGACCTGGTTTCTCGACCAGATGGATACCATTCCCAAGGACCGCGAGAACTACCTCCTCAAGCCGCTGTACTCCTTCGCTGGCGCTGGAATCGTTTTTGCCCCCACCGACGAGCAGCTCGCTGCCATCCCTGCCGGTGACCGCCATAACTACATTCTGCAAGAGAAAATGACCTTTGCTCCGGTGATCGACACCCCCCATGGGGGCACTCAGGCGGAGGTTCGCATCATGTACATCTGGCCTCCCGGCCAGAGAATGCTGCCGGTCATGGCTCTGGTGCGCATGGGGCGAGGCAAAATGATGGGTGTTGACCATAATCGCAACTTGGAATGGGTGGGCGGCTCAGGCGCTCTCTCAGAATCCTAAGCCTTTTCACAGGGCCGGATTCTCGCCGGTGTTACGGGAACTTCCCATTCAATTTAGGGACACTTTCTGTACCGCAATCATCAACACCACAACCTATTGTGGGTAGCTGTTGCAAGCGACGCAAGCACTGGGCAAATTCCAATCCAAGTTACCAAGGTCTATACCCCAAATATCCGAGAAAACCGGAAGAAAACCAAAGTTCCCGCTTGACATAGGGGGTAGTAACGCTGATATAACTCGCGCCACAGCATCCCCCCCGAGAAAGCAATAAGAATTTCCTCGCAGCTCCGGCCAAAGTGCTATCTCCCGCCGTAAGCGAGAGCGTGATTTTGTGGAAAGGGCTTGGGTTTTTATGGCCGATTCGCGTGAAGTGATGAACATTCGCCAGGCTTCGCAGTACCTCGGCGTGAGCCCGGACACACTTTACAAGTACGTATACGAGGAAAAGATTCCCGCCTTCAAGCTGGGGAACCGCTGGAAATTCAAGAAGACCATCCTGGACGGTTGGATGGAGCGCAAGAGCACCATCGGCGAAAGCCGCGGCAAGAAGAAGCCTAGGACCGCTCGCGCGGTCGCAGGGCACTGAGGAAGAACGTATGGGTTTATTCGGTGGAGCAAAGACGATCGTAGGCCTGGACATTGGTTCCAGCAGTATCAAGGCTGTTGAGCTGCGCAAGGCCCACGGTGAGATCGAAGTCGCGCACATCGGCGTGGAGCCGCTGGCGTCAGACATCGTCGTTGACTCGATGATCGTCGATTCCGGCAGCGTATCCACCGCCATCACTAAGATTTTCACCGAGAACTCCATCAAGGCAAAAGCCGTTGCCACTTCGGTGAGCGGCCACTCCGTGATCGTTAAAAAGATCCCCATGTCGACCATGGATGATTCCGAACTGGCTTCCACCATCCAGACGGAGGCGGCCCAGCACATCCCGTTCGACATCATCGACGTCAGTGTTGATTATCAGATACTCTCCGAAGACGATGGCTCGCCGCAGATGGACGTTCTGCTGGTCGCGGTGAAGAAGGACAAGATACTCAACTACACCAACGTGCTCTCGCTGGCCGGAAAGACGCCGGCGATCGTCGACATCGACGCTTTTGCGCTGCAGAACTGCTACGAATACAACTACGATCCCGCGCCGACCTCCACGGTCGCTTTGTTGAACCTGGGCGCCAGCGTGATGAACATCAACATCGTCAAAGGCGTGACGCCGCTGTTCACCCGCGACGTCAGCGTCGGCGGCAATCAATACACTGATTCGCTGCAGAAGGAACTCGACCTTAGTTTCGAAGACGCCGAGAACCTGAAGCTGGGGCAGAAGGTGGGCACAGTCAGCGAAGACGCGAAGATGCCCATTCTGCAGCAGGTCACAGAGATCATCGTCCTCGAGATCCAAAAGACTTTTGACTTCTTCCGCGCCACCGCGGCGGGCGAACATATCGAGCGGATTTACATGGCGGGTGGCTCCTCCAAGGTGCCTGGGCTGATCGAGGCACTGCGACAGGAATTTTCACTACCGGTCGAGATCCTCAATCCGTTTCAGCGGATCGCGCCTCCGGCCGGCGGTGCGGCGGCTGAACTGATTGAAAAGAACGCGGGACAACTCGCGGTAGCAGTGGGATTGGCCCTGAGGAGTTTCGAGCAATGATCAAGATCAATCTACTCGGAGTACCGAAGCCCAAGCGCGGCAAGCGCAGCGGCGGCGCCGCGCCTGAGATGGGTGGCGGCGGCGGCGAGGGCATGAATCCTCTCATTCCGCTGCTTTTGGCGGCCGTTGTTTGCGCTGGCGGCGTCTATTTCGTCTACAACAAGCAGGTGAACCGGGCGGCCGAGATTGCCAATCAAAAAGCGATCGCCGAGAGGGAGAACCGTTCTCTTTCGGAGGTCAAGGCGACCTTTGAGCGCAAGCAGCGCGAGGCCGAGAATTATCGCCGTCGCGTCGAAGTGATCGATCAGCTGCGCGCGGCCCAGGCCGGACCGGTCAGCCTGCTCACTTTAGTGGGCGATACCGTCAATTCGACCGATGCAGTGTGGTTGAGCAAGCTGACGGACGAGGGCGGTGGCATCAAGATCGAGGGGACCGCGCTCAACGTACACGCCATCGCCAATCTGATGAGCAATCTACAGAAGACTGGCTACTTTAAGACTGTAGAAATGACGGAATCGATCCAGGACGAAAAGCCTGCAGCGGAGAACATTGCAGCTTTCAATTTCATGATCACGTGTGAAGTTAACAGGACGGCGCCCCCACCGGCGCAGAAATCGTAAGACGGGACGGTACGTATGGCCGGATTCAGTGAAATGTCGAAAGGCGCGCAGTTCGGGATCATCGCGGTCGTCTGCCTCTTGATCGTCCTTGCCGGATATTTTGGCATGATCAAGAGCAAGATGGACGAAAACGACACTTCCCAAGCGGCGCTGACGCAGCTGCAGGACGAGAACAAAAAGCTGCGGGAGTATCAGCCCAAGCTTGATGAACTCAACCGTCAAATGGCTAGCTTGCAGCAGCAACTTGCGATCCAGCAGAAGATCGTCCCTGACCAAAAAGAGGCCGACAAGTTCATGCACTTGATGCAGGACACCGCCCAGAGCGCCGGCGTCGAGGTCCGTCGCTATACGGCGAGCGGGCTCAACACCAAGGAGTTCTACACCGAGGTCCCGTTTGAGATGGATATCGATGGGCAGTTCTATTCCGTCTTGAACTTCTTTGAGCGTGTCAACAAGCTGGAGCGCATCATCAACATCAGCAATATGAAGGTCTCGACGACCACCAAGCCTGGCGATGCGAAAGTGAAGAAGACCTACAAGTATTCACCGTCAGAGAGTGTGGTCTCCAGCTTTGTTGCAACAACGTTTTTCAGCCATGATGCACCTGCTTCGACGGCGCCGGCGAAACCGGCGGCGAAGTAAGAGGTAAAAGTGATGAACACGACGAAAACAATCTCGGTCCTGGTGCTGGCAGCGGCTTCTGCGTGGGCACAAACTTCGCTTTCCAAGCCTTCCGCAAAGACGGCCGTGCCGGCGTCGAAGCCCAAGGCCACAGCCACCAAGCCCGCATCCCAGATGGCGCCTGTGTCGGCGGCCAAGACACCGGCCCCCAAGGCCGCGGTAGCAAAGTCCGCCGCGTCTAAGGCCGTCGCGCCAAAGGCAACCGTGGCTCCTAAAGCCGCCGCCGCAAAAGCAACCGCTGCTCCTGCCAAGGCTGCCCCGAAGAGCGCCGCCACCGCTTCGACTAAGAAGCCGGTTGTCAAGGCTCCTGCTAAGCCTGTGGCCGTGAAGACGGTTCCAGCAAAAACAGCTCCCGCGAAAGCGGTGGCCAAGTCAATGGCGCCCGAGAGGGCGATTGGCAAGCGCGACCCGTTTGTGAGCGTGATCGTCGCCCGTGCCGACGTGAGCGGTGCCTGCACCGGCGGGAAGCGTTGCTTGCTCGTGGACCAATTGGCATTGCGCGGGATTGTGCGCACGCCGACCAAATGGATCGCTTTGGTCGAAAATCCGGCCAGGAAAACTTATTACTTGTACGAGAATGACCCGATCTTCAACGCCGTGGTCGTTCGCATTACCGGCGATTCGGTGATTTTCCGCGAGAGCATCATGGACGCGTTGGGTCATGCCACCGAACGTGAGGTCGTGAAGCGCGTGAATGCGCCGGCGATCTGACAGCGATTTCAGTACAACCGGCTCATGCCGGATGGGAGTAGCGCAAGTAGTAAAGACAATTCGGGCCGAACCCAGGGGCAGTAACCGCCGCAAGGCGGAGGGCTAATTCTTAAGCGGCAGGGTAAATGCCGCACACGCAGAACGGAATTTTTGCCGGGGCGTGAGGAGAGATCGAGATGAAGCTAAAGCAACTGCTGGGTATTCTCTTGCTGACCATGGTGTGCACCACCATGGCGGCGGCAGCCGGAACGCAACTGACGCAAGTCAGCGCCAAGCACGTCGGCGACGCGACGCTGGTCAGCATCCAGGCCACCGGTGCCTTCACGCATACCGAGTATCGTCCATCGGAAAATATGCTGCTCGTCGACATGACGGGCGTCTCCGCCGGCAAGCTGAGCGGCAAGACCCGCCTGTTCAACGCGCCCAACGTGGTCGGCTACCGCGTGCTCGAGTACAAAGCGAGCAGCGGCGGCACGGTTGCCCGGATCGAGTTGACCATGGCCAAGGGAACCGGCGTCAGCGTTTTTGACGCGCATAACGCCCTCCTGGTGAAGGTCACCGGAGGCAGCGCCGAAGCGACCCCCGAAGCTCCGACTACCGAAGCCGCGACCGCACCAGCGGTGCCAGCCGGCAAGACCGTCAGCGTGAAGAATGTCTCCGTGGTTCGCGGCAAGAACGGAATGCAGGTGGAGATTCTCGCTTCCGCGCCGGTCACACCGCAGGCCATGAAGCTTTCGTCGCCTGACCGCGTCGTGCTGGACCTTCCGAACACCGTCCCCGCAGCAAAGCGTGAGATTGCCGTCAACGGAACGTCCATCAAGTCTGTACGTATGGCCCGCTTCCAGATGACTCCTCCGGTAACGCGGATCGTGATCGACCTGGCGGCGAACCAGGATTACGAAGTCGTGCCTAGCGGAAACAAGATCACTTTGAAGCTGCACGAAGCAAAAGTAGTGGAAGCAATCGCTACCCCGGCTCCTTCGGCACCGACGGAGATTGCACCCATCCCTGCTCCGCCAGTCACCGAAGCTGCGGCTTCCGCACCTGCAGTCACGCAGCCCCAGGCTGCTCCGGTAAAAAACGAGCTGGTTATACTTGCAGCCCCGGTCGTTCCCAGGACGGAAGCTAAGATCGATCCGTCGGTGCGAGCTGCCGATGCAGCTTCCAAGTTCTACGCACAGCCTTCGCAGTCGGAGCTTGCTCCGGCCTCGAGCGCAGCTCTTTCGAGCGCACAGCCGGTGAATTTCTTGATTCCCCAGCAGGCAGCGCCGGCAGCACCTTCCACGGGAAAGCGTTACACGGGCGAACCGATCTCGGTGAACCTGAAAGACGTTGACCTGAAAGATTTCTTTCGCCTGATTCACGAGATCAGCGGGTTGAACGTTGTTCTGGATCCGGGCGTCTCCGGCAACCTGACCATCGTGCTCGACGACGTTCCGTGGGACCAGGCACTCGACATCGTGCTTGCCAACAACAACCTTGACCGTCAACTTGATGGCAACGTGCTACGCATCGCTCGCGTTGACACCATCCGCAAAGAAGCGGAAGCCAAGCGCGCCCAACTGGACGCGGTTGCACTGGCCGTGCCGAAGGTTACGGTTACCCGTTTCCTGAGCTATGCCAAGTCTGAAGACGTGGTGCCGACGCTCAAGAAGTTCATCTCTGCGCGTGGCGAGATTATTGCCGACAAGCGGACCAACTCGCTGATCATCGAGGACATCCCCAGCACCATCCCGCGGGTCGACGATCTATTGACCAAACTCGACCGCAAGACTCCGGAAGTCGAGATCGAAGCCCGCGTAGTCGCCGCAACCCGCGACTTCGCCCGCGATATCGGCATGCAGGTCGGCTTCGGATGGGGCAACAATACGACAGCCGTTGGCGGAGCTGGAGCCGTCGGCTCCTCGCCCTTGCAAGTGGCGACCGGCGCGGAGAAATACTTTCTGGTTGGCGATGCGAGCAGCCACAAGCCGCTGCCCATCCCGCTGTTCTCCAATCTTGGCGTCGTTGGACCGACCAGCGGCCTGAGCGTCAGCAACTTTTCCAACGGCTACCGACTGGACGCGATTCTCACCATGGCCGAATCTCGTGGTTTGCTCAAGATCCTGTCACGGCCGCGTATCGTCACTCAAAACAACATTCAGGCGGTGGTTCGACAGGGCGTAAAAATCCCGGTTGTAACCTCAGCTCAGTTGGGTGGTCCGCCCACCGTCACCTACGTGGATGCTTTCCTGCGCCTCACAGTTACGCCGCAGATCACGTCTGAATCCACCATCTTCCTGAACGTGGACGTGGAAAATACATCGCCCGACTTCAGCCGTACCATCTCCGGTAACCCGACCCTGTTGACGCAGCAGGCAACAACGCAGGTACTGGTCACGGATGGAGGCACGGTGGTGCTGGGCGGAGTCATCAAGACCCAGAACTCTGTGAACATTCAGCAAGTGCCCTTGCTAGGCGACATTCCGCTGCTTGGAAACCTGTTCAAGCATCGCGCTGTCACCACCGAGACGCAGGAGCTGATTTTCTTCATTACTCCGAAGATCATCACCACGTAACTCAACCAGATAGTAGGATTAAGCCCCCGGTCGCGATCGGGGGCTTTCTTTTTCCATGGCAATGGACTTTAAAGCGAAGGTCAGGGAAGTTCAGCATGCCCTTGAAGCGCACCGCATCGACGCGCTCCTGGTCACTCACATGCCAAACGTGCGCTACTTGTGTGGCTTCACAGGCAGCTCAGGCGCGCTTCTAGTGGGACCCGACAACGCCAAACTATTTACAGATGGGCGCTATACCGCCCAAGCCCGAGAAGAGACTCATGCGGCGAGTGTGCGGATCGTCAAGGGCAGTCCCTCTACCGCAGCCATATCCAGCGTTGCCCGTAAGAGGCACACCGTCGGCATCGAAGCCGACCACGTTACCCTCTCGCAACGGGCTTCGCTCGCCAAAGCAGCTGCCAATGCGCGCCTCAAAGCGCTCTCCGGCCTTGTCGAACGCGCCCGCATGATCAAGCAGCCCGACGAAGTGATGCAACTGAAAGCTGCGGTCATGTTGGCCTCAGGCCTGTTTGAGGTATTGCTG
>Ga0137418_10005034_pt1 | contig 12110 bp, 8 predicted proteins | sample CZODoug3_1_2_16f_FD_122242 | JGI IMG/M metagenome (GOLD analysis project Ga0137418, IMG submission 122242) | Vadose zone soil fungal communities from Angelo Coast Range Reserve, California, USA - CZODoug3_1_2_16fungal (Hybrid Assembly) | ecosystem: Environmental > Terrestrial > Soil > Vadose... | reverse complement strand
TCGGTGGCCATCGACGCCACGCTGGAGGAGATCATCGAGCGCAAGCTGCTCGAGTGCGTGCGCGGGCTGCGCGAGCACGCCAGCGCCAATCTCTACGACCTGATGGTCGGGCTGGTCGAGAAGCCGCTGCTGCGGGCGGTGCTCCGCGAGACGGGCGGCAACCAGGTGCGGGCCGCGCAGATCCTCGGCATCAACCGCAACACGCTCCGCAAAAAGCTGACCGAGCACGGGATCGAGCCCGACTCGATCGAGGGCTGAGGCGTCGACTCCCGCTCAGAACACCGCTTGCAGGCGCAGGCCGATGTACTGGGTCTTCAAGACCTGGCTCGGCGATCCGCTCGAGCGCGGCCCCGATCCGGCGAAGCGGTCGCGATACGAGAGTGCGATGTCGACGGGCAGCGGGAAACGCCCGGCGCGGTAGAGCGACAGCGTCGAATAGCTCAGGCGTATGACGTAGACCTGCTCCGTCGAGTCCGTGTCCTTCTCGAGCAGCTGTACCGGGAGGCCGCGGTGGCTCGTGAACCGGTCCTCGAGCTTGAACCCGTACCGATACAGGGCCGAGGCCGAGAAGCCGTCCGTCATCTGGTACTGCGTGGAGAACTCGAACTCGAAGCGGTCTCCCAGGTCGCGGTCCAGCCGTTCGCGGGTGGTCGTCAGCGCGTTGGCATCACCGACCCGCTGCGTCACCCGATCGGGCAGGACCCACTCGTATCGGAACGTGCCGTCGAGGATCACGTCCCCGGGACGCGCGATCCCGTAGCTCGCGGGCGTCGGCGTCTCCTTCCACAGGTTGCTGATGATGTAATCGTGGTGGAACCGCGCAAACAGGCCGTAGGCGCCCGTGCTCCACGAGATGTCCACGAGGTCGTCGGGATCGTCCTGGCGGCCGGTCGGAAACCGGACGCCGGCGGTGGTCGCCAGGCGCAGGTCGCGGGAGCGCCAGTACTGGTACTTGGCCCCGAGCTGGATGTCACCGAGACCGTCGTCGGAGAAGTCCCGGATCCGCTTGAAGCCGAACCCCGGGATGCCTGGAAGCCCCGGCCCCAGGATGCGCTGCACGTCCTCGGTCGTGAAGCGGCGGGTATTCGGGCAGGCGAGCGGCAGGACCGCCGCACCCGAGCCGCACAGTGGCCCTGGGCCGGGGCCCGTGCGTAACCCGACGTTCGCGCTCGAGCCGGGATCCGAGTTCACCGACGCCTTGACGCTGTTGTGGACCCAGTAATAGGGGATCTCGACACCGACGGTCAGGCGATCCGTGACGCCGTACGCGAAGCCGAAGTTCAGGATGTCGAACTCGTACTTGAACCGCAGATTGCTGTCGCCGATGCTCGCGCGCCCGCCCACGAAGGGGTCGAGCGGCTGCAGGAGCGGAAAGACGCTGCTGTCGAGCCGACGGTCGTTGAAGCCGGCGGCGATGTCCTCGGGGTTGCCGTGCGGGTTGAAGCGCTGCCCGGTCGGGATGTAGAAGAGGTTCTCGGCGGACACGGCCGATCGTCCCTTCGGGAGTACGAGCGCATCGTCCGCGCGTGCGACGGCGGGACCGCAGAGAGAGCCCACCAGTGCAATGACCGCGAGGCGTCGCATTCCGCTCATCGCCGCTCCGTCCTACGCGCCCGGGCGCGCCAGATCCGCTTCGTGCACCGCCGCATCGAGACGATAGATGCGCATTGCCTGCGGGACGTTCTTCAGCGCCCGGGAGCCGAGGTCTTCCGGGCTGAAGTCGTCGCCGATCCGCCGGCGCGTCTCCTCGGACAGAATCACGTCGCCTCCCTCCGACAGCGCCGCCAGCCGGGCCGCGACGTTCGTCGTCGAGCCCGAGGCCGTATACGTCCATCGGGTGCCCGCGAGCCCCTCGATCTTCGTCGCCCCGACCGACGCGACGCCTGAATTGACGCCGACGTGCATGACGATCGGCTCCGATTGCCCGCGCAGCTCTTCGTTGATCTCGCGGCACCGTCGCTGGATGGCCACCGCGGCGCGGATGGCGGCCGCGGCGTGGTGGCGCGGATCCCGGTCCTGGAAGATGACCATCAGGCCGTCGCCGACCGTCTCGTTGACGTCGCCGCCGCAGCGAATGATCTCGTCGAGAAACGCTCCGAAGTATCGCTCGACGAGCTTGTTCACCTCCTGCAGCTCCATCTCCGCCGACAGCCGCGTGTACCCGGTGATGTCGGCGAAGAGCACCGAGACGTCGGCCTCTCTCTTTTCGAGCAGCGGCGCCTCCGGCGACTGCTCGATGAGCGTCTGCACGGTGGTGGGGACGAACTTGGAGAGGTTGGACTTGATGCTCTCGAGGATCTGGATCCGTCGCAGGCTCGTTGCGAGCTCTTCGGCGTACCGCACGACCTCCTCGTGCGTCATGGCGTTGGCGACCGCGACCGCCGCCTGATCGGCCATCGTCGTCAACAGGTCGATGTCCTCGCGGGCGTAGAACTGGCCGGACTTCTTGTTGCCGAGCGCGATGACTCCCGACAGCTCCCCGTGGTAGAGAAGTGGGATGACCAGCGTCGCCGACAGCCGACGGAACGTCTCGGAGACGGCGCCTCGAACCTCGGCGTAGTGCGGATCCTCGTCGAGATCGTAGCGGGTCAGGAGGCGAGGGCGTATCCCCATCCACACCAGCAGGGGATCGTCGTATCCGATCGGGACGTCGCGACGCTCCGCCGTGGCGCCGTCCTCGACGAGCAAGACCTGGCACGCCTGCCGGCCGCGGTCGAGGACGACGACGGTGGCGGCCTCGACGAACATCTCGCGCCGGATCGTCTCGACGATCTTCGTCATGATCTGGTCCAGGTTCAGCATCGACGTCAGCGCGTTGCTGACCGCGCTGATGGTGCCCTTGTAGTCGTAGCCCTTCCGGAAGAAGACGGTGTCCACCGCCTGCTGCACCCGCCGGCTCACGGGGTGGAAGAGGAAGACCACCAGCACCGCGAACACCAGCGGCGAGGCCACCTCGCCACGTTCACCGAGAAGCGGGCGCAGGAAGACGTTCCCGATGAGCGTCTGCGTCGAGAAGTATGCGACGGCGACGAGAGCGGTCATCAAGCCGTAGCCGACCGCGCGCTTGATGTACACGTCGACGTCGAAGAGATTGTGACGCGCGATCGCGTAGGCGACGCAGACGGGGAAGACGGTGATGGGAATGGCCAGGAAATTGTTCTGGATGGTGAGCCCGAGCCAGTCGGACCCGAACAGCGACAGATAGGAGGCGAGCGCCGGCAGCGGGAACGCCAGCGCGGCGCCGAACAGCACGACCTTGGCGCGCTGCCGGGCGAGGACCGAGGCGCCGCGGAAGTAGGCCTCGAGCGTGGACGCCAGGACCACGAGCGCGCTGACGAGGCCGTAGAGCCTCACCACCTGATAGATGGCGAGGAAGCGCGGAGCGGGATACAGGAGCTCCAGGCCCACGGTGAGGGCGATGGCGACGACGTACGGCGCCACCTGGAGGACGGGACGGCGCTCGATGAACTCGCGCCGCACCGGGAACACGAGCGCGAGGTGCACGAAGGCGGCGGGCCAGAGCGTGTTCACCAGCAGATAGATCCTGATGAAGCCGGCGTGCGTCGACTGGATGTCGAACGACGTGATCGCGAACAGGCTGAGCGAGACGCAGGCCACGAAGAACGCCCAGCTCACCTTCGTGTCGGGCTTGAGCAAGAAGACCACGAGGCCGACCACGAGGTAGATCAGGCCCGCCACGTATGTCACCCCGAACGTCATCACGAAGTCGTTCCACCCGAACCGCATGGTCGGGACGATGACGTCGCGGCGCTGTCCTTCGCGCTCGACGGTGTAGGCGATCGGCGTGCCCGTGGGCACGCGATGGGCGACGGCCTGGAGGTCCCGCATCGACGCGATCGGCTGGCCGTTGGCGCGCACGACCTTGTCCGGCCACCGCAGACTCACCGTGCTGCCCGTCCAGTGATACTGCCCGATGTTGCCCAGGACGAGACGCTCGTTCACGAGGAACCCGGCGAACGGCTGATTCACCCAGGTCAGGGCCTGCACGAAGGCAATGGCGCTGATGAGCACCACGCTGGCCAGGATCGCCGCGAGGACGAGGCGACCGGCCACGTGCGGGGACGGCAGCGCGGACAGGTCCCAGATGGGCACGACGGCCGATCGGCGTACGCGCGCCGATATCCCCGGCGCTCCGCGAAACGGCGTTCGAAGGATCTGGCGCAGCACGCGGCTATGCTACAGGAAGGTTGTCGGCCGGAATGGCCCGTTCGCGGGCGCGGCTCGCGCGCCGCGCCCACCGAGCCATCGCTCGGATCGCGACTCCGATGACGAGCAGACCGCAGCCGGCGACCAGGGTGATGGCGAAGACGTCGCCGAACGCCGTATAGAACGTGGTCACGCGCGACACCGGCATCGGCGCCACCAGGACGCCGGCGATGAAGACGTCGCGGCCTCCGGGACCTCGCAGGCGCCGGACGATGCGGCCGTAGGGATCGATGGCGGCCGAGATTCCGGTGTTGGCCACGCGCAGCACGGCGACCCGGTTCTCGGCGGCCCGAAAGACGCTGATGGCGAGGAACTGGCGCGGGGCGCTCGAGTCCTGGAACCAGGCCTCGTTGGTGGCGTTGATCACGACGCGCGCTCCCTTCACGACGAACCGCCGGAACAGGTCGGCGAAGATGTTCTCCCAGCAGATGGTGCTGCCGACGCCGACGTCGCCGACCTGGAACACGGTCGGCGTGTCGCCCCCGACCGAATCGCCCATCGACGCGGCGATGGCGGCCGGCCAGGTGATGATGCCCTTCAGCGGCACGTACTCGCCGAACGGCACCAGCCTGATCTTGCGGTAGACGTCGGCGATTCGACCATCAGGGGTCACCAGCACCATGCTGTTGTAGGTGCGGCTGCCGAACTCGCGCTTCGTGAACTTGGCGTGCTCGGCGCTGCCGACGAGCAGCGGAATGCCGATCTCGATCGCCAGGTCGCGCACGGGCTTGAAGAGCCTCGGATCGTGCTCGAGGTCACCGGGCACGGCGGTCTCGGGCCAGGCGATCAGCGCCGGGCGCTGCCGGGCGGCTTCGCGGGTGAGCGCCGCGTAACGCGACAGCGTCGTCTCGCGATGCGCGGCGTCCCACTTGGCGTTCTGCGGCACGTTGCCCTGGACGGCGGCGATCGTCACCGTCTCGGTTGCGGGCTCCCCGGAGAGCACGATGTACCCGTGGGCCACGACGATCGCCACGGCCCCCATCGCGACCGAGAGCGGCGCGGGAATCGCGCGCCAGCTCCATGGGCGGTGCCGGAGCGCGTCGGCCAGTCCCACATTGACGAGCACGATCACGAAGCTGAGGCCGTACACCCCCGTGATGGAGCTCATCTGGATCAGCAGGGGCTGCCGGTACTGGGAGTGGCCGAGGAGCATCCACGGCAGGCTCAGGAAGCCGGCGTGCGAGCGCACGTACTCGAGGCCGACCCAGAGCGCCGGGCCAAGGAGCATCGCCGGCACACCGCTGCGGCCGTGCAGCCACCGAAGGCCGAGTGCCCAGATGCTGAAGTACTGCGCCAGATAGAGGCCGAGCGCCGCCTCGTCGAGCGCATTGTAGGCGGGGACCTGCCAGATCCACTCGAACATACCGACGAAGAACACGAGGCCGGTCACGTTCGCGAGCAGGAACGCGCGGCCCGGTCCGCCGCGTTCGATGGCGAGCAGCAACGGGACGAGGGCGATCCAGGCGAGCCAATGAACGTCGAACGTCGGAAAGCTCGCGACGAGGAGCAGCCCGCTCAGAACTGCGAGCGCGACATCGATCAGCAGACGCACGTGAATTCCACAATGCGGGCCGCCCATCCCGAGGCCGGGAGGGCGGCCCACTTATCCGTGGCGGCGCTTACTTGACGTAGAGGATGACGTCGGCCATCGACCCGCCGCGCTGACTGGCGCCGCACGGCCCGGCCGGCAGCGTCGGGTCCGTGAAGGTATTGTTACAGAACCACTGTCCGGAGACGCCCTGGATCTCGGCGTTGCTGATGGATTTGTCGGTGAGCCAGAAGAGGGCCGTCGAGGATAATCCGAAGGTCCTCAGAATCGCCGCGCGCAGGTCGACGGCGGCCTGGGTGTTGTTGGTGTTCAGGAGATCGCAGAGGATGCCCTCGTTGGATCGCGCAAAGACCTGCATGTTCACGCTCGCGCGGAAGAACGCCAGCGCGCCTCCGCGCTCGAGTCGCAGCGTGAAATCGACATCCGTGTTGCCGGCGGTGGCGCCATTCTGAACGTGGGCAGCGATAGTCCCACGCACCGCGGTGCTGCCGCCGGGATTGCTGATGATGCACGTCGGATTGTCGTTGGGACCGCCCGCCCAGGCGGGCACAACCACCGAGGCAAGCGTCATTGCGATCGTGAACGCAATCGTCATCAGTCGCACAGTCATCAATCGGTCCTCCCCGTTGATCCCGCTAGTCGAGGATCTTGTAGCTGCTCTGGTCGCTGCCGTTGTAGGTGGACGGAATGTAGAAGGAATTGAAACCCGACGTGCTCTTGTCGATCTTCTGAGTGATCGTCTGATCCATCACCGAGCCGGTGCCCGGCGCGTGGTGATACCCGTACGAGGTTTGCCTCGTGCCCTCCACGGTCGGCGTGAGTCGCGTGGAGTGCGCGAGCTCGTGGGCCACGTAGTACTTCATCGCCTGCGACAGGATGACGTTGCGGTCCGCGTCCGTTGGCGCGCCCGCTCCCGTGAAGGTGGCCACCCACGCGCCATTCTGGAACACGAACAGCTTCAGCGTTCGCGTTCCGCCCGCGGTGACCATTCCGTTGATGTAGCTCACGATCCGTTGCGTGTACACGAGCGAGTTGTCGGGCCCGTTGGCCGAGCCGATGCCGGTGGTGCCCAGCGGCTGCGGCGCAGAGACGTCGAGGCACTCGGTGACTCGCAGGCCCTTCTGAATTGGCCCAGCGGTCAGGTTCGGGACGCCGAGTGGGAAGATCGCGTTCGCGTTGATGCGCCGATCGTCGGCCGGCGGTATCGATGTCCCGTCGCTGTACACGAAGCCGGTCTGCTGCGAGAAGCTGCCGAAGCGGTCCACCCACTCGGGGGTCATCGGGTTCGCAGGCGTCGGTGGGTACCCGAGCAGGTGGACCTGCGAGCCGGGCACGAGGCTCGCGAGGTTCGTGAACACGGACGACCCGTCGGTCGGATACGTCGTGGCGCCGCCGCCGAGGAGGCTATTGGCCGCCGCGCCGCACTGCGCGTTCACCAGGTGGACGAACAGGTCGCGCTGCCTCGGATCGGTCGAGACATGGACGTTCGAGACGATGAAGCCACGGAACTCGTCGAAGGCGGCGATACCGTCACCGGTCGGTGTGCCGACGACCGGCCCCGTGTCGTTGTCCTCGTTGCCGACGGGGCAGGTGTTGTTCGGGCAGAACTGGCGCTCCCAGATGTCTGGAATACCGTTGAGGTTGCTGTCCTGGGGGATGGTCGCCAGATACGACTGGCCGTTGACCGTTCCGGTAATCACGGCGATACCGCCGCAATCCTGTGATGTCAGAAGGAAGACCTGTCTCTGCACGCCGTTGACCGTCAACGCGGGGGCGGCAGCGAGATCGTAATCAAGGGGTTCCGCGGCGGGGGTCGTCGCGGCGGCGCCGTAGTTCGTGCACCTGCCCGGGTACCTGGAGGTCGCGAGGAGGAGCTGACCGTTGTTCACCGCCGGGGCCTTCACGAACGGGTTGGTCAGCCCGTTCAGCGTCGCGGGAAGCAGGACATCCCCCTTGAGGGTGGCCGTCGCGCCCGTGATGACCGGCGCGCCCTGAACGCTGAAGCCGACGTTCACGCTCGAGATCCGATTGGGCTCCCATGTCGGCAGCCATGTGTCAGTGATGTCGTTGCCCGAGGCGTCGAACAGCGAGATCGTCACCGTCGAGTTGAGGATCGGTACGCCGGTCGTCTGATCGACCGGAAAGATCACGCCGGCTTCAGCGAGACCGCCACCGGCCAAGATGATCAGCGCGACGAGCGCCTGCACCAACCACGTCTGTCTCTTCATCGCTCTGGTCCTCATGGGTGTCACTGGCACGCCAGCAGCCGCCGGATTTCGTTGGCGGACATCGTCAACTGCTGCGCCTGGTCCGGCGTGAGCCCCTTGCCCGTTTGCGCCTGGACCTCGCTGAGGAAGGCGCCCATCTCGCCACAGCCGGCACTGACGTTGCCGCGCTGCGCCGCCGCGCGCGCCGCGCGCACCTTGGCGATGAGGCTGTTGGCGAGACCCTTCTTGATGTTCATGCCCTGGATGAGGTTCACGAGTGGCTCGAGGTCGCCCTGCGCGCCGCCGACGTCGCGAATGACGATCTCCCGTGAGCCCGCGGGGACCGTGCCCATCCACAGCGGCTGGACACATTCACCGGGCGTCGTGCAGACCCCGGTGGGCGAGACGGCGGGGTCCTTGGCCAACTGTACGTAATGGAGCACGAGCGAGTGACGGCCGACGGTGAGCCCGGTATACCAGTCGGTCAGGTCGAACGTCGTGCTGAGCGTCACCGGCGTGTTGCCCACCAGCACCAGGTCCGGCGACAACAGTTCTGACGCCAGCGGATTGTCGAGCGAGAGGCGCAGCGGCGGCCCCTCGAGGACCCGATCGGCTCCGGCGGCCCCGTCGACGTAGGCGATGATGTTGTACTGCGTCGGCCGCACCGCGTAGTACGGCTCCGGACCGGGTTGGAACGTCACGGTCGCCGTGACCAGGATGTGGTCACCGGGCGCGTACCCGGTCGGGGACGGTGGCGGCGCGACCGAGCTCGTGTTCGACACGATGCCGTCGAACGCGGGACCCAGCGGCGTCGGATCGCACGCGTCGCCGATCCCGTCGTGGTCCTGATCGGACTGATCCGGATTCGGAACGGTCGGGCAGTTGTCCGCATTGTCGGGGATGCCATCGCCGTCCGTGTCGACGATGCTGTCGTTCACCACGATCTTGGCCTGCTTCGCATCCGGCTCGCCGAAGCAGCCATCCGTGCAGTTCTGGAGAACGAACGTGACATAGTACGTTCCGGCCTGTCCTGAATTCGGCGTCCAGGACAGCGTCCCTGTCGCCGCGTTGAACGCCGCGCCGACAGGAAGGTCGAGAGCCTCCAGCACATAGCCGTTGGGGCCGGGCGAAGTTGCCTGGTTGTCGCAGAGGTTGCTCTTCACGGTCAGCGTCAGCGCCGCGCCTTCATTCACGGACCGATCGGGGATCGTCAGGAGCTTGAGCGGTTTGCTGGCCGGACAGTAGAGATCGCCCTGTAGCGGACCCCCTCCGACGACGAGGACGCGTCCGTTGTTGAGCACCATCGCGCCCGCGCCCCACTGTCCGCCGGCGTTCATCGACCCCGTTCCGAAGGAGCCGCCCGTGAAGGCCAGATAGGCATTCGGGGTCGGGGCGAAGGTTCCGCCCCAGTTCGCGTTGGCTCCTTCGTTTCCACCGGCGATGAGGACGAAGCCGAACTCGAGCAGCGTCGTCGTGGGCCAGTTCAGCGTCGGACCGGTACCGATGGTGGCGGCAGAACCAAACGTGCCGCCGGTCGCGCTGTACGTCTCCTGCGAGGCGGCCGCCGGCTCGCCGCCGACGATCAGCACGTCGCCGCTCGCCGTTCGCGTCGCGGCGTGGGAGCCGCGCGCGTTCAGCATGCTGCCGGTTGCCGCGAACGCTCCAGCCGCCGGATTGTAGAGCTCGGCCGTCGCCAAGGCTCCCAGCGTGCCGAAGCCGCCCGCGACGAGGACGTTGCCGTTCTGAAGCAGTGTGGCGGTATGGGTGTTTCGTACGCCGGCCAGAGCGCCGGTCGGCGTAAACGTCCCCGCGCCCGGATCATAGAGCTCCGCGCTTGCCGACGGACCGGTGATCCACCCAGCCGCGATCAGGACCTTGCCGCTCTGCAGCAGCGTCGCCGTGTGCTGCGACCGGGCGGCGTTCATGCTGCCCGTCGGCGTGAACGTGCCGGTGGCGGGATTGTAGATCTCCGCGCTGGCGATCGACGCGTCCGCCACGGGGTTCCAACCGCCGGCGACGAGGACCCGGCCATCGGGCAACCGCGTCGCGGTATGCAGCGTGCGGCCGACTGCCATGCTGCCCGTCGGCGCGAATGTGTCGGTCGCGGGATCGTAGATCTCCGCGGACGCCAGCGGCTGTGTCGTCGTCGGAGCCGCGGGATTATTCCCGCCGACGATCAGCACGCGACCGTCGAGCAGCGTCGTCACCGCCGGGTGGCGCCGGGCGACCGACATGCTGCCGGTCGTCAGCTTCCACGTGTCTGCGTTCTGAGCGTCGACCGTCGAAAACGCGCCGACGGTGAGCGCCAGCGCGGCAAGAACGACAGACACGAAACGCAGCCGGGAGCTGCGGTTGAAATACCTCTCAGCGATCATGTCTTCACTCCGTGGCGAAGTCAGAGATAGAACGACGCCGAGATGGGTCGACGTTGGACGAGTCGGCGTTATTGGAGAGCGCACCACCGGTGGTCGAGCGTGCGCCAAAGGACAATCGACAGAAATTTGCGAGCTCCGTCCCATAGACTCCCGCAGACAACACAACACGGGAATGCGCCGGCAGCCTCAAGTCCCACGTCCGCGCGATGCCGGCCGCGCGGTGGCTCAGCAGCAAGGATCGCCCGCTGCTGACAGTGAACTCGTGGGCCCTGCCACCGGCGCGAGACGGCTGGGCCGAACGGTTACGGCTGTTGGAAACTCTCCAACGGGCACGGACTATGGGGGAGGTCGTACCGGCTTGTCAAGCCGAAAGCCACGCGCACGGCGAAATGTATATCCGGAAATGTACGCGACACAGCACTTCTCATCATGTGAGAAGGGGACGGCTCGGCTCCAAGCGTGATCTCGCGCGAACGTTTGTCTCGCGACGGCGAGCACTTACGGCGAGGCGACGACTCATGCCGCCGGGCGCAGTGCCGCGCTGTCCACCTATCCACCGCCGTCCACAGAACGAAATTCGACCGGATGGACGCGGTCTCGCAGGGCGTGGCGCGTCCGTGGCCGCACCGAACGCGGCGCCACGTGCCCGGCGTGCGCCTTCGTCGCGCCGAGCGCGGCTGCACGCGCGATCTCGCGCGAATCGCCGCATCTGGAGCGACGATCTGCAGGATTGATCGGCGCGACGTCGACGGATAATCTCGCGACGTCGTGTCCGACCCCATCGTCGAAGGACGCCCACGCCGCGTGCTCGTTGTAGACGACGAACGCCACGTGCGCTTCATGCTCTGCGACCTGCTCGCGCACTGGGGCTGCGAGGCCGAGGCGGTGACGAACGCCGCGGAAGGCCTCGAGCGCCTGGAGCCGGGGGCCTATGACGTGTTGCTCACCGACTTCGGGATGCCGGGGATGAATGGCGTCGAGCTGGTGGAGCGCGCGCGCGACGCAGGCGTCCACAAAGTGTTAGCCGAGTATTCGCCTACTCCGAAAAACGGGATTGTTGCAAATCTTTATGATCGATTTGGCCTGCAACGGGTGGAGCACAGCCTCTCCTCAACGCGTTACGTGGTGGAACCGATCAAAGTGCAGCCGCCTCCGGCATGGATTCACCTCACCAAAAATAAAAAGGGCAATGCAAAGCAGTGATTCCTTGCGGCATCTGCTGGTTGAGTTCTTCGATCTGCCAGCTAATACCCCGGCTGAGGAGATTACCCAGCCGGGCATATCAAAGTGGGACTCGCTCGCGATGGTTCAGCTGATCACTGAACTGCAAAACCGCTTCTCTATTGAATTTGATCTGGAAGAAATTCAGACGCTGCGAAGTTACCAGGAAATCCACGATACTCTGGCTAGAAAAGGTGTTCTGCCTGTTTGAAGAACGTTGGCGCTTTAGCGCGGTCCATCGAATTTTTCGTGATGGCTCTTTTAACACAGGAAATCAAGGTTCTCGACCGTACTCAGGGCGTATTTTAAGTGCCTCGCTAACTCGCGCCGACGTCCCGCCTAAGAATGAAATCCATTCGCCGGCATTAGTGAAGTTGTTCCAACGAGTAACCATGAATTGTAACTGCGGTGAAAAATGTTAGAATTAGCAGGTGGAAACCCTAACCAATAACATCACGTGACGCGGGCGCCAGAATTACAGTGTGCGGGCTTATTCGGGGAAGCATAGTATGAGTCAGCCCGCAGCACCTC
>Ga0137418_10005033_pt1 | contig 12112 bp, 6 predicted proteins | sample CZODoug3_1_2_16f_FD_122242 | JGI IMG/M metagenome (GOLD analysis project Ga0137418, IMG submission 122242) | Vadose zone soil fungal communities from Angelo Coast Range Reserve, California, USA - CZODoug3_1_2_16fungal (Hybrid Assembly) | ecosystem: Environmental > Terrestrial > Soil > Vadose... | reverse complement strand
GATGTCGAGTCCGTATTGCTTCTTTGCATTTTCAAGAAAGTCTGCCACGTAACGCGCCATATCCGGCGAGTAGTAATCGGCGTGCCCGATCCATCCCGGAGCGCCCCAAGGAAGCGTATCCAGGATGATTTGCGGATTACGCTTACGGGCTTCCTGTATGAGCCACCATTCATAGCCACGCGTATAGTCGCGGTCGGCAGGCGTCCGCATGTGACTTGGTTCAGAACCATCCGTGGAATTCACATCGCCTCCGATTTCTACCTTGAGATGCTGTAAAGCAGCGCCATAACCGGGCTTGAAAAGGTAATCGAGGATTTGACTCCGATATGGTTCCTGATAGTCAATCAACAAGCGGGACGAAGCACCCGCGCTTAATGCGCCAACGCCATCAAAGATTCCGCCCTTGCTTGAACCGTCAATGATCACAGTTTTCACCTGGCCGTGGACCAGCGGTGTGGCCGATGAACACACAAACAGCAAGAAAAAACAGCTCGACAACCTTCGCTGTATTAACCTGAGGGGCCAATTCATAAAGAATGCCTACTCGCTGGTAGCTTTGTTTGCCTTGCGCAGCGTGTAAACAAATTGCTGAATCTCGGCAGATTTCTTGTTGGTGGCATCCACCTCTTGTGTCCGCAGGCGCTCAAATTCCGCAAATTCCTCTTTGGCACGGGCAGTGGCTCCGGTGCGGGCCAATGATTGGCCGAGCCTGTAATGGACAGTGGCATTCTCTGAATTAATCTTCAGGGCTTGTTCGTACTGTGCGATAGCTTCATCAAACTTATGTTGATTGGCATACAAGATCCCCAGTTGCAGCCGGGCATCTGCGAAACCGGCATCAAACGCGGCCGCGGATTTCAGCAGGGATTCCACCAACGCTTGCCGAGCCGGCTCCGGAACATCTCCACCCTGCCTCCACAATGCCATCGCATAGTAGTAGCGGACTGAAGCATCATCCTGGTCGGCTTGGACGAATCGTTCGAACCGCGAAACGATCTGATCCTTGATGGCTGGGGAGAGATTGTCGTAGGCCTTGCCAAGGAAAATAAGAGGTAGACGATCGACAGGATGCATGTCTGAGGCTTGAAGAAATGCCTGCGCCCCGGCATCAAAGTTGCCGAGACCGTACTGCGCAACGCCAAACCCTATCTTCATCTGGCTCGATTGCGGATAGCGAGCTAGCCCTGCTTTGAATACCTCAATGGCCGGCTCGAATGTCTGGTGCAGCAATAATTCAGTCCCCCATTCGAAAATATTGTTTTCGCTCGGATCCATATGAGCAGCCTTTTCGAATTGGGCAGCTGAAGCCAAATAGTTCTTACTTTTCTCTTCAATCACCCCTAACAGACTGTGAAGCTCCGCCGTGTCGTTGACTCTGATGAGTTCTTCCAGTTGCTGACGTGCCTGTTCAAGATTGCCAATACGTTCGGACGCGATCGCGAGGTCATAGCCGTTGTTGTATGCCGAAGGATTGATCTCTTGTGCCCGCTTCAAGTAAGGAACAGCTTCCTGCAGTTTGTTGAGTTGAATGTAGAGTTCACCAAGATTGTGATTGGTATCGTATGTCTGTGGGGCCAACTCAACCGCTTTACGGAGATGGACTTCTGCCTCGGTCAGTCGATGCAACCGGACCAGATTGGCTGCCAGTGTTGTACGCGCATCCGGCAGCTTCGGATTGATACGCACTGCTTTTGCCAGGTAGGGATTGGCGTCTTCGTCGCGGCCCAGCGCTGCATAAATTAATCCGGTCAATTCGTTGATCTCGAAAGTATTGGGATTTGCCTTTTGCAAAGGCTCAAGCTGTTGTTGCGCCTCGGTAAATTTCCGTGCCCTGTAGAGGGCCAGCGCCGTCTGGAATCTGTGCTCAGCGTCTTTTGCATGTTGCGCCGATCCAGATTGCGCAGCCAGCACTGACTGCAAACTACCCCACATCAACCAACTTGCAAATCCAAGCGAAACCACAAAGAGCGCTTTATACCAGCGGAATCTTGGGCACTGATGGTTTGACTCAAAAAGCATTTGAGGATCGTAACATTGCAAATGAGCGCGTTGTTACGAACTGTCCGGTGAAGAAAATCAGCGAGGGGGCAATGCCCCCTCTGTTTTACCAGTAGAACTTGAGAGCCAATTGGACCTGCCGAGCCGTCCCCCGCGTGGCATTGATCTGCGCGAAGGTCTTCGGGGAATTCACAAAGTCCAGAGTCTTAAAAGAGTTGGTAAAGTTCGGATGGTTCAGGAAATTGAAGAACTCGCCACGAAACTCCAGATTGGTTGTTTCTGATGTTCGAAATCTCTTGAACAATGAGAAATCAAGATTAGTGAACCCGGGGCCGTGGACTTGTGTCGGCGGCCCCCCAAGCGGTGAATAATCCGTTTGGCCGATTGTCGTAACCACTGGGGGATTGGCAAATGCCGCCGGATTCAGAAACTGCGTTGTGCCGTGCGGGCCAGTATGCGCATACAGCTTCTGCCCCTTAACGACGTTGGCGTAACAACCCTGAGCCGCATCGGTTTTGACAGGGCAGAAGGGGCTAAAGGGGGAGGCGTCATAGGAGACGCTAAAGGGGAAACCGTCCTGGAGAGTGAAGATCGCTTGTGTGCTCCATCCTCCGATGATCTGGTTCACAATCCCCGGAACATTCCCGGCCACCTTGTGGCCCTTACCAATTGGAAGCTGCCAGACGCCGCTCGCATGAAACGTATTGGGAACGTCATTGCCACAGTACTTGTAGTCACCCTTAATTCCAAATCCGGGCAGCAGCGGCGCACGTTGAAGATCGCCTTCTCCGATTCCCAAGGCATTGCGGTTGTCGGTCTTGCACTCCGATCGAGTGTAGTTCACAAGCATGTTCAGGCCGTCGCTGAATACATGTTCGTAGGCCACTTGCGCAGCGTGGTAGTAAGCGTCGCCGTTCTCGGTCATGAAGTCCATGTTTGGAGAGAAGTGAGGATAGGCGATGAACGGTTTGTAGTCGGCAATAGTAGGAGGTAGGAGTTCGGCCGGCTGGTTTAACTTGCTGGTGTTCAACATGTGCCGTGTACCGTTCCCGACATAAGAGACCGTCACGCTTTGAGTTGGGGTAAGTGCGTATTGCACTGATCCATTCCATTGCTGGGTATAGGGAGTTTTCGTGTCCCGCTGAAACGCTGTTCCCAGGCTGCTGGCAACAAAGTTGGGACTGTTCGGGTCAGGCGTGAATGACAAGAGGCCTCGTTCCAGAGTAGCCGTATTTCCGTCCGCATAGACGATGGGCCCGGTCCTCCCGGTGGTGTCGCCGATCGAAAGGTTGACGGCAAACGGATAGTTGAACCCAGGGTCTGGAGATCCGCCCAGGTTCTCAAACCCGCCGTAGAAAATTCCGTATCCCGCGCGAACCACCAGCTTGGGTGTGAACTGGTAAGCTAGCCCGACACGCGGCGCAAAATCTGCAAGAGGTGTATTGCTTACACTGCCGCCGCCGACGTAGCGAAGGGCGATCCCATCCTGAGCAAGAAGGGATGTAAACGATGGGGAAAGAGGAACGTTTTTTTGCTTATCGAGAATCAAATATTCTGAGCCACTCCCGTTGGAACCGGGAACTAACGTGGCTTGCTTGCCATCTTCCTCCTGAAGTTGGCCAAAGATTTCCCAGCGCAGGCCAAGGTTAACGGTAAGTTTCGAGGTCACCTTCCAGTCGTCCTGAAAATAAGCCCCAAAATATTTGCGCCGGTCTGCGGGCTCAACGATGTTGGACGAAAATACTGAGTTCGGTCCGCCGACGTTGTTCACACCATTGGGCACGGTGGAGGCGATAGGGGTCAGCAAAAAGTCCGCAGTTGCCACGCCGGGAGTGACATTCGGAATGCCGGTATAGCCTCCAAAGCTAAAGCCACCCCGCGACCAGGCCGGATCCAGCCAGGGAAATTTCAGCGATTGATATTCGAATCCGCCTTTGAAACTGTGCGCTCCGTGTGTCTTAGTGAGGTTTTCTGAGAATTGAATAGTGTCGCTTTGACGGCGATTCGGGCTGGCAAATCCATTCGGTCCCAGGGAGCTGAGTCCGCTGATGCTCAGAGTAGGGAGACCGCCATTCCCGGGAGTGTCGGGAATGCCCTGAATCCCGAATTTTGCCGGAATCCCTTGTTGATTGGCGATCGCCGAATCAAACGTGGTCCGCAGCCTGCTGTAGCCGAAGCGGAACTCGTTTAGCAGGGTTGGCGAGAACGAATGGACTTCGCTGACTACAAGGTTCCACGATCTGTCCTTGGTCGCACCCTGGCCGAAACTGACGTTGTCGGCCTCACCGGTAAAGTCAGCGGGGATATTCGCATCGCGTTTGGAATAACTGACGCGTCCGAAAACCTGGTCGTGCACCGAAAAATTGTTGTCCACTCGTATGTCAAAGTGCTGACTATCGTCCGGCAGGCTGCGATTAACGGCATAGTTGTTCGAGAGCCCGCCCTGTGTCGGAGCGGGGAAAAGATCGAGTAGTTTAACGGCGTTGGGATCAAGCCGATTCGCGGGAATCTGATTGAGAAACGATTGCAGTGTGGTGAAGTCGGTAATGCCGGCGATGCTTCCATTGGTATAGAACGGATCGCGCACAAAACCGGTGCTTGTTGCGAGGAACCCGGTTATCGGATCTACCTGCCCCGCAGTTACCGGCCGGGTGGTGGCGGGATCCAGAATGGCTGCGCTGGGAATGGTCCTATTCAGAGCGTCTTTTGCGCTGCCGGTCACTTCCGTGAACACGTCGCGGAAATCGGTATAGCCACTGGCCCTCTGCGCGGCTGTCGGAACGCTTGGATTCTTCAGTGTGCTTTGGCGAATGCGCCCGACTTCATAGTCGCCAAAAATAAACATCTTGTTCTTGATGATCGGACCACCAGCCGAAAAACCAAATTGGTTGCGTTGCAGCTGTGGTCTCTTCACCGTGGCAGGATCCACAAAGTATGCATCAATCGCGTCCAGTCTATCGTTGCGCAGAAATTCCCACGCGCTTCCATGGAACTGGTTGGTACCCGATTTGATGGTTGCATTGACCACTGCTCCACCGGCCCTTCCGAATTCCGCGCTGAAGTTACTGGTCTGGACCTTGAATTCCTGGATGGCATCCGGGGGAGGAAGACTTACATAAGCCGCACCATTCAAAAAATCCACTGTGTCATTGTTGTTATCAATTCCATCGAGAATGTAACTGTTGTGAACGCTGCTCAATCCGTTAGCCACGAAGCTGCCAGTCTTGTCGAGGCCGCGGGTCGCACTGAGCCCCGTAACGCCTGGACCTAATTGCGCCAGGAAAGTGTAATTCCGTCCATTCAAGGGAAGATCGTTGATTTGGGCACGGCTAGCGAGGGTGCCGACCGAGGCGTCTTGCGTCTGCAAAAGAGAGATCGTAGCGGTGACGAAAACTTCTTCATTTACTGAACCGGGTTCGAGATTGAAATCTGCCTTGAGTTGCTGCTGAACATCCACTTTGATTCCACGCTGCGCTGCTTTGCGAAAGCCGGCTGCTTCCACGACCAGCGTGTAGGAGCCGATTTTGATAGGAGTGAAAGAGTAATTGCCATCGCTGGCAGTGATCGCTTCGATGGACAGGCCGCTGCCTTCGTTGGTAAGAGTTACTTTCGCGCCTGAAACGAGTGCGCCGCTGCTGTCTGCTACCGTACCGCGAATACCTCCCGCATCCACTTGTGCATAAGCCGCCGGGGTGAGAAGAACATTCAAGGCAAGCAATAACATCCCAACACAAATTCCAAAACGTACGGATATTTTCTGCTTCAAGGCAGTTCCCCCTCTGGTCACGCGGCCAGCATCGTGTCGCAACAGCGCGATGAAGTGAACGATTCCCCACCCTGCTATTCACGGAGCTTTCTGTGCTGAACTCGACGAAAGCCGTAACGTGCAGGTGCACGTTTTCCGTGCGCGTGCACGTTACTGCTGCTTCTTCGCCCTTGTCAAGAAAAAAATTCACATACGATTGCGACTCGCAATCCGTGACAAGATTTCCTCGCACTATATTCCTCATTAAACGCTTGAACCTTTTGAGATTGTGGAATTCCTTTTCTGCGTTTAAGGTGATTTTTACAAACCGACGCCTTTCCGTTCTGGACTAACGAGGAGAGCAATTCTCTGTCTGACCGTAAATCAAAAACGGACTCCAATCAGATTGGAGTTCAGGAAATCGCCGATTCTTTAGGCATCTCGCGTGGCACTGTTGATCGGGCGTTGCACAATCGGCCCGGAGTCAGCGTCGCTACCAAACGCAAAGTCCTTCGCGCCGCTGAAAAGCTGGGGTATCGGCCTAATCTTGCGGCGCGGTTTCTTTCTTCGTCAAAGCGTATTACCATCGGCGTCGCCATCCCGCGCGAAGTAGCGTATTTCTACGATGAAGTGCGGGAAGGTATTTTCGAAGCGGCGGGTGTTTTCGAGCCGCTTGGCATCAAGATTCTCCACCGGCCATATGATCGTTTCGGCCCACATGAGATCAAAGCCCTACGCGATGTTTTGCAAGAGGACATCAGTGGCTTGATTATTTCCCCTGCCTATCCCAACAAACTCTTGACACACATTGACGAAGCCGCACGCCGCAATATTCCGGTTGTATGCGTGGCCACGGACGCCCCGGGAACGAAACGGCTCACTTCGATCTCCGTGAATCCACTGGTGAGTGGGGCGCTGGCTGGGGAATTAATGGGACACTTTTTACGTGACGCTGCTCAGGTAATTGTTTTCATCGGCATGCACGCCACCGTAGACCACGAACAAAAATTGCAGAGTTTTCGCAGCAGTTTTCGCACATTCTGTCCCAGAGGTGAGGTTGCAAGCATCGTCGAGACCCACGACGAACCGAATGAGGCTTACTTGAAGTGCCGAAAGGCCCTCGAGCAATATCCGCTGGCGAAAGGAATCTATGTAGCGACTGCGAATTCCATGCCTGTGATTAAAGCACTGGAGGAATCGGGCTTAGCCGGCAAAATCAAAGTGATCGGCACAGATTTGTTCCCTGCCATGTTCCCCTACATCCGGTCCGGCATGATTGCAGCTACGATCTACCAGAGGGCCAGAGAACAAGGTGCCAGGGCGCTCCAGACGACGGTGCGGTTCCTCACCGAGAGGCTGCAACCAGCCGCGCAAATTTCCATCAATCCCACAATAGTCATGCGAGGTAATTTGGATTTGTTTGCCTCGAACGGTTCTCCTACGGAACCGTAGGCTAGCTTCTAACGAGTTTCAGTTGCAAGGTTTGTGGCGAGTTCATAAAATTCGCGTCGCGCGTCGGCAGAAAGCCCCGCCAGTTTGTTGGAAGATTTTTTTTCCATAGCTGCAGCATCCAGGGTCGCGCGCATTTTGTCCGCATTCATCGAACCTTCAGGAAACATTTCCGTATAGCGGTTGAGGACTTGTTTGGCATTCTCAATCTGACCGGCTTCATAGTAGAAAATTCCCAGAGTCATCAAAATGCCTTCGCGCGACGGGGAAAGATCTACAGCTTTTCTAAGGCTGGTTTCTGCCTGGTTCGGTTCGTTCTGCAATACGGAAGTAATTCCCATTCCCCAGTAGAGAATTCCGGAGTCTGGCACTCGAGTTAAGCCACGTTGCAAGGTTTCCCGAGCCGCCTCTGTGTTGCCCGACCGCAACTCAGCGAGCGCCAGGGAGAAACAGTATTGGTCATTGCCTGGACTTGCCAGGTAGGCCTTTCGTAAATTTTGTATAGTCTCGGATGTCCGTCCCATTCGGCCATAAATGTCCCCGGCCAAGGCCAGAAAGGCGCCATCTTTTTGCGATTCCGGCGACACTTGCTTTAGAGACTCCAGCGCCTTTGCATATTCGTTGGTCTGGAAGCGAGCGTAAGCCAGGTTGTAGTAGGCCTCATCCGAAGAAGGGTTAGCTGCAATTGCTGCCTCGAAATGCTGGATGGCCTCCGGATACAAACGGAACCTTGCCAGCAGGACTCCTTCACCCAGAAGCGTCCGAAAGTCGCCGCCGCTGATTTGGTCCAGTTGCAGTATCGTTCGTTTGGCGTCGTCCACACGGTTGACCTTCAGATAAGCCTCCGCTAGTTGATAAAGGCTGCGTGGGCTATCTGGATGTCGTTTTGCTTCAGCCTCAAGTTCACCAACATCGGCTTCCTTTCGTTGCGCTGCTGATAATTCTCCACGACGTCCGACCTGTTCAAAGAAGTTTTGCAGCGGGTAGGGAGCTGGATCAGGATTCTTGGAAAGTGTGACGAACACCTTCATGTCGCGCTGGGCGGCATCCATTTGGTGCACATTTCGTTCCGCTGTGGCCAGCTTGTAATACGCCTGTCCCGGTTTCTGGCTAAGCTGAGCACTGCGGCGCAAAAGCGGAATAGCTTCTGCATATCGCTTTTCGTCCATAAACAGGCCGCCCAATTCAAATAGCGCCTCTTCGTAATTGGGATTTATCTTGAGAGCTTGCCGGAGATACTGCTCAGCCTGCGCCTGTTCTTGCTGCTTTTTGGCAATCACCCCGAGATTGAAAAGTATGACTGAGTCACGGGGATCAAGCTTCAATCCCAGGTTCAGGTAATCTTTCGCGGCGTCCAGTTTGCCGAGATGGCGCTGGCACAAACCCATGTAAGTATAGGAACGTGCTGAATGATCCAGTTGCAGTAGGAGCTTGAACTCTTCCACGGCTGCATCCACTTTGCCGACAGTGAAGTAACTCTCGCCCAAGGCGGCATGAAATTCAGCCCGCGCCGCATCGAGTTTTATTCCTTCCCGCAACAAAACGATCGCATCTTCATAAAATTGCTGCTTCATACTGAGCCGGGCCATGAGAAGAATTACATCGATATTTTCAGGCGCGATTTTGCGTGCTCGAACCAGCAATTCCAGCGCCTCGATGTCTTTGTTCTGGTCAGCCAGGCACTGCGCGAGCAAGTAAAGCGTTTCCGCAGAGTTGCGGTCCAGTTCAAGCCCTTGTTCCAGTGTAGCTTCTGCCTTGGAAAACTGGCCGTCGCGCAAATATGCCTGGCCCAGATCGTGCAGTATTTCGATGGTCCGAGGCTGCAGTGCGTTGGCGATCTCGAATTCGTGGATCGCAGGTCCGTATTGTTTCTTCGAAGCAAGGACCACGCCCAATGTGAAGTGGAGCTTCACGTCTTTGGTATTTTGGCGGGACAGTGTTTCCGCGGTCCTGAGGGCCGGGGCGCTCAGTCCGGCCATGAGCTGCGCCTGCACCAAATTTAGCAACACGCTGGAGTCTGCTGGGCGAACGCGTTGCAGGGCCAGGATTGCTTCTTTAGGTTTCTTCTGGGAAAGAAGCAAGAGTCCGAGATTGAAGTTGGCGCTACGATCTTGCGGCGCGATGCGCAGAGTTTCCCGGAAGGTTCGTTCAGCTTGATCAACTTTCCCCTGCGACACAAAGTTGATCGCCAAATTGTTGAGTGTCGCTGTCGACCGGGAATTAATCTTCAGAGCGTTTTGCAGCACCTCCCCCGATTCCCCATATCGCTTTTGTTGATACAAGATCATTCCCAGGAGGTTGAGGCCGTCTACACTCCGCGGAGAGCGCTCCAGGCCAGCCTGTGCGGCAGTCAGGGCCTCATCTAGACTTCCACGTTGGAGCATTTCCCTTGCCCGTTCGAAGTCAGCATTAAGCAGGGATGAATCAGGCCGATGACTGCGGGCATCAGGTGCAGCTTGTCCTGCTTCGACGGGACACCCCAGGAAACATGCCACAAGAATCGAAACTAAGAAACGGGCCATGAACCGCCCCAAGAAATCCACCACTAGGGTAAACAAGTGCGCATGGTAGCATACGCGGGAAGAGTAGAAGATTCGCGGCCCAGTGAATAACAAAACAGCTCACTGAGACATTTCTAATTCTTCTCGATATTTTTCCAAAATGCGCATCCAGGTCAGGCAGGTGTTTCTTGTTTCGCTATTGTGGTTTGCGCAGCTTGTTGGAACTTCCGTTTCAGGACAAACCGGATCCAAGACTCCACCGGCCACGGCGGCCAGATTCACGGACATCACCGCGAGCAGTGGAATAAGTTTTCAGCATTTTTCTTCTCATACCCCGAACAAATACCTGATTGAAACGATGGGGGCCGGAGTGGCCCTATTTGACTTCGACAATGATGGACGCCTTGATCTGTTTCTGGTCAACGGCGCGCCCATTGCCGATCCATCGCCCAAAGGCACGATTCCGCAAAAAACAGATCCCAAGCACTGGAACCAACTCTACCATCAGGAGCGAGACGGCACGTTCAAGGACGTCACCGAAAAGGCGGGGGTGCAAGGAACCGGTTACGGCATGGGGGTTGCCGTCGGAGATTATGACAACGACGGTTATGAAGATTTCTACGTGACCGCGTATGGCGGCAACCAGCTTTATCACAATAACGGCGACGGTACGTTCACCGACGTAAGCAAAGAATCCGGCATCGCCAAATCCTTGGGCAAAGCCTGGGGCGTGGTCGCCTGCGACATCAATAATGACGGCTGGATGGACCTTTTCGTGGCGAACGACACCGTCCAGAATTTTCTTTTCGCTAATCGCCAAGGAAAATTTGAAGAAATCGGCATGCTTGCCGGCGTGGGCTTTAGCTCGTATGGTCGTCCGCGTTCAGGCATGGGCGTTGATGCGGCCGACTATGATCAGGATGGGTGGGTCGATCTGTTCGTTGCCAACGTTGACCAGGAAATGTATTCGCTCTATCACAACAACAAAGACGAGAGTTTTGCTGATGTCGCTGTTCCCTCGGGCATTGGCTCCGCTACACACCTGATGAGCGGCTGGGGCCTGAAATTTCTTGACTACGATAATGACGGCGACCTAGACCTCATCCTTTGCAATGGCCATCCCGACGATAAGATTGACGGCCGCGTCACTGGGGTGAAATACCTTGAGCCGATGCTGCTCTTCCGAAACACTCCCAGCGGCCTGAAAAATGTCAGTGCACAGAGCGGCTCGATTTTCTCCAAGCCGCTCGCCGCGCGCGGGTTGGCGATTGGGGACTTCGACAACGATGGCGGCGTGGACGTGCTTGTCAGCGTCAATGGCGGTGCGCCGGTCTTGCTGAAGAACAATGCCGGCGCGCAAAATAACTGGCTCGGAATCAAGCTGGTAGGGAAAAAATCAAATCCAGACGCTATCGGCGCGCGCATCAGCTATCAATCAGGCGACTTGAAGCGCAGCCGAATGAAAGTCGGCGGTGGGAGCTACCTTTCGTCACACGATCCGCGCGTGGTGCTGGGGCTTGGGGCAAGGCGAAAGATGGATTGGCTCGAACTGAAATGGCCGCTGCCTGGCGGCAGCACTCAGCGATTTACGGAACTCCCTCTAAATCGCTACATCACCATCATCGAAGGTGAGAATAAGTGGAGCTAACCACTCTTTTCCGAGAGCAAACGCAAGGCAGAAGGGATATAGAACAGCTTTAGCCTATAGCATAGAGAAGCGTAACGAATCTTCGTAATCGAGAGTTTCCTCTTGACGCAGCCAACGTTCCGCTATATAGCTATGCCCTCTGATTCTTGTCGGTTCATCTCGAATCTGTAGGATGAGTGGTTGCGGTCTTTTGCTAGCAACCATTTTGCGCGAACGAGTGATGATCAATTCCCTCGAGGTGAAGTGCCCCAGCCTCGGCACGGAACGCAGCGCTTCAGGGATTCTTCCGATCGACCGCTACACCACAATTGTGGAGGGTGAACAGAAATGGCAATAGTTGGACGCTCGATCGCACGGATCGCCAGCTGATTGCCACCGATCGGAAAATCCGAAGATCGCTTGCGAAGGGGCACCCGCGTCGTTGGACCCCGCCCGAAGAATCGAAACTGGGTGATCGAAGCGAGGCGCACTTCCTGCTTGACCTCTATAGAGCAGACTTCCTTGCACACCAGAGACAGACCCGAGAGTCGCTCACAGCCTTACGACGGGTCTTGGAAGAATCGCAAACGGCTCAGATCCGCGCTCGTGCGGCACAGGGCCAGTGTGAAATCCTGCTCGCAGAGTTTCTCGACCTTCGAGCGACCTGGACGAGAGCGTTATTGTAGACCGCGAGCAACCATCCACCCGAGAACCGCAACATGACCCAATTAGCCCCGATCAGAGCCGAAAGGCGTAGTTGCCCGACATGCCGTGATTGTGGTGCCCCAGTGA
>Ga0137418_10005031_pt1 | contig 12114 bp, 13 predicted proteins | sample CZODoug3_1_2_16f_FD_122242 | JGI IMG/M metagenome (GOLD analysis project Ga0137418, IMG submission 122242) | Vadose zone soil fungal communities from Angelo Coast Range Reserve, California, USA - CZODoug3_1_2_16fungal (Hybrid Assembly) | ecosystem: Environmental > Terrestrial > Soil > Vadose... | reverse complement strand
CGTAACGCTTTGAATTGATTGGTCGTTAGCACTCGCAGGTGGTGAGTGCTAATTGACGACGGGGGGGAATCTGCGCACACGCCTAGCGGAGTGTCAAGGGGCCAGTGCCTTGATCGCGGCGCGCGCCCGCGCCCGTGGAGTCGCCGTCAGCGAATCGAGCGGAATCGTCGCCGCACCAACGATTTGGCCCGATCTGGTATCCGCGAGTCGGAGGTGAAACCAGAGGGGCTGGCCGGGGCCGGGATCGCTGAAGATGAAGTAGATGAGCGCCGCCGTATGTCCGCTGCCGCCACGGACTCTGGGCCGCACCTTGATGCCCTGCTCCCGCATCGCGCGGGCAAGCTCGACGCTTTGGGTATCCTTTTCTTCGACGAGGACACTGTAACCCCGCAGGGCATGCGGTACGCGCGATGCGGCGCAGGCCAGCCCCAATGCAATACACGTCGGCACGACTGCACGTCGGCATGCCATCACGGTCATCACAACGTGCCGACGTGCCAACGTGCCAACGTGTATGGTCATTGAACGATCCGTCGCACTCCCACCCATCGCGTAACCCACCAAGCCCCGTCGGTGTCCAGCCCATCGAGACGCGACAACTTCACGCCGCTGCTCGAGCTATGGATGAATGTCTGTTCCCCGACGTACATCCCGACGTGGGTGATGCCGCCACCGGGCTGCGCCGCGAACAGCAGGATGTCGCCAGCCCGCAACGCGTCGACGACCGGAGTCACCTCGCTTCCCGCGTGCGCCTGATCGCGACTCATCCGCGGTACGCGGATGCCATGCTGGCCGTAGGCCCATTGCACCAGGCCCGAGCAGTCGAACCCATTTGCCGCGGTCCCGCCCCAGACGTATGGCGTGCCGAGCGCGTCGAGCGCGGTCTTCACGATACCCGCGGCACTGCCTGTGACGTCCCCTATGATCATGAGCGGCGGTCGAGGCGGTGGCGTGGTGCGTTCCTGCCCGGGCGTGGGCCAGCGGCGATCCACCGACTTCCCAATCGTCATCGAGAGTCCGATCGAGGCGGCGATCCCATCGCGGGAGTTCGCCGCGGTACGCCAGAAGCCGCGTGGCCCGACGTCCTGCATCCGGTATACCGTCTCCAGACCGAACGCCGCCCACGGAATCGGACGCCACTCGACTCCCCCACCCAGGGTCCAAAGCGCCGCCAGCTCCTGCGACGATGTATCCGTGGAGACACCCACCGAAACACCGGCGAGGGCGTAGGGGCCGAACTTCGCGCGGCGCCGAAACGCGTGCAGCTCCCAGCCCGCACCGTAGAACGCGTGGTGGCGACCGAGATTGTCGTGGATCAGCACCTGGATCGCGAGCCCGTGCGAAAAGATCCCCGCGATGGGAGCGTCGGTCCGAAGCTCGTAGCTCTTGGATTGATTGCCGGAATACCAGCGCCCGTACCGCACATCGACGTCACGCCCCCGCCCCTGGGCGGAGAGCTGGGAGACTCCGGCGATTAGAAGGAAGAACTCAATCCGCGGCCGCAATCGCGGCATGCTCCTCGGAGGCGCGAGGCGCCATGTGGTGCGAGAGCAGATGCGGCAAGCGGCGCATGAACCGAACCCATGTCCAGAGCACGGCGAACCCGAACAGCAGTGCCCCGGCGCCGGCGATGGCGAGCATGATGACGGGACTCTCGAATCGCAGCGCAACGAGCGCTCCCAGCCACAAACCCACGTGCGATGCCGCCCACGCCCAGCCCGGGGTCAGCAGCCACCCCACGACCACGAGCAAGTGCGCCATCCATCTCGGCACGGTGCGTTACCCTTTGCGAGCGAGAACAGCCAGCGCGAATACGACCAGCGTGAGTGCGAACCCAGCACCCGCGGCGACAGGCATGAGCATGATACCGCCGAGCCCCAACCCCAATCCCAGGCCCAGCCCTCCCACGACTGGCGCGATTGCCAGGGAGCGGATTGCGGTGTCACCGCCCCGTGCGGCGCGGCCGGCCGTGACGATCGCTCCCATCCACGCGAGGAACGTTCCCAGCATCCACCAGATCGGGAGATACCACCACGTGCTCCCCCCACCGATGTCGTCCCACGTCCACGGATACGCTTTGAAAGGCCGCAGCAGGATGATGTCGATCGCCATAAAGACGATCGTACCCCAGAGGCCGATCGCTGCCGCACTCGCCACGCCCTGGACGGTGCGGGCCGCGGCGAAGAAGCCGGGTAGGAACGCCGCAAGGACCCCGCCCGCGAGCACGATGATCATTAACGCGAGCGAGCTGACGATTCCGGCCGGCAGGACCCGGGAGGCGAGCAGAAAGAGGACGACGGCAGCGGCGGTCACCGCGCCGACGATGGCTCCACTGACGAGAATGTGGCGAAACTCAGAGCGATCAGAGCTTGCGGTGGTAGTGGAGGGCATCGGTCTCCTTGCGAGCAGTTGTGGAGGTTGGTGGAGGTTGGTGGAGGTTGTGGAGGTCCTTCACCATCCTCCACCAACCTCCACAACCCTTCACAACATTCAATCTACGTGGCTGATATTAGGTGGCAAACACATAGAGCACCGTGAGATCGGTTACCGCCCACGCGGCTAACGCCCGATACATCCCCCGCTGGTGCTGCTTGGGGCTCCATGCCGCATAGCCCGACAGCCACGGCAACAGCACGGCCAGCCACAGAACCAGCGGCAGGAGCAGGGCGAATCCCTTCGGGCCGACCTGAAGCAATCTCATCCCCCACACGAGGAGACCGAATGCCAGCAGCGTGGATAGGGTGGCGACGATGAGGCTTGCGCGCATGCCCAGGATCAGCGCCAGGGTGCGATCGCCGCGCCGCCGGTCCTCGTCGAACTGATAGAGCTGCGTCAGAGGATACAGCCCCGCAAACAGAGGACAAAAGGCGAGCAGCACCAGTCCATGTCCGGCATCCAGCGGCCGTCCGGTCGCCGCCCACGCCGCGTAGGGCGTGAGCGTACCGAATCCCCACATGTTGATGACCCAGTCCACACCGGCCACCGCCTTGAAGCGAAACGGCGGGACCGAATAGAGGATGGACAGGACGAAACAGATCGCGTACGCAATCTGAAAGCCGCGCGGCAGCGTAAATGCCAATAGCTGGCCGGCGACGAGCAGCGCAACGCTGAAGTGCAGAAGATATCGAGGGAGTGGCGGAGGGGCATTGAGATATCCAATGTCGCCCTCATCGCGATCAAAGACGCTGTTGATCGCAAGCGTGCCGCCGTTCAGAAAAATCACCCAGATCGCGAGAGCGCCGAGCGCCTGCGGCAACCACGCACCACGCACCACGCCCGCGAATCCCACTGCGAGCACGTAGCCCAGTAGCGTATGTGCCGCCATGATGGGCCACTCGGCGGGACGCATGTGCAGGAGGTAGGAGTAGAGATCGCCGGGGAGGACCCGGTATCCCCAGCGACGCCACGCGTTGAGCGTGCGGGCGTCGGTCACCACTCGAGACCGAGTGCCTTCGCCGCGATCCGCAGGCCGACCAGGGTCAGATCGGGATGAACCGATTCGATTTCGCGGCACAACGGCGCAACGAGTCCGGCGAGACCGCCGGTCCCGACGACCATCGGCCGGGTCTTGGACGGCCATTCCGCCTTGATGCGGCGGACCAGCCCGTCCACCGCGTCCGCCGCGCCCCACAACACGCCGGCGCGAATACAGTCCTCGGTGCGGCGGCCGATGGCGTGCGTGGGCGGCGTCAGCTCGGTGGCCGGGAGCTTCGCCGTTTTCCGCACGAGCTCGTCGGAGGCCGTACGCAGGCCGGGCATGATCACGCCGCCGATGAAGCGTCCATCCGCGGTTATACAGTCGAAGGTAGTGGCCGTGCCGAAGTCGACGACGATCGTGTCTTTCTTGAAGCGCTCCACCGCTGCCAGCGTGTTGACGATGCGATCCGCACCGACGGTGAGCGGCTCATCCACATCGAGCACGATCGGGAGCTTGGAGCGCGCGTCGACCCGGACCGGCTCGCGCGTCGTCGCTCCGACGATCCCGTCGCACAGGCTCTGCGTGACCTGAGGCGCGACGGAGGCGACGATCGCGGCGCGGATTTCCTGCGTCGAATGACCCGCCTGCGTCAGGTGCGCGGTGAACGCCGCGGCCCACTCGTCCGGCGTGCGGTGCGGAGTCGAGTGCAGGCGCCAATGGGCCTCGAGCCGGTCATTCGCAAACAGACCGACCGTCGTCTCGGTGTTGCCGATGTCGAACGCGAGAAGCATGGGGCGGCTAAGATAGCTCGACGTGGCCTTCGCGCACCATCGTGGTGCCCGCGCCGGTGTCCACGAGCAGCGCGCCGTCCGGGCGGATCCCCGAGGCGCGACCCGCGAGCGGCGCGCGAATCTGGCGGCCGCGCAGCCAGTCGCGGCGCGCGAACGCGGCACATTCGAACTCCGTCAGCTGCGCGCCGTGCGCCGTGAGCCGCAGCAGAGCCGGGACGAGTTGGTCCAATACGTCGATGCGGCGGACGCTGGACCGAAGTTGATGCAATGCGACCGCGCGATCCGCCAGGTCGGCCGGGATCTCGTTCACCACGTTCACGCCGATTCCGATGGCGAGCCACTGGAGCGTGTCGCCCTGCCAGCGACTCTCGCACAGGATTCCGGCGACCTTGCGATCATCGACGAGGACGTCGTTCGGCCACTTGAGGCCCGCCCGCGGCCGCGAGAGTGACGTCGGGCGCACGCCGAGCACGGCCTCCACGACATCGGCGAGAACGAGGCCCACGCGCAGCGACAGCACACCCGCCGCGGGGAGCGCCGGCGGCGGCCGCAGCAACATCCCGAGCCACACGCCACCCGGGGGCGACCGCCACGTCCGGCCGTCGCGGCCCCGCCCCGCCGTCTGCTCCTCGGCAAGCACCACCGTTCCACCCGGCGCCCCCTGCGCGCCGAGGTCGTGAATGGCGTCGAGACTGGAAGGGAGCGTACGAAACACCCCGCACTGCGGCACGCCCCAGCGACGCGCCAGGACTGCGGCGGGGATGTCGTCGATCGCTAGCCGTGCCACAGTGCGTACGCGAGCGTGAACAGACCGATCGCCAGACAGTAGGGCGCGAATAGATAGAAGCGACCACGCCGCAGCATGGCGATGAGGAACCGAATCGCGAATACGCCGGATCCGAACGCTACGATACACCCCACGAGCAGGGGGACCGCGCCGACCTGGGCGATGTCGGTGGACGCGTGACGCGCCTCGACGAGCCCGGCGCCCGCGATGAGCGGAATCGCCATCAGGAAACTGAAGTCCGCCGCCGCAACCGCGCCGAGCCCGACCCAAAGTCCGGATGAAATCGTCGTCGCCGAGCGCGAGACGCCGGGGAGCGGAGCAAACGCCTGCGCCAGTCCGATGATGAGGGCACCGCGCGGGCTCGGTTGCGACGCACCCTCCGGACCCCGGTGCCGGGTGGACCAGAGACACGCCGCGGTGACGAGGAATCCCACGCCGGCGGCCCACAGCGATTGGAACGCACGCTCGATGAGATGCTGGAGGAAAATCCCGACGAGCCCCGCGGGAATCATGCCGATGATGAGCAGGCCGGCGTAGCGGAGTGCGTCGGGTTGGCGCCGTAGCACACCGACGACCAGCCGCCAGAAGCGCCGCCCGTATACGACGAGGATGGATCCGAGCGTCGCGACGTGCAGGGCGACTTCCACGAACACCCCGGGCGTGTGGACGCCGGCCACGTGCCCGATGAGGGCGAGATGCCCGTCGCTCGAAACCGGCAGAAACTCGGTGAGCCCCTGCACCAGTCCGAGCAGAATGCCCTGCCAGAGAGTCATGCAACCTTTCCCGCGACGAGCGCGATCAATCCGATGACCATCGCGCCTTTGAGGAGCGCGCTCACCCGTTCCACTTTTCCGAGCAACAACCACGTCGCGGCGACGAGCACCGCCATCTGGGCGAGGAGCGCGATCAGAAAGTACGCGGCTCCGTAGCCGGCGTTCCGCGGCAACAGCAGACTGGCCGGCACGAACAGCAGCCCCACGCCTGCCGCCACTACCAGTGCCCGCCGCCGACCCACCGCGATGGGCAGCGTGCGGCGTCCGATCGTCCGGTCGCCGGGCTCATCCTCGGCGTCTTTGACGATTTCGCGCACGAAATGCAGCAGCGCCGCCAGCACCCAGGGAACGACGCCGGCCGCCGCGGTGCCGACGGCGAGCGCACCGTAGAACGGCGGCGAGCCCGCCACGACCGCCACCGCCACATTGCCGACCAGCGGCCGGGGCTTGAGGAGCGGCGAATAGGCGAACATGACGGCAAGGGCGGCAAGGGCGGCAAGGAATAGCCATCCACTGACCAAACCGGCGAATGTCAATCCGAGCAACGCGCCGTCGAACACAATGAGATCCGCTACACCACGCGAGACCTGGCCTGCCGCGAGCGGCCGCGTCCCGGGACGATTGATGCGGTCGGCGGCGACGTCCCGGATGTCGTTCCACGTGTTGCCGACGGCGCCGAGCGCGAATCCTGAGATTGCCGCGAAGATCAGTTCTCTGGGAAACGCGATCCGGCCTACAGCGATCCATCCACCCGCGAAAACTCCTGCGGCAGCGATCAGGAGATTTGGCGCACGGATCAGTCGCAGCACCGCCGCCACTACGCGAGGACCTCTTCATACAGCTGCTCGTACAGCGGCACGACGCGGTCGGCGGCAAACTCGAGCGCGCGCGCCGCGGCCGCGCGCTTCAAGCGTTCGTGCTCGGCGGGATTCTCCAGCACGTGCAGAGCACGCTCCGCCATCGCGTCGACGTCCCCGGGAGGCGCGAGGAAGCCGGTCTTGCCGTCCTCGACGACCTCGGGAATTCCGCCAGCGGCGCTCGCGATGACCGGGACCGCACAGGCCATCGCCTCGAGCGCCGCGAGCCCGAACGACTCCGTGGCGGACGGCAGCAAAAACAGATCGGCGCCGCGCAGCACGTCCCCCACGTTCTCGACCTTGCCGAGGAAGCGCACATCCTTGCGGAGGCCGAGGCCATCCACCTGGTGCTCGGCGGCATCGCGGTCAGGCCCATCGCCGACGAGGACCAGGGTGGCGGGGAGCTTCCTGCGCACCGCCGCGAAGATCTTCACGGCGTCGCCTACGCGCTTGACCGGCCGGAAGTTCGAGACGTGCACCAGGACACGGTGGCCCTTCGGCGCGAGCCGCTTGCGGTCGGCGTCGTCAGTGGAGGGATGATAGTCCGCGGTCGAGATGAAATTCGGAATGACGCGCACATCGCACTGGCCGCAGCCGAACGCGCGATACGTCTCATCGCGCAGGTACGCCGAGACCGCGGTCACGCGGTCCGACTGTTCGATGGAGAATCTCGTGAGTGTGTAGTACGACGGATCCTGGCCGACCAGAGTGATGTCCGTGCCGTGCAGGGTCGTGACGATCTTCATGTCCAGCTTCTCGTGCAGCAGCATCTGCTTTGCGAGCCACGCGGTGGCGGCATGCGGAATCGCGTAATGCACGTGCATCAGATCGAGCTGCTCGCGTTTGGCGACTTCGTGTTGCTTCACGGCGAGGGCCAGCGCATACGGCGAGGACTGCTCAAACAGCGGATACTCGAGCTGGGTGACTTCGTGGAACGTCACGCGCTCGGCGAACCCGCGCAGGCGGAACGGACTCGCGTAGGAGATGAAGTGGATCTCGTGGCCGCGGCGCGCGAGCTCGAGGCCGAGCTCCGTCGCGACGGCACCCGAGCCACCGTAGGTTGGGTAACAGGTGATGCCGATTCTCATGAATGGTGCGCGGTGCGCGGTGAGTGGTGCGCGGTAAGAGCGTTCCATCGTTCCAGAATCGTTCGAGCGAGCATTTCGGGTTTCTCCGTTGCGTCCAGAGTCCAGATTTCCCGCTCACCGCGCACCGCATCCCGCGCACGTAGTTGGTTCCGGAACCACGTGTCTTGGCGTTTCGCGTAACGCCGAGTAGACACCAGTATGGAGTCGCGCAACGCACTCTCGGACAACTGCCCGTTCAACATCGCGACCACCTCCCGATACCCGATCCCATCGAGCCCAGCCGCGTCCCCGGCGACTCCGGCATCCAGGTGCCGCTGTGCTTCAGCGACGAGCCCGGCGGCGAGCATCTGGTCCACGCGGGCCCCGAGCCTCTTGTGCAGGAGTTCACGCGGCACGGTGAGGTGAATGTACCAAGGCCGGAGCGTTCCGCGTTCACGGGCCTCCCGCTGCCACCACGACAACGCGTGTCCCGTCAGCAGGGCGACTTCGACCGCTCGAGCGGCACGCTGCCGGCCACCGCCGAGAAACGCCTGGTCGAGCCGGCCCGCCCACCGCGCCAGGTCGGAGCCCTCGAGCGATTCAGACCAATGGCGCAGCTGTTCGCGCCGCTGCGGGTCGAACGGCGGCTCGCGGAAGAGCCCGTCGGCCAGGGCGCGGATGTACAACCCCGTCCCGCCCACCACGATCGGCTGGCGGCCTCCGGAACGCGCTTCCGCAATCCAGCCGGCGGCATCGCGGGCAAATCGTCCCGCGCTGTAACGCTCTCCTGGAGCCACCAGATCCAGGCCCCGATGTGGGACTCGGGCGAGGGTCTCGGGATCGGGCTTCGCCGTGCCGATATCCAGATTGCGATAGACCTGCCGGGCATCCGCAGAGATGACGGTGATGGGCGTGAGAGCGGCGAGCGCAACCGCGACGGCGGTTTTGCCGACGCCGGTGGGGCCTACGATGACTGGTGTCTGGTGTCTGGTGTCAGGTACGGCCAAACCGCCGTTCCAATTCCTCTTTGGGGAGCTGCACCATGCTCGGCCGTCCGTGCACGTCGTGCGCGGGGAGTGTTGCCGTGAGCAAGCGCACGATCAGCTCGCGCATCTCTCCCGCGTCGAGCGTCTGTCCCGCCTTGATCGCGGCTCGACACGCGTAGGTCGCGGCGAAGCGCTCCAGCCGATTCTGCCAGCCCCCAAATCGCCCGCCGGCGAGATCGGCGACGAGCTCCTGCAGGCAGCGTGCGGCCTCGAAGCGCGGATGCGGGTTCGGCGCCGTGTGCACGACGATGCTGCGGCCGGAGAACGGCTCGATCTCGTAGCCGATGCGCGCCAGCAGCTCCCGATGCGCGTCGATCGCATCGAGCTCGGCGGGCGCGAAGTCGAGCGTGAGCGGCAGCAAGAGGCGCTGCGCGGTCGCTCCGTCGCCCGACAGCTGACGCATCACATCCTCGTACAGCACCCGCTCGTGGGCGGAATGCTGGTCGACGATGCTGACCGCCTGGTTGGCTTGGAAGACGATATACGTATCGAAGAGCTGGAGGACTGGGGCCGTCTGCCGTCTGCCATCAGCCGTCAGAGGTTGCTCCGCGAATAGCTCCAGCGGCACTGCCACACCGTCGATGGCTGATGGCAGATGGCTGACGGCTCCTAGGGGCGCAGCCGCTTCCAGAGGCGCCAGCGCCTCTCTCACAGCTTCCTCAACCACTTTTTCAACGAAGAACTTGTCGCGAAAGCGCGCCTCGAGCTTGGCGGGGTGGACGTTCACGTCCACGGCGTCGCCGGGAAGATCGAGAAACAGCAGCAGTGAGGGGCGGTCGCCCGGCGCGATGGTCGAGCGATAGCCCGCCTCCGCGGCGCGCAGGATGAAGGGATCGCGAATCGGGCGACCGCGCACGAACACGTAGCCCTTCCGCCCAGCCGGGCGGGCCTGCGCGGGCCGCTGCACGAGCCCCGTGACCTCGAGCGGTCCCGCGCGATGCGAGACGGCCAGCAGGGTGTCGGCGAGCTCGCCGCCCCACAGCGCGTGCACGCGGTCGATGAGCCGGTCGGCAGCGGGACAGTCGAGCAACTCGCGGCCGTCGCTCGTCAGCGAGAACACCACGTCCGGACGCGTGAGCGCGAGCACGGTGAGCGCTTCCACGGCGGCCCGCGTCTCGGTCGCGGTCGCGCGCAGGAATTTCCGCCGCGCCGGCGTGTTGTAGAACAACGCGCGCACCGTGACCGTGCTGCCACGCTGGCGCGCCGTGTCCTCGGCGCCTTCGAGCTTCCCGCCCGTCACACGGAGCCGCGTCGCGGCCTCACCGTCGCTACACGTCTCGAGCTCGAACCGCGACACCGACGCGATCGCCGGCAACGCTTCGCCGCGGAATCCGAACGTCGCGACGCCGATGAGGTCCGTCGCCGAGCGAATCTTGCTCGTGGCGTGGCGCTGCAGCGCGAGCTGGGCGTCTTCACGATCCATCCCCGAGCCGTCGTCGCTCACGCGGATCAGCGTCTTGCCGCCGTCCTCCAGCTCGACCCGAATGGCGCGCGCGCCGGCATCGAGGGCGTTCTCGACGAGCTCCTTGACGACCGACGCGGGGCGCTCGACGACTTCGCCGGCGGCGATCTGGTCGGCGACATTGTCCGCGAGTAGCTGGACGCGCGCACGCGCGAGCACGCTCACAACCCCGCGATCTCCCCTCCGAGCACCCAGCCGTGGATTCCATCGGCACGACGGACTTCGACCCACGGACCATAACCGCGTCCGACGAGGAGCGCACCACCCGCCTGGACCGTGGCCGCGGCGCTCGCGCCTCCGTACGGCGCGGTGCGGACCGGGGCGGCGTCGACGATTACGACGGCCACCGGTTGATCGCGGCGTTGCCACTCGAGCCCGCCGAGGATGGACGCGGTGATCGCGACGGCGCCGAACAGGGCGAGGACGAGGCGCCGGCGACCGCCGAGCGCCACCGTCAGCCACAGGAGGACCCAGCCCGCGGCCGCGACGAATCCCCATTCGGTGGGCGTGGCCCAACCCACAAGCAGCATCCCCTCGGTCAGGGGATCCGGTGGAGGTAACAGCCGCAGCGCGCGCCGAATCACGGGTTCGCGCGGCGCCAGGCGTGCGGCGCGAATCCACGCCGCTGTTGCCTTACCGTCCGCACCGGCGCGATACAGCGTCGCACCAAGGTTGTACCAGTGGGCCGGATCGCCCGGCTCCCGCGCCGCGCGCGCGGCGAATGAATCGGCCGCCGCGCGCAACGCCCCGGCCTCGAATAACGCCTCGGCGCTGGGGGTCTGCGCCTGGGACGCGGTTTGGGCATGGAGGGGCGCAGCATGCTGCGCCCCGACGATCCCCGCCGTCAACACGAGAATTGTCGTCACCGTGGCGTGCGGGCGTCGCACCACACCCGGTTTTTCGGCGCCCAGGACGCGCAGCACCTGTTCGATTTCAGCCGCGAGCTCCGCAGCATCACCCAGACGGCGTGGTCCGTACCGCGCGGCTCGCAAGCGATCGCGCAGGCGCTTCACATGATCGGCGACCGCGCTCTCGACACCGGCAGCGCGTAACGCCTGGGCCAGCCCGTCGCCGTCTCGCGCGAACGGATCTGAGACATGACTCGAAAGCACGGCGAGGAATTCCCGCTCGACACGCCCCAGCGGGGTCAGTGCGGGACCGGCAGTGACCAACGCTGCTCCCGGCGCACGACTCCTGCGCCGACTCGCGACCAGGGCGACAAATGGCGGCACCAGCAGCAGCGCGAGCCACCCCTGCCATCCGAAGCGCCGGCTCAGGCTGTCGGCCGGAACCTCTCCTCGCGCCGGCAGCAACGCGGGCAGCACGCGTGCCGCGCGCGGCTCGGCGCCGGGTGCGACGGCGAGCCCGCGCGGCGCAGCCGTGGCCACCTCGTAACGGCCAGTGGTGGCATCGAAGTATGGGTAGCGGACTTCGGGCAACACGAAATTGCCCGACGAGTCGGGCACCGCCAGGAAATGAAATGTCTTGCTCCCGGCGATACGCCCGGCATTCGTTTCCAGACGCATTTCGGTCTGCGCGGGATAGACGCGGAATCCCGTCGGCCATTTGATCGCGGGCTCGGGCGGAGGCCACAATGCCACGTTGCCGACACCACTGATCGTGATCGACGCCTCGACCGGCTCGCCCACACGCGTGCTCGTCGCGTCGATCTGGAGCTCGAGACGCAGCTTCTCGCCGACGACGTTCGTGACTGGATTGGCGGGCGGGAGCGGCAGCACCACGATCGCAATCGAGTCACTGCGCAGGTTATAGCGTTCCTCGCGGCTGAAAAACGAGAACGTGACGGGCAACGCGTAGTCCACCGACGCCGGCGGCACGATGACGCGGCCCGGTGCGAGCGGGAACACGACCTGGTGCGCGATGAACAGATCGATCCACCGTCCGCCCACCTG